>VFQT010001663.1_pt1 | contig 25822 bp, 21 predicted proteins | sample 3512381 | NCBI WGS metagenome assembly VFQT01 (sample SAMN10412376, study PRJNA504923) | tailings metagenome | isolation source: Relicate 2 Philex TSF3 active mining site | place: Philippines: Tuba, Benguet | collected 2017-08-29
GACGACCATTTTAAGTGCGTGCTCGAACAGGCGCCAATACGTGTAATTCGACCGGCCGTATGCGCGTTGGTAGTGCGGCACAGTCAAGTATACCACGTGACGGACCCCCCATGACAGGATGGCGTCGATATCGACAAGCCCTCCCTTGAACGCTCGCAGCGCCTTCTGCCCGTTCTCCGAGAACGCCCGAAAAGAGCTGCTGTTCTCGGCATATTCAAGGCTCGCTCGAACACGTATTTGCTGGCCCGGGAGGTCAGCCGCCGCAGCCAGCTCTGCCGGTCCTGCATCGGCACGCCGTAGACAAGATCTGCCCCTTCTTCAAGCGCGCTGACCATTTTTGGAATATCGGCAGGATCATACTGAAGATCGTCATCCATCGTGACAATGGTCGAATACCTAGCCTTCCGAATTCCGACCAGCAGTGCGTTGTGCTGCCCAACGTTCCTCGCTAGGCTGTAGCCAGTCACGAAATCATGCTTCTGGCAGCACCTGCCTATTGCTTCCCATGTGCCGTCCGGACTTTCATCGTCGACCAATATGACCTCGATCGTCAGCGGTAAGGTGGCCAGTTTATCGACGAGCAATTCAATGCTTCGTTCGCTCCGGTAGCAAGGAATCACGATGCTTACGGCCATCTTTCACCTGCCAGTTAAACCACATCAAAAGCCAAGCACTCATACCCGTAGATGCCAATGCGTCGATCGAGTGCCAGCCTCTTTTGGCGCAGAAGCACGTCTGCATGTACCGGGTAGTAATAGACTATCTTGGCAGCCCTAGGGTTTCGGTCGATGGAGGCAAATATTCCCGCCAATACGCGCTGCATTATGTCGTCGTCGAATGGATAAAAGAAATAAAAGATATTCTCGTCGTCCTGATATTGATATTTTGTTGCGTCTACGTGCACATTGTCAACTGGACACCGCAGCTTGTTCTGGTCGCGAAGGATTGAGATGTTATTCTCCGCAATTGCGACAAGCTCTTTCGAAAACTCGACGCCAACGACGCGCTTCATGCGGGGGTCCATCGCGGCGAGCAGCAGGGTGCGGCCCTTGCCGCTTCCGTAGTCGACCAGAACAGGCTGCGGCGGAAGCGGCATTTCCTTCATCACGCGCCTGAATGCGAGAACGCCTGTCGGTTGATACATCTGCCCTTTCGAGACCGTATCCTCGTCGATTCGGAGCTCGTCGAGTTCGAACCGCGCGGCCGTATCAACGCCAAGTCTCATGTCAAACAAGATGTCGTAGATCCGGCTGAAGGCAAGCAGGCAGGAGTGTTTCAGGCCCACTCGTTTTACGCTTGCACGGAACTCGCTGATCGCGCTCGAATACTTCATGGCTTGATCTTCCCGGCAATGGTGTCGGCGAGTACGACAGCGTCTTCGCGGATCCCGCGGAGGTAGCGGCTGCGGAAATTCGTCAGCTTGTCGAGGCCAATAAAGAATAAGCCCGGCGCATCGATGCTCTCCATACCTGCTAACGCTGGTGCAGCAGCATTGGTGGATTGCGGCAACAGCTTCTCGAGATGTCCCAGCACGGGGCGGAAGCCGGTGCAGAAAATTATCAAATCGTAATGCTCCAGCGTTCCGTCGATGAAACGGACTTCCTTGCCATTGATCTTCGCAATTTCTGGACGCGTGCCGATGCGGCCGGCCTGTATTAACCGGCGCGTGCGACCTCCCTCCATGGGAGGGTTGGTATCGTCGACGCCATTAGGATTGACCCGCGCGCGGAAGTCTTCGATCTGATAGTAGACCCAGAACGAGAGGCGTTGCAGCCATGGATCTCGCGAAAATTTCAAAGGCTGCCTCAGGCAAAGGTCAACCTGATACCCCTCCGCATCTGCGAGTTCCGTAGCCGTCTGCCCAGCGGAGACACGGCCACCAACGACCAGGATTTTCTTGAGTTCCGGGCCGTAGACTTCGCGCAAGCGTGTGGCGCTCTTGAAGTCGTGCACATGAAGCATGGGAAGACTGTCATCGAGACCCTCGATCGTGGGGACGTAGGGATTGCCGAAATAACCGGTCGCATTGATCAAAATGGGCGAAGAAAATGTGTCGGAATTGGTTTCTACGATGAATTGGTCATGTTCTTTTCTTACAATTTTGACCTCGTGGCCTAGTCGTACGTCGAGGTTATTGTCTCTTGCATACTGGCATAGGTATTGGTGGTATTCAAAAACAGGGTGTTGCTTGTGCATCTCCGTGAAGCTGAAGCGCGTTCCATTCATTACATTTCGCTTCCACGGGGATAGCACTGTAATGCTGTCGGGCATATTGGCCCAAGACCAACCCGGGCGCGCACCCTTTTCCAGGAGAACGGAAGCCACTCCCCGCTTTGACAGCTCGTAGGCAACGCACAGCCCCGCAGGGCCAGCGCCGACGATAAGAACATCATGTGTCTCGACCATTCGAACCGTTCCAACGATTGGAGGAGCTCCAGGCTCGGATCGAGCCGTTCCCGGGTCCCGGCAGGGCGTTTTTTTCAAGCGAGGGTTTAACAATGGATCACTCAACGGCTCTCCGGTTGGTGACTTGGGCGGACTGTTCCGAATGGATCTGTCGAGGGGGGCGGCATTGAGCAGAATTGGCTGGCGAACGTGACAACTCCAACGAACGGCCTGGAGCAAGCGCGGAAGCCATCCCAACAGGCTGCTGTCGCATTGAGAATTCCGGTGGCTGTCTTTCGGGGGCTGATGTGGCATATGCGAATTCAGCATAACGTAGTTGCACCCGCGTCGCGGCGTCTCACCCACAATCCTTGATGGAAGCCATGCGCGGCATCTCGTCACATCGGTCGGGTTCCCTCCGAGGAGTCGACTACCGCGAGACGCTTGCGTCGATGATTTCACCGCGATTCGTGCGTCCGCGGGACGTGATATCTGTGGCTCCACGACGGGGCGATCAGACCCGAATCGGCTAACCGATAGATATCTCCTGACTATGTGCGCGCGGCCGATGCTGAAACTCCCTGCTAATGCTCGGCGAGGCTCTCGCATCGGCAGGTCAGGCCTCAGCGGGTGCGACACCACTGCCTCCGGATAACCCGATACTTTCGAGCGTCTGCGATCGGCAGTGTAGGCAAGCGACAGGAGAGTCCGAGTTCGTCCGAACTCATGGTGCCTGCTGCAATCGGTGATTGGGCTGATCATCGTTTTGTCTGCAGCCCATCTACGCTAGCGTGGGAATAACGTTCGACCAGACATGCTCATTGCCACCTTGCCGCCACTTGCTTCGGACACGTCTGCTGGCCCTGTTGCAATCACGGTCGTCTGCTGTCGGCGACAAAGATGCGTCGGCAGCGCCCCTGTTAGAAAAACCCATGTTGAACACGCTTGTTCAATGAAGCCGTTATTGAAGGCAAACAAGGCGATCAGCGCCGATCTTGATGAAGTGCAGTGTCTGTACTGGACCATTGTCGGGACGGGACGTTCGCACCACCCTGGATCAAACGTCACACATTCACCCCGCCGCGCCATTGGTGTGGCCCGTTAGAGTGCTGCAGCCTCAAGCAAGAGCGAAGCGGCTCTGACATCTGTGTATTTCCTGCGATCACCAATATCTGCACGGCTCGTTGGTCGCGTGCGCAATCCGGAGATTTTTGATGCTAGGGATCCTCCATCGTAATGGCAAGCGTTGCATGGGCACACATATAAATCTGTGGATCGCTAGTCGAATTCTGTGGGAATGCTGACTGGTTCCCTGGAGGAATTGGGTCGGGGAGTGTCGATCTGATCTGTAGGGGCTCCTAGAATTTGCTTCATCACCCAAGCCAAGCGCCGGATCGACACACGAAGATCTTGGCGATCGCGGATCGTGACTGTTCAGCTCAAGGCGAACAACAACGAGGCTTTGCTCACCGAGAGTCTGGGCAAGCTTGTCAAACTGTGGCCGGTAACCCGCATCTATGAACCGATGCCCGTAAGGCTCCGCGAATGTCACGACCTCACGAGCCGTTGAGGTGTCCCCGTGCACCGCTCATCCATGATAGGTTCCTGCCATTCGGAAGCGCCGTAGACGTTGGAAGCCGCAGGCGAGATGCATACGTTTAAGCCAGACACGGTCTAGCGTGCGATTGGCAACTGAACTAGCGTCTGCCTCCGCCGACTCGATCAAAGCTGGATAGGCAGGGAAGATGCTAATGCCGACTGGCAGTCGACACACCGTCCATCCGCCGGAGCCTATACCCTTGCCAGCAGCAATTAAGTTTTGGCCTTTCCGCACGACGATCGACGGCTTCCTCGAGATTGCGTCCGGAGTGAGCGCTTTCGCGCTGATAATTTGGGTCATGTACTTCTGCAGTTACGGCATAGATTTCACCGACGACAGTTACTATGCGATATGGCTTTCTGTCCCATACAATTACGATTGGTCCCTTTCGCAGTATGGATTTTTCTATCATCCTCTGCACAAAATATTCGGCGGCGATATAGCGATGCTTCGCCGAGCCAACGCGTTAGTGACCGTGGCATTGGGCTGGCTTCTGTTCGCTGAGCTTCTGCGGCAGCAGGGCACGCGAGTGATGCAGTCAGCAGCGGGCAGATGGCTGTTTGCTTTCGGTTTCGCGCCCGTGTCGTTGGTACTCTTCATGACTTGGCTGATAACCCCGAACTACAACACACTCGCCTTCCAAGGTTTGGCTGTTACTGCTTTCGGGTTGGCAGCGACAGGATGCGACGAAAGTGGAGCGCGGCGGCGGATTGGCTGGATCGTACTAGGGCTGGGCGGCTGGATCGTCTTCATGGCGAAGCCCAGCAGCTTGTTGATACTTGGCCCCCTTGTCTTCGGGTTTCTGCTACTGGCCGGAAGGTTCGAAATCCGAGGCTGTCTGATCGCAGCTGTGACGGCGATCTGCGCACTCCTGACGAGTGCGATGGTCATTGACGGGTCCCTGGCCCGCTTTGCGGATCGCATGATGGTTGCGAAGAGCCTCATCGAAATGCTCGGAGGCCATCACAGCATCGCGAACTCCCTACGCTGGGACGACACCCTGCTCAACCAGAACGATTATCTCACGATCGCCGGCTTGGCGACGCCGATCGTCGTGGCCGCAGTCCTGCTACAGGCGCAGTCGCTGTGGTCCCGCCTTCTCGGAGTATCCATCTGCGCGCTTGGCATCGGCTGGCTGTGCGCTGTCATCGCCGGCGTTGAGCGCAAGGGACTTACCTTGAGCACCAAACCTGGTCTGATGCTCTGGTCTATTCCTCTCGCGGCCGTGGCGATCATAGTTCTCCTTCGTAAGGGTTGGCGTTTCAGCGGCAAAGGACGAACAGGTTGGTCGATGACGGCACTCCTGATCGCCATGCCCTACGCATTCGCTTTTGGAACAAACAACAATTATCGGCTGCAGCAGAGCTGGGCCGGTGCGTTCTGGGTCATGGCCGCAGCGGCGCTCCTTGTGACTTTTCTCCAAACCGAACGCTTGCTCCGGATCTTGCCGGCATTTGCCATCGGGAGCCAGCTCTTGGCCGCATGGCTCATTCAGCAGGGTATCGAGGCCCCCTATCGGCAGCCGCATTCGCTACGAGAGAATAGACATCCCACGACGCTGGCTGGAACAGGCACCGTGCTGATGTTAGCCGACGATTATTCGCGCTACATCAAGGAGGCCCGAGACAAGGCGACCAATGCGGGATTTCGCCCCGGTATGCCCATCATCGATCTCTCTGGCCAATCGCCGGGAATGGCTCTGGCCCTGGGTGCGATAAGCCCAGGGCAGGCATGGCATATCGGCGGTTATCCTGGGAGCGATGCGCTCTCGCGCGCCGCACTATTGCGCGCACCCTGCGAGCAACTCGCCGGGGCTTGGATATTGGAGGAGCCGGGTGGGCCAAGGCGGCTTTCCAGCGAGGTTCTGAAGGCAATTGGCGCAGATCTAGAGTCCGATTTCACACCTGTGGGCACATGGATGACGGCCAAAGGTGCGGGCGGCTATCCGCAAGCGCGCCAGCAGCGGATGTTGAAGCCGACGAGACCGCAAGTCGACGCCACGAGGGCCTGCGAAGCCGCACGACGCTCCCAGACCTCTGGATAGCTTAAAGCGCGCCTGACTGGCCGTGGCGCTGCTGCGTGCCGCGCCGGGACGGTAAGCTCGAAAGTCGATAATCTACAGAATAGTAGAGGGGGCAGGGCGTGTTCTCAAAGCAACCACGCGCATATGCCTATATACTCAAGCCACGCATCATCACCCGATCTGCCCGAGCGCGGCGTAAAACGTCACCATCGATGATGACGATGCTCAACGACGATGCCAATTCTGCCCCGGTCAAAGGTGGCCCTTATCGGCGGTGTCGGCGCACGTTCTCGCGAAGAACATGCTGCGGTCGTCACGCTCACTTGAACAACACCAGCGAGAGCGCCATCGCGGCCATGCCCACGATCATGCCGTAAGCGGCCTCATGGCCTTTGGAGTAGCGTTTCGCCTCAGGCATCAACTCGTCGAGCGCCAGGAAGACCATGACGCCGGCGATCATGCCGAACACGGCGCCGAAAACGCCCTGCGACAGGTAGGGCGCCAGTGCCAGATAGCCGACGATGGCGCCAACCGGTTCGGCGACTGCCGAGATCGCGGAGGCGAGCACGGCCTTCTTTCGGCAGCCGGTGGCGTAGTACACTGGCAACGCGATCGACACGCCTTCTGGGATGTTGTGAACGGCGATGGCCAGCGCCAGCGGCGCGCCGACGACCGGGTTGTCGAGTGTGGCGAAGAACGTCGCCAGCCCTTCGGGAAGGTTGTGAGCGGTGATGGCCGCCGCGGTCAGCAGACCCACGCGCTTGAGCCGTTCGTTCGCCACATCCGGATGGTCGGTGTCCATGCCGTAATGCGGGTTCGGCACGAGCCGATCGATGATCGCGAGGAGTGCGATGCCCGCGAAAAACGCGAGCGTCGCGGCCGCGTACCCGCCCTTCTCGCCGTACATTTTGACGAAGGAGGTCTGCGACTTCATGAAAATCTCGACCAGCGAGACGTAGACCATGGCGCCCGCCGAGAAGGCGAGGCCGACCGCGAGCATGCGCGGGTTCGACTGATTCGCGCGCAATACGAGCGCGCTTCCGACGACAGTGAAGGCAGCAGCAGACGCACACACGGCCAGTGCCACCAGCACGGGTCCGGAGAATAGTTCCGACATTGATCCCTCGTCCACGGCAAGCCGCCCAGTTAAGGCGAATGCAGCGACTGTTGTCCATCGCCAAGGAGCACGTCACGGAGATGTCATGCCGCGCACACCTTCTGCAATTCGGTGGAGGATGGCAGTCCAGGGAGTTCCGGTTCGGCGCGCTGCTTGCCGGGATCGGCAGTCCTCAGAGGGGCGCGCACGAGATCGCCCGCAGCTGCATCGATCCCGCCGTCTGGGATGCCGGCCTCGTCGCTCTCGAACTCGTTCGTTGTGACCAGGAGCCGGGAAAACCAGCCACCGGCCATGATGCGCTTGCACTGACGGCATCGGCTCGTGCAGGCAAGTCGCACAGATGGAGCGAATTGCGATCGTGGGGCGATACGGCGCTCGTGCGGTACGTGGCGTGCCGAGCAGCGCCCCGGGGGACGGGTTCCTGCCGCCCCCAGTGCCGGCTCTGCGTCAATCGAACATGATCACCTGGCGCACCACCGCGGCGTCGGCAAGACGGTCGAAGCCTTCGTTCACCTCGTCGAGCGTTATGCGTGCGCTGCGCAGGCGATCCACGGGCAGCTTACGGTCCTTGTAGAGGCCGATGTAGCGCGGCACGTCGCGAGCGATCACGCAGCCGCCCATGTAAGAGCCCTTCACGGTGCGTCCGTCCTGCACCATGCCGTAGTGTTGCACGCTGAACTGGCCGGCCACCGGCGAAAGTCCCGCGCTCACCGTCTGACCGCCGCGCACCGTGATCTTGTAGGCGAGGTCCATCGCCCTCACCGTCCCTGCCATCTCGAAGGCCGTATCAACGCCGCCGTCGGTCGCCGCGATGATCTTCGCCGCACACTCTGGATCGCGCGCATCGAACGTATCGGTGGCCCCGAGTTGTCGTGCAAGCGCCAGCTTCTCGTCGTTGACGTCCACTGCGATGATGCGGCCCGCGCCAGCTACGATCGCCCCCAGCAAGCACGAAAGACCGACGCCGCCCAGGCCCACGACGGCTACCACGTCGCCGGCCTTGGTCTCGGCCGTGTTAACGGCCGCACCGACGCCGGTCACCACGGCGCAGCCGAACAGCGCCGCATCTTCGAACGGCACGTCCTTGGGGATGCGCTGCACGGAATTGCGCGGCACCACTGCCAACTCGGCGAAGCACGACAACCCCGCATAATGCGCGACCTCTTGGCCGTTGAGTTTCAGGCGCCGCCCGCCTGTCGCGAGGTCGCCCTTCTGCTTCGCGCTGTTGAAGGTGGTGCACAGGTTCGGTCGCCCGCTGACGCACTGCCGGCAGGTGCCGCAGCTCGGCGCGAAAATGAAGACCACATGGTCGCCCACTGCGAGATCGGTCACGCCCGCCCCCACCTCGGCGACGACGCCGGCACCCTCGTGACCTATGACTGTCGGCAGTGGACGCGGACGTGCGCCCTCGATGGTCGAAAGATCGGAATGACACAGGCCCGCGGCGCGCACCTTGACGAGCACCTCGCCCGCGCGGGGCCCTTCCAGATCGAGTGTTTCGATCCTGAGCGGCCGTGACGTGGCGTAGGGGCGCGGTAGCCCCTGCTCGTAAAGGACGGCGCCTCGCGTCTTCATGCCTTTTCTCCTTGGCTCACAATGAAAAGTCGCCGCCGGATCGAAACCCGGCGGCGACGACGATTGCCATGCATTATCCCGGCTTGCGGCGGCGGCATCAAGCCGCAGCGTGCGTAGTGTCTGCGGCTTCGATCCTGACGGGGCGCGCTCCCCCCAACATCGTTCCCTGCCCAAGCACGGCGCCGAAGCCGAGGATCTTGCTGAGACGGCTCTCATCCTCGATGCGCTTCACGATCAGGCTGAGGCCGAGGTCGGAGAGATGACGGCACAGATCCTCTGCCGGGATCATGGCGCCATCAGCCGGCAGGCCTTCCAGGAACACGTCAGCATCCAGCTTCACGAACTGGAAGCCTTCCTTGCGCAGTTTCTCGAAGTCCATGTCGAGATCGGTCACGCCGTCGAGCGCGAAACGCATGCCCACTTCGGACATCGCGTTGACGATCTGCCAGTGGCCGTCCGCGAATGCCCGAACGTCGCTCTGATGGAACGCCAGCACGAGACGGCTCAGCAACTCCCGGCGTGGGCCGAACACGTCCTCGAACGTATCGAGGAAATGATCGTCGGCCAGACTTTCGCCGACGAGGCCCGAAAAGAGGGAGGCTGCGTTCCCGCGCGCGTCGAGACGCTCCGCGACGTTGGCCGAACGCTTCAATTTCACTGCGTCGATCCGAGGCAGAACGCCCGAACCGGCAGCGATTTCGCGCTGGGCCTCTTCATCGAACGACGTGCCATTGCCGCCGTGCAACTTGATCGCGACCTCGAAGTGACGGGCCTTGCGGTCACCGAGACCGACGATCGGCTCGAGCAACACCTCGAAATCGTTCTTCTCGAGGGCAGCGGCAAGCACCGCGATGCGCGGATCGCTCTCGCTTCCGATACGCTCCGCCTCGGGCGCCTGCGCGGAGGTCGGTGCGGCCGCATCCATCTCAGCCGGGACGGAGCCCGAGGGGAACGGAGTCGGTTCGAGCGTTTCCCGCATCGTGGTCGCGGTTGCGCGTAGCGCGTCCACGGAAACGGCTACGGCCGCCTCCATCGCAAGCTTTGGTGACGTGTCGGCGTCTGCCATTGACTGAGAAGGCGCGAGCTCTGCCGCCACCTTGACCCTGCCAGAGCCGAGCTGGTTCGCCAATTGCTCGACCAAGTTCTGCATCATCTCGAGATCGCGCAGTTCCTGACCGGAGGAGGCTGCCTCGCGCTCGGGGACATGCAGCTCGGATCGCCGCTTTTGCGCGTCGACCGGCGGGAGTGCGCCGACGACGGGCTGCGCGGTTCCCTGCTCCTCCTCCGCCGCCACGGCATGGACGCGAGCCGCATGATGCGCGTCCTGGCTGTCTGCAATACGCCGACGGTCATCGGAGCCGTCGATGTCGGGAGCCAGCTCTGCGCCGGCGAGCTCATGGGGCACCGGAGCTTCGGCGCGCGCCATCGGCGGCACAGACGGCGGCTGGATTTCGCGCGAGGTCGCGACGGCCACGGCTTCGGAAGGCGGCATCGGCGCGTTCGAATCGTGGGCCGCCGGTGCTGGACCGCTAGGCGGCATCCCGGCATAGGAGGGCATCGGCGCGCCTGTCTCCATCGCCTGTGGCATCGGCCGCATCGGCGGCGGCATCGGCGGACGGCCGGCCATCATCGGTCTGGGCCCTGGCATCGGCGGACGGCCATAGGCGTGCATCATGGCGGCGAGACGGTTCATCTCGTTGCGCATTTCCCGCATGGCCTGCTCGCGCTTCATCAGGGCGTGACCTAGCAACAGCCCGACAGCCAGCAGACCGGCTATGGCGACAGACTCCACAAGCCTGACCCCCATCTGCAGGTTGAGCGCCATCGCCAGAGCCGCGGCGACGAGCGGCGTCGCCACCATGACGATAATGTCAGGCAACTTCCCGCGAGCGGGCGCGCTGGGCCTGACGGGCGGGTTCGCCGGCGGCGGGGCGTGCGCTTGTTGATCCATGCGTTCGAAACCCTCACGGTGATTCGGTTCTGGATTTCAGACTCACCGTGCAATGCCCCCGTTGCAATGAACTGTTGTAGGATTTCACCAGCCTTTTCGCCGGGCTGGCGGGCCAATTCGAGGAATAGTGTCCGCAATATCCCAGCGGCAGGCGAAAAACAAAGACGCCGGCCTCCATGTGGAAGACCGGCGTCCATCATGCCTCGGCCCGGATTGGGGCCGCTCACAAGGCCGCGGCTCAGCTCAATGCCTTGAGCACGGCCCGCGTCCGATCGGTGATCTCGGCGATGTCGCGCTCGGTCGCGATAAGAGGCGGGGCGACCACCAGAGTGTCTCCGGTCACGCGCACGTAGAGATCATGTTCGTGATACATGCGCTCGATCGCCTCGTAGCCGCGTGCACCGGGTTTGCCCGCCTGCGGATTGAGATCGATTCCGCACATCACACCGATCGGGCGGATGTCTGCGACGTGTGGGGCATCCCTGAGGCTGAGCATCGCATCGGCGAATGGAGCTTCGAGCTTCTGGGCCCGCTCGAAGAGGCCTTCTTCCTTGTAGATGTCGAGCGTCGCAAGCCCTGCCGCCACCGCCAGCGGATGGCCAGAATACGTATAACCGTGGAACAGTTCCACCATGTACTCCGGACCGCTCATGTGCGCTTCGTAGATGCCTTTACGCACGAGCACGCCCGACATCGGGGCTGCCGCATTGGTCACGCCCTTGGCAAACGTGATCATGTCCGGAACGATGCCATAGCGCTCCGATGCGAAGCAGTGGCCGAGGCGGCCGAAACCGGTGATGACCTCGTCGAAGATCAAGAGGATGCCGTGCTCCTCGGTGATCTTGCGCAACCGCTCGAGATACCCCTTCGGCGGCGGGATGCAGCCCGTCGAGCCGGCCACGGGCTCCACGATCACGGCCGCGATGGTGGAGGCGTCGTGCAGCGTGATGAGGCGCAAGAGCTCATCGGCCCGCTCTGCGCCCCACTCCGGTTCCTGATTCGAGAAAGCCTGCTTGCTGCGCTCGTAGGTGGTCGGCAAGTGATCGACGCCTGCCAGCATGTTTCCGAACATTTTGCGATTGGCCACGATGCCGCCAACCGAGATGCCGCCGAAGCCGACGCCGTGATAACCGCGCTCGCGACCGATAAAGCGCGTGCGCTGACCTTCGCCGCGGCTGCGATGATAGGCCAATGCAACTTTCAGTGCGGTATCGACGGCTTCGGAACCGGAATTGGCGAAGAGACAGTAGTCGAGATCGCCGGGTGCCAGCAGCGTCAGTCGCGAGGACAGCTCGAAGACGCCGGGATGCGCGTATTGGAACGGAGGCGCATAGTCGAGCGTAGCTGCAGCATGTTGAATTGCCTTCACGATCTGCTCGCGGCCATGGCCGGCGTTGACGCAGAACAGGCCCGAAGTCGCATCGATGATCTTGCGGTTGTCGGGCGTGAAGAAGTGCATGTCCTTGGCACCCGAGAAGAGGCGCGGGCGCTTCTTGAACGAACGATTCGGCGTGAACGGCAGCCAATAGGGCTCGAGCTCGTTCGGCTTCATGTCGAGCGGCGCCATGGAAATCCTCCTGTGGGTCGGGGCTCGCGTATCGGTCGCGGATCTATAGTGGTGGCGCACTTTATCAGGCGCGCAGAACCGGACAAGGCGGCGATACGCCCGCTTCCCGGTCGTCTGGCGCCGACTTCTCCGGCGGCAGGGGCGGCGCCCGGCCTTGGACAATGATGACCGATAGCGGCTTGAACGCCAGCCCCTATCCACTATCTGTGCGACAGAGTTTGCACCGAAGTTGGCGCCTGGCCTATAAGGCGTGCAACTGAACAGCCTTCCAAATCGGCACGGGTCGATTTGGGGAGAGCCACGCCGAAGGCAGGTCCCCCCTGCGCGGTGGCGCTCGATCGGCCGAACCCACCCGTAGGAGCGAGGCGAGATTGCATGCCCTGGAGTAATCAAGGTGGCGGCGGTTGGAAGAGCGGCGGTAATGGCGGCGGCCCGTGGGGGCAAGGCCCCTCCGGTGGTGGCGGCGGCGGTGGTGGCCAGCCGCCCGACCTCGAGGACATTCTCAAGCGCGGCCAGGATCGCCTGAAGCAGGTCATGCCCGGCGGCAGCGGTGTGCCGGGCTGGGCCGCGGGCCTCCTCATTCTCGCGGGTCTCGCAGCGTGGGGCGCATCCGGCTTCTACACCGTGCGTACGAACGAGGTTGCGCTCAACATGGTCTTCGGCAAGTTCGTCGGCCGTACGGGCGAGGGATTGAATTACAACTGGCCTTACCCGGTCGGCGCCGTCATCAAGCTGCCTGTGACGGACGTGAAGACGGTGGAGATCGGTTCTTCGGCGCTTCTGGAACAGCGGCGCGGAGCCCCGATCCACTCCACGGACAGCCTCTATCTCACCGCCGACGAGAACATCGTCGATATGAGCTTCTCGGTGCAGTGGCGCATCTCGCCCACCAAACCCGAGGACTTCGTGTTCAAGATCCAGAACCCCGAAGCGTCTATCCGCGCGGTTGCCGAGAGCGGCATGCGTGAGGTCATCGGCCGTCGCACGCTCCGCAATGTGTTGCCGAGCGACATACCGATCCTACCCACGAGCACCGGCGCGCCGACCCCCACGCCGGTAGCGCCGTCACCCGCCGCCAGTGCGTCCACCTCGCAGAACGAAATCCTCGACGAGGTGCGTCGTGCGATGCAGCAGACGCTCGATCAGTACGGCGCGGGTGTCGTGATCGATCGTGTCATCATTACGCGCATCGGTCCGCCGCCGGATGTACTTGCCGCGTTCACCGACGTCCAGGCAGCCGTTCAGGATCGCGACCGCCTTCAGAACGAGGCGCAGACACACGCGAGCAAAGTGGTCCCCGAGGCCAAAGGCCAGGCGGAGAAGATCGTCCTCGAGGCGGAAGCCTATCAGAAGCGCCTGGTTTCCGAGGCGGCGGGTGCGGCCTCCCGCTTCAATCAGGTGTACGAGGAGTACAAGAAGGCGCCCGAAGTGACCCGCGAACGCATGTACCTGGAAACGATGGAGCGCATCCTCGGCAATACCAATAAGATCCTGATCGACAAGGCCCCGGGTGGCGGCGGCGTCGTCCCGATCCTGCCGCTGAACGACCTGCTGAACCGATCGGGCGCTCCGGCGCGTCCGAAACAGTAACGGAGACCGCGCCATGAATAGCAATGTGCGTTTCGGGCTGCTCGTCGTCCTGGCTGCAGCAGCCTTCGTAGCCTTCAACGCGGCCTTCATCGTCCCGCAAACCTCGTCGGCGCTGGTATTCCAGTTCGGAAAGCTGGTGCGCAAGCCGATCGTCGAGCCGGGGCTCTACTTCAAGTATCCGGTCATCGAGGCGGTGACGCTGATCGACAAGCGCGTGTTGGACAACGATCTGCGTCCGCAGACGGTGCTCGCCTCCGATCAGAAGAACCTGGTGGTGGACGCCTTCACGCGCTACCGCATCACCGATCCGCTGCGCTTCTACCAGGCGCTCAATAACACACGAGCGGCCAATCAGACGCTGGAGCGCATCGTGAACGACCGCGTCCGCTCCGTGCTTTCGGGAGCGACGACGACACAGATCATCAACACGAACCGCGCCGAGCTCATGGAGAAGATCCAGGAGGAGGTCAATCGCGAGACCCAGGCGCTGGGCATCACGGTGGTGGACGTGCGTCTGTCGCGGGTAGAATTGCCGCGGGAAACGACCGAGGCTGTGTTTCGCCGCATGAAGACGGACCGCGAGCGTGAGGCAGCCGACCTGCGCGCTCAGGGAACTCAGCTCGCCCAGTCGATCCGATCGCGTGCGGATCGCGACGTCCAGATCATTCTTGGCGAGGCCAACCGTAAGGCCGATCAGCAACGCGGTGAGGGTGAAGCGGAAAAGACCCGCATCATGGCGGAAGCCTACAAGCGCGACCCCGAGTTCTCGAGCTTCTATCGCTCCATGCTCGCCTACGAGGAAAGCTTCCGGCAAGGCGACACACGTATGGTGCTCTCTCCGGATAGCCCGTTCTTCCGTTACTTCAATCAGCCGTCTCCGGGCGCCCAGCCCAAGCGATGAGGGACCTCTTCGTCGGGCTGGGCCTAGCGTTGGTCTTGGAAGGGCTCATATGGGCCCTTTTTCCAGGAACGGGGCGGAAAATGTTGGCGGCCACCGCCGAGGCGCCCGAGCCGACCTTGCGTACGCTCGGCGCCGCCGCGGTTGCGATCGGCGTCGGCATCGTCTGGATCGTTCGCGGTTGAACACGCGGCCTTTGCGATACGGGCGATGGTTCTCGTTCAGCGACGTGTCGGATCGAATTTCTTGTCGAGGCCGTTCCAGCAGTCGGCATAGGACTGCTGAAGGGTGGGCAATTCGCCCGCATAGCGCGTTACCCGTTGCAGGAAGCGCGTCTCGAACATGAAAGCCATGGTGCCTGCCAACTTGACGGGCTTGAGCTCCTCCGTGCTCGCTTTCTCGAATGCCTGCAGATCCGGGCCATGCGGCAGCATGCAGTTGTGCAGGCTCATGCCGCCGGGAATGAAGCCTTCGGGCTTGGCGTCGTAGACGCCGTAAACGAGCCCCATGAACTCCGACATGATGTTTCGATGATACCAGGGCGGGCGGAACGTGTCCTCCGCCACCATCCAGCGCTCCGGAAAGATCACGAAGTCGACATTCGAGCAGCCCGGCGTCTCCGATGGCGCGGACAGGACGGCGAAGATCGACGGATCGGGGTGATCGAACGAGATGGAGCCTACCGCATTGTAGCGGCGCAGGTCGTACTTGTAGGGCGCGTAGTTACCGTGCCACGCGACCACGTCCAGTGGTGAGTGCCCGAGCATCGTCTCCCACAGCGCCCCGCCCCACTTCACCGTCAGCCGGCATGGCTTGTCGCGGTCCTCGTACCAGGCGACGGGCGTGAGGAAATCGCGAGGGTTGGCGAGGCAATTGGCGCCGATCGGGCCGCGATCGGGCAACGTGAAGCCGCCGCCATAGTTCTCGCACACGTAGCCACGGGCTGGGCCGCCCATAAGCTCCACCCGAAACGTGACACCGCGTGGTATCACGACGATCTCGCCGGGTTCCGCTTCGATGACGCCGAACTCCGTCAGGAAGCGCAGCGGCTCCTGTTGCAGAACGATCAGCAGTTCGCCGTCCGCATTCCAGAACACCTCGTCTTGCATCGAGCGTGTCGCGAGATAGACGTGGGCTGCCATGCCCGTCTGTGTCGCCGCATCCCCCGCCGTCGTGATCGTGCACATGCCCTCGATGAAGGACCGGGGCTCTGCCGGCAGCGGCGGCGGCCCCCAGCGGAGCGGCCCGATCGGCATGTCGTATTCGTTGCAAGGCGCCGTGCGCCAGAAGCGCTCGGCCGCGCGTATGAAGCGTCCGCTGTGCCGCACCGAAGGGCGAATGCGATAGAGCCAAGAACGCTCGTTGCTGGCGCGAGGCGCGGTGAAAGGCGTACCCGATATCTGCTCGGCATAGAGGCCGTACGCGCAACGCTGGGGAGAATTGCGCCCGACAGGCAGGGCGCCCGGCAATGCTTCGGTTTCGAAGGTGTTGCCGAAGCCGGAAAGATAACCTTTGGCACTGGTGCTGAGCGCGCTCGGTCCTGTCGCGGTCATCTCGGGATGAGTGTGCTGCGGCATGGCTGCCTCCTCGCGGCAAGAAAATGCCGGCCGCGCGGCGCACTTCCGCACAGGCCTCCGGGCACCACGATAGCAGCGCCGCCCCAAGCGAGGTAGGCGGCGCGATGCAGCGCCCGTTCGGAGAGTGGCACCGGTCGAAGTCGGCCGGCGACCGTCGGTCGATAAGACGTCGTCGGGGCGTCACTCCATACTCGCCCAACGCATTTCCTGTCCGTCGCCGACCGGGCAGAAACGGATGCCCTTCACCCGCTTGCTGAAGGGGCCGTACCACTTGGTATTGTAGACGAATAGTCCGGCCGCATCCTCCATCACCATGACGGCGGCTCGCTCGTAATTCTTGCGGCGAAGATCCTGGTCCGTTGTGTTGAGGGCGTCCTTGAGCAGCTTGTCGACCTCGCGGTTGCAGTACCAGCTGTTGTTCCGGCCACCGATCTGATCGCAGTCGTACATTTCGCCGACCCAGTTGTTGGGGTCGGCGTATTGGGTCGACTTCCACAGGAAGAGCAGGTCGTACATCTGCTTCTCGTCGCGCATCTTCGATGTGACGACCGACCACGGCTCGGACACGATCTTGGCTTTGAGCCCGAGCTTCTCGAGGCTCGCCTGCAGCAGGGCGGCGGCTTCTTCCGTCTGGCGGTAGCCGGTGATCGCCCCGATGGTGATCTCGCGGATCGGCTGCTTCACCTTGGCCAGATGCTCTTTGGCCTTGTCGAGATCATAGGTGTACCCCCTGACGCCCCTGGGTGCGCCCCAGATGTTGTTGGGGAGAGGAACCGGATTGCGCGTGACGGACCCGGAAAGTGTGCCCTTGATGAAGCCGTCGTAGTCGAACGCATAGGACAGCGCCTTGCGCATATTGATGTCGTCGAACGGCTCGCGACCGTTGTGGATGACCGCATAGAAGAGGCGCATCGACTCCGCCTCGTAGATCGCCACGTTTTCCGCAGCCCGCAACTTCCTGATCTGTTCCTGGGGAAGGTAGCCGTCGGTGCCGTGGAAGTTACCGCTGATGAGGCCGCCAACGCGGTCGTCCATGCTGATGACTGTTCGGAACTCGATTTCCTCGATCGGCTTGGCGCCCCATTTCTTGTTCCAGTGCTCTGCAAATCGTGTCGCGATGAAGCCCGTCATCGGGTCATAGCTTTTCAGCGCGTAGGATCCCGAACCCGCGTCGTTCTTGGCGAGCCAGGTCTTGCCCCAGTCGTTGTTGATCTCGTTCTTCTTAAGCAGCGCCGCGTTGACGACGTGCAATTCCGGAAGGATGGCCAGGAAGATCGCCGAAGCCTTGATCAGATTGAACTCTACCGTGTGATCATCGATCGCTTTCGTCGAACCGGGCGCCACCAGACCTGAGAACAGCGTATAGGCCCCCTGCTTGAGGGCGAGGATACGCTCCATCGAATAGACGACGTCGCTCGCCTTGATCTCGGTGCCGTCGTGGAATTTGGCACCCTTGCGCAGTGAAAAACGATAGGTCTTGCCGTCCTCCGAAATGGCATACTTCTCGGCGAGCCACGGCTCGAGCTTGGCTGGATTGTCGAGCCAGCGCATCAGCCCGTCATAGAGGTTGATGCGGGAGGCACTTCGGCCGACGTCGAGGATCACATGCGGATCGAGCGTGTCGTAGGAGCTCGCGTTGGCGAAAACGAACCTGCTCTGCGCACTTGCCTGGCCGGAGGGCGCGAGGTGAAGCGCGCTTGCGAGCATCAGCGCCGCGATCCACCTCAGGCCCCATCGGCGCGACATGCTCGGCATGCTGTTCTCTCCCTTCGTCTTTGTTCTCGTGACGGACGCGCGTTATTTTCTCATCGTCGACTTGAACTCAGTATGAACCGTTCTCCATCGATCCGCGCCCTCTTTGTACATCCGTTGAAGGGGCGATGCCGCCCATTTACCGATCCTGGATGTCGCATCGCAGGGCAGTGACGGGGCAAGGCAGACCATCGGCTGGACGTACGTGTGACTGAATGCGCAAGTATGCGGAATTCGGAGTGCAAGTCCATGCAGCCGACGTGAAAGCGTGGAGGCCTAAAGGCCTAAAGGCCGATCGGCTGGGCGCATCAGAGAGGCAGGCGGATAACAGCCTTGAGACCGCCCAGCGGGCTGTCACTGAGGATCACGTCTCCTCCCTGGCTGCGCGCGATGTCACGGGCAATGGCGAGTCCGAGGCCTGAGTTTCCTTGGTCCTGGTTGCGGGCGTGATCCAGCCTGTAGAAGGGACGGAATACGTTCTCGCGCTCGCTCTCGGGAATGCCGGGGCCGTCGTCTTCGACCTCGAGCCGCAGCCAGCCGCGCTCGGTGACGCCGCGCAGCACGATCTGGTCGCCGAAGCGTGCGGCGTTCGTCAGCAGGTTCATGATCGCCCGCTTCATGGCATTGCGTTTCAGCGGCACGATGAGATTTCGCCGTCTGCGGTTCATCTTGAGCTCGATGGGCACGCCCAGATGCTGGGCGTCCGCATGAACCTCCTCGAGCAGCTCGAAGACGTTCGTCGGCGTCGCGACCTCGCCGCCGTCACCTTTGGCAAAGTTCAGGTAGTCCTCGAGCATGTGCTGCATATGTCGCATGTCGGCGTTGAGTGCGGCCACTTCCGGGCCGTCTTCCAGGAACGCCAGCTGCAGACGCATGCGCGTCAATACGGTCCGCAGATCATGACTGACGCCCGCCAGCATGGTCGTGCGCTGGTCCACATGCTGGGTGATCCGTTCGCTCATCTCCACGAAGGCGAGGGACGCCTGCCGCACTTCGCGGGCGCCGCGCGGGCGGAAGTCGCTGGGGACTGGACGACCCTTGCCGAACGCGTCGGCGGCTTCCGCGAGCCGCAGGATCGGCCGGATCTGATTGCGAAGAAAGAGGATCGCGACCGTCAGCAGAACGACCGAGGTGCCCACCATCCACATCAGGAAGATGTGCGAATTGGAGGCGTAGGTCTGGCTGCGTGCGACGATGAAGCGGAGCACGGAGGCGGGATGCTTCACACGGATCTCGACGTGTCGCGACTGGCCGACGGTATCGATCCAGAACGGCTGCTTGACGAAGCGGCGTATCTCCGCCGAAAGCGCCCTGTCGAGAAGCGCGAAGAACGGCTTGGGCTGCGCCGTCGGCAAGTCGCCGGGGGGCAGGATCTGCATGGAGATGCCGAGCTTCTCGCGCGCCATGTCGAGAAGCCGCGTCTGGTCGCTGCCGGGCTTGAGCCCATCGTAGACTTCGATCAGCGCGGCGATGTCGCGGGCCGTTGATTCCGACAGCCTGCGCGTCACCGACTGCCAATGCCGCTCCATGAAGGCGAAGGCGACGACACCTTCCAAGAGCACGATCGGCGCAATGATGATGATGAGCGCGCGCGCATAGAGCCCCTTGGGCAGCAATTCGCTGCCCAGAGATGCGATGCGGCTCCACGTCCAGCGGAGTGACTTCTTGCTGAAGGGGTCGCGCAGCACGTCTCTCAGGCTGCCCGCGGGCCGCTCGGCGACGATCTTGTCGTCTGTCATGGCCATGCCGGCACGCGTCCTTGCCTCAACTCGAGCCACCGTCTCGCTCGACGGAAGCACTCGGATTTCAATCCACGTAGAGGATGTAGCCCTTGCCGCGTACCGTCTGCAGGTACACGGGGTTCGATGGGTCCGTTTCGATCTTGCGCCGCAGGCGGTTGATTTGCACGTCGATGGCGCGCTCGCTGCCCGTCGAGTCGTCGCTCGCCAATTCGTGGCGCGCGATGGGCGTGCCGGGACGCGACGCGAACAGGCGCAAGAGTTCGCGTTCGCGCTCGGTGATCTTGATCGCCTCCTCGCCTTTGCGCAGCTCTCCGCGCCCGACATTGAAGGCATACTCGCCCATGACGATTTCGTCCTTGGCAGCAGCGGGGCCTTGTGCGCGCCGCAGAATGTTTTGCACGCGGAGCAGCAGTTCGCGCGGCTCGAACGGTTTCGTCATGTAGTCGTCGACGCCGGTTTCGAGACCCGCGATCCGGTCTTCCGCGTCGGCCAGCGCCGTGAGCATGCAGATCGGAACCGGCGATATGCTCTTGAGGTCCTTGGCCAGTTCGAGACCGGATTCACCGGGCATCATCACGTCCAGAATGACGAGATCGAAGGTCAGCCCGCGCATGCAGCCGCGCGCTGCCTCCGCGCTCTCGGCCGTCGTGACACGGAAACCGTTGTTGTGCAGGTAGCGCGCTAGAAGCTCGCGGATGCGCTGATCGTCATCGACGACGAGAAGGTGCGGCGCGTTGTCGAGCAACGGCTCCAGCTTGGCCGTCTCGGTCGAGGTCATGGGCTGTCCTCCTGCGGGCGTGCGGTCGCACGTGCCGGCCGGTCGATGACGAGGCTGTGTACCTGGGCACGCGCATCGCGCGAAATCATGGCAAGCAGAAAGTCGTGCGCCGCACGCTGCGCATGGGGACCCGCGTCACGCAACGCCCCTGCGATCCGCCGCGTCTGCAGCGCCAGAAGCCTTTCCGCCAGCGCCGTCCCTGTTTCGGTAAGGTGCAGGCGGCGCTCCCGGCGATCGGTCTCCGGTCGCGTCTGCAGCACATATCCTTCGTCGACCAGCTGTTTGAGCACGCGAGCGAGACTCTGTTTCGTGATGCCCAGGATATCCAGCAGATCGGCCACCCTCAGACCGGGATTGCGATGGACGAAGTGCAATACCCGGTGGTGGGCTCGGCCGAAGCCCAGCGGCCCCAGAATCTCGTCGGGCTCGGCGGTGAAGTCGCGATAGGCGAAGAACAGCAACTCCACCAGATGGATCAATTCACAGTCGAGCGGACGCTCCGTGGATGTCGGCTCGGCGCGTGACGAACCTCCCACTGCGGCAGGGGGGCGAGGCAGGGTTGAATTTATGTCAGCCATGTTGACATATTTGCGCGCGATCGTTAGCCTTGGCAATACTTCAGATGCTCCCTGCCTAGCAAAATCGCGACGTTCCGGTCACGTACCCGGGCTCCTTAGTCTACGGCGAGACGAATGCCGGAATGGACGGTCGAATGGGCGCCTGCCCAGGCCGGTCGCGGGCCGATTGCGTTCGGCGGGTTGGCATCGAGATGCAACCGAGCGAGATGGGTTCACAGATGGCAGGCCAAGCGAATAGTTCGCTGCAGTTCGCAATCGAGCGCAATACGGCACCGCTTGCCGTAGCCGATCGCGCCAAGCTTCTTGCCGATCCCGGATTCGGCCGGGTGTTCTCCGACCACATGGCGATCATCCGCTACAGCGAAGGCAAGGGGTGGCACGACGCCAAGATCACCGCCAGACAGCCTCTGTCCCTCGATCCAGCCTCGGCCGTGCTGCACTATGCGCAGGAAATCTTCGAGGGCCTGAAGGCCTATAAGCTGGCGGATGGCTCGATGGCGATGTTCCGTCCCGATGCCAATGCACGCCGGTTCCGCGACAGCGCGGCGCGACTGGCCATGGCGCAGTTGCCCGAGGAGTTGTTCATCGAATCGATCCGGCAGCTCGTCTCCATCGACAAGGATTGGTTCCCCACCGTCGAAGGCGGGTCGCTATACATCCGCCCCTTCATGTTCGCCAACGAGGTGTTCCTCGGCGTCAAGCCGTCCTCGGAGTATCTCTATCTCGTGATTCTTTCGCCCGTCGGCGGCTATTTCAAGAGCGGCGCGCCGGCGGTGTCGATCTGGGTTTCGCAGAACTACACGCGTGCGGCACCCGGCGGCACGGGCGCAGCCAAGTGCGGCGGCAATTACGCCTCCAGCCTCGTCGCGCAGGCCGAGGCCTCCAAGCACGGGTGCGATCAGGTGGTCTTCCTCGATGCCGCAGAGCATCAGTGGGTCGAGGAGCTCGGCGGCATGAACGTGTTCTTCGTCTTCAACGACGGCTCGCTGCAGACGCCGCCGCTTTCCGGCACGATCCTGCCGGGCATCACCCGCGACAGCCTGATGACGTTGGCGCGATCCGAGGGCCTGACCGTCCGCGAGGAGCCGTATTCCTTCGATCAGTGGAAACGGGATGCCCAGAGCGGCAGGCTGACGGAAGCATTCGCCTGCGGTACCGCGGCGGTCGTGACGCCGATCGGTCGCGTGGTGAGCCCCGAGGGCGAGTTCAAGATGGGCGCGGGCGGGCCGGGCCAGACGACGACACGCATCAAGCAGAAGCTGATGGACATCCAGCGGGGCGTTGCGCCTGATCCGCACAAGTGGGTCATGCGCCTCGGCTGAGCCGAACTCCATCGTGGGGCGGTGGCGGATGGCGAATGCCGTCTGCTACGGTCGTGCGGCAGTGCGAGAAGTGCGCACCAGCGAGGTGACGGAACGATGAGCCGTCTTCACGTCGTGTTCGATCTGGATGATACGCTCTATCCCGAGCGGCAATTCGCTGTCTCGGGTTTCAAAGCGGCCGGACGCTGGGCGGAGCAGACGTTCGGCGTCAAAGGTATAGCCGAAGAGATGATCCACATGCTGGACAACGGCATGCTGGGCAAGATCTTCCCGACCGTACTCGGACGCCACGTCCCCGATCACACGCCCGAGCACGTGCAGCAGTTCCATGCCGCCTATCGGACCTGCGAACCCGAGTTGGAGTTGTTCGCCGACGCCCGGGAAGCCTTGGCGCATTTCGAAGGCTTGGGGCCGATCGGGCTCATCACCGACGGCACGCTCGTCATGCAGCAAAGCAAGGTGCGCGCGTTGCAGCTCGAGCCGCGCTTCGCCCGCATCGTCTACACGGACGGACTTGGCGACAATCGCGCGTTCTTCAAGCCGCACCCCAAGCCGTTCGAGGTGATGGAAGCCGCGCTCGGCCGGGAGGGCAACCGCTTCGTCTACGTTGGCGACAATCCGGCCAAGGACTTCGTAGCACCGAATGCCCGCGGCTGGACGACCGTGCAGGTGAAGCGCGAGACACGCGGCATCCACGATGCCGACCGCTCGGTGCCCGGCGGCGACCCGCAGCACCGCATCGCCTCTCTCGCCGAGTTGCCGGCACTGCTCGGTGTTGCCTGAGTACACGAGAGCCCGTCCGGCTACGCGGCTGCCATGGTCGCGAACCTCTGACACGGCGACGGGATCTGCTCGGCAAGCTCGCTCCAACGGTTCTCGCGTGGCAACGGATCGACCTTCTCGCCGAGCGAGACGAGGTCACGTAGCCGCAGAACATCCCTACAGGCACGTGTGGAGCGGTGGAAGCCGATGCGGAACCGCACATAGGCTCGCGCCTTGGCAACGAGTTCCGCTGTCGGTCCGGTCCCTCTGAAGACATAGCCGTCGGAGATCGCTTCGACGTATTCTCGGCGGCGGCCGGTCTTGGCCATTCCCTCCGCGTTGCGTGCGATCGACACTAGGTCGAGATAGCACCGCGTCGAGAGGCAGAGACGACCCGTGCGCCTTTTGGGCGGATGGACTTCGGCTTTGACAAGTCGAGACCGGCGCATCGCTGCGCCGGCCTCCGCCGGGATGCGTCCCGAGATAGCTCCTCAGGTGGTAAGCCAGCCGAACTCCTGGGGTTTGCGCCCCGCATTCGGATGCAGCTTCACGTTGACGAGTGCCGGGCCCTTGAAGGCCGTTGCCTCGTCCAGCGCCGCGCGAAGGTCCTTCGGATCGTCGATGAACCACCCCTTGCCGCCGAACGCTTCCATCATCTTGTCGTAGCGAGCGCCGGAGATCAGTGCGCGCGGCGGGTTCGCGAAGGGGTCGTCGGGATATTTTTCCGTGCCCGAGCCGATGCCGCCGTTGTTCAGGACGACGATCTTGATGGGGAGATTGTACCGGCAGGCCGTTTCCATCTCCATGCCCGAGAAGCCTATGGCGCTGTCGCCGGAGACGGAGATGATCGGCCGGTCGGGATGCACGACAGCCGCCGCGATGGCGAAGCCCATGCCGATCCCCATCGTCCCGTATGTGCCGGCATCGAGACGCAGACGCGGATTCTTGTTGGGAAGCTGCGTGCGTCCGATGTCCATCGTATTGGCGCCCTCGCCGATGATCACGGCGTTCTCCGGGGTCCAGGCGCTGATGTCCTTGAGTGCCCGGTAATAGTTCGTCGGCGCCGAGTTGTCGTCGATCATCGGCTGGACCTGCTTGGCGTTTTTCGCCGCTGCTTCCGCGATGGCCTTTCGCCAAGGTGTGCCGTCCGCGTAGAACCATTGGCGATTGCGCAGCGCGTCGTTGAGTTGCCCGACGATCGCCTTGCCGTCGCCCACGAGTGCCACCTCGGTAGGAACGTTCTGTCCGATCGACTCGGGCGATATGTCGAGCTGCACGATGCGCACGTTCTTGTTGAAGCGCGGCGCCTGTCCGAAGTGCATGATCCAATTGAGCCGCGCGCCCATGACGAAGATGACGTCGGCTTCCTTCAACGCGAGGCTCCGTGCTGCGCCGACGGAGAGCGGGTGATTGTCGTCGAGCACGCCCTTGCCCATGGGCGAGGCGAGGAACGGCAACTTCGTGCGCTCGATGAAGGCGCGCACCTCGTCTTCCGCGCGCGACCAGGCCATGCCTTTGCCCACGATGACCAGCGGCTTCTCTGCCGATTGCAGGGCATCCAGTGCCTTCTCGATTGTGTCGGGTGTCGCCTGCATGCGCGGCGGTTCCGGAGCGCGCGGCGGCATGGCGATCATGTCTTCATCGACTTGGCCCTTTATGATGTCGTCGGGCATGTCGAGATAGGTGGCACCGGGCCGACCGTAGATCGAATGTCGGACCGCCATTTCCACATAGAACGGAATGCGGTGCGTATGCTCTATGGCGTGGGCGAACTTGCAGAACGGCGAAGCGATCTGAACCTGGCGCTCCTCCTGGAAGCCACCCATTCCGTTCTGGTAGGTGGGGGACGCGCCGCCGATGCCGATCATCGGCCAGCAGTTCTGCTGCGCGTTGGCGAGGCCTGCCAGCATGTGCACGACGCCCGGCCCCGAAACCGTGAGGCATGCGCCGGGCCGCCCCGTGAGATATCCGACGGCGTGGGCGGCGTACGAAGCCGATTGCTCGTTACGCATTCCGATGTACTTGATGCCGGCGTTCTGCGCCTCGGCCGCGATCTGCTGCACGGGAAACCCGACGATGCCGAACATGTAGTCGACACCTTGGCTCTTGAGGCTTTGTGCCAGCAATCTGGCGCCGTCGATCTTGCCCATTCGCTTCCTCCGGTTGCAGACGTCCCTGGACCAGGGCGTCAATTCCTGTCGCCTTCCGCGATCGTCGTTATCGAGGAAGAACGATGGCACACGAAGTGGCGCGAAGGGAATACGGATCGATCGGGCGCCGATGCTGCCGGCTATGGACGGCGCGCGGCGCCCGGTTAAGCTGGGTTGTCCGCCATCGCCTACCGCCGGGACCACGATGAACGCACAGGTAGCGCCTCAATTGAAGCTGTTGTTGTCCGCGCACGCCCGTCGGGTTTGGGGTGAGCGCATCCAGGCAGCCGCGCACGGCGCCGGTATCGTCTTCGTCACGGCGGAGGAAGCGGGTGCCGACGACGGTCCTTGCATGGCCGATATCGCCTTCATGACGCGCGAGGTGACCGGCGCCTCGAGCAAAGGCAACGCCACGCCGGAGTTGCGAAACTTTACGCGCGTTTTGCGCAGATCCC
>VFQT010001664.1_pt1 | contig 25818 bp, 22 predicted proteins | sample 3512381 | NCBI WGS metagenome assembly VFQT01 (sample SAMN10412376, study PRJNA504923) | tailings metagenome | isolation source: Relicate 2 Philex TSF3 active mining site | place: Philippines: Tuba, Benguet | collected 2017-08-29
ATCCTCTCTGATGCACTCGCGTATACCCTCAATCATACCGCTTTTTACAAAATCACTAACCCCCACAACACAGCAACACCACGGTAAATCCTTCATGCTATCATGTGCATATCCTGATGAGCATCTGCATCACACATTGCTATCATACAAACACATTTTTCGTTTTCTGTATCACAAAAACCTATTTTGTGATTACTTGTCAGATTTTTTTGTTTTTTGCTATACACACAAAGGAGTGACCACGCATGACGACACTCACCAGCACGCCATGGCAGATGCCCGGCGTCGTCCTCGGCCCCGAAAATCCCTTACCGCACTTCCGTGACCGTGATCACAACCGGCACGTGGCGGTACACGAGTCATTGCCTGCTGCCAAACGGCAGCGCCTAGGGGACGCCTGTGGCACGCGTGTATTACCGTACCGCATGCAAGACGACTACACGCGACAACGCACGCCACAGACGTACACAGCCATCGTGCTCGAAAACGACATCCTCAAGGCCACCTTCATGCCACAGCTCGGTGGGCGCTTGTGGTCGCTGGTCTACAAACCGCAACAACGCGAATTGTTGAACTGCAACCCGGTCTTTCAACCGGCCAACTTGGCCATCCGCAATGCCTGGTTTGCGGGTGGTATCGAGTGGAACATGGGACACTACGGGCATACTTTTGGCACTTGTGCACCCGTATTTGCGGCCACTATTCACGACAGCGATGGCACTCCCGGGCTCAGACTCTACGAATACGAACGGTGTACGGGGGTCTTTTGGCAGATTGACTTTTACTTGCCACCGGCATCACCATGGCTTATCGCGCACACACGCATCCACAATCCACACGACCATGCCACACCCATGTACTGGTGGAGCAACACGGCTGTCGACGAGCGCCCCGATGTACGTGTCCTTGCCCCCACCAATCATGTCATCTACACCGATTTGACCGTACAGCCGGCCCAATTCGGCTATGCCGATATGCCGCATTTGGCCACATTTCGGCAGCAAGATGCCTCGTATTCGACCAACGCTCATGCCGCCAGCGAGTACTTCTTCCAACCCGACGACGTCGACATGCCATGGGAAGCCGCCCTGGGTGGCGACGGCACTGGCTTCATCGAAGCCTCGACTGCACGTCTGCGCTACCGCAAAATGTTCTGCTGGGGCATGCACCAGGGTGGCAGACACTGGCAGGAGTTCCTCGCCCCCGGAGGCAAACCATACCTCGAAATTCAAGCTGGACTCGCTCCATCACAGCTCCACGGGCTCGAGATGCCAGCGCAGACCGACTGGCACTGGACGCAGGTGTTCGGTTATTTCCAGGGCGATGCAACCATCGTACATCACCCGGACTGGCAGACTGCCTGGCGTGGAGTCGATGCCGCCCTCAAAGAACGCCTACCGGTAGAGCGCTTGTCCGCCCTTGACCACCATTACACGGCGCTGGCAGAGCGCGCCCCGAGCACTATTCTGCAGCATGGCAGTGGCTGGGGCGCCCTCGAAGTCGCCCGGCGTCATGCCCAAGCGGCACCGACCGTTCCTGCGGCGTTCACCTTCCCCACAGATACCCTGACATCCGCCCAGCAACCGTGGCTCAATCTGCTCGCACACGGGCATTTTGCTGACGCAGATCCCCAAAATCAACCCGGTGAATGGATGGTGCAACCCGCCTGGCAACAACTACTGGCCACACATCCCGATACAGCCACCAATTGGTATGCCCTGTTGCACTTGGGGGTAATGCACCTCGAAGCCGGTGATACAGCGGCAGCACAGGCTGCCTGGCAATCATCACTGGCCAGCGCGCCGTCGGCATGGGCCTGGCGCAACCTGGCTATCATCGCCCAGCACACTGGTGATTACCAGCAGGCTAGCCACTGCCTAGCCCAGGCGTGGCAACTCAAACCTGATACGCTGGCCATCGCCCACGAATACTTGGAAGCGTTGTGTGTCGTGCAGGATTTCGAGCAAGCCCGCCAGGTCTATCATCAACTCCCCCATCATCTGCGCCAACACGACCGTATCCTGATTGTATGGGCACGCATTGCGCTGGCATTGCAAGACTTCGACACCGTGGCCGACCTCTTAGATCACGAATATGCCGTGGTGCGTGAGGGTGAAACATCGCTCACCGACATCTGGTTTGCACTGTGCTACCAGCGCGAGGTTCAGCAACTGGGACATCCCCTGAGCGAATCCGAACAAATCGCAGTCCGGCAGCGTAACCCGCCACCCGATCACATCGACTTCCGCAGTATCAACACCTAAACCATATCACTTGCTCTGTGCTATGATGGCGACATTCACCATTGCACATTGACCATCAGGATGAGGATTCCCATGTCACACTATCATGCATTACACGAACAACTCACCGCCCACATCGATGCGGCCATCGCCAGTGGCCACGAAGAAGGCGTCCAACTCGCCGTGTATCGTCATGGCCAACTTGTCGTCGACATTACGCGTGGTAGCCGCGACGATGTGGGCACGCCTTTGCGCCCCGACGACATGACGCTGGTCTGGTCGACCTCCAAAGGCATCGCCGCCACCGCCATGCATATTTTGGCCGAACGCGGGCTGATTGCCTACGAAGACGCCATCGCCGACTATTGGCCCGCGTTTGCGGCTCACGGCAAAGGCAATATCGCCATTCGCCACCTGATGAATCACACCGCCGGCATCTACGCCATCCCACCCGAGCATCCCTACGAGACCATGCGCGACTACGAGGTCGTCTGTGCCGTCATCGCTGACCTCGTGCCAGCACATCAACCCGGCCAACAGCACATTTATCATGCCTTGACGTACGGCTGGCCGTTGGCCAAAGTCGCCGAGGCCGTGACCAACATGCCCTTTGGCGAATTCATCCAACGCGAAATCTGCACTCCCCTTGGCATCAACGATTTATTCATGGGCGTACCAGCATCACGCCGCAACGATGTGGTGCGCCTCACGCACGACGCCACTCCCGAGCAGCTCGCCAACCCCGACAACCCGCTCCCCGACCCCACCGTGATGGCCAACGACCCAGCCATTCTGGCCACCTGCATCCCGGCCGCCAATATGGTCGCCAGTGCTCGCGCCGTGGCACGCGTCTACGCCTCGCTGATTGGCGACGGTGTCGACGGCGTACGCTTGTTGTCACCACGGCGTGTCGCCAATGCCACGCGCATCCAGCACTGGGCCCTCACCGATAATCCGGATCGGCCAGAATCCGGCTACGCGCTCGGCTGGGAACTGGGACGTGCCAACCCGCTCTACGGCAGCCGCGATACCGCCTTCGGACACTGTGGCTACGGCGGCCCCACCGGCTTCGCTGATCCCGAGTACGGCATGGCCTTTGCACTCACCAAGACGCGCATGAACCTGGCACCTGATGCGCCATCGCTCAAAAACCAGCTAGCCAGCACCGTGCGCGAGTTTTTCAAAGCACATCAGGCATGACCCTCACGCAACGCCTGACCGACCACATCGACGCCGCCATTGCCAGTGGCCACGAAGAGGGCATCCAACTCGCCGTCTACCACCACGGCCAGCTCATCGTCGACATCACGCACGGCACCCGTGATGATGCGGGCACACCCCTGCGCCCCGACGATATGACCATGGGCTGGTCGACCTCCAAAGGCATCACCGCCACCTGCATGCACATCTTGGCCGAGCGTGGACTGATTGCCTACGACGACGCCATTGCCGACTACTGGCCTGCCTTTGCGGCTCATGGCAAGCAGACAATTTCGATCCGTCACATCATGAGCCACACCGCCGGCATCCCGTTTCTGCCCCAGAATGTCACCAACGACACCCTGGCAGACTACGCCGCCATCTGCGCCATCGTGGCTGACTTGCATCCGGTGAGTCGCCCCGGCCAAGTGGCCGCTTACCACGGACTCACCTACGGCTGGCCCCTGGCACAAGTGCTCGAGGCCGTCGATGGCCGGCCCTTTGGGCAATTTGTGCAAGACGAAATCTGCCAGCCGCTGGGCATCACCGATCTCTTCTTCGGGCTGCCTAGCACACGTCGCCCCGACGTGGCACGCTTCAGTCACGATCTGGGGCCTGACGCTTATGCCGACAATCCACATGCCAACCCATGTGTGCAAGGCAATCATCCGGGCATCCACGCCACCTGCATGCCCGCCAACAACATGTTGGCCAGTGCTCGCGCCATTGCCCGGGTCTATGCATCACTCATCGGTGATGGCGTGGATGGCGTGCGTATGCTCCCACCGCACCGCATCGCTCAGGCCACCACAGTGCAACGCTGGAGCATGGATGAGGTCATCCATGCCGTACGTGGCTTTGGATTAGGGTATTTTTTGGGTGAAAGTTTGCCCATCAATGAAACACGCGACACCACGTTTGGTCACAACGGCCTAGGCGGCAGCGTCGGTTTCGCTGACCCCGTGCTGGGCATCGCGTTCGCACTCACCAAAACACGCTTGACGATGAACCCGCACACGCCAGCGCTGGCAGCCGAGCTGGCAGATATCGTCCGTGATACATTGGGTATGCTCGATAGTCAAAACACTAATAACACAAGGACAACACACGTATGACACTCACCCAACAACTCACCGATCACATCGATGCAGCAATTGCCAGTGGTCGCGAAGAAGGCATCCAACTCGCTGTCTATCATCGTGGTCAGCTCATTGTCGACATTACACGTGGCACTCGCGACGATGCCGGTACCCCCATGGGACCCAATGATCCCGTACTCGTCTGGTCTACTTCCAAAGGGATCACCGCCACCTGTATGCACATCCTGGCCGAACGCGGATTGATTGCCTACGACGACGCCATCGCCGATTACTGGCCAGCTTTTGCGACACACGGCAAAGAAGCCATCTCCATCCGTCACATCATGAGCCATACTGCCGGCATTCCGAACCTCCCCGACGACATGACCCTCGAGACACTGTCCGACTATGCGGCATCGAGCGCAGTGGTCGCCGGGCTCACTCCCGTCAGTCGCGCCGGCCAAGTGGCTGCCTACCACGGCATCACTTACGGCTGGCCGCTAGCACAAGTGCTCGAGGCCGTCGATGGGCGACCATTCGGTCAATTTGTGCAAGACGAAATCTGTCACCCACTCGGCATCACCGATTTGTTCATCGGTCTACCCGACTCACGACGAGCCACCGCAGCCCGCCTCAGTCACGACCTCGGACCAGATGGATTTCGCGATAATCCGGCAGATGACCCCACACTGATGGCCAATCATCCGGGCATCCAGGCCACCTGCATGCCTGCCGCCAACATGATGGCCAGCGCCCGTGCTATTGCGCGTGTGTATGCATCACTCGTCGGCACTGGTGTCGATGGGGTACGCTTGCTGCCAGCGCGCCGCGTCGCACGGGCCACCAAAGTGCAACGTTGGGCCATGGACGCAACGCTACAGACTGTGCGTGGCTTCGGGTTGGGCTACTTTTTGGGCGAAAGCCTGCCGGCCATGGGCACGCGCGACACCACCTTCGGCCACGACGGCTTCGGCGGTGCCATCGGTTTTGCTGACCCCGTGCATGAACTGGCCTTTGCCATGACCAAAACCCGCATGACCCTCACCCCCAACGCACCCACCTTCAATGCCGAGCTCGCCGCCATTGTGCGCCAACACCTCGACATTCCCGCCTAGACCGGCATCCCGACTGAGCTCCCGTTGATGACATCAACGGGAGCTCATATTTGTACCTATACTCGACACTGTGATGCACAAACCATCACAGACTCTGCGTCGTACGCGGCAGCATTTGACCACTACCAGGCGCAGACCTCAAAGGCCAACCTCATCATCTACCCAATCAGCATCACCGCCAGTGCCCCCAGCAACACAACAATCATCATCGGCACACTACAGCACCCGATGGTGGTACGGTTGTAGATGCGGTTGTACAGCGCCCGGCGCGGATTGGTGACCCAACCCCAGCCACGGGGGGCCTTGAGTCCCAGGTTATGCCGGATGTAGCGTTTGACCGAGGTACGTGCGGCAATGCGCTTTTTGAGCGACGGACGACGCAATCCAAAGCGAATTTTCATAGATTCTGTACTCCAAACCACACAATAATACGTACAAGATTGCTGTCATCGTATCACACATTACGGTCGTACGTAATATGGCATGTGCGCATCTCTACGGCAACCCGAGGATTGTGATCAACAGTTTCGTGATTCACGAGGATGAACGCAAGAACTACTATGGTTTTCAGCACGACACTCCCATACAATGTCGCATGTACGTTCAGTATCTTCTAAGGAAATCATCGCCATGCGTCCACAAGACATGCTACGCCTACTCGGTCTCGCCTTGCTCTGGAGTTTTTCATTTTTATTTGTACGCTTATCAGTTGGCGCATTTGGACCAGCCGGAGTCGTCTTCTTCAGAGTGTTCATCGCTGCCATTGTTTTACACGGCTACGCCGCGTTGCAGCGTCAAAACCTGCAATTTTCCGTGTATTGGCGACAATACATCGTGCTCGGATTCTTTCAGACTGCGTTGCCGTTTTTTCTGTTTGCACTCGCATTACAAGATATTGGAGCATCTCTTGGGGCCATCATCAACGCCACTAGTCCCCTATTCGGGCTACTGATTGCCATCATCATCGGTGACGAAGCATTGCGCTGGCAACGGATACTCGGCATTGTATTTGGCATGGTTGGCGTCGGCGCATTGGTAGGAATCGACACCACCCACGACACCTGGCAACACTGGCCAGCCCTTTTGCTGGGGATTGGTGCGACCATTTCCTATGGCATTGCTAGCAACTACACGCGCCGTGCGGTCCGTCAGGCGCCAGCACTCGGGATGGCAACCTATAGCCAAACATTTGCATCGATCATGATGGTGCCACTCCTCTGGTGGAACCAACCCACAGCACCGATGACTTCCTCAGCCATCCTGGCAGTCATCGCCCTCGGGGCCTTGGCCACAGGTATCGCATACCTGCTCTTTTTCCGCTTGGTCGTCGATGTAGGGCCGGCAGCCTCACTAGCAGTCACGTTCCTTATCCCCCTCGGGGCAATGGCATGGGGCACGCTCTTCCTCGATGAACATATCACGCTCATGATGATCATCGGATGCATACTTGTATTTGTGGGGACCTTGCTCACCACGTATCAACCCAAGCAGCCATCCGCGCATACCACCTCATGAGTCCACTGCGGTCTCGGTCGTGGCACGCGCAAGCAACGCCACAATCTGGGCCTCGGTCGTGGCATCAATGTCGACTATCGCGAACGAGGTTGCCCACATGCGCCCAGCATCGAGACGTGCCACATCACTAAATCCCAGTGTACAGTAGCGCGACTCAAACTTTTGCCCACTCTGGAAAAAACACAGCACCTTGCCGTCTTTGGCGTATGCTGGCATGCCGTACCATGTACGTGGCCACAACTCTGGTGCATGCGTGCTTACCAGCTCGTGGATGCGTCGTGCAATGCGCTGATCGGGATCGGGCATCTCGGCGATTTTGGCGAGCACATCGGCTTCGCCGACTTCACGCTGCTGTGCCGCTTTAGCCTGTGCTTTGAGTTCTTTGGCGCGTTCGCGCATGGCCGCTTTCTCTTGCGCCGAAAATCCATCGTTGGCCTTTGGACTCACCTTATCTTCCTTTCAATTATGAATTATCAATTATCAATTAATAATTGTGAATTGATAATTATTCATTCCACAACTACATTTTTTCCAAAAACTTCAACACTCGCTGTATCAACACATCCGTGGCCTCAGCGTCATAGTCTTGCGTCCCACTATCCGTAAACAGGTGTGCATCGCCCGGGTACAAAAACAACTCGGCCTGCGTGGTCTGCTCAAGCAATGCCTGTGCGGCCGCAAAATCACCATCCCCCACAAAAAACGGATCATCGGCCATGGCGTGCACCTGCACGGGCACAGCGGCCGGCCACTCATCGCCGAATTCGCTGACAGGCACACAGCCGTGGAGTAACAACGCCCCGCGGGCACCGACCCGAGTTTGGGCCAACAACTGTGCCGGCAACACCCCCATCGACAAACCCATGTACACCACATCCGGCGGCAGATCGGCCACTGCCTGTACCCCGCGCTCGATGCAGGTGCTGAATCCAATCGCCTGCGCATGGGCTATCCCGGCATCGATCGTAGCAAAGGTCTGCCCCTCAAACACGTCTGGAGTATGCACATGATGCCCAGCAGCACGCAGACGATCGGCCAGCGCCTTCACCCCCGTCGTCAATCCCAACACATGATGAAACACAACAATCGTGGCCATGATGGGTATCCTTTCACCCACACCGTGGGCACCGCTCGATGCACGCATCTCACCGCAGCAGCCATTCCCCACCATTGTACCTGCACCGGCGATTCTTGCATGGGCGGTTCGCAAACCGCTCGCATCGCCAATCCCCTCATTGCCAATCCCCTCATTGCCAATCCCCTCATTGCCAATCCCCGCATTACCAATCCCCTCATTGCCAATCCCCGCATTGCCAATCCCCGCATTGCCAATCCCCGCATTGCCAATCCCCGCATCGCCAATCCCCGCATCGCCAATCCCCGCATCGCCAATCCCCGCATCGCCAATCCCCCATGGGCGGTTCATCCACCACCCGCTTTCCCTCACGCGCCACGCCTATGCACCGATTTCCTGTATACTCTGTCATACAGACATGCGTTGTACTGTGATTTTACACATAAAGCGCATCATAACAGTCATTCGCACAGATCACCACGCCTTATGTACAGCTCGCACCCGCCAACCTGCCAATCAGCGTACCGACGCACCGATGTGCTCGGCCAGAGCACCATGGAGGAAACATGCGTATCACCAAGTCACGTTTTATGACGTACCAAGAGCATCCCATCCACTTCTGGGCGGCCGTCCACGGTCACATCAGCGTCAGCGAGGCTGACCCCATGATGCAATACCTGGCCGCCCAAGGCTACCGCGCCGAGCCGCTGGCAGTACAGTACCTACGCGACCATGTGCTCCCCACGTACGCCGATGCCCAGTTGATTGAGCAGTTGGAGTGTGCCAACGAGCCGTTTTTTGCACGTATCGATGCCGCCATCTACGATCGCCAAGCCGGCGTGTACGACCTCTACGAAATCAAATCAAGCACCTCGCCCGACAACTACGTGCCTGACGTGGCCTTTCAACGCACCGTTTTTCGGAGCAAACTACCCGTACGCCGTACCTTTCTGGTACATCTCAACGGCGAGTATGTGCGCCGGGGTGACCTCGACCTATCGCAACTCTTTACGCACGTCCAGCTCGATGACGCCATCGACGCAATGGCCGAGACCATCGTCCAGCTCCAGCATCAGGCACACGCCCTACTCACCCTCGCTGACCCGAGCACACTGCCGCCGTGTACGTCGCCCAAAGACTGCCCCTGCCCACAGATATGCCATCCCAACCTGCCCGAATACTCAATCTACAACATCCCCCGCCTGAAGAAAGACGTCAAAGCTGAACTGCGCCAACACGGCATTGTGTCAATTCATGCGCTCCCCGCTAGCATCGACATCCCCCCCAGCGCCGCACTCCACGTGGCAGCCATGCAGCGTGGCCAAAGCCACATCGGCTGGCCAGCTATTACCAGCCACCTCGATGGCTATACCTACCCGTTGACGTTTCTTGACTACGAAGCAGCCAAACAGGCCATCCCCCTCAATGGGTATCGACCCAACCAAGATGCAGCCTTTCAATATGCGCTGGCCATCATCGACTACCCCGGGGCCGAGCCCCGCACCGCCGCACATTTGTCCGACGGCACCGGTGATTTCGTGCGGACCCTCATTGAGCAGTTGCTCAACGATATACCAGCGCAGGGCAGTGTCGTGGTGTGGAATCAAAGCTACGAAAAAGGCATCAACAAAAACATGGCAACCGCCTACCCCATGTACGCCGATGCACTGCTACACATCAACGAGCGCATCGTGGATTTGGCCGACGTATTTAAAAACAACCACTACGTCGATCCGCGCTTCAAAGGGAGCTGGTCCATCAAAGCCGTACTACCCGCCCTCGTGCCTCAGCTCACCTATACCGATCTTGCCATCGCCAATGGGGGATCCGCCGTGTTGGAATGGAACCGTATGGTCGATCCGCAGACAACCGCAACCGATCAAGCACGGATTCGCACCGATTTACTTACCTACTGCGGACAAGATGCGTGGGCGATGCTCGAAATCTGGCGTTTCCTCCAGCAAAATCGACCATCTTAGCTCAATGAATAATTGATAATTAAGAATTGAGAATTCTCAATTATTCATTATCAATTCTCAATTCTCAAACACTCCAATATGCCGCACCTCGAGCGCAAACGATCCCTCTTGGTTATATTCAATCAGCAGGCTCATCGATTGGATCTGACTGGTATCCAGCGCCGGAGCAATCACCGTGCGCCCAAAGCGCGTCGGCACAAATTCCCGCCACGGCAAGCGCACCTCTTGCCACACGTCCCGCTCGGTCACAAAGGTAGCCTGGTAGACCACCGAGCGGGAGTCGTTGCGCAAATACACCCCATAGCGCTTGCCATCGCCGCGCACCTGCAGGCGTAGACCATCGTACATGCTCAGATTGCGCGCCGGGTCGAAGTTGGTCTGTACGGTGGCGAACCCGCCGTTATTTTCGAAGCTGACCACGCCCATAAAGCGCGCACTGCTGTCGCCAGTGGCCACCAGTGTGCTGCGGCTGACGCCGCCCATCACATCGTCGTTGCGGCTATACCAGGCGTTTACCGCCTTTGCATCTGCGAAGTCCACCATGGCCCACTCCTGCTCTGTATCGGGGGCGACAGCAGGTCGTTGCGCCGCCAAAAAATCTTCGAGGGCCGCAGCACCGTTCATCAGTACCCACAACAGCCCCATAATCCCAGACATCACCAACACGCGCATGACAACATCCTTTTTATTTTTTTAATCTCTTTTCATTGTACCGAGATTCATCATCCTTCACCATGGGTCTTCAGTGAGAAAATCCCCGTCGAAGCCGTTCGCGAACCGCCCTATCCTCCCCTAGACGCGAAAATTCCAGTCGGGGCGGTTCGCGAACCGCCCATACCTCCCCCCTAGACGCGCAGATCTCCGTCGGGGCCGTTCGCGAACCGCCCACCATCCCCCCTAAACGCGCAGATCCCCGTCGAAGCCGTTCGCGAACCGCCCTATCCTCCCCTAAACGCGCAAATCCCCGTCGGGGCGGTTCGCGAACCGCCCTCTATCCCCCCTAGACGCGCAGATCCCCGTCGAAGCCGTTCGCGAACCGCCCACTTTCCCACCACGCGAAGATCTTCGTCGGGGCGGTTCGCGAACCGCCCACTTTCCTTCCTACCGCCCCCAGGCCTGGGGATCGGCATACCAGGCTTCTACCGTGGCCCGGTCACTAGCTGCGATATAGCCCTCGGCCACGGCCGCATCCAGCACAGGCATCAGCCACGTCAAGGTCGTCAGGGGGGCCTTGGCCGCTACAAAGCGATCAAACGTGCTCTGCCAGCCATAGGTGAAGATACATGCACACGTGACACTGGCAGCCCCTTCGGTGTATAATGCTTCGATAGCAGTCACCGCACTCTCGCCCGTCGAGACGGTGTCTTCCAAAAGCAATACCCGTGCACCAGCAATCGTGGCGCCTTCGACCTGGCGGCCGCGTCCGTGTGTCTTGGCACCACTGCGCACATAGGCCATCGGCAATTGTGTCCGTTCGGCCACCCAGGCCGCCCAGGGGATACCCGCCGTGGCCGTGCCGGCAATCACCGTGGCATCACCAGCAATCGCCGCAAAGGCATCACTGACCACAGCCCGGGCAGCCACATTGGCAATCAGCAGGCGGTTATCGCAGTACATCGGCGACTTGATGCCTGATGCAAAGGTAAATGGATCGTTGGGCTGCAACAAAACCGCACGGGCAGCCAGCAGAGTACGGGCAACATCAGTTTGGTGTGACATAGCAAAAGGGCTCCTCGTATGTACGTCGGATTAGACTTTGGTACTACCAATTCTAGTGCATCCATCTATGATGGGCAACAAATCACCTTATTGCCCCTTGACCCCAGCAATACCAATCAAACCGTCATGCGCTCCACGCTGTTCATGACTCGCGAGGGCGAACGCTTCATCGGCCGCGAAGCCATCAATCGTTTCACGAATGCCAACGTGGGTCGCAAAATCGAGTACCGCTGGGAAAACTTCGGCCAGTACGAACTCGTCAATGACAAGGGCGAAATCATTCGTCAGACCATCGGCGCCCTCGTCGACGACAATCAGCCCGGCCGCCTGTTCCAATCCCTCAAAACCCTCCTGCGCGACGCCGACTACGAAAGCACTGAAGTCTTCGGCAAACGCTACGAGCTCGAATTCCTCATCGCCATCGTGCTCCGCATGATCGTCAGCCGTATCGAATCTCTCACCGGTGAGGCCGTCACCCGCATGGTCATCGGCCGCCCCGTCAACTATGCCCACGATCCCGCCGATCACGAGCTAGCCTTTGCCCGCATGCGCAAAGCCTGCGAGCTCGCTGACATCCCCGATTTCGCCTTTTTGCCCGAGCCCAACGCCGCCGCACTGGCCTACGCCCGCACCGCCCGCGAGCGTCAACACGCCCTCATCTTTGACTTCGGCGGCGGTACGCTCGACGTGACCGTCATCGAGACCGACGGCGTCGGTGGGAGCCGCGTGCTCAGCAACGACGGTGTGCCCATCGGCGGTGACCTCATGGATCAACGCATCATGATGGGCAAACTTCTGCCCCACTTCGGCTCAAAATCGACGGTCGGGCCACAGCGCCTGCCCTTCCCGTCTGTCATCACCGAAAATCTCACCGAATGGCAGAGCATTATGGAGCTGTCAAAACCCAAGTACCAAAACATCATCGACGAATTACTGATGACCAGCAGCCAACCCGACAAGGTGCGCCAGCTCCAAACGCTCATCACCCAAAATTATGGGCTACCGCTCTTCGAAAACGTCGAACGCACCAAAGTAGCGCTGAGTAGCGCCGATCAGGCTGCGGTTACCATGCACGTGCCCGGCATCGACATCGAACAAGTCATCGAACGCTGGGATTTCGAACGCCTCATTGGCCCCGACGTGCGCGCTGTGGCAGCCTGTGTCGACCGCGCCGTGGCAGCAGCTGGCCTAACCCACGACGACATCCACGTCGTCTTGCGCACCGGTGGTTCGTCACGCATCCCCGCTTTTGTCACCATGCTCACCAAACGCTTTGGCTCATCCGCTATGGTCGAAATGGACCCCTTCACCGGCGTGGCGCAGGGCCTCGGCATTGCCGCCTGGGATGATGCCGTGTTTGCCCAACTCAAAGCCGAATAAAAAAGCGGCGGTGAGGCATATGCCTCACCGCCACCCCTCACCAACACTTACGCAAGCGTCTTCTGGAAACAAGTACGGTGGTGGTAGGTCTTGTTGCGGCGACGATCGTCCATCAACACGATCATTTCACGGTCGTTCATGATCTGCTGGCTGCAATCGGCACACACGTGGTTGGTAACCTTACCACTCTTGTCACGTGAAGTAACGTCGGTCTTTGACTTACCCTTGGTATCTTTAGCCATTGGTGTCACTCCCTAGTACAATAGAACTACACTGCACGACCATGACTGGACATGCATATACGCATAGTATAGCACTTTTTGGCTTGCAACTGCAATAGGGTCGCAGATATCACTATTGCCTTGCCCGTCATTCTACGCTATACTAAACATTGCGTTGACGAAGACACGTCGGCAGGGACCACAAATTGATCAGCGACCGTGGATGTTTGGTGTGAGCCACGGCAATTTGCCCGTTCGATATCCCTTCTGAGCTGGAGGCCCAAGCGGCACTGCCGTGTGTAAGCTGACCGGGAGCCCACCGATAGCCGGGCAGGGTGTGTTTGCACCCACAAAGCGGTCGTGCCATCTGCACGACAATCAGGGTGGTACCGCGGGGTGCATTATTTCACCTCGTCCCTGTACAGGGGCGGGTTTTTTGTTGTCTGTTTTTTCGGTTGTACGACGGAGCAACATCATGACATTTCGAGCTGTGGACACACGCACATCGTTTGTGGCCCTCGAAGAGCGCATCGGCGCCTACTGGGCACAACACGATATCAAGCGCAAAGCATTGGCACACGGTGATCAGGCCAAACCCTTCATCTTCTACGAAGGCCCTCCCACTGCCAACGGCCGACCTGGCATTCACCATGTCGAAGCCCGGGTCACCAAAGACATCATCATCCGCTACCACCGCATGTGCGGTCAATACGTCATCGGCGCTCGTGGTGGCTGGGATACTCACGGCTTGCCCGTCGAAATCGAAGTCGAAAAAACCCTCGGCTTCAGCGGTAAACCCGACATCGAACGCTACGGCATCGCTGAGTTCAACGCCGCCTGTAAACAGAGCGTGCAGACCTACATCGGCGAATGGGAGAAAATGACCGACCGCATCGCCTACTGGATCGACATGGAAAAGCCCTACAGCACCTTCGATAACTCCTACATCGAATCGCTGTGGTGGATCCTCAAACAGTTCTGGGATCGCGATCTCCTTTTCCGCGACTACAAAGTCACCATGCACTGCCCACGCTGTGGCACCACCCTCTCCGATGCCGAAGTCAACCTCGGCTTCGAAGACGACGTCGACGACCCCTCCGTGTGGTTGCGCTTCCGCGTCACTCCGTCAGGCCATGCCCTCGATGCCGCCCTGGCTGGTGCATCGTTCATCGCCTGGACCACCACCCCCTGGACCCTGCCCGCCAATGTGGCCCTGGCGGTCAACCCCGATGCCCAGTACGTGCTCTGTGAAACCGGCCCCGAAGACCGCCGCGAACAGGTCATTTTGGCAGCCAGCCTGGCCGAAAAAGTCCTCGGCGAAGGACACACCGTACTCGCCAGCTACACCGGCAATCAACTGGTCGATATGCGCTACCAGCGCCTCTTCGACGGTGTGCCCGGCGCCGGTGATACCCCCGATTTGACTACCGCCTACCGCGTCCTCAGCGACGATTTTGTGTCGCTCGACGATGGTACCGGCATCGTGCACATCGCCCCAGCCTACGGTGACCTCGAAGTCGGCCGCAAGTACGGCCTGCCCACGCTCTTTTCGGTCGACCTCAACGGCCGCACCATGTCTCAGTTTGCCGATTTGGGATTCGCTGATTTGTTCTTCAAAGAAGCCGACCCCGTCATCACCAAGCTCCTCAAAGAGCGTGGCGACCTGTTCCGCAGTGGTCGTGTCAAACACGCCTACCCCTTCTGCTGGCGCTGCAAAACTCCACTGCTCTACTACGCCAAGCCCAGCTGGTACATCCGCACCACTGCCCGCAAAGAGCGCCTCGTGGCCGCCAATCAAGAAATCCACTGGGTGCCCGAGCACATCAAGGCCGGCCGCTTTGGCAATTGGCTCTCCAACAACATCGACTGGGCCATCAGTCGTGAGCGCTACTGGGGCACACCACTGCCCATCTGGGTCTCTGCCGACGGTCAGCACGTGGAGTGTATTGGCTCGGTGGCCGAGCTCGAAGCCAAGGTCGGTCGCTCACTCAGTGAGCTCGATTTGCATCGCCCCTATGTCGATGACGTCACCTGGGAAGACCCTCAGCACGGCACCATGCGCCGCATCACCGACGTCGCCGACTGCTGGTTTGACTCGGGCTCCATGCCCGTGGCCCAGTGGCACTACCCCTTCGAAAACAAAGAGCTCTTCGAACAAATCGCCGGTCAGGCCGATTACATCAGCGAAGCCATCGACCAGACCCGCGGCTGGTTCTACACCCTGCACGCCGTCTCAACCCTGCTCTTTGATCGCCCCGCCTTCGAAAACGTCATCTGTCTCGGTCACATCCTCGACGGCAAGGGCGAAAAGATGTCCAAGTCCAAGGGCAACATTGTCAACCCGTGGGACATCATCAACGAATACGGCACCGACGCCGTGCGCTGGTACATGTTTGCCTCGGCACCGCCCTACAACCCCCGCCGCTTTTCACGCGAGCTGGTGGGCGACATGCTCCGCCAATTCACCCTCACCCTGTGGAACACGTATTCGTTCTTTGTGACCTACGCCAATCTCGAAGGCTGGACGCCAGCTGGCATGGTCGACGCCCGTGGCAACATCACCCTCGACGTCGACACCCTCACCAACCCCCTCGACCGTTGGGCCCTGGCACGCCTCGACCATCTGGTGCGCACCGTCACCCAAGAGCTCGACGGTTACGACATCTATGCCCCGGCCAAGGCCATCGAGCAGTTCGTCGAAGAGCTGTCGAACTGGTACGTGCGCCGCTCACGCCGCCGCTTCTGGAAGACCGCCAACGACGCCGATACCCAGGCCGCCTACGCCACGCTCTACACCTGCTTGGTCACCCTCAGCAAGGTGCTGGCCCCGTTCATCCCGTTTGTGGCCGAAGAAATCTACCACAACCTGGTGCTCAGCAACGGCGTCGCCACGGGCGAGTCGGTGCACATGGCCGACTGGCCACAAAGCGTGCCCGCCTGGCGCAACGACGACCTCGTCAGCAGCATTGGTGTCGTGCAGACCGTCGTTGGTCTCGGTCGCGCTGCCCGCCGTGGCGCCGCCCTCAAGGTGCGCCAACCCCTGCCCACCATGCTCGTACGCGTGCCTAGCACTGTGGCCAAGGGCGTCGAAGCCTTCGTGGCCGACATCCAAGACGAGCTCAACCTCAAGTCTGTGTCGTGGGTCGAAACCGGCGCCACCTTCGTCGACTACCGCTTCAAACCCAATTTGCGTGTGGTCGGCAAAAAGTACGGCAAACTGGTGCCCGCCCTCACCGAGGCCCTCAAGGCCCTGGCCGGGGATACCGCCCGCGCCCATGCCGTGGCCGTCGAAAGCGGCAACTCCTTCGACCTCGAGGTCGCCGGTCAAACCCTGACCATCGCCCCCGATGATGTGCTCGTCGAAACGTCGTCGCCCGACGGCTATGCCGTCGCCGAAGAAAACGGCGTGCTGGTGGCCCTCGATACTACCCTCACCCCAGAGTTGGTGGCCGAAGGCGTGGCCCGCGAAGTCGTGCGTTACATCCAAGATGCCCGCAAAAACGCCGGCTTCGATATCGCTGATCGCATCCACGTCACCATCGATGGCGTCAAAGGCCACGCCGAACTCGAAGCTACCATCGCCCTGTGGAGCGACTACATGTGCGGCGAAACCCTCGCCGAAAGCCTTGTGCTGGCCAAACCAGCCGTCGGCGCTCATGTGGAAACCCTCGAGCTCGACGAGACCACGCTCACCATCGGTGTGACTCAAGTGCAAGCCAACTAGTCAGCCGCCTCCGTCGTTTGAGCCTCCGACGCAGATCCGCGTCGGAGGCTTATTTTTTCCCTGTACACCCCTTGACTTTCATTATTTAACATTGTATATTTACATCGTTAGATTACAAAGGTACTGTATGGCACGTCCAACTAAGCAGACACAACAGGCCAACCTCCACGACGCCATCAAAACGGCAGCATGGCAGCAGATGCACGAAGTCGGCGCCGCTGGTTTATCGTTGCGGGCGATTGCACGGGCGATTGGGGTGAGTGCGCCGGCGATTTATCACTACTATGCCGACCGCGACGCCCTCGTCACAGCCCTCATCAGCGACGCCTACACATCGCTTGGTGATTACCAGTTAGCCGCACGTGATAGTGTTCCGCATGATGACCTACGCAGCCGCTTACATGCGACTGGGGTGGCCTATCGCGCATGGGCACTGGCCATGCCACAGCGTTATCAGTTGATTTTCGGCACACCCATACCGGGGTATCAGGCACCACCCGAGATCATGCCAGTAGCAGGGCGGTCGTTGCAAGCGCTAGTCAGTGTGCTCGACGATTTGGCTCACGCCGGATTGCTCAACACGGCGGCGATTCCACAGGTCAATTCCTCGTCGCTACCCATGTTCACGCAGTGGCAACAGCACACTGCCACACACACACCAGCAGCGCTGACCTGTGCCATTCTCATTTGGGGGCGCGTCCACGGCCTCGTCATGCTCGAGATCTCGCATACCATTCCATCATTTGGCACACATGGTGATGCGTTGTACATGTATGAGCTATACATGATTGCAAAACAATTTATCAAACCAACATTGTCAGATTAATTGGCGATATGTATACGAAAGGGCAGCCATGAGTACAATCTTCCCTGGGCGCTTTACCGCCCAAACCAATCAGCCGTTTGTGGTCTTTCTCATCGGCATGCGCATCAACAGCTGGTGGCGCTTCGACAAATGGGTACCGGTGGCCAGTGCCATGGGGCCGATGATCCGCACGCTCTACACGCATCCCGAGAAGGGGTTTTTGCATACCGAGTATTTTTGGAACATGAGCGGGCCGATTTTGGTGCAGTACTGGCGCTCGTTCGATGACCTCGAGGCCTTTGCGCGCAACCCGTCGGACCCGCACGTGGCGGCGTGGAAGCGCTTCAATCAGGCGGTGGGGAGCGACGGATCGGTGGGGATTTGGCACGAGACCTACATGGTCAACCCCGACCAGTACGAGTGCGTGTATGGCAATATGCCGCGCTTTGGGCTGGGTGCCGCCATGGAGCATGTGGAGGCGGTGGGGCGGCGCTATACGGCGCGTGAGCGCCTCAAGGCGAATGACAACACCCGCAAGGAAGAAGCATGACCTCAATGTATATTTCTACATTCCTTGCCAGTCTGCACCATATTGCAGCGTTCACGCTGGTGACCTGTCTGGGCTACGAATGGCTGACCTTCCGGCAACGACTGACTGCTCACGAGGCACGCGGGCTCCAGCGCATCGACCTGTGGTACGGCGTATCGGCGCTAGTACTCCTGGTGGCTGGCGTGTTGCGCGTCGTCTACGGTGGCAAGGGGTATCAGTTTTATGTAGGAAATGTCTTGTTTTGGATCAAGATGGCGCTGGTTTTGCTTATCAGCATTTTATCCATCTACCCCACGATACGCTATATTCGCTGGGGGAGTATTGCCGCAGATGGCATGGTGGTAGCCGATACGGAGTTCCAGCGCATACGTCGCCTGTTACGCTGGCAGGTCATCGGAGTATTACTCATTTTGGTGGTGGCACCGGCCATGGCGCGCATGTTTGTAGCATGGTAGTACAACAAAAAATCCCACAGCACCAAAAGTGCTGTGGGACCACTGGTACGGGAGGAGAGAATCGAACTCTCGACATGAGCTTGGAAGGCTCCTACGTTACCACTACGCCACTCCCGCATTTATGTTCATTGTACGATTTGGCACCTGATAAGTCAAACGAAAATAGGGGCATTGGCCACGATTGATACATCTTCTTGCACGGATTTTGCAAAATTGTGCACTATTCGCTATACTATATAGAGGAATGGCGTGACCCCGTGTGAACTGAGAGCCCTGCTCTCGGTTTTGTTGTTTTACTGTGTGCCATTCCCAACAGGCAGGTAGAGGTAATTCACATGAGCGAACGCATTACCTATCTCACCCGTGAAGGCAAGGCCAAACTCGAGGCCGAGCTCAAGACTCTCGAAACCGAGGGCCGGGCGGAAGTTGCAAAACGTATCGAAGAAGCCAAAGAACTTGGCGACGTATCGGAAAGCGGCGAGTACGAGGATGCCAAGAAGGCTTCCGGCTTTCTTGAAGGGCGCATCAAAGAAATTCGAGCCCAGCTCGCCAATCACCAAATCATCGAAGATGAGCCGGTTGGGGACGCGCGTGAGGTGCGTATTGGTTCGACGGTGACAATCCGCTACGAAGGCGAAGACGACGATGAAGAATACCGCATCGTAGGCAGTGCCGAGTCCAATCCGTCCAACGGGTACATTTCCAATGAATCACCTTTGGGCAGTGCCTTGATTGGGCATCGCGTGCGTACGAAGGTTGTCGTACAAGGACCACAGGGTCCCTTCAAGGTCACGATTCGCTCTATCAAGTAAACGTATTGAGTCCCTGTGTGTCATGACCGCATGCACACGGGGGCTTCATATTCCCAGGTGCCCTGAGCTCCATGGGATTACAGTGGGAAGTACACACAACATGGAACTGAACGACCTTCAGCAACAACGAGCCGAAAAGCTCGAGCGCCTGCGCCAAGCGGGCATTGACGCATACCCAGCGCGCACCCAACGCACGCATCAGATTGCAGGAGTGCTGGCTGATTTTGACGCTCTGATGGAGCACGGAGCACGTGTCATCGTCAGTGGGCGCATCGTAGGGGCCCGGCGCATCATGGGCAAGCTGGCTTTTGCCCACATCGAAGACGAGCATGGTCGTATCCAACTGTGGTTGAGCAAAGCCGATCTCGGCGAAGAGTGGTTCAAGCGTTTCGCCAACGACATTGACACATTCGATATCATCGAGGCCGGTGGTACGCTCCGACGCACCAACGCCGGCGAGGCGTCGATTTATGTCGACCACATGACAATCCTGAGCAAGGCCATCAACCCGCCGCCCGACAAGTGGCATGGGCTAACCGACACCGAAGCGCGCCTGCGCGAGCGCTACCTCGACATGATCGTCAACCAAGAGGTACGTGACAACTTCCGTATCCGGGCCAAAGTGGTGCAAATTATGCGGTCAGTACTCGACGAGCAGGGCTTCCTCGAAGTCGAAACTCCGGTATTGCAGCCCATTTATGGTGGAGCCACCGCTCGGCCATTCACCACCTTTCACAATCAACTGCACCAAAACTTGTACTTGCGCATTGCGGTCGAACTCTACCTCAAGCGCATGATTGTGGGCGGGTTCGAGCGCGTCTACGAAATCAGCAAAGTGTTCCGCAACGAAGGTGTCGATCGCACGCACAACCCGGAATTCACCATGATGGAGTGCTACCAGGCTTTCGGCGATTATCAGAGCATGATCGACCTGGTCGAGACCGTGTGTCGCACCACCGCCCAGCGCATTCACGGCAGCACCGTCGTCGAGTATCAGGGGCATCAAATTGATTTCGGCCCTACCTGGCAACGTGTATCGATCCCGGGTGCCATCCTCGCCCAAACGGGGATCGACGTGCTCGAGCACAACACGCACGAGGCACTCATCCGCGAGATTCGCGCCCGCAAACTCCCCGTCGAGACCAAGCCGAGTTGGGCCAAACAGGTCGATGAGTTGTTTAGCGAAATCATCCAGCCCACGCTCATCCAGCCCACGTTTATCGTCGATCACCCGGTTGAGTTGTCACCGTTGGCCAAACGCAATGCAACCAATCCGGCCATCACCGAGCGTTTCGAGGCCATCGTGGCTGGCATGGAGATCGGCAACGGCTACAGCGAGCTCAACGATCCTTTTGATCAAGAGTCACGCTTCCTAGGGCAGCTCAAAGATCTTGCTGCTGGTGATGACGAAGCCCATCAGCTCGATGACGACTACATCAACGCCCTGATGTACGGCATGCCGCCCACGGGTGGGCTGGGTATGGGCATCGACCGCATGGCCATGATTTTCGCCAACCAATCGACCATCCGCGATGTGGTCGTCTTCCCTCATTTGCGCCCTCGCGACTAACCCGCGTACCTCATCTGTGGCGTATCAACGCCACAGATGGCTCATTTGTACGAGGTGTAATTATGCCCAAACAACTGATTATTGAAGTCGAAAATCTGCCTGCTGCCGTCCAAGGCTGGCTCAAAGCCGCGAATCTCGGCGATTTGGACACCGTCGAACTGGTGTTCACCGACCGCGAAGTCTTGTTGCGCAAACCGCGGGCTGCCAAATTCGTGGACTGGGCCAACCCCGTCATCGACGAATACGACAAAGCGTTCCGCAAACTGGCAGGGCTCGAGTAGTGTGGCACTATCGCATCACCAAAGACATCATGCTTGATATGCACACCATGCTGGTCGAACGCTATGGTGGGCGACTCGGTGTGCGTTCGAGTGATATTCTCGACGACATTCTGGCATTGCCCGACCAACTGTTTTTTGGCGAGCAACGCTATACGACACCGCTCCACCAGACTGCGGCCATGGCCAGTGCCATCATCAAGCGTGAACCGTTTCTCAGCCAAAACGACGGCACAGCCCTGCTGGTCATTGTCTATTTGTGCTACCACATGGGCTACCAAATCGAGGCCACACACGCCGAACTCGTGGTCACGCTCAAACACGTGCGCCGGGATGCAGACGAATACCCTCTCTACGAATGGTTGAAAGAGCACGTGGTGCCACATGCAGACCTCCCATTCTGACCTCAGCCCCGATGCACTATGGCCACTCCTACGGGACTGTCCGCAGGTGACTGACATTCACTACTACCCGCACACGACCTCGACCAACACCTTGGCGCAGCTGGCTGCGCAACAACAACACACTGGGGGATTGCTCATCCTCACCGATCACCAGAGCGCAGGGCGTGGGCAGCACGGTCGCAGCTGGCTTGATGCACCCGGGCAGTCACTGCTAGCATCGTGGTTGTTGCGCCCACATTGGCTGGCGCCGCAACATACCCCTTTGCTCATCAACGCCTTTGTGGCAACCCTCGCCGAGGCCATTGCGCACCAGATTGCCCATCCTGTGGCCATCAAGTGGCCCAACGATCTCGTCGTCGCCCGCGACGGTCAGTACTTCAAAGTGGGTGGAGTGCTGTGTGAGGGTCAGATTCAGGGTGGCGTACTCCAGAGTGTGTGCCTGGGATTCGGTATCAACGTGCGCTATCAACCTGAGCAGGTGGTCGACGGTATTGATGTGGGCCACACCAGCCGTCCATTGAGTCACTGGCAACCTGACATCAATCGGCAGGCACTACTGGTGGACGTCGTCGCCCGCTGGTCACAGACCTACGCCACACTGGCCACGGATGCGACTGCCTACCAGCCGCGTTGGCGGGCACTGGTCATCGACTTAGTGGGGCAACAGGTACGCCTGCGCCAAGCCGACACCGAAATCACGGGAGTTGTACACGCCCTCAATGATGACGGCAGCCTCATGCATGAGGCTGCCGATGGGCGCACACAACGTGTGCTGTCGGGGATGTTGACGTGGTGGTCTACGGACCACAAATCGGGCACGCTCCCGCATCATCCGTCGGAGTGATACTCGGGGTCAATGTGGCCGGTGGATCGATGACGTTGGGCCAGGTGGGGGTGGGCGTCAACGAGCGCGTCGGTGTCAACGAGCGCGTGGGCGTCAGCGAACGTGTCGGTGACGGCAAAACGACCAGTCCATTCGGGATATTGTAGAGCCAGCGGCAATCCCCCCAACAGATCAGCGTACCGTCGGGCTTGACGCCGATGCCTGTGAGGTTATCAACCGCTATACCGACCAGCTCGATGCCAGACGGCACTTGTTCGCCTTGCCCCCAGCTCACTACAGAGCCATCCTGCAACAGCACATATGATGAATACCAACTCGCTGCAATCGCCTTGGCGTTGGTTTGCGCAGCCGCTGGTACGGTATCTAGACCATAGTAGCCACAATAAAACCCAGTACACCAGGTGTACACTTCACCGTCACAACTCATGGCCAGGACATGTTGATGCCCAGCACTCACAGCACACATGGGGGGCAAACCGTCAGGCACATCGGCAAAAGAGGGGGGGGTGACAAACTGCACCACACTACCGTCTTCACGAATGGCGATTGCCGTGAAGTAGCCAGTCGCAATATGGGTTACTCCATCCAATGATGCGGGGACTTCTGCAGCCGTGCAGTAGTTGAACGGATTGTACATGCGTGTGCTCACCCGGCCATCGCGATGCAAAAAATAGGCCTGATTGCAATCATACCCATCCGCTATCGACACAGATACCACGTCTGACAGATTCACCAATGATGCAATCAGGCGATTCACTGCGGTATTGCGGTTACCAGTATCGAGGTGTGTGGTATTCACACCCACAACCGAGCCATCCTCGAGCACGGCAATCGCAAAATCATTGGCCAGGCTCATGGCCACAACTTTACTGCCACTGGGAATGCCCCGCACAATAGAGCTCGCCCGCGAGTCGCCCCATGCAACCACTTGCCCATTCGAACGCACCCCCACTGCTCGATATTGCGACATGGCCACTTCGACCCGCTTGGGAGCTGGGGTCGGCGTCGCCGACGGTGTCAACGTCTGCGTCGGCAAATCGGTGGGCGTTGCTGTGGCGGTAATTGTCGGAGGTGGTGCCGTCGGTGTGATCGTCGGAGTAGGTGCCAACACCAGCCCAGTAGGTACCGTGTCTTGGCCGTAGTACAGATAATTGCCAGTGACTCGCACTTCGCCGTCACGCCGTAATGCAGCAGCATGGTACAGACCACCCGCCACAGCGACGACATCATCGAGGCCTTCTACGGCATCACACAGACCCCATGGCGTACCCGGATAACTCGACCAGCACACCCATGTACCATCCGTTTGGCGTGCAAATGCGTGGAATCCTGCCGTAGCAATATCGATAATTCCCGTGCTCATTGGCGCTTCATGGATGCGATCTTTGCCCCACACAATGATTGATCCATTGGCACGCAACGCCATCGTAAAATAATTACCCGCAGCAATTTTGACGATACGCGCATCCGGTGTTGTAAAGTACCTAGTTGAGGTGAGTTCACGCGGTACCATGTTTTTGGGCACGCCGTTGTCGCCCCAGCTGACCACCGTGCCGTCTTTTTTGAGGGCCACAGTGTGCCACGACCCAGCTGCAATGGCAATCACATCCTTGAGGTTGCGTGGCACCACAATCTGCTTATCGGTGTTACGTCCCCAGGCACGCACCGTGCCATCGGTGAGAAGGGCCACAGCATGATCGGCGCCGGCATCGATGGCGAGCACTTGAGGCATGTTTTCGGGCACCGTCATCGGCACTCCAATACCCTGATCATTGGTGTAATTCCCCCATGCCACAATCTGCCCATTGGCCTGCAGTGCCAATGAAAAGTCATCACCACCGGCCACCTGGCGAATAGTGCTCAATCCAGTGGTGTTCGAGGCCTTACCATAGTCGTCTTGACCCCAACCATGCACATTACCAGCTAGGTCGACCACCAGCGTATGATAATTGCCAGCGCCAATCCGCCGCAGTTGCATCGACGGCATGGTGGGAGTCAGTGTGACAGTCGGCGTCAACGACGGCAGCACGGTCACAGCCACTTGATTGGTGTTGAGATAACTGTCGCGTCCCTCGCGGCCATTGCGATCGCCCCAGATGATGACATGGCCGTCATTACGGAGTGCCAAGGCATGTGTGTACGATGCCGAGATTTCGACAATATCACGCATGTCGTCAGCAAAGATGCACATCTTCCACTGGTCAGAATTACATTGCCCAGACATCGTGCCATCTGCATGCAAAAAGAGACTGTAGTTGACCCCAGCAACTGCGTCGACCACATTGGTCAGGCTATCAATCACCGCACGATTGTAGCCGTTACTATAGCCCCATACCGCCACAGTACCGTCATTGCGCACCGCCACCGTATGGTACAGGTTTGTACTGACACGCACCACGCCAAACAACCGCGCAGGCGGTGGCTCATATCCGGCACGAGTAGTCATCGAGCCCCAGGTCTGCACAGTGCCATCACGACACACCACCACGAATACGTAGTCGTTCATGTCCACATCAATGGCAGGGCAGATATCTGCCTGTTGCATACTGCGCATGGCCGCCTGTTCGTGGTTGTACACCACCGCACCATTTGATTGCAAGCCGATATACCCCAACGACGTGGTGTTCAATTCCACCATATTCGTCAATCGGAGTACCTCGTTGATGAGCGGGCGGAACATCACATTCGACGCAAATTGCAGCTGCACTTTCCCCGCACTATCGATAGCAGAAAGGTGTTGCGTGGGAGAGTCAGCATCAAACCACACGGTATTCTTCCAGCGACTGTTATTGAGCCATGGTAAATTACCCGGATTTTCTCCCCAAATCGACACCACCCCGTCGAGGCCAC
>VFQT010001665.1_pt1 | contig 25808 bp, 29 predicted proteins | sample 3512381 | NCBI WGS metagenome assembly VFQT01 (sample SAMN10412376, study PRJNA504923) | tailings metagenome | isolation source: Relicate 2 Philex TSF3 active mining site | place: Philippines: Tuba, Benguet | collected 2017-08-29
GCCCCTGGAGCAGCGGCTGGCGAGCTGGCCAAGCTGGAGCCTGCCGGCACCGCTGCCGCGGCCCGGGCAGCGTGATCTGCTCTACCCGGAGTGGTTTGCGGGGCGATGGCAGGCCACCAACCACGACCCCAGCGGCGTGGAGCCCGATCTCCACTACGAAGTGCGCTTCAACCTGGATCCGCAGGGCGAGGTGGTGGGTGATCGGGCCTTCAACGCCGCGGCCATTGGCTCTGCCCTGCTGGGGGATCAGCTGCTGCAGGTGCGCAACGATCCGCTCAATCCCAATCGGCAGCTCGCCCTGCTCAGGGGTGATCAGCAGCTGGAATCCACGGTGGTGGGGCGGCGCAGCGCTCAAACCAGCGACAGCTGCTTCCTGGCCGATGAACTGGCCCTACAGGTGCTGCATGGCCCTGGTGATCCGCGGGTGAGCCGCGTGGAAACCCTCAGCCGCTACCGGCTGGTGAAGCCGGATCGCATCGAAGCCGAGCAATGGCAGGCGAGCTATGGCTCACCAGCCGAAGGGCTAGCCGGCGAAGCCCGCCGCAGCTGGCGGGGCCAATTGGTGCTGGAACGGCTGGATTAGGGGCGCCCCACCTGCGTGCCGATGGCATCGCGCCACTGCCACAGCGGCGCCAGCAGGGGGTCATCCGCCAGGCCTGGCACGCCACGGCCAGCCAGAGGTGCTCCGGCACTGGCCGGAAAGAGCAGCAGCGAGAGCTGAGCCACCACCGCGAGATCCGCCAGGCTCAGCCGATCGCCCACCAAATAAGGCTGCTGCTGCACCAGCACCGCCAGGTTCTCAAGGTTGGCGCGGAGCTGCTCAAGGCCGCCGTGATCGATCACCTGCCCCAGGCCGCTGAGCACGCCGGAGGGAAGCGCTCCCACCAGACTGCGCAGAGGGGCTGGGGTGGCATCGGGGAGCAATCCGCCGCGCAACACCGGATCGGCGGCTGCGGCTTGCACCAGGGCCAGCCGCACGCCGGCGGCCAAGGCGGTATCGGCCCAGTCTTCAAGCAGCAGCACCTGGGCGCGCAGGGCCGGATCGGCGGGCACCAGGGCTGGCTCCGGCGTGTGGCGCTCCAAGTGTTGGGCGATGGCGCTGGAATCGACGATCACGTTGGAGCCATCCACCAGCACCGGCACCTGCCGCTGCCCCGAGAGGCGATAGAGCTCCAGCTGCCCCACCCCAGGGGTGACCTCCACCACGCTGTAGGCCAGGCCCTTGGCCGCCAGCACCAAACGCACCTTCTCGCAGAAGGCGGAGTGGCGGAACTGATGGAGCTCCAGCATCGGACCCTTTTCGCGGCAGAGTAGCCAGCACTCAACGGCCAGCGCCCGAGCCCCGATGCGGGATTTCTTCCTCAATGTGACGCGCTACCCGCGCTATCTGATCGCTTTTGGCCTGGGCGTAGCCAACTCGGTGCTCGAGCCTCTGGCCCAACGGCGCAGCAATCCCGTCACCGCTGTGGCGCTGGTGGGAGCGCTGGTCAGCGGCCTGCTGAGCTTGGGACTGATCCTGCGTGCCATGGTGAGCACAGATGTGATCGCCTAGGCATGGCGCAGAGCAGGCGGGTGGAACGGGTGGCGGCCTCAATCCGCCGTGAGATCAGCGAACTGTTGGTGAATGGGATCAAAGACGATCGCGTCAGCCTGGGAATGGTGAGCGTCACCAATGTGGAAGTGGCGGGCGATCTGCAGCACTGCAAAATTTTCGTGAGCGTGTATGGCACGCCGGAGGTGCAAGACCAGGCCCTGGCCGGGCTGCGCTCAGCGGCGGGCTACGTGAAAGGCGAATTGAGCCGCCGCCTCAATATGCGCCGCACCCCGGAGGTGATCTTTCACCTGGATCGGGGCATCGAGAAGGGCACGTCGGTGCTGGGGCTGCTGAACCAGCTGGAGCAGAAGCGCCAGGAGCGGGGCGAGATCCCCGAGGGCAGCGGCCAGCTCGACGATGACCTCAGCTGAGCTGCGCCGCCAACTGGCGCAGCTGCTGGTGGTGCGCGGCAGCGGCTTCAGCCGCGACAGCCAGCGCCGCTATCCCCGTTGGGAGCTCAGCAATACCGAGCTAAAGCAGCTGCTCGAGCTGGGCGTGGGCGGAGTGATCCTGTTGGGGGGCAGCGCCGAAGACCTGCGGCTGCGCTGCGCCCAATTGCAGCTCTGGGCCCAACAGCCTCTGCTGCTCTGCGCCGATGTGGAAGAAGGCGTGGGCCAGCGCTTTGAAGGAGCCAGCTGGCTGGTGCCCCCCCTCGCACTGGGGCGGCTGCATGGCGACGACCCGGCGCGAGCTGTGGAGCTCGCCGAACGCTATGGCCGCTGCTGCGGCCGTCAGGCGCGACTGCTGGGGCTCAACTGGGTGCTGGGGCCCGTGTGCGATGTGAACAACAACCCCGCCAATCCGGTGATCAACGTGCGGGCCTGGGGTGAAACGCCCGAGAGCGCCGGCGCCCTGGCGGCTGCCTTTGTGCGCGGCTGCCAGGGCGAAGGGGTTCTGGCCTGCGCCAAGCACTTCCCCGGCCATGGCGACACCAGCAGCGACTCCCACCTGGAATTGCCGCTGATTCCCCACAGCCAAGAGCGCCTGGACGCTGTGGAATTGCCACCGTTCCGGGCGGCAATCGCAGCAGATGTGGCCTCGGTGATGACGGCCCATCTGCAGCTGCCCGCGCTCGACAGCACCCATCCCGCCACCCTCTCGCCGGCCGTGCTCAGCACCCTGCTGCGGGATGACCTGGGCTTCCAAGGCCTAGTGGTGACCGATGCCCTGGTGATGGACGCCATCACCAACACCTACGGCGCGGCGGAAGCGGCCGTGCTGGCGTTTGAAGCCGGCGCCGATCTGATCCTGATGCCCGCGGATGCCGCCGCTGCCCTCGAGGGTTTGGCGGAAGCGGTGGAGAGCGGGCGCATCAGCCAGGCCCGCGTGCAGGCCAGTCTGGAGCGGCGCAGGGCAGCCCTGCAGCGCTGCCGCCCTCTGGGTGCAGAGCGCCTGGAAGCGGTGGTGCAGGAGCTCAACGCCCTGGTGGCAGACCAGGAGCGCGCGCTCACCCATGAGCTGCTGGAGCTGAGCTTGGAGCGACAGGGCGGCTCGGTGCGGGCGGCGGCGGACGGCGTGAACCTGATCCGGCTTGACAGCCAATTGAATGCCCCGCAGCTGCCGGCCATGGCACCGGCGCTGCTGCGGCCAGCAGCCCAGGGCTATCGGGCCGTGCTGCTCGATAGCCGCAGCCCGAGTCCCTGGAGCGGCAACGCAGAAGAGCCACTGGCGCTTGATCGCCTGGGCAACGGCCCGGTGCTGCTGCAGCTGCTGGTGCGCGGCAATCCCTTCCGCGGCAGTGCCGGCGGCGATGAACCCTGGCCCCAGGTGGTGCGGCAGCTGCTGGGGGCAGGGCGCCTGGCGGGGCTGGCGGTGTACGGCAGCCCCTATCTCTGGGAGCAGCTGCGCACGCTCTTGCCGCCGGAGCTGCCGGCGGCCTACAGCCCAGGCCAGATGCCGCAGGCCCAGGCGGTGGTGCTGCAGACCCTGGGGTTGGATGCCGATGCCCTGGAAGGAGGCTTCAGCCAGGGCGGCTTCACCGACTGAAGCCAGCGCAGCCTGGCCCGGCCCTGCCACTAGCCTCAGGCCGCCTGCACCACCGCCATGCTCAGCCTCTCGATGATCGTGCGCGACGAAGCGGCGCAGATCGAAGACTGCCTGCGCTCGGTGCAGGGCTTCGTGGACGAAATGGTGGTGGTGGACACCGGCTCCACCGACAACACCGTGGCCCTAGCCCAGGCGCTGGGGGCCCGCGTGGAGAAGATCGACTGGCCGGGCGACTTCGCCCCGGCCCGCAACCAGGCCCTCCAATGGGTGAGCGGCGACTGGGTGCTGGTGCTCGATGCCGATGAGCGCCTACGGCCGGAAGCGATGGCGCCACTGCGGGCCCTGATGGCCCAGCCGGATGTGCTGCTGATCAACCTGCTGCGCCACGAGCGCGGCGCGGTGCAATCGCCCTACTCGAATGTGAGCCGCCTGTTCCGGCGCCACCCAGCGATCCGCTGGAGCCGTGCCTACCACTCGATGGTGGACGACAGCGTGGCGGAACTGCTCCAGCAGGAGAGCCACTGGCGCATCGCCGACTGCCCCGAACCCGCCCTGCTGCACGACGGCTACCGGCCGGAGCTGCTGGCCCAGGGCAACAAGCCGCAGCGGCTGCGCGAGGCGATGGAAGCCGAACTGCTGGAGCGGCCAGGTGATCCCTACGCCTGCGCCAAGCTCGGCAGCCTGGAGGTGGCCGAAGGCAACCTGGAGCGCGGCACAGCACTGCTGCGCCTGGGGCTGGAGCAGTGCCCGGCAGACGCCCACCCCGAGCGCTACGAGCTGCTGCTGCATCTGGCGTTGGCGGAAGCCGGGCGCAATCCCTCCGCTGCAGTGGCCCTCTATCGCGAAGCCCTAGCGCTGCCGCTGGCACCACGCCTGAGCCTCGCCGCCCGGCTCAACCTGGCGGCCCTGCTGCTTCAGCAAGGTCAACCGCAGGAGGCCGAAGCGCTCTGCCAGCGGGCCACCGCCGCTGCTCCTGAGATCAGCCTGGGCTGGTACAACCTCGGCCTGATCCGCCGCCGCCTCGGCGACATTGCCGGTGCCCTGGAGGCCTACCGCGAAGCGCGGCGGCTCCAGCCCGAGCACGCGGAAACCCATCAGAACCTGGCGGTAGCGCTCCTGCTGGGCGGCGACATCGAGGGCGCTCGCAGCAGCTTCCGCCAGGCCATCGCGCTGCTCAACCAGCAGGGCCGCAGCAGTGAAGCGGCTCAGCTGCGCCAGCAGGCCGGGGCGATGGTGAAACTGGAGGGCTGATCCCGATGCCGAACTCCGCCCCTCTGCAGGGCCACACCATTGCCGTCACCCGCGCCGAGCAGCAACTCGGCGCGGCACGGCGCTTGTTTGAGCAGGCCGGGGCCACGGTGTTGGATCTGCCGGCGTTGGTGATCGGTCCACCGGATGAATGGGGCCCGCTCGATGACGCCCTGGCCGAACTGGATGAATTCCACTGGCTGGTGGTGTCGAGCAGCAACGGAGTGGATGCCGTGGAGCAGCGGCTGCAACGGCGAGGCGGCAGCCTGGCGCGCCGGCCCCAGAGCCTCAAGATCGCCGCCGTGGGCCGCAAAACCGCCGCCCGCCTCGAAGCGCTGGGGGCGCCGGCGGATTTCGTACCGCCCCACTTTGTGGCCGACAGCCTGATCGATCACTTCCCGGTATCGGGCTGGGGCCTGCGGCTACTGCTGCCTCGGGTGCAGAGCGGCGGCCGCACGGTGCTGGCGGAAGCTTTTGGGGAAGCGGGTGCTCGGGTGGTGGAAGTAGCAGCCTACGAATCGCGCTGCCCGGCGTCGCTACCGCCAGCCACCGCCGCGGCCCTCGCCGCCGGAACGGTGGATGCGATCACCTTCAGCAGCGGCAAAACTGTTCAACACACGGCCCAGCTGCTGGAGCAGCACTTTGGTGATCCGTGGCAGGAGCAGCTGAGCGGAGTGGCCTTGGTCTCGATCGGACCGCAAACCAGCCACACCTGCCGCAGCGTGCTGGGCCGCGTGGATTGTGAAGCCGATCCCCACGACCTCGATGGCCTCGTGGCGGCCTGCGCTCAAGCGCTGGAAGGGCGACCACTCAGAGGTTGAACACTCTGCGCTGACCAGCCTGGTTGAGCACCAGACGACCACTGGCCACATCGATGCTGGTGACTGACCAATCCGCGGGGAGCAACGCCGGCAACCCAGAACCCACGCAGACACCGCGGCGACCCACGCACACCGACCCGCTCTGATCCCCCACCTGAACCAAGGCCTGGGCCTGGCCGGCACTGCGGATCACGCCGGTGAAGCGCAGGTCGCCAGCCGGAGCATGTCTGGAAGCAGCAGCTTTCGCCTGGGGCAAGGGGGCAAAGGGATCAAGCCGGCCAGTGGGCAGCGCTTCCACCACCTGCTGCGGCGTAGGCAACGGCGTAAAGCCAGCCGCCGGCGCAGGCTCGGCTCCTGCTGTTTTTTCACCTGCAGCCGGTTTGGGGTTCGGGGGCGGCAGGGTGATGGTTTCTGGCCCCGAACTGGAGGCGCAGGCGGTGAGGGCCGGCAGCAGAGCAAGCCCACTGAGCCAGCCCAAGCAAGCGCGGCGGCTGCCCAGAACACGGCTCGGATTGGAGGCGTTATCCCTGCTGCTCGCCATAGCCGCTTTGCACGAGATCGCGGAAGCGATCCAGATTGGCCTGGAGCTCCTTGGTCACGATCCCCCCCAGGATGGAGGGTTCCATCAGCGGTGCCAACACCCCAGGGAGCTCGTAGCTCACCGTGAGCTTCACGGCGGTGAGGTCGGGGCCCTGGGGATAGAAGCGCACGGCGCCTTTCGTGGGCAGCCCGCCCACCGATTCCCAGTGCAGCTGCTGGGCCTCCACCCGCTGGGTGATGCGCGCTTTCCAGTGAAAGCGGAAGCCCTGGGCAGCGAGGGTCCAATCTGTGAGGTCGGGATCGCCGGGTTCGGTCACCACCGATTCGATCCAGTTCATCCAGCGGGGCATGGCCTCGAGATCGCTCCACACTGCCCACACCCGCTCGGCCGAGGCCTTCACCTCCGTGGTGACGCTGTGTTCAAGCCAACGGCCCATGGGAATCAAGCGAGGGGGTGATCAGGCTGGTGTGATCAGGCAACAGCCGCATTGGTGGCCAGCTCGGCCTTCCGACCCAGGATGGCGGCAGCGGCCAGCCGTCCACTCATGGTGGCGCCTTCCATCGAATCGATGTAGTCCTGTTTGGTGTAGCTGCCGGCCAGGAAGAAGTTGCCGACAGGCGTGGCCTGATCCGGGCGATAGGGCTCCATGCCCGGTGCTTCGCGGTAGAGCGACTGGGCCAGCTTCACCACGTTGCTCCACACGAGCTTCAGGTTGCGGGCCGAGGGGAACAGGCGCCGCACCTGCTCATCGGTGGCAGCCACGATGTCTTCGGTTTTCTTGGGAATCCAGGGATCACCGGGGGTGAGCACGCACTGCAGCAGCGAGCCCACTCCTTCCTTGCGGTAGTCCACAGGGCTGGCCAGGGCCAGATCAGCGAAGCAACTGAAGTCGGCGTCGGCGGTGTAGAGGAGGTTGTCGAGGCCGGCGGGGCGCTCCACATCACGGCGGGCGGCCTCCTCGAGGGCACCGTCGCCCAGTTCGGTCACCCAGCCGTCGTAGCGCAGCTGCACGGTGGCCACGGGCACAGCCTCGAGCTTGTAGAGGTTGTCAAACAGGGGCCAGCGGCGCCAGGCCTCGGGGATCATCCGCTGGATACCGGGCACATCACAGGCGGCGAGGTAGGCATCGGCCTTCACCTCGATATCGCCATCGGGGGTGCCGAGCTTGAGAGCACTCACCTGAGTGGCGGGCTGTCCATCGGCGGCCGCAGAGCCTTCTTCAAACACCACCTCTGACACGCGGTGGCGCAGGTGCAGCTTGCCGCCGCGCTGCTGGATGTAGTCGAGGATCGGGCCGGTGAGCCAGCGGTGCGGCGAGCCCTTGAGCAGGTTGAGCTTGGAAGCTTCGGTTTTCGCCGCAAACATCATGAAGATGGTGAGCATGCAGCGGGCCGAGATCGCCTCGCAGTCGATGAAGCCGAGCGCGTAGGCGATCGGATTCCACATCCGCTTGATGCTCTGCTCACTGCCGCCGTGGCCGAGGAACCACTGCTGGAAGCTGATGCGATCGAGATCGCGGATCACCTTCATCGCCCCCTCGTAATCCACCAGGCCGCGCACGATCGGGCTGGTGCCCAAGGCGAGGGCGTTGCGCAGCTTGTCGAGCCAGTCGAGCTGTGGGGTGGTGAAGAAGGCCTTGAGGCCATTGAAAGGGGCGCCCAGGGCAAAGCGGAAATCGAGTTCGCGCAGGTCGCCGCCAGCATTCACGAACAGGTGGGTGTGGTCTTTGGGGAGCAGGTTGTCGATTGCCCCCACCTTGCGCAGCAGGGCGAAGAGGTTGGCGTAGTTGAAGAAGAACACGTGCAGCCCCATCTCGATGTGATTGCCGCCTTCATCCACCCAGCTGCCCACCTTGCCGCCCATGAACGGCCGGGCTTCGTACAGGTCCACCTGATGGCCGGCATCCACAAGATCCACCGCCGCCGCCAACCCGGCCAACCCCGAACCCACGATGGCGACGCGCACCCTGCTGCTCCCACGGAATGGGCACGACTCTATGGAGACGCCCCACGCGGCGGCAGGTGTGGGTTGCGCTCCATACGATGGGTTCATCAGGCCAGGGCCTTTCGATGACCAGCGAGACCGCCACCACACCCGTCGCCGCTCAACCCGCGCAGGCCACCCACACCGGCCGCGACGGCAAGGGCATCCTGATCACCGAATCAGCGATGAAGCAGCTGGGCACGCTGCTGCCCGCCCAGGGCGACGGCAAGGTGCTGCGGGTGGGCGTGCGCTCCGGCGGCTGCAGCGGCATGAGCTACACGATGGATTTCATCGATGCCTCCGAAATCCAGGCCGACGATGAGCGCTACATCTACGAACCGGCCGGCGCCCCCAGCTTCACCGTGGTGAGCGATCCCAAGAGTCTGCTCTACATCTATGGAATGCAGCTGGATTTCTCCAGCGCCCTGATCGGCGGCGGCTTCAACTTCACCAACCCCAACGCCACCCAGACCTGCGGCTGCGGAAGCTCGTTTGCGGTGTGAGGGGCTGCGCGTTTCTGGCTGTCGTGGTGTCTTGAGCGGTGTCCAGGTCCGGATATCCATGGATATCCAGATCTGGACACGTCTGCGCAACACCACACCCCTTGATCCCGGGTCCGGTCTCACCAACGCAGGCACAGCAGCCCTGACCGCCCGGGTGCGAACCTGAGGGCACGACCAGGCCTGCTGCCCACCCATGACCGACGCCGTTGCTGAAGCCCCCTCGCTGTTTGAGCAGGCCCTGCAGCGCTACCAAGAAGGCGCGCCGCTGCCGGAGGTGATCGACAGCTTCCTCACGATCACCCAGCAGGAGCCGCGGCTCTCGGCGGGCTGGACCTGCCTGGCCTGGCTGCAGCTGCTCGACAACCAGCCCCAGGTGGCGCTGCGCTCAGCCCGCAACGCCGTGAAGCTCAACCCCCAGGACCCCCAAGCCCGGATCAACCTCAGCCTGGCGATGCTGGAAACCAACGCCAAAGGCGTGCGCGAGCACATCGAGTGGGTGCTGCGCGTGCGGGCGATGGCACCGGAACTGGCTGAAGAGCTGGATGGCTCGATCGCGGATGGGCTGGCCCGCCGCCCCGACTGGCAGGCCCTGCAGAAGGTGCAGGCTTGGCTCAAAGGTTGAGGCCGCCCGGCAGCGATCCAAGACCGATCCTGCTGCTGAGCAACGGCCATGGCGAAGACCTCAGCGGTGCCCTGATCGGCCAGGCCCTGCAGCAGAGAGGGCTGGCGGTGGAGGCCCTACCCCTGGTGGGCCATGGACGCGCCTACAGCCAGGCGGGGATCCGCGTGCGCGGCCGCACCCGTGAATACAGCACCGGCGGACTGGGTTACACCAGCTTTTGGGGCCGCATCACCGAAGTGGTGCAGGGGCAGATCCTTTATCTGCTCAGCCGGCTGCTGCTGCTGCTGCGCATCGCCCGCCGCTACCGGCTGATCCTGGTGGTGGGAGATGTGATCCCCGTGATTGCGGCCTGGCTGAGCGGCCGGCCCACAGCCACCTATCTGGTGGCTTACTCCAGCCACTACGAAGGCAAGCTGCGGCTGCCCTGGCCCTGCGCACCCTGCTTGCGCGGGCGGCGCACCCGCGCCATCTACAGCCGTGATGCCCTCACCGCCGCCGACCTCACCGGCCAGCTGCAGCGGCCGGTGCATTTTCTTGGCAATCCCTTCTTCGATGGTGCCCTCAGTCCCAGCGAGCCGCTGCAGGGCACACCCGTGCAACGGCTGGGGCTACTGCCGGGTAGCCGTCTGCCGGAAGCGCTGCACAACCTTGAGCTGATGCTGCGGGTGCTCGAGCGGCTGCCAGAAGCGCTGCGGCCCTCCGAGCGCCTGGGGCTGCATGCAGCCCTGGTGGGCAAACTCACGCCGCAGGAAGTGGCACCACTAGCCAGCCGGCTGGGCTGGAAGCTGCAGCTCGAAGGCGACGAACGCTGTTGCCTGCAGCGGGGGCCCCTGCTGCTCCAGCTCGAATGGGGGCGCTTTGCGGCGGTGGTGCAGCAGTGCGATCTGCTGCTCTCAATGACCGGCACCGCCGCCGAGCAATGCGTGGGGCTGGGCAAGCCCGTGCTGCAGCTGGTGGGTGAAGGGCCGCAATTCACCGAGAACTTCGCCGAAGCGCAGCGGCGCCTGCTGGGGCCGGGTGTGTTCTGCGCCGGCGGTGATCCGGGCAGCGATGCCCAGCTCGATGCCACGGCCGATCAGCTGGAGAAGCTGCTGGAGCGCCTGCTGCACGACACGCGCTGGCGCAGCGAGCTGCAACAACTGGGGATGGAGCGCATCGGCAGCGGCGGCGGGGCCGCCAGGATGGCCGCCGATCTGCACACCCACCTGGATGGCTGAACCCAGCAGCAGCGCCCTGCCCCTCGGCCAGCGCCTCAAAGGCTGGATCGACACCCTGCTGGTGGTGGATGTGTTTGTGGTGATCGCCGGGGCGATCTGGTTTGGCGTGGCGGTGCTGTGCCACAGCCGCGGCATCGACACACCACTGGATTGGTTTCAGCGGCTGTGGGAGCCGCTGTTCACCCCGGCGATCGGCCTGCTGATGGGGGCCGCGATCCTCAGCGGTGTGCTGGGCTGGGCCCTCAACTGGTGGCAGAAGCGAGTGCAGCGCTGAGCTCGCCGTAGCGGAAGGCAAAGCCCTGCTGCTCCAGGCGCTTGGGCAGCACCTTCTGGCCCTCCAGCACCACCTTGGCGCCATCGCCCAGCAACAGCTGCAGCAGGGGCCCAGGCACCGGCAGCAGGCTGGGGCGCCCGAGGCAACGGCCCAGGGCGGCCGCGAAGGCGGCCATGCTGCAGGGCTGTTGTGCGACGGCGTTGTACACACCGCTGTAGGCACCATCGGCGAGGGCGGTGCTGATCAGCTGGCAGAGGTCGGGGCGGGCGATCCAGCTCATCCACTGCTGGCCATCACCGATGGGCCCGCCGAAGCCCATGCGGAACACCGGCAGCATCTTGCCGAGGGCACCGCCATCGCCGCCCAGCACGATGCCGATGCGCAGGATCACCACGCGGCAGAACGCGGCTGCGGCCTGGGCTTCCTGCTCCCAGGCCGCACACAGCCGGCCGAGCACGTCGCTGCCCGCGGGGCTGGATTCGCTGAACTCCTGGCTGGCGCTGGTGCCGTAGTAGCCGATGGCCGAGCCATTGATCAGCACGCCCGGGCGCTGGCCCTCCGGCAGAGCGGCCATGGCGGCCACCAGGGCGCGGGTGGTGTCGATCCGGCTGCTGTGGAGCAGCTGCAGGTGCTGAGGCGTCCAGCGCTTCTCGGCGATGGGCTCACCGGCGAGGTTCACAACCGCCTCGGCCTGGGCGAGGGCCTGCTGCAGCGCCGGCTGCTGCCAGCTGGCGGGGTTGGCGGGATCCGCCTGGAGCCGCTGCAGCTGCGGGTGCTGAACACCGGGAAGCGGCTGCGGGGCACGGCTCACCAGGGTGAGGCTGTGGCCCGCCTCCAGCAATTGAGGCACCAGGGCGCGGCCCACAAAGCCGCTGCACCCCACCAACAGAATCCGCACGCGCTCGGCTCCAGCTCACCGGGCAACGCTAGGGATGGGCTCTGCCCACCAGGCCGAGGCGCCGCGCCACAGGGCTGAGCAGCGACCCCTGCAGCACCAGCCCCAGCAGCACCACCGCCAGCGCAAAGGCCGGCATGGCATCCCCCCAGGGCACATCGGAAGCAGCGGCCTGAAGGGCAATGGCCACCGGCACGGCCCCGCGCACACCCGCCAGCGCCGTGAACTGGCAATCTGCGCGGCTGAAGCCCGAGCGCAGCAGCAACAGGCCCACCACCAACCAGCGCACCAGCAACAGCACCAACAGCAACATCAGCGCTGTGGGCAGCAGCTCCACCACATCGGTGGGTTGCACCACCAGGCCGAGGCAGAGAAACAGCATCAGCTCCGCCAACTTGGCAAAACCAGCCTGGCTGGCCTCCAGCTGCTCCTGATCCACCTCTTCGCTGTTGCCAAGCACCAGGCCCATCACATAGGCCGCCAGCAGGGGGCTCGCACCCACCAGGCTGCTGCCGCCGGCCATCAGCATCAGGGCCGCCAGGGCCATCACCGTGACCTGGCTGAGGTTGAGGCGATGGTTGCGGCGGCCCAGCAGCAACACAGCAGCCTTGCCGCCGAGGAAGCCCACAAAAGCTCCCAGCAAAAACTGGCGCACCACCTCCACCAACAGCGGCGCGATGGCGGTGTCTGAACTATGGGGCAGCGCAATGGCCAGGCTGGCCAGTACCACCGCGATGGGGTCATTGAACCCGGACTCGCACTCGAGCAGATCGAGCAGGCGCAGGGGCAGGCGGTTCCGCAGCGGCCGCAGCAGCGTGAGCACGGCCGAGGCATCGGTACTGCAGAACATGGCCCCGATGAACAGGGCACCCGCCACCCCGAGGGCGTGATGCCTCCAAGGGAGGTGCTGCGTCAGCATCACCACAAGCGCCGAGGCTGCAGCCGTGAGCAGGGAACCCAAGGTGGCCAGGCGCATCGAGGGCACAAGCACCTGCCGCATCTGCTGCCAGTTGGCCGCCAGCCCACCGAAAAACAGCACCAGCACCAGCGCCACCTGGGCCAGCTGATCGGCCTGGGCCAGGTTGAGCAGCGCCGCCGGCTGATCGGGGCCAGCGTTGATGTTGTTGTCGATCAGCAAGCCGAGCACCAGCACCAGGAGGATGCCGGGCATGCGGATCTGGGAAGCGATGTCGTCAAGGAAGAGAGCCAGCAACAACAGGCCACCGAAGAGCACCAGCAGCAGAGCCAGGCTTGGGGGCACAAAACCAGGAGCGAGGAGCGGGCTCTAGCCTGCCTGGCAGCACGCAACAGCGCCATGGCTGAAACGCCCGCGGCAACACCCGAGGCCGCCGCCAAGAGCACCATCAAAAAGGGCAGCCTGGTGCAGGTGAACCGCAACGCCTACGCCAACAGCCTCGAAGCGCAGGCGAGCGACACCGTGGCGCCCGACTACATCTTTGAAGGCCCCGCTGAGGTGCTGATGATCAAAGGCGATTACGCCCAACTGCGCTTCCGCCGGCCGGTGCCGGATGTGTGGCTGCGGGCGGATCAGCTGGACAGCTTCTGAAGCCACACCGCTGCTCAGGCCAGTTGCTGCGGGAAAAACAATCCAAGGAAGTAGAGGCACACCAGAGGAACAAGCCACTCATGCAAGCGGCGCTGCCGGCACAGGCCGAGGGTGATCGACACCGGCAGAAACACAAGATTGGTGATGAAAGCCACCGATGCATGCGAAGCAGTCGGTGCGCCCAACCACCACACACCACCTGAGGCCAGCGCGTTGAATGCGATGGCGCCTAGGGCATACGTGCTGAACAACCACCAGAAATAGCGCGACTGCTCGGCATAAAACCGCCGAAGATCCAGGCCCGATGCTTCATCGGGCAAGGCAGCACACGCGAGGAGTACCAGCTGAAAGAGCTGCACCAAAAGCAACAGGAAGAAGCCGAACCGCTCCCAGGCCTCCGATTGGCCGAAGTGATAAAACTTCCACCAGAACCGAAGAATGGCGAGGGTTGCCAGCCCTGCTGCGAGGGGGGAGAGCCAGTCCCAGCGCACGCGGCGGCGCTCCCGCAACAAACGGTGGGTGCTGGTGGCCAGATCAGAGAGAGCCACGCCAACCAGAACCGACACCAGAACCAGCAAATACTCAAATTCGCTCATCCGCAATGACGCCACCTCACTGCGCCCTGTAGCGATACACCTGAGCCTGTTCTCGCACCACCAGGGTGCGAGCGGTGGCATCAGCAGGAACAAAGGTCACTCCATTGAGACCGGCATCCATGATCACAAAAGCCAAAGAGCCATCCTTCTGGGTTCGCGTACCCACGGTGCTGACAAATCCGCCAAAGTCGAATCTGGTGTTGCCCTGCTCGCGGCGTATCTGCAGCCAACCCAGATCAGGGCTGTAGTAACGATTGGCCAACCGCTGGGACGCCCGAGGATCAGCCGGTAAAACCAACCCCGCCAGTGCCAGCTGGCGTTGAGCCTGCAGCCCTGCAGCCTGCTCACGCAGCAGTGCTTCGGCTTCAGGCTTGATCGGCAGCACAAGCTCCAACAGTCGCTGCTGCAGCAAACGCGCCAAGACGAGCCCCTGATCGCCGTTGGTGAGCACCACGGCGCCAATCCGCTGCTGCGGCAACCAAAACAGGAGGCTGGCGTAGCCAGCGGTGGAACCGCTGTGGAGCAACACCGGTGAACCGAACGCGTGATCAATCTCGAGCGCCAGGCCATAGAAACCCTCAGGTGCCACGCGCACCTGCGGTAGCGAACGGGCGTGCAGCGCCTGTCGCGAGAGATAGGGCCTCCCATTCGGCAGCTGCCCCTCATGCAACTCGAGCGCCACGTAGCGGAGCATGTCATTCACGGTGCTCCACACACCTCCTGAGGGGCGTGCGGGAACCACACTCCGGTTCACAGCGGTGTCAACGGGCACGAGCTGCGCCAGCCCATCAAACCCGTGGGGCCAGGCCAGGTTGGGCCGTTGCAGCGCATCGTCGAACGAAAGCGTGGTGGCAGTCATTCCCAGTGGAGTGAACAGCTGCTCCTGCATGGCGCGGTCATAGGCAGCACCCAGCTCCAGCGCCGGGAAGGCCACACGGCCCGCCAGGAAACCTGCCACGGCGGGAAGTTGATTGCTGTACTGAAACGCTTGCCCCAGCGGGCGGCTGGGTTGCCAGGTAGCGAGGCTGGCCAACAGGGCGGCGGGCGTACTGGCCTCGAACCCGAGGAAGAGAGGCAAATCGCGTCGTGGTAGCCCACTACAAGCACACAGCAGATGCCGAACCCGCAAGCGCTGCTGGAGAACTGGATCCGCCAAGCGCAGCTCCGGCAGCAGAACCTGCAACGGCGTGCTCCAGCTCAGCTTGCCCTGGTCCACCAAGCGGGCGAGCAAGAGGCTCGTCAGGGGCTTGGTGGTGGAGCCCACCATGAACAGCGTATCGGCATCCGGAGCTTCTGAAGCCCCCAAACGCCGTTGCCCAAAACCCTCTGCCAGGAGGATCTGATCGCCCTGGATGATCCCCACGGCAGCACCGGGAACCTGCAGCTTCTGGCGCGCCTGCTCTGCGAAGGCGCGAAGGGCGTCAAGCTGATGAGACTTCAGGAGCCGTGCAGGAATCGGCTCCGCCATGCCAGGCGGGCCGATGCACAGCGTTGCGAAGAACAGGAAGGCCAGCGCCTGAAGCCGTAGGGCCACCGTGCCGCTGATCAGCTGCCTTTCATAATGGTTCAAGGGCAAACAGCTGTCAGCCCACGCAAGAAGTTAGATCTCCAGCCGGCGGCGCTCCTCGTGCAAGCGTGTGCGGCGCTGTTTGGCTTCGCGGAGCATTTCGCGGCCGTCGCGAAGGTAACTATCCACGTACCCCATGGTGTAGCGCTCGAGTTCTGTGAGCGCATCCTGCACTTGCGAGAGGCAGTGATACACGCTGAGGCTGAAGCCCTGGGCTGAAGCGGGCGCTGCCATGGAGCGATAGAGCGATTCCACCTTCTCCATGCGGGCCTGGCTCTGCTCGAGGAAGGTGCAGAAGGCCTCCATCAACTGATCGTCGTAGGGATCAGCTGAGAGGGCGCGCAGCTGGGCCGGAAAGGGATTGATCACCTGGGCCAGCAGGCGATCAATCGGGCCATAAACCTGCTGCAACCAGGCGAGCAGCTCGGCATCGCCACGGGCGGCCTGGGCCGTGGCCTTGCGGACTGCTCGGCCTGCCGCTGCGGAACGGGCTGTCGTGAAACCCACAGCCTCCAGGTTAGAGGCCTGTTGGAGACGATCGTGCTCAGCGCGACGCTCGGCATCACCCAGCACTTCCCAGGCGGCATTGAGCTCAAGAATCCGGTGCTGATCACCACCAGCATCGGGGTGGTGCTGCTTCACCAGGGCCCGGTAGGCCGCCTTAAGTTCAGAGGCACTGGCACCGCGAGCTACACCCAGCACCTGGTACGGATCACGGGTTGGCTGAGAATGCGGCAAGCGGGAAAAGGCTTTTCAACATCCTCGCGCCTGAGCACACGGCGAGGAGACGCACAAGAACGACAGACAGCGCCGACCGGAGGATTTGTCCATACAGCACAGAGACTGGACGTGGTTCACAACATCGAAACCGGAGCTGTTGGATGCAACCATCAGCAGGCGCGCGCACTCATTACAGATCGGGGCGACAGCATGCAGGAGGCGCTGAACTGAGCCGAGCAAGATCACTGCGAAGCAGTAGCACCCCAAAGCCACTCGCGTCAGCCACAGCACCGAGCTCTGCGAAGCAATTGATCCAAACGATTTAGATTACAGCCAAAGCCATTAAACAATGTTCGATTTTCATCGCCGCAGGATTCAGCACAATCACCAGCACACACCGTGGCATGAACTTTGGCGCCAGCCACTAGCAGCTATGATCCGAATGCCCTGGTGGCTGTTCTTTGGAACCATGGCTGGGATCTATCTCATTGAAATCTCAATCTTCGCCCTGATCCTGAGCTTCGACGCACGTCATATTGCGGGAGATGCGCCAATGGGCCTATCGAAACCATTTGCATTCGCCGTGGAGGCTTTTCTGGCCAACGGCTTCAGCAGCCTTAGCCCAAACTCAATGTTCACCTATGCAATTGCGATTTTAGACTTAATCAGCGGACTGATCACCCTTTCAACACTGACTGCCGTTGTATTCTCCCGACTCAACAGCAACGAGACTCCGCTGATCTTCAGCCAGCACCTTTGCATCAGCAACATCAGCAGCGGCCATCTCTTCTGCCGCTTTGTCACCACCGACCGAAGCCAGTGGCTCAACGTGAACTACACACTATCACTCATTTATGACGACGAGCCAGAATCGGGGCTTTGGCAGAGGCGCATTGTCTCGCTCCCCACGCTGAACAAGGGCACGCCACAACTGAGCCAGACCGCGACGATCACGCACGCCCTCGACGAGGACAGCCCCATCACACAAATAGGCCTTGAGGCACTCGCTCAACGCAACGCCTTAATCATGCCGATGGTAGAAGGCATTGACGAGACGACAGGCTCCAGCCTTGTGCAAACCCACGCCTACAGCGTTCAAGACATCATGATCAACCATCGCTACAGCGATCTCGTGAGCATAGACAGACTAGGGAATCGCCGCATCAACATTCACAGGCTGAATAAGCTATCACTCGTTCAATCGATAGAAAAATAGACATCATCGCAAGCAAGGGGCAATCGCTGTCCTTCAAAGCGAGCAGAAGCACACACTGCAGCCACAGCACAGGGAAAAATCTCACCAACTGAAAAGACGTTGACCAGGCACCGCTGACAGAGATTGCGCCAGACCGTGGCACGGGGAGCACGAAGGCCAGAGAGACGCTCAAGCGGAGCGGAGACACAGCCGTAAAACTGAATCAGCCACAAAACCGACCGATACCGGATCAACAAAAACGACCCGACGAGGACCAGGTCGATCAGGCCGAGCAGCCACGAGATGAATCATGCCCTCTACAAATACAGCTACGACCGTGGCCGGCCGGCTAAATGGGCAGAAGAGGCCCATCCGCCACAACTCCCCAATGCGAAGAACGAGCCAATCTCAATCCAACCACCAGATCACCGATTGCGTTACAGCCGATAGCGATCAGCCACCCTTCTGCCACACTTACAAAAAAGGTCGCGTGCTGTGACGAATCCAAAATCCAACAGACGAGTGCATCGCTTGCAAAGCGACGAGGTACTGCCGCTTTTTGATACATTATTTGGGGTTGCCCTCACACTACTTGCCTACTCAGTTCCGGATCACCTGATGAACGCGATGGATGCCCAGAAACTGGGCATCCTATTCGGCATTTACATATTAACTGGCGCCATTGTAATCCTCTACTGGTACAAGCTCAGGAGACTAATATGCGAAACAAGAGAGCTCTCCCCAATCCAGCTCAGCCTAGGCATGATGAGCGTCCTACTGATCGTCATCATGCCAAAACTCACCCAGCTAGTAGCCACACAAGGCGGGGGAAGCGGCGACTTTAACAACTGGACCCCATCTCAGATTATCAATACTATTTTTATCTTTTACCTGGCCTTACTGGATGGCCTATGCCTTGCCTATGGGCGTTCGCTGCACAACCATTCGTTTGTGAGATATCACCACAAAACACGCATCACTACAGGAAGCAAGATCAAGATAGCAGGGTTCGCACTAATCACAGGCCTTGGACTTGCAGAGCTCCTGACCGATCAGTTCAACAACCAGTATTTACTAATTGTTCCCATTATCCTACTAGCAGAGGAATTCATCCTGGCCTACGCCCTAAAAAAGGGCTAGCCCAACCAAACAGCAAACGGGCCCGACTCGAGCATCAGGAGGATCAGAGCCACCACAGCCAAGCTGGCCATGGAGAATCGCAACGCGACCACTCTCATCCAGGCGCTCCAGTGGCTCAAGGGAAACACACGGGAAGCCGAAGGCAACGTGGAACGAAACCACTGGATGTCGATCAGGTCCACTGGGGATCCAATCCAATTGCCCCAAATCTTGTAGTGATCAACCTCAGCCTAACGCCCTTAGACCAGGACCCCAGCAATGACCACTTCAGGCACCACGATGAACGTGGCCATTCGGAATCTCGATCAGACAGGCAAACAGAGGAAGGGTTTCCCAAGGGACAGCGAGGAAACGATTACCGAAGTGCAATGAAAGACTTTCCAGCGGTATCTCGAGCCGCAGACGAACGTGGTGATCATGACTGGTAGTGGGAGCAATGGATTACAGCTGACGCACGACAACAACCTTAGATTGGACATCGTTGTGATGTTTCAAGGGCGCGGCTGGCTGCATACCGCTAACATCCATGATCAGCAGATCTCGATTTCTCACGCGAGCTTGGGCGGCACAAGTACAAGCGTTCGGGGGTTGAATCGAGAAGCTGCTCTCAGCACTCCCAACCTCTGATCAGAATAGTGGGGCATTCCTCTCTTCAGCCTCGACTCCGCGTCGGATTGGCAGGCTTGGGGCATTTCGGCCAGCTGCACGCCAATGTTTTGGCGCAGTTAGACAATGTGTCGTTAGTCGCCGTAGCCGACCCTGACGCATCTTCTTTAACCACCGTTGCTGATCGTTATGGCGTGGAGAGGCGCTATGGGGATGCCCTTGAGATGATTGATGACGCCAAGCTCGACGCCATCATTCTGGCGACACCCGATGAGCAGCATGGAGTTCAAGCCCGAGCCGCCGTGGAGAAGGGGCGACACCTATTCGTTGAAAAGCCGTTAGCCCCCAGTTGGCAGGAGGCAAAGACATTGCAGCAGCTCGCGATGCGCTCAGGTGTGCTGTTGCAAACGGGCTTATTACTGCGCTATGAGCCTGCCCATCAGCGGCTGAAAGAGCAAATCAGCTCCGGTATCTTCGGCGATCTGGTTTCAATCAGAGCCCAGCGCAATTGCAGCCACGGCTCCTTTGCCGCGATCGCCGATCGCATCCATACGGTGCATCGCACCTTGATCCACGACATCGACCTGCTGCTTTGGCTCAGTCGCAGTCGTGTGACATCGGTGATGGCCATCGAGTACAGGGTGGAACAACATCTTGCCCCGCTTGGCTGTTTTGCCCTGCTCCAGCTTGCTGATGGCAGCGTCGGCCAACTGGAGAGCAGTTGGACTGTGCAAAGCGAGAGCCATGGGGGAATCGATGCAGAATTAGCGGTGGTGGGTCTGGAGCGTACAGCTCGTTTACATGGCGCCGATCTGGCCCTCTGGCCGATGACTGGCGGGCGGATTGGCGGCGCCCTACACAACGAGCTGGCGGATTTCTGCGCCTGCGCGCGACAGGGCTATCACTCATCGGTCGCCAACCTGAACACGGCGGTGGAGGCCCTCCGCGTTGCCGAGGCGGTGATCGAAGCCGGCCGGACTCAAGCAGTGGTCCCCCTGAAACCAGCGCCTGCCCTGGAGGCGGACTGTTAGATGTTGCGCAACGGAAGCGTGCGCAGGGCCCAAAGGCAGACTGGTAGCCAGGCCAAGGTGTAAAACGCAGGCCCCAAACTCCAGGACATCTCCCCCAACAACAAGCTGCCCACCAGCGGTGCGGTTCCGCCCAACACTGCAACCACGAGGCTGTAAGCAAGAGAAAAGCCCGTGCAACGCAGATTGGCCGGGAATTGGCCTGGAAGCAGGGATGGGTAAGAACCGCAGATCAGCATCAACGGCACGAGGGCCAACAGCTGACCCAGCCACACTCCCACCACAGTGGCTTGTTGCATCAACAGGAACGAAGGGATCAGAACAGCACCCAGAGCAAGACAACTCAGACGCATACAACGCAACGCGCCATAGCGATCGCTCAGCCTCCCTGCAAGCAACACGAGGCCAACGCCAAAGCTTTCATTGATCGCAGTCGCACTACTAAACGCACCAGCGAGCTCGGGTGCCTGGCTGATGGCGAATTGCACTAAAAACACCAAAACCATGTAGAAAGCCACATCGGCGAAGGCGATGGCCCCCATCACCCGCAGGAAGGGGACGCGATCACGCCATAGCGCCCTCAGCACGGCAACAGGGTGCTCGAGGCCTGTGGGTGTGCTTTGCGTGCTCTGCTCACCGACAGGCAAATTGGCCTTCCGCAGCCAAAGACCGAGCAAGGCGACCACCGCACCAGCGAAAAAAGGCAGTCGCCATCCCCACGCAAGCACGTCCGGCTTGGGGAGACTGGCGTAGACCAGCGCCGCGGCCGCAGCACCAGCCACAAAACCCACGATGGAGCCAGCCGCAGTCACAGCCAAGCGCCAGCAGCGCCGTTCCGGTTGCGACGTTTCGAACACCAGAGTGATCGAACCGGTGTATTCGCCTCCGACCGACAACCCCTGCAGCATGCGTAAGGCCAACAACGCATAGGCCGCCCAGGGCCCCCAGCTGGCATAGGTGGGCAACAGGCCGATCAACAAGCTGCAGCCACCCATCACCACCACACTGGCGATCAGCATGGTGCGGCGCCCCAGGAGATCGCCCACGGGGCCAAGCACGAGGCCGCCCACAGGCCGCATCAGGTAGCCAATGGCGAACACCCCAAAACTCACAATCAGCTGCAAGCTGGAATCAGAGCGCGGGAAAAACAGGGCCCCAATGTCCGCCGCAAAGTAGCCATAAACCGCAAAATCAAACCACTCCAAGGCATTGCCGATGGCGGCAGCGAGATGCAGCCGTCGCGTGGCTGAGTTGCCTTGAGCAGAGGGCCTGGAGGAAACCAGCATCGGGATGCTTTACGAGGTTGTGAAACGTCGCTGCAGAGGCCAAGCTGGCGGGTTACTGCAACAGCTGCGGAACATGGTCGAAGGCAGACAGTTGTTTGATTCGCGTAGCGCCTTCCGGCGGCAGGCGATTGACCAGAACCTTAAAGAAGAAGCACCATGAAGGTCGAGATTCAATCAAGTAAACACGCTGGCCACGATGAGAGCCAGTCGTCTCATTGTATTGTGAGCGGTGAGCGATGCACAACGCAGGGCGGAACAAAAGCTGCGCAAGAGCATTGGCGACAAACGGACCACTAGACCTTAGCCGCTCTGGGGAATAGGAACCGCAGCATCACACCCAACAAGATCATCAGCATGCTCAGGAGCGTTGCAGGATGAAGTGGTTCACCCAGAAACACAGAAGCGCTCAACACGGTGACTACGAGAGTGCTCGAGCTGGCGAGGCCAACCGTTGTGACAGTAAAACGACGCTGACAGAACTGGCGAAACAGCTCTGAACCAAGGCAGAGGGTGATGGAGTAGATGCCGATCACACCAACAACCCACCAGAAGCTCAAATAAAAGAAATGCTGAGGGCCGTATTGCTGGAGGGCAATCAGCGCAAAAGCCACCGCACCGGCAAGGTTAGGAAGACCTGCCGATAAACCTCGACAGATTGGGTAAGGGGCAAGCTTGCGTCGAATCGAGTTGCGCAAGGCCAGGGAGCTCATCGAAACAAGAGCCCAGATGATGCCCACAGTTTCCGTGGCCGACTGACCGGACTTCATCCCGATCGGCACAAATAATTTACCGACGAGCAAACCACCAACAATCAGAGCCAGGCTCCACCAGAAACGATCGGGAAGCTTTTCGCGAAGCCAGATCAATGCAACAGCAGCCGTGAAAGGCAGTGACAATGAGAACAACAGCGTCTGCGTTACAATAGAGAGCTTATCCAACGCCAGGAAGAAGCTCATGGGGGCGAGAAAGCAGCCAAAGAATGCATCGGCAGCAATCAGCCAACGCCCACGACGATCCAAAAGCGCAAGATCGCGAACACTTCGCTTTCCATCAGCGAGAACGATCACCAGGCCAACCGTGGCCTGAGAAATCAAAAAGACGTTGCAGAAGCTGATGGGATTCTCGCCGCCGATGGGATGCTCAGCCCCCACAACCTGCAATCCCTTGAGCACAGTGCTTCGCAAACCTGAAACCACGACATACACGAGCAAGCCGAGGCCATTTAGGTCGAGCACTAGGCGCACTTCATAGCAGAACCGGAAACTAGCAGCGCGTTAACGAAAAACCAACGCCAGCGTGTCGTCCAAGACACAGACAAGCCCCACAGCAGAGTTCGAGCAAACTGGCTGAACCCACACCAACCACCCATGCATGGTCTGCGCCGGAGCAACCTGCTGCAGCTGCTCATAGCCGCCGCTGCTGCGGTGAGTGTGCAGACAGCCTCAGCAAGCCCAGTAGGGAAGGCGCCCACCCAAGACAACGACAGGCCACTCTCCCTTTGGCTCGAGCAACATCGCCAAAGGCCGGTGGCCCTACGGGCATTCCTGCAGGAGATGCCAAAAGGCGCTGATCAGCACAGCCACCTGAGCGGCGCCGTGTATGCCGAGGAGTATCTGCAGTGGGCAGCAGCCCAGGGCGATTGCTTCCGGCCCAGCGATCTGCAACTGGTAGAAGCCGCGCAATGCCGAAAAGATGCAAGCTTGATCTCTGCAGCAGCACTCGCCAAGCACCCGAAGCTGTATGCAGCACTGCTGGATCGCTGGTCGACCCGCGATGTCAGCGGCAAGCCAGGAGCAGGTCATGCTGATTTCTTCAGTGCCTTCCAGGGCTTTTCAGCCTTATCGAGCAATCCAGAGCTGCAGGCGGCCATGGTGGCGGCAGTGGCGAATCGCGCCGCAGCGCAATCGATTCTCTACCTCGAACTGATGCTCAGCCTCGATGGTGAGGCCGTGCGGGCCCTGGGTCGCGCCCAGGGATGGCAGCGTGATTGGGCAGCCATGCGCACGTCCCTGTTGCAGCAGGGGATCAGCAGCCTGGCTGAACGGGGAAGGATGCAGGTCGAAGCTGTCGATCAACAGGTGGCCAAGGAGTTGAACTGCCATGGGACCCCCAGCCAGCCAGGCTGCCAGGTGTTGATCCGTTATCTGGAGCAAACCAAACGCACGGAGGCCCCCGAGGAGGTGTTTGCCCAGTTTCTCTACGCCTTTGAGCTGGCCAGCCGCAGCGAACGGGTTGTGGGGATCAATCTGGTCGGGCCAGAAGACCACCCCATCGCCCAACGCGACTACAGCTTGCAGATGCGGATGTTGCAGTTTCTGCGGCAGCACTACCCGAGTGTTGGCATCGCCCTGCATGCAGGCGAAGTGACCACCGACCTGGTGCCGCCAGCGCAGATGGCCTTCCACATCCGAGAAGCGATTGAGCTGGGCGGGGCGAGGCGGATCGGCCATGGCGTGGCGATCGGCCATGAACGCAACGCGGCGCAATTGCTCGCCCTGATGGCACAGAACAAGGTGCTGGTGGAACTATGCCTCACCAGCAATGAAGTGATCCTCGGCGTCAAAGACGCTGATCATCCCCTGCTCGACTATCAGGCAGCTGCAGTTCCAATCGCCCTCGCCTCCGATGATGAAGGCGTGCTGCGCACCGATCTCAGCGAACAATTCGTGCTGGCGGTGCAGCGTTATGGCCTGAACTACAGCCAACTGAAGCAGCTGGCCCGCAACAGCCTCGAATACAGCTTTCTCCCCGGCCAAAGCCTGTGGGGATCAGTGCAGTCACAGCGACTGCATCACTCCTGCGCGCTGAATCAACCCGGATCCAACGCGTTGCGAGGGAGTTGTGCAGCCTTCCTGGCCGGCAGCGCCAAGGCCCGGCAGCAATGGCTGTTGGAAGGCCAGTTCCAACACTTCGAGGCTGAATTCAAGCGCCGATCCACAAAAAAGCCCCCCGCCGAAGCGGGAGGCTGAGGCTTTTGGTGTGTGAGTGAGCGCGAGGAGCGCGTGAGGAGTGTCGTTCGATCAGACGATCAGAACTTGAAGCCCACCTGGATCACTCCACCGAAGGCGTTGAAGGTTTCGCCTTGGGGAGTGTTCTGGCCAGCGGGGCGGCTCTGATACATCAGGGCGGGGGTCACGCTGATGTTGTCGGTGACCTGGAAGTTGTACCACCACTCCCAGGTGTAGTTGCCGTCGTAGGGGGTGGCGTCAGAGAACGTGGAGGTTGTGAAGGGAGCCTGACCCACAGCCATACCTGCGGAGTTGCCCTTCACGAACACATCGTTCCACTGCAGACCGACCATCCAGGACTGGGCGTTCTTGGTGTCGTAGGCGTTGGTGGCAACGTCATAGCCATCGTTGAAGGTGGTGATACCCCAGCCGGCGCTGATCGAAGGCACGATGCCGCTCTTGGAGGGCTGCCAGTAGCCGTTCAGAGCGAAGCTGTTGGTAGCTGCACCACCATCGAGCGTGGCGCAGGAAACGCGGGAGGCTGCGTAGGTATAGCCAGTACCCGAGCGGATGTCAGAACCGCACTGGCCATAACGATAGGCACCGGTGAGGGCCCAGCCGTTACCGGCACCACCCAGCTGAGCCAGGAAGGAGCCACCGCCAGCTTCAGTAGCGATGCCACCGGTGTTGGGGTTGCCGTCTTGGGCGTTCTTATCCACGTAGTTGATACCAGCAGCCAGGTAGGGCTGGCCCTTCTTCACCTTCTGCTTCCACACCAGGCCAGCACCGGCACCAGTTTCCTTGTTGTAGACACCGGAAGTACCGAAGGTGCCATAGAGGAAATCACTGATATTCGACTTGTAGGCCGAAGGAGTGATCGCCAGCATCTCCGTATTACGGACACGGGCACCCAAGGTTGCCTTCACTTCCTTACCGATCGGGAAGGTGTAGTAGAGACGGTCAATCTCAACGGTGTTATCACCAGCTGCGGGCGAATAAGATTTGTCGAGCTTGGTGATGCGGTACTGGCCACCATCAAAGGCCGACTTAGCGAAGTTGCCGGAGCGCAGACGGGTACGCAGCAGGTCCTTGCCCGTGAAGCTGGTGTCGAAGTTCAGGCGAACGTCGTAGTTGAAGGTAAAGGCGTTGTAAAGGGGACCCTGAGTCCTGCCAGGTCGCGAACCGGGGCCCTGAGTCCCACCACCGGGGAAAGTGTCTGCCGCGGAACCGCCGTAGGTGTAGGCACCCAGATCGAAGGTGGCTTCACCACGCAGCTTGGTGGTGGTGGAGAACTGGGTGGCTTCCAGCTCGCCCACTTTGGCCTCGAGGCCATCCACGCGGCCCTTCAGCACGGCGAGCTCCTTTTCAAACTCGGCCATCAGGCGCTTCAGCTCGTCGGTCACTTCGGTGATCCGGTCGAGGCAGGCGTTCAGCAGGGCGGCCGCTTCAAAGCGGGTCATCGCACGGCTGC
>VFQT010001666.1_pt1 | contig 25801 bp, 21 predicted proteins | sample 3512381 | NCBI WGS metagenome assembly VFQT01 (sample SAMN10412376, study PRJNA504923) | tailings metagenome | isolation source: Relicate 2 Philex TSF3 active mining site | place: Philippines: Tuba, Benguet | collected 2017-08-29
ATTTCTGGGTTTATGATTCTAAAGGACTGGTACACGAGAGTCGAAATGATTTGGACGAATTAAAAAAAGAATTCCTTGCCAAAGGGAAAAATTTATCTCTTGCTGAAGCATTAAAAGATGCAGATGTATTTATTGGTCTGAGTAAAGGCGGCTTACTCAACAAAGAGATGATCAAGAGCATGGCAAAAAATCCTATTGTTTTTGCCATGGCAAATCCGGATCCGGAAATTAGCTGGGAAGATGCAACGGAAGCACGAAAGGACATCATCATGGCCACGGGTAGAAGTGATTATCCTAATCAGGTGAATAATGTATTAGGTTTCCCTTACATATTCAGAGGAGCTTTAGATGTAAGAGCCAGCACTATCAATGAAGCCATGAAGCTGGCAGCCGTTAAAGCACTAGCTGAACTTACCAAATCGCCTGTGCCTGATATTGTAAATATGGCTTATAACGAATCCAATATCAGTTTTGGACCGAACTATATTATTCCAAAGCCACTGGATCCAAGATTACTTGCCAGTGTTGCCCCTGCCGTGGCAAAAGCCGCTATGGAAAGTGGGGTAGCCAAGGCTCCGATACAGGATTGGGATCGGTACAAACAAGAACTTAATAAAAGATTAGGACTTGATAACCAAGTAATGCGCGCTATTGGAAGTAAGGCTCGAAAAAATCCCAAGCGCATTGTTTTTGCAGAGGCTGATAATCCCAAAGTATTAAAGGCGGCACAAATAGTCTTTGACGAAGGAATTGGTTTTCCAATTCTGCTAGGCAATGAAGAGAAGATTAGAAAAATTGCAGAAGAAAATGCAGTTGATCTAGACAGCTTACCCATTTTTGATCCACGCAGTGATGTCACGGAAGAAAAAAGAAATCAATATGGAGAACTTTTTCTTAGCCGGATGGGACGCAAAGGATTCAATGCCTATGAAGCAAAAAAAATTATGAAAGACCGCAACCACTATGGTTGTATGATGGTTGAATGTGGTGATGCCGATGCTATGATTTCTGGATTAACTAAAAATTATCCGGATACCATACGTCCCGCTATTCAAATCATTGGAATGGAGGAAGGAGTAAGCAAAATTGCTGGCATGTATATGATGCTGACAAAAAAAGGCCCCATTTTCCTCGCGGATACGACGGTTAATTTTAATCCAACGGCAGAAGAATTAGCGGAGATTACATTACTTGCAGCTAAAGAAATTCGTCAGTTCAATATCACACCACGCATTGCCTTGTTGAGTTACTCCAATTTTGGAAGTAGCAATTCGCCCGAAGCAAAACTTGTGGCCAAGGCAAGAAAAATTATTAAAGAAAAAGCGCCTGCATTGATTGTAGACGGAGAGATGCAAGCTAGTTTGGCATTCAACAAGGAATTGATGGTAGAGAATTATCCTTTTAGCGAGTTAGCCGATCAGGATGTGAACACACTGATATTCCCTAACCTTTCTGCAGGAAATATTGCCTATAATCTTATGAAAGAGTTGGGTTCTGCCGATGCGGTGGGTCCTATTTTACTGGGCTTGAAGAAACCGGTACACATTTTACAACTGGGGAGCTCAATTCGGAGTATTGTAAATATGGCTGCCATTGCTATTGTAGACGCACAGCTAAAAAGCAAGAATAATAATTCCGAGGAAATTGTCAAGAAATCCCGTTGGTGGAAACGTTTTAAAAAATAGGGCAGATCATCCATGACATTACTTTCAGATATAGGCCGTTTTTTACTCATGCTCAAAGGCATGTTTAAAAAATTAGAGAACCGGCAGATGTATTGGAAGGAACTCATGCGGCAATGCACTGAAATAGGATTCGGCTCTTTGGGCATTGTCACTATCATTTCCGTTTTTATAGGGGCTGTCTCCACCATACAAACAGCTTATCAACTTGTCAGCCCACTTATTCCGATTTCAACGATTGCACAAATTGTAAGAGATACTGTAATTCTTGAGTTTGCCCCTACCCTTGTTTGTGTAGTGCTGGCCGGTGTGGCTGGAAGCCGCATTGCCAGTGAGTTGGGAAATATGCGAGTCAGCGAACAAATTGATGCGCTGGAGATCATGGGTATTAACACAAAAACGTATTTAATTCTTCCTAAAATTATTGCAGCGATGCTCATGATTCCCTTATTGGTTATCATTGCGATGGTGTTGGGAATTTGGGGAGGTCGTTTAGCTGGAACAGCAGCCGGCATAATTTCTCCTAATTTGTACGACAAAGGACTCGCCTCTGATTTTCTTCCCTACAATGTTTTCTTTGCATTAACAAAGTCCTATGTTTTTGCTTTTATCCTATCAAGCATTCCTGCTTTTTATGGCTACCACGTACGTGGGGGTGCTTTGGAAATAGGAAAAGCAAGCACCAAAGCTGTAGTGGTTAGCTGTGTATTAATTCTGTTTGCCGATTATATTCTATCAGCGTTGCTACTCTAACTCCATGATTGAAGTAAAAAACATACAAAAAAAATTCGGCGACAAAGTGGTCATCGAGGAGGTCAGTGCTCAAATGGAAGCCGGCCGTTGCAATTTAATTATTGGTGCCAGTGGGAGTGGAAAAACGGTGTTGATGAAATGCATGGTGGGATTATTAAATCCTGACCAGGGATCCATTTTTTATCATGGAAACAATTTCACCACCATGGAGCCCGAAGCAAAAACTTTAATTCGCAAGGAAATAGGAATGCTATTTCAGGGATCTGCTTTATTTGATTCCTTAACCGTAGAGGAAAATATCATGTTCCCCTTAAATATGTTCACCCAGGATACCACGGGAGAAAAATTAAAAAGAGTGAATGCGGTATTAGACCGGGTTAATTTAGCAGGAGTGAACAAAAAGTATCCTGCCGAGCTGAGTGGCGGTATGAAAAAAAGAGTTGCCTTGGCACGCGCCATAGTACTCAACCCCAAGTATCTATTTTGTGACGAACCCAATTCCGGACTGGATCCGCAAACCTCATTGGTAATTGATAAACTTATCAGGGAATTGACATTGGAATATCAAATTACTACGGTGGTGAATACGCACGACATGAATAGTGTCATGGAGATTGGAGATTATATCCTGTACATGTACCAGGGTAAAAAGGAATGGGAAGGCACCCGAAAAGAAATCATTTTCAGCAAAAATCAGCGCTTGAACGACTTCATCTTTGCCTCCGAGTTTTTACGGGATGCCAAAGACATGCGAATGTTGGAGGAAACAGGCAAAATCCCCAATGACAGGAACATGGATCAAATGATCCGACCCTGATCACATTTCCCTACCTTTGCGGCAACTTTTAGACTGTTAATATGAGCATTCTGATCAATAAGAATTCTAAAATCCTGGTGCAGGGTTTTACGGGTACAGAAGGTACTTTTCACGCCACTCAAATGATTGAATACGGAACTCAGGTGGTGGGCGGCGTAACCCCAGGCAAAGGTGGAACACTCCACTTGGATCGTCCTGTTTTTAATTCGGTAGCGGATGGTGTAAAACAAACCGGTGCCAATGTGAGTATCATTTTTGTTCCCCCTGCCTTCGCAGCCGATGCAATCATGGAGGCCGCTGAAGCAGGTATTGAGTTGGTGGTTTGTATCACAGAAGGTATCCCTGTGCAGGATATGGTCAATGTAAAAAACTATCTACAAGGAAAAAATACCAGACTCGTTGGACCCAACTGCCCCGGTGTTATCACTGCAGGTGAGTGTAAAGTTGGAATCATGCCCGGTTTTGTATTTATAAAAGGACGAGTTGGAATCGTCTCCAAATCGGGAACACTTACCTATGAGGCCGCTGATCAAGTTGCAAAAGCCGGCCTGGGTATCTCTACGGCCGTTGGTATCGGGGGAGATCCCATCATTGGTACTACTACCAAAGAAGCGGTTGAACTCTTTATGAATGATCCGGAAACAGATGCCATTGTGATGATCGGAGAAATTGGCGGGGGTATGGAAGCGGAGGCTGCTCGTTGGATCAAAGCGAACGGCAATAAAAAACCTGTAGTTGGTTTTATAGCTGGTCAAACAGCACCTCCCGGTAGAAGAATGGGGCATGCGGGTGCCATTGTTGGAGGAGCCGAGGATACTGCCGCTGCAAAAATGCAGATCATGAGTGAGTGCGGCATACATGTGGTGAGTAGCCCCGCAGATATTGGAATTAAAATGGCTAGCATCTTAAAAAAATAATCCAAACCCCTCACGGGGTTTTTTTATCGACTGAAATGTCTATGAAATTTTTGATACCCCTTTTTCTTTTTGTTCCTTTTCTGGCAGCCACGCAACAAAAAACAACTGGAATCAACCAGTTGAATATTCCTCCTTTTGTAAGACAAGGAGATCAACCCTCCTTAGCATTTCAGCTTTTTAATAAATCAAAAAATGATTGGACGGGTACCATTCATTTACAATTAATTGATACCACACAAAAAAATCCTGTAGACGGCTGGTTTTTCAATCAGCAAGGAAATCAATACTTCACGGTAGAGCCTACTAAAATGGAATGGATTGAATTTCCTATTCATATTCCATTTGAGTTCAGCAAACCTGCAGCATGGCAACTGCGTATAAAATCTGAATCTGACACCCTCTACAAAACCGGTTTCTTACGAATAGAACCATGGGAATATGCCGCCGAAGCCGCAACACCCTACTCTACACCTGATGCCACCGTTGTAACAAAAAAACTAGTACGGCTGTCTACAAAAAATACAAAAACGCAAAGGGAACAACTTACAGACAACGCGACGGTTTTTACAGGAGATACTTTGTTGGTAGAAATTGAAATGCCCTCCAGTAATAGTCCTAAAATTATTTTACGCGAGCAATGGCCCGCTGGAACCTACCCTGCCATGGTCAGGACATTAAGTACACATACCGGAGCCGGAAAAGTGCTTCAACTAACTGACAAAGAATTAAACATGGAGTGGATTAGCAATAACCCATCCCCACTTAAAATTTCTTATCAAGTTGTTGCCCGCTATCCCGGTCGCTTTCAAGTTCCACCAGTACTTGTCAGCAGTCCCGACTCAACACAGTCACCCATACGTTCGTCCTATTCATCCCTTATCATTGAACAGCCTAAGCTCCCATGAAAACAGAGGTGCTGATCATTGGACAAGGAATCAGTGGTACCTGGCTTAGTTACTACCTGGAAAAAAGTGGAATCGACCACTTTGTAATCGATCAGGAAAACCCACATACTGCATCACGTCATGCGGGAGGGTTGATCAATCCGGTTACTGGAAGAAATAAAGTAAAAACATGGTTAGCCGACCAACTACTCCCTTTTTGCAGAACTGCGTATGAGGAAATGGGGGCTTGTTTGGAGGTAGCTGTAATTGAGTCAAAACCAATCATTGAATGTTTTGGCAATCCCGAGGCAGCAGCTCTATTTTCAAGAAGAGTGAGCGAGAATCCAAACTATCTTGAAATTCCAAGCCATTCCCCCATTCAACTGGATTTGTTTCATAATTGCCATGAGGTGGGGTTGATCAGACCTGCTTATTTAGTCAACGTACAATCACTTTTATCTAGTTGGCGCAACCGGTTGCGTGCTCTGGAAAAAATTGGAGTGTATAATTTTGATGTTCATCAATTAAAAGAAACAAACACTGGATTTACCTACAAGGATATTACTTGTAACCGTGTGATTTTTTGTGATGGGGCGCGTATACAAGAACGGCAAATTTCATCTACTATTCCACTAGCGCCCACTAAGGGAGAGGCCTTGATACTTAAAATTCCAGACCTCCCTCCTTCCTTTGTCTATAAAAACAAATTAACGCTTCTACCGCTAAGCAGTCCCGGGTATTGGTGGGCTGGCTCTAGTTATGAGTGGAGCTTTGATCATGCTAACCCAACCAGCTCCTTTAAAGAACAAACGGTAAGTGCCTTAGAGAAGTGGCTGGCCATTCCTTTTGAAGTAGTGGAACAGCGTGCTGCAATTCGGATGGGTACTATGGAAAGAAGACCGCTGGTAGGTTTTGATTCGCCCGAAAAAAAATGGGGTCTACTCAATGGATTGGGTACCAAAGGCTGTTCGCTAGCCCCCTACTTTGCCCATCAGTTAGTAGAAAATTTAGTAAAGGGAACCGTCATTGACCCGGAGGCTAATTGGACTCGTTTTCAATAAAAAGGGCTGTTTTTCTTACCTTTCCGCATCGAAGTTACCTATGCAAAACCCCAAAGAAACTATCTACTCTATTCCGGCGCGATTCAGACGTATGGAGAACCTTCATATTGTATTTTGGATCATAAAAGATATGAGCTGGTGTATGGGATGGAAAGTGCTGGGAATTGCAATGATTGTTCCCACACTGCTCGTAGCCCTTTTTATTTCATGGAGAACCCGTCATATTCATTCCGAATTAGCCCATAACCTGGCCGTAGCTTTTTGGATTTGCGCTAACTCCACCTGGATGATCATGGAATTTATTAAGCAAGATGAAACTATTTTTTTGGGGTGGCTCACCGGAAAACAACTTTCTATGATCCCCTTTATTATTGGATCTGTGATCTTGCTACATTATTACCTCATTCAGCGCCCTCGAGAAATTAAATTAAAAAGAACCACCACACTCTGAAACCTTAACTGCCGAAAGATTATGTATAGATCGCATACCTGTGGAGAATTACGTTTACAAGACAAGGGAAAAAATGTGCAGTTAGCGGGTTGGGTGCAAACTGTTAGAAAATATGGTGCCATCACGTTTGTTGATTTGAGAGACCGCTATGGAGTTACGCAGTTGCTGTTTGGTGAAACGATTAACTCACAACTAGATTCGAATCCATTAGGACGCGAGTTTGTACTCCAGGTGAATGGAACAGTCATTGAACGTAGTAATAAAAACACACAGCTACCCACAGGAGAAGTTGAAATAGATGTTCAATCCTACTCCATATTAAATCGTGCCGCCGTTCCTCCTTTTACAATCCAAGACGACACCGACGGTGGAGACGATCTTCGCATGAAGTATCGTTTTTTAGATTTAAGAAGAAATCCCGTTAGACAAAATCTGGAGTTGCGGTATGCCGTGAATAGGGCTGCTCGTAATTATTTACATCAGCAAAATTTCCTGGATATTGAAACGCCATTCCTGATCAAATCTACTCCGGAAGGCGCACGTGATTTTGTAGTTCCCTCCCGAATGAATCCTGGGCAATTCTACGCGTTGCCACAATCTCCACAAACATTCAAGCAATTACTGATGGTAAGTGGCTATGACCGCTACTACCAAATTGTAAAATGTTTTCGAGATGAGGATCTCCGTGCTGACAGACAACCGGAGTTCACTCAAATTGACTGTGAAATGTCCTTTGTAGAACAAGAGGACATTCTCAATATGTTTGAAGGCTTGATCAAGCACATCTTCCAGGAAGTGAAAGGAATTTCCTACACAGACCCGGTAGCGCGTATGACTTGGGAGGAAGCCATGTGGAAATTTGGGAATGACAAACCAGATATTCGATTTGAAATTCCTATCCTCAATTTAAAAAAACCTTCCTCCGTTTTTCAGGATCGGAACGACAGCCGCAACTTAATTGAGGGAGCTTCCTTTAATGTATTTGACGAAGCAGAAACCGTGCTGGCCATTGCCATTCCAGGGGCTGCGGAGTTCACCCGAAAACAAACAGATGAATTAACGGAGTGGGTAAAGCGTCCTCAGATTGGAATGAAAGGGTTGGCAACTATTCGATACAATGCTGATGGAACTTGCAAAAGCAGTATCGATAAGTTTTATAATCAAGAAAAAATAAAAGCCATTGCCGTAGCAACAAGTGCCCATCCCGGCGATTTAGTACTGATTTTAGCAGGGGCAGAAGAGAGAACTAGAAAAGCAATCAGTGAGCTTCGGTTGGAGATGGGTGAGCGCCTAGGATTGCGAAAACCCAATGAATATAAATTACTCTGGGTGCTGGACTTCCCACTTTTTGAATATGACGAAGAAGGAAACCGTTGGGTTGCCCGTCACCATCCTTTTACTGCTCCGAAGCCAACGCAGATCAAGACGATGATTGAGAACAATCCTAAGATTGAAGATGCGGCCAACTATTTGCAACACCCTTACGCTTCTATTAAGGCAAATGCCTATGACATGGTATTGAATGGAAACGAAATTGGAGGTGGATCTATACGAATTTTCCAACGGGAGCTACAGGAAAAAATGTTTGAGGCACTTGGAATGAGTAGCGAAGAACAACAACACAAATTTGGATTCTTACTTGGTGCTTTTGAATTTGGAGCGCCTCCACATGGAGGAATTGCTTTTGGGTTTGATCGGCTATGTGCACTTTTAGGAGGCAGTGAAAGCATACGCGACTTTATTGCCTTCCCCAAAAACAATGCAGGTAGAGATGTAATGCTAGATGCCCCGGCTACCATTGATGAAATACAACTAAAGGAATTACAGATTCGAACAGACGTAAAGAATGCTTGATTAGTTGTTCAGCAATTGATTGAGTCTTTCCGCTACTTTTTCTGGATTTGGCAACATGGCCTGCTCTAGTTTAATATTCATCGGTACAGCGGGCAAATCCAAGGCACCCATTACTTGCACAGGAGCATCCAGGGATTGAAAACAATGCGTGGCAATTCTTCCCGCTAATGCCTCTGCAAAGGAATTACGCTGCTGTTCTTCCGTCAAAACCAATACTTTTCCATGTTGTCTTACACGGGAATAAATCAAGTCCTCATCCAATGGATACAAGGTACGCAGATCAATAATTTCGATCTGTCCAGGAAATTGTTTGGCTGCAGTCAAAGCCAAATGTACACCCATGCCATAGGTGATCACTACCAAAGTAGATCCTAGTTCCTGTTGTACCGAATCAGCATCTAGCACAATGGATGCCTTCCCTAGTGGAATGCAATAGTCAGCGTCAGGCTCTGGTGTTTTTGCAAATTCAGTACCCGGCACCTTACTCCAGTAAAGTCCTTTATGCTCCATCATCACCACTGGATTAGGATCGAGGAATGCTGCTTTCATCAGGCCTTTCATATCAGCAGCATTAGAAGGATAAACTACTTTAATACCCTTTACAGTTAGTAAGGTAGATTCAACAGAACCACTATGGTAAGGTCCTCCTCCACCATACGCCCCGATTGGAACACGCAAGATCATAGGTATTGGAAATTTACCCATCGACAAATAACAACTCTTAGAGAGTTCAGTGACTAACTGATTAAAACCGGGATAGATATAGTCTGCAAATTGTACTTCAACAATGGGGCGTAAACCAGCCGCCGCCATTCCTGCAGTTGAACCTACAATGTAGGCTTCTTGTATGGCTGTATTGAAAACACGGTGATCCCCAAATTGTTCCGCCAAGGTAGCCGCCTCTCTAAAAACCCCGCCTAGCCTTCTTCCAACATCCTGACCATAGAGTATGGCTTCAGGATGTGCTTCCATGATTTCTCGAATGGCAAATAAAGCAGCATCCACCATGGGTATTTTTTGCCCCTGACCCATGTCTCTTTTTCCGCTCTCCTCCACTACTGGAGTGGGAGCATAAATATGATCTGAAACTGTTGCAGGATCTGGCTCAGCTGCAGCGATAGCTTGTTCAAATTCTTTTTTAATAAACGCGATAGCCTCCTGTTCTATTGCAAGTACTTCTTCTTCATCACCTAATAAGGCAACTAATCTTTTTCGGAGTTTAAGGAATGGATCATGTGCCAGATGTTTTTGCCAGTCCTCTTCTGTTCGATAAAACTCCTTACGTACTCCACTGGTATGATGACCTAATAAAGGCACTTGTGCATGAATTAAACAAGGTTGTCTATTCTTCCGAACCTGTCCTACAACCTCTTGTAATACTGAATAAGAGGCCTCAAAATCACTACCATCCACCTGAACCCGATTCAACCCTTTAAAACCAGCAGCAAATTCAAATGCATTCATTGCTCTGGCTTCACTCGCCGTTACACTAATACCCCAATTATTATCCTGGACCAAAAAGATGATAGGCAATTTTTTTAAAACCGCCACTTGTAGGGCTTCACTCACTTCGCCTTCTGTAACACTGGCATCTCCTAGGGAACAAATCACTACAGGAGCTTGCGAAGCTTTCATAAAGGCAGGAAGCGTCTTATCAATCTCTGCACCTCTCTCTTTTTGAATACGAACCCATTCTTCCCAATATTGAATACCATGTGCAATGCCTGTTGTGGGAATAGCCTGCATACCTGTTGCGCTAGACTGATGGATGATCACTGGCTTCCCTTTGCCATTATAACTGGGATGACTGTAATACTCTCTTCCCCCAGAAAATGGATCCTCCGCTTTGGCTAGTAATTGTAGCATCAATTCATAGGGAGAAAAACCAAGACCTAACAATAAGCTCTCATCGCGGTAATACGGACTCACAAAGTCTTGTGGCTGCAACTGAAAGGCTGCCGCTAATTGTATAGCTTCATGCCCCCTCGATGTAGAATGAACATAGGTACAAACTGATCGATTGGCCTCATAAGTAGACGCCATCGCACGAACCTGACACATCAGGGAAAACGCACGGCGGAGTAAAGCGAGGTCTTGCATCGTACTGTTGGAACTAGTTTATCAGAATGTCAAATAATGAATCGTCTTCTAAAAAACCTTCCAGCTGATCGCCAGGTTCTACAGGTCCTACACCAGCTGGTGTGCCTGTAAAAATCAAATCGCCGGGCTCTAACGTAAAATAATTTGAAACATGTGAGATAATGGCTTCAAAGGAATTGATCATGGCAGCGGTATGGCCCTGCTGTACCAATTCTTTGTTTTTATAGAGACAAAAATGAATATCCTTTTTGTTTTTATATTGATCCGCAGGTCGCCACTCCCCTACTGCGGCGGACTGATCAAATGCCTTTGCCTTTTCCCAGGGAAGACCCTTGTCTTTTAAACGCTGTTGTACATCTCGAGCCGTAAAATCAATACCCACTGTCATGGCATCGTAGGAAGTAGTCGCTGTTTCCAGATCAATACAACAAACTTTTTTAGCGATCCGCAACACTATTTCGCATTCGTAGTGCAAATCATTCGAAAAAGAAGGTATCATAAAAGGACCGGGAAGTGGGAGCACAGCAGTAGAAGGCTTTAAAAAAATAACAGGTTCCGTAGGCACTTCATTTCCTAATTCCTTGGCATGTGCCACATAATTTCGTCCAATACAAATTATTTTCATGATAGCAGCAGTTGAATTAAGCGAATGAAAGATTATTATACTGATTCATGGCTGTGGCAATTCCCTGTGTGGCAAAAACTCCGATCGCCTCTACAGCCGCATCAATCTTTTTTTGAACAAGCGGCTCCTCATCCTTTTTCCATTTACTTAATACAAAGTCTGCTTGCATTCCTTTTGGGAAATCGCTTCCAATACCAAATCGTAGTTTGGGATACTCGGTGGTGCCTATACTCTCTTGTATACTTTTCAACCCATTGTGGCCTGCGTCACTTCCTCCTGGTTTGATGCGGATCTTATCCAGGGCAGTAGCCAAATCGTCTACAATAACCAGAAGATTAGCGCGATCAATATTTTCCTTTTCCATCCAGTACTTAACCGCCTTACCACTGAGATTCATATAGGTAGTGGGGCAGATGCAAACAAATACTTTTCCTTTCCACTTAATTTCAGCATGATATGCTAACCGACCGATAGAAAATTGTCCCTGATGTTTTTGCAAAAAAGAAGCCACTACATCAAACCCAATATTGTGACGGGTATGTGCATATTCATCCCCAACATTACCTAAACCTACAATTAGATACTTCATAGACAAGAGGAGTTCAAAGATCGGCCTTCCGCAACAAAAAACCCGCATCTTACGAGGCGGGTTTTCTGCATTATTGTCGTTAGACGAATCACTACTTTTTCGCAGCAGGCGCGGCAGCAGCGGCAGCAGGAGCCGCAGCAGCTGTAGGAGCTGCAGCCTCTTCTTGTTTCAACTGACGTGTGAGCACTACTGAAGCGATAGGAATTCGTGGAGAGTTCAAAATTTCATACTCAGCAATCTTTACATCCTCAACACGGATATTGCCATTCAATTCCAGATTATCGATACTTACTTCAATCTGCTCGCGTAGATGCTTAGGATAGGTCTTGATTTTTAAAGACTTCATTTTGGTAATTAGTTTACCTCCGTCTTTAACACCCTTAGAAGCTCCAACAAACTTAAGTGGAATGTTTGCAATCACTTTTTTGTCTTCTACCAGTTCCAGTAAGTCAACATGGATCAAATCGTCATTCACCTTGTCAAACTGTAAGTCTTTAAGGATAGTACGATACGTTTTACCTTCTAATTTCACTTCACAAAATTGGAAGCTGGGCGTGTACACCAGTTTTTTGAAAGCCGCGGCAGGAGCAGCAAAATTGATCTCCTGCGCACCCCCATAAATTACACCGGGCACCATTTCCTGAGAGCGTAGTTGGCGGGTGGCTGCTTTGCCAAATCCGGTCCTCAGTTGTCCTTCGATTGTAATCGTGTTCATGTCTATTTTGTTTTATTGGTTCAATTTCCTTTCAGCTGAGAATACACAAAGAGACTGGTTATACTCTTATTCTCAAAAGCGTTGCGTATTGCTACAGCAAACAAGTCCGCCACACTCAACACCTTGATTTTGCTTCCCTGCTGTTTGACTGGGATGGTATCACAGACCACCAGTTCTTCCAGCACACTGTTTTCAATGTTCTCGTATGCCTTGCCGCTGAGTACAGGATGTGTAATCAGCGCACGTACTGAACGAGCCCCCTTTTCTTTCAACAACCCCGCACTTTTTGCAAGGGTTCCTCCGGTGTCACAGATGTCGTCTATTATGATTACATCCTTATCCAGCACATCACCAATCACCACCATACTGGCTATCTCATTTGCCCTTTTGCGATGTTTATCGCAAATAACCATCTCGGCGTTGAAATAGCTGGCGATTTGCCTGATTCGATTGGCCGATCCCACGTCAGGGGCCGCAAAGGTAAGGTTTTCCAGCTTCAGTTTTTCGATATAAGGGATGAAAACGGCATGGCTGTCCAAGTGATCCACGGGAATATCAAAATAGCCTTGAATCTGGGGAGCATGCAAATCCATTGTAATCACCCGATCAGCGCCAGCCGCCACTAACATATTGGCAATCAGCTTACTACCAATTGCTACCCGGGGCTTATCCTTCCGATCCTGACGGGCATATCCGTAGTAGGGTAACACTGCAATTACTTTGTAGGCAGAGGCTCTTTTTGCCGCATCTATCATGAGTAGAAGCTCCATGATATTGTCGGATGGAGAGCAGGTACTTTGCACAATAAAAACATAATCCCCCCTGACACTTTCAAGATAAACCGGACAAATTTCCCCGTCGCTAAAACGTTGGATATTGACCTTTCCCATCTGAGCCCCAAATTGCTTACAGATTTGTTCCGCCAGCTGCTGTGAGCCGGTACCGGAAAAGATTTTGGCATGTTGCATAGCAGTGATATCGTGTGGATGTGGCACGAAGATATCAATCAGGTCAGACATATTTTCTGCGAATCAAAAAAACCTATGCACAGTCTTGTCACTCCCACTTTCGGATCTTATACTTGAAAGATGGCACATAAAAAAGCAATACGGGATTGGTCCGCTGAAGATCGACCGCGTGAAAAACTATTTAGGCTGGGTGTAGAGCAACTAAGCACCTCTGAATTAGTCGGAATCTTATTGCAATCAGGAAATCGAGAGAAAACAGCAGTGGAGCTGGGTATGGAATTGCTGGAAATGGCCAAACAAAATTTACAGGAACTAGGTCGGCTAACGCCACAAGAAATAGCAGGATTGAAGGGAATCGGAAATGCAAAGGCAGCCCTCATATGTGCCGCATTGGAGTTAGGGAGAAGAAGACATGCTTCTCTCCCACTTGATAAAAAACAGGTCACCTGTAGTGCTGATATTGCACGTTATTTACAAGTAAGGTTGCAAGATCTGAGGCACGAGGTATTTGCGGTACTTTTTCTTAATAGAGCAAATCGTATCAATCATTTTGAAATTGTAAGCGAGGGAGGCATCACAGGGACCGTTGCGGATCCAAGAATTATTTTAAAAAAAGCATTACAGCAAAACGCCGTTAGCATTATCGTATGTCACAACCACCCATCGGGTAATTTAAGACCTAGTCGGGCAGATGAACTCCTAACTCAAAAGTTAAAAGAAGCTGCACTCTTATTGGACATCACCATGCTCGACCACATCATAGTAAGCGAGCAGGGGTATTATAGTTTTGCGGACGAGGGTTTTATGTAGTGCTTAAGCCTGTGCGGTAGGCCCTCCAAAATTCAGCGGCAATTGCACTTCTTCCAAATCCTTGATAGCCCCATTGATGGACTCGTATTTCTGAATATTCTCTGTCATGGCACGCATTAATCGCTTAGCGTGCTGCGGCGTTAAAATTATTCTTGATTTTACCCGACTCTTGGGTGTACCGGGCATCACATTTACAAAATCAACAACAAACTCAGCATGAGAATGTGTAATGATGGCCAGATTGGCATATTCACCCTCTGCAATCTCTTCAGAAATTTCAATATTGAGTTGATTGGGGGTTGACTCGGGATTACTCATGTAGCTTTTTTTCAAAGATAAAAAAAAGAGGGTCCAAGCGGGACCCTCTTTTAAAATAAGTTATTGAGAAGATTAGCGTGGACCTAAATATTTCCATCTGTCGTTAAAGAAGGAGCGTGGCCCGTTTGGTACAACTGAGGGTTGAACCAACCAATGTTTCACTAAAATATCCTTATTGGATTGTACTGCATTCACACCAGAAGGATCCAAGACAGCACGACGACCGTTGGATGAAGCATACAATGGGGCGCCAGTTCCAGCGGCAGGATTACCTCCAGCTGTCGCAGGCAAACTCGGGTCACCATAGTAATTATAAAACTCATTAATCTTGTTAGTAGCCGCGTCAAAGCCAATAACTAATCCGTAAGCACCGAAATAAGTTCCAGCTCCAGCATTGCTAAAGATATAACCAGGGATACCGCCATTAAGATCATCGTTACGCACAATACATTTTGAGGCGCTGATTGTAATCAAAGAATATTGCTGATCGCCAATATAAGACCAAGCAGTAGTATTAATGGCATCTGCAAAAGTTCCTGTCATTAGATACACACCATCCCAAGGATTTTTTGCACCGATTTCTACCACTAGAGATTTTTCGAACGAAATCTTACTATCAGCAGTAACACCAGTGATCGTAAAACCGAGTGCGTAAAGACGGCTTGGGTTTAACACCTGGGCATTGGGGATGGTGATCTTGATTTCTTTTGCAAAATCGCCACTGTTGAATGAAACAGTGTAATTGCCACCCATTCCTCCTGTTTTAGTTACGCCACTACCAGTGAGTGTGTAAAAATTAGAAGGGAGTTGTAGGTAGTTAGGATTCATCGCGCGAACAGCAGCGGTATCGTCCTTGATAGTAACGGTTGTTGATTTACTAAGAGCTGCACTGTTTGCGGCATCCTTACGTACATCACAAACAACAATGGTTTGTGGCGTAGACACGAAATCAATAGGGTTACTAACCAAAGAGGATGGACTACTTCCACCAAGGATTTTAACAAACGTTGACCCTTCGTCCTTTAAGGGAGTTACCTCTTTCTTAATACAAGCAGTAAAACCGATTGCCAGAGAGAGGAAAACGAGTATTGATGATTTCATATTCATGGTTATTTCTTTTTGTAGTTAAGATTACTGATCCCACCAAACTTTTGTATCCTGGTTGTCTCCTCCGATAGCAGCTGCAGCGGCTGTTACAGCGGCAGTATTGGTTGCGTAAGAAGTAGTACCATATGTATAGCGTCTAGGAATCTGACGAGAAGTATTCACCGCATCTGGGGCAGGCGTTAAAACAGGGAAACCTGTTCTTCTCCAGATATTCCAGCCACGCAATCCGTCAGGATAAGCGGCAATGTACTGTTGTACTGCAATATTGCGAATGTTGGCAGCAGTACCGGCAGGACTAGCCAATGCAACACCAGTCTGAGCATAGTAAGCAGCATCTGGCTGAGGTAAACCCCATTGAGAGAAAGATACGGCAATACCAGCTTGGTAAAGAGCGTTCATGTTTTCAGTAGTCCAACCACGATCAGCAGCCTCTGCACGCAAGAAATGAGTCTCCGCGGCAGACACAAGAACCACCGAACCATTTGATTGACGATATCCCGAAGAAAGAATTCTAGCCCAAGTTGGATTGGCTTGGCACCAAGGGTCAACATAGCCACGGACACGGCCATAAGGAACACCTACTGAAGATGAACCGAAAGCAGCCTGGCGTCCGTCACCCAATGAGCTCATTAGAGTAACCATAGGTGCACTTTCACCATAGTCACTACGTGTGAAATAAAGTGAAAACCATGGAGACTGGAAGTTCCCTCCTGGATATTTAACCTCAAAGTTGTCAGCATTTGCAGTGATGCTTCCACCTGCATCAGCTAAAGCGGCACGAAACTCACCGGCAGCCCAACCATTTGAAGCGGGGAAACGCTTGCTCACCTGTATAGCTAAACGCATGCGGAGAGTATTTGCAAACTTTTTCCATTTAGCTACATCTCCACCATACATGATATCTCCTGAAATTGCAGAACTAGAATTAAAAGAAGCTACCGCTTGTGTCAATTCTGTCATGCAACCTCTGTATATGTTCTCTTGCTTATCAAAAGCAGGAGTCTTATTACCCTTAAGGGCCTGAGAATAAGGAACATCACCCCAACGGTCTGTGATAGTGCTGAAAATATAGGCTTTTAAAATACGGGCAACTTGGGTCATGTTGATGCTGGTGTTGGTATTTATGATATTCTGCAAATCATTCAAGGAACCAGAATATTCTCCCTCAAAACTCAATTGAGGAATAGAGTACAAGGATACGTCTGTATACTGAGTCTCAGAAAAATACTGAGCGTATAAACCACCACGGGTTTGTGCACCATATCCACCTAATCCTGCTTCCACATTGGTAAGCAATGCAGACAAGATAGGAGTAGTTGTAGCTGCAGGGTTTAAGTTAGTATCCCCAAAATCTGAGGAGTATCTTTTGCAGCTGGTCAACATCAAGCCAAGGGCTAGTGGAAGTACCAGTGCTTTTTGTATGCTAAAGTTTCTCATAGTCATTTCTTTTATTGTTAAGCTAAACATGATGTATTAGAAGCTGATTTTGAGGTTTGCTCCAAGACCACGGGTACCAGGCATGTTTCCAGCCTCACCACTAATATTAGAGATCTCAGAAGGATCAAAATCATTTGTCTTAGCATAGATCAGAAGTGGGTTACGAGCAACTACAGAAAGAACAGCGCGCTGTGCCCAGCTTACACCCCACTTTTTAATGGGAAGTGTATATCCCAAAGAAACTTCACGAAGCTTTACAAATGTTAGGTCATATACATAAGGATCAAAGGTTTTACTATAGTAGAGATTGTGGAAATAATCCTGCGCCTCTACATATTTATCAACCTTATTTCCGTTGGCGTCAACTCCAAATACGTGCATGCCACCACCGTTGGCAACAAGATCACGAATCGGATTACCCTTATCGTTGAGTACAGCTGTACGTGCAGTCAAGCCAGAGAATGAACCCCACATATTAGAGAGAGAGAAGAACTTACCTCCAATACCCCAGTCTGCATTAGCATTTAAAATGAAGCCCTTGTATTCAACCTGTGTTTGGAAACCTCCCGTGTGCTTAGGAAGGGCACTTCCATAAAACACATTGGGATCGTTAACATACGCACCATTAGCATCTAACACCGGTTGACCATTGATACGCTTAATACCATTACCAAAAATCTGTCCCCAGTTACGACCTTCTTGATGTACCATGTAAGGACCTGTGCTTCCCCAAAGACCTTCAATAGCGATACGTGTATCATCTTTTCCATCATCAGAGATAGTAACAACTTTGTTTTCAGCTAGGATACCCCAAGTAGCGTTGATCTCCCACTTTAAGTTTTTACCCCAAACTGGACGTCCCATAGCTTGGATATTATATCCACGCTTGGTAATTAAACCAGCGTTGGTACGTAAACTGGTATATCCACTAGTACCATTGATAGGAATTGAAGTTGGGAAATCCTTGTCGTCTCCTGTCCAGTAGGTAACCGAAGCACCCACACGGTTTTTAAGAAAACGAAGATCGATACCGATCTCACGCTGACGCGTTACAGAGCCACGGATATTAGGATCCACCAACTGATCAGGAGTGCCCATTAAGAAATTACCATTCCACTGAACGGAGCCAACACCATAAGCAAAACCAGGATAAACATAGGTTCCAATACCAGTTGGAATTTCTCCAATTGTAGCGCGGATCTTACCGAAACTAAGTGGCTGCCACTTTAGTAATTCACTAAAGATGAAAGACATGCCTGCAGACTTAGATACGATATAAGATTTTGCAGGAGGAAGATCAGACATCCAATCCTGACGTAAAGTAAAGTCGGCGTTTAGGTAGTTTCTCCAGGAAACGTTACCAGTTGCATATATTGCACTGTAGCGGTAGTCACTGCGTGAGTTTCCAACGCTGGGTTGATCCTTAGAGTTACCAATTGTAAACAAGTTGGGAACATTAAGACCGTTTACTGTGTTTGCAGAGTTACCCTTTATCAACTGACGAAGGATATCTGTACCACCGGTTGCACCAATATTAAATTCACCAATCTTTTTATTGTAAGTGATCAACAACTCCATGTTAGTTCTGTTAGAGTTGGAAGTAGAGGTGCTGTAAGAAGCTATGTAGCCAGACTGTGTAGCGCTCTGCTGCAAATCGGAAGTAATTATTTGCTCGCTCCAAATATTATTTTGTTGTTTACGATAGGTACCCTTGATACGCAAGCTCTCACTAATCTTATAAGATAAAGAGATGTCTCCGTAGTAACGATCTGTCTGCACTACAGGCTTCATGTGATCGAAGTATGTATAGAAGTTATACCAGTAGTTACCAGCGTAGAATGGACGAGTATTGTTGGGATTGTAAGCAGAAGGGTTCAAGTGATTCCAACTAGCCATAATTCCGCCAGGAGTACGAACATCTTTAAGCTCCTTCATGATTCCCATATCCAAATTACGGTGGAACCACTGATTAAATGATCCGCTTGTTTGGTTGGCGTAACCATCATCAAATTCTCCACGTACAATTTGGGTGATATAGTTAAAGTTTAAAGAGGCAGTCAAACGATCCGTTACTTCAACTGTAGCGATTGTACTGAAAGTATTTTTCTTCAAAGAAGATTGAGGAATCAAGCCTTTCTGATCAATGTTACCAAAAGACATACGGATATTGGTGTTATCAGTAGCTTTTGATACACTAACTGAGTTGTTCAACATAACGCCAGTGTTGTAGTAATCACGAGCATTGTTAGGCTGAGGCAACAATTTGGCAGTGGTACCGGAGTAGCGGTGACCATCATACCATGAATACCAAGGAATATATTCCTGTCCCACCATGCGAGGACCCCAGCTGGCATCATCCGCATAGTCATGATAATATTTACCATCCAAACGCTTCCATGATTCAGGATGGCCAGGCTGCCAATTATATTTCATTAAATCACCAACACCACCACCTGCATAAGAATTCTGGTAGTTAGGCAGGATATAAACTTTATCATTCTGAACACCCAGGTTCACATCAACACCAATTCCTTTTTGACCTTTCTTAGCTCTTTTCAAAGTCATAACGATGGCACCACCAGCTCCCTGAGGACCAAAGATGGCTGCAGCGGCTGGACCCTGAAGAACAGTAACGTCTTCAATATCGTCCAAGTTGATATCATTTGGGTTGGGAAGAATAGTTCCATCAACAACGTAGAGGATACCCTGACCACCACCGAAACCAGACTCACCACGAAGACGGATACTTCCGGTGCTACCCAATTTTGCTGAGGACTGGCTTCTTACCTGAATACCAGAAACTTTACCAGCAAGGGCGTTGTTCAAGTTTGTCTGACGAATGGTATTCAATTGCTCAGAAGTTACTACCTGTGCGTTGGTAGAGATGTTACGAAGGCTCTTACGAATTCCGTAACCACTGGTAACAATTACCTCACCACCAGCAGCTACAACACGTTTAGCTTGAATACGAACTGTGTTGTCAGCTCCTACTGTAAATTCAGTGGGTTCTAAACCAGCTCCTGAAACTAAGAGTACGTCGCCTGATTTAGCTTGAAGACGGAATGTACCTGTGTTGTCAGCAGCTACCCCAGTGCGGGCACCTTTCAATTGGACTGAGGCTCCAGGTATGGCAACCCCATTCTCATCCACTACAGTACCGGTAATCGTACGTGCCTGACCAAATGCCAATGCTGCGGTCAGCATTAACATGGTGAACAGTGATGCGAATTTTCTCATGTTGACGTTAATTTTTAATTTTTAACTACGCTGAAAGTCAGTACGACCTGACTTGTATTTTGGTTGAAACGAATAACAATTGAGACACCGAGGTGCCACCGATTGCTGCGGCAAGATAACCTTTTTTTTAACAAAGAGTTAAATTGGCTTATAAATTTTTGATGGGGCTAATTCATGGAATTTCAGGGCTATTTGAATAAAATAATACCAAAAAATAGAGCTGGAATTCCAGTTTTGAGAGCCAGAAATGGAGGCTTGGAAAGTTAATGACTTAATTACCTCATTTTCAATGTTTAACATTAGCTCTGTCCCTGCATTTTGATACATCCCCAGCTGATATCCGCCCCCTAATCCGGGCGAAAATGCATAAATCCTTGATTGATAACCATCTGTATCAAAAACCAATAGCCTCATTAACCCTTTAAATTTTCCTGGAAAAGGACGAAGGCCAAGTTGCACATAACCTAAAAACCCTGATTCATGGATTGATTTTTGGTCCAGCCAGCTTTTTACCCTTGACGCTTCCATTCGGAGGGACCATTTGATGGTTTTAGAAACAGCATGGTCAACATGCATCCTATAAACCGACCTATTAAGAACCAAGCCAGGACTAAGCGGAACTACAGCAAATTGATCCGATGTGGTTTGCATTTTTTGTTCCTGTCTGAACCTAAAATAGATAATTGTGCCTTTGTCGGGCTGATAATTCAACTGAACAAACTGCTCATGCCCACGAGAAGGTTGATCAATCAAATATCGGAGCCAGGGGAACTTAAAGTAATCCGTGAACAGTTGTAATTGAAGTTTTGGACTAAGTCTCGCATTGATGCCAAAAAAAAAGCCCCGCTCATTACCAGGCAGCGTCCCCTCAGCAATGGCACTGGAATACAAACTTTGAAATGAACTTGTATAAAGTCTACCCAAAAAAGCTACATCAACTGTTTTTGTAAGACTGGTCAGCAGGCCAGCTAATCCAGCTAAGGAGCCGTTTTTATCAATGGCCTGTTCAGTAAACAAATGAAAATTTCGGTAGGTGAACCCTACATCAAGGCTTACATTGGCCCATTTTTTTCCAGTGAAAGAAAACTGATCATAAGATCTATTGTTGACAATAAAAGGGCGGCTAAAATGGTACGTTAAAAAATTAAGCCCCGATGTGAACGTGCCGTGCTTATAACTATATCGACCACCTGCTGCTAATTGAAAAACATTTCCCTGGCCTTTTATTTCGGCAGCTGTCCGATGATAACCGGAACTATTAAAAGAAGTAATGCCAAGTTGATTGCCAGCTGTAGCGTATCCCAAATTTGCTGACATATTTTTTCCAGAAACAAAAAACGACAACGAATGACTTTTCAATTGTAACTGCAACGCTAAGCCTCGATGAAAATTAAATTCATTCACGCTTCGGTGTACTTGAAAATGTGAAGAATTTTTTTTCAGTAAGGCTAATTGAGGTGTCTTCCTGAAGTTCATCGCTTGCCACTGGATTAATCCCTGTGCCAGATTAACCGTATAGTCGCCAACAATAATTTGGCGTACTATTCTCTTGCCTGACAATGCAACATATGCACTAAAAAAATCAGCAGGTAGCTTTGAACGTTGATTGATCCAATATTCACCCGGGTCTTTCTCAGCAGTCAATCCCAATTTTAAGTTCAGTGTATGATATCGATACAATGCCCTCAACTGATGAGCGTCGCCTTTCCAGTGATTGCTTGAGCGTCCCTCTTCTTGTTGCGAAGCAGGGGGTCGCCATCGGATGGTTAGTACTGATTGAGCGGTAGGTGCGCGAAACGATAAGTTATACCACTCACTGGGTACAACCTTCACCCACTTTCGAATCCGTTCAATAGTAATCAAATCCCAAAGTGGTATAGCCTGTAGTTCATAGATCTCAAGAAACGGGCCAAGGGTATTGCGGTAATGAAAAAAATTATCAATTTGCTTTAAACTGAGTACGCCTAGTGAGTCCAGTTGATTACGGTCAATTTTATTCAAATCCAATTTAGCATTTTGAAAAATTGGGTACATGGAGGAATCTATTTCCTCTTCATGAAAATCTTCCGCTTCCAACCATCCCACAATTGGTTCGGTGTTCTCCGGTGGGGACTGAGCCCTAGCTGAAAAAAATAAGAATCCGATAAAAAATAAAAACAAACAACAATTGAAAATAATAGTGCGCATAATACAGTCTAATTAGTAGCGTATATCAAACCAGATACTGTACCTAATAATGGTTGAAAACCCAGGGAGATTTTTAGATTTACCATTTTCATCGGGAACTGAAAATGCAGTAACCACCAATGAGGAGATATACTATGCGCAACTTGCAACTGAATAGAATTGCTCGCCAATAAAACAAAACCAAACTGCCAATTAAAGGGAAATGCGGAGAGTTTTTCAAATTGCAATTTGAAAGCGAGCGCTTTTGTTACTTGCAAGGAGGTCATACTACGTAGTAATAAAATCAACCGAGTCTGTTTAAATCCAAATGCAATTTCACGAGAAGAAAAACCAACAGACATGGCATGCGTTACAGGAGCGGAGAACGCTGTCCAACATCCCATCTGCGCAAATGGAATTGAAATGGGTTGATAATATCGAAAGTTCTTCCGCAGAAGCCCTACTTGCACTCCTATCCCATGGTGTTCACCTAATTTTCTGGAAAGTTGAAGTGATAGTTTTGAAGCCGTTATGGCCGTTGGAGTTTTCTCAATAGCCCCTTGAAAAATTGCTGAAACAGCTTGGATCTGTCTTTTTGCTGTGAATGAAATTTGTTGCCAATTTTTGAACTCCATCCGTTTGAAAAAAGCAACTTGTATAGCAGCCTTTTTATTGATTGGGATTCCAGGACACCAAACTGCAGCACTTGGATCTATCTGAAAGTTGGTGTCTACTTCCACCGACTGCATCACCTGAAAGGTAGAGGGGTTACCAAATTGAGCAAATACAGAGATTGAAGTAAATACCAGTAAATTACAAATGACTGCTCTGAATATTTCACCAACAATACGCACTTTACAAGTCTGTCTGGCAAAAGGTAATATGTCAAGAGAAAGAAACAGGAAGAACAGCGAAGAATACTGCAAATTGATGCTAATTTTGCATCATGAAAATCTTGGATGGAAAATTGGCAGCACAAGCTGTTAAAGAGCAATTACGAGAAGAAGTAGAAAGCCTAAAAGCTGTTGGAAAGAGAGTACCGCACTTAGCTGCAATCTTGATTGGCGACAATGGTGCCAGCGCAACATATGTTGCGGCCAAAGTCAAAGCTTGTGAAGAAACAGGATTTACCTCCACTTTATTACGCTACGAAACATCTATTTCTGAAGCACAGTTATTAGAAAAAATAACCGAACTTAATAATAACCCCAGCATCGATGGCATTTTAGTGCAACTACCACTTCCCGCACATATAGCAGAGGAGGCCGTGATCAAGGCAATAGATCCCGCCAAAGATGTAGATGGATTTCATCCGGTTAATTTGGGCAAAATGGTGCAAGGACAACCGGGTTTTATCCCCGCAACTCCCTACGGAATCATGTTACTGTTGGAACATTTTCAAATTGAAACGGCCGGAAAACATGCTGTTGTCATTGGCCGAAGCAATATAGTAGGTAGACCCATGAGCATTTTACTCAGTGGGAATAATCAACCTGGTAATTGCACGGTTACCCTCTGCCACTCCAGGACAAAGGAATTGGAAGCTCATTGCAAACAAGCAGATATCATCGTGGCCGCGCTTGGAAAACCTGAATTCTTACAAGCCTCCATGGTAAAGGAGGGCGCGGTGGTCATTGATGTAGGAATTACTAGAGTAAAAGATGATTCAAAAAAATCAGGATTTCGATTACTAGGTGATGTTCATTTCGAGTCTGTGGCACCCCGTTGTAGCTGGATTACCCCAGTTCCAGGGGGCGTTGGCCCTATGACCATTGCGGCACTACTTAAAAACACATTCCAAGCTTGCCAGCAAAGGCACTAATTCAACAGCGTTCTCGTTAATACATTATGCAAGGTTCTACTCTTACCAACACAATTCCGCTGATGGAACACTTCTACACTTTACAAGGAGAAGGTTATCATCAAGGTAAGGCTGCTTATTTTCTCCGACTAGGAGGATGTGATGTAGGTTGCGTTTGGTGTGATGTTAAAGAAAGCTGGGATGCATCCAAACATCCACAGCACTTACCAAGTGAACTAGTAGATGCCGTAACAAAAACACCGGCAAAACTAGTTGTGATAACAGGGGGCGAACCGCTCATGCATGATTTAGGAACCCTTACTTCACTTTTGCAAGCGCAAGGATTGGCCACACACCTTGAAACTTCAGGAGCCCATCCCTTATCAGGTCAATGGAATTGGATTTGTGTGTCTCCCAAAAAATTCAAAGCACCGTTAGATTCCGTGCTTACCGCCGCACATGAATTGAAAGTAGTGGTCTACCATCCCAGCGATTTGGAATGGGCCGAACAACACGCAAAAAAAGCAAATACAACTTGCAAGCTTTATTTACAGCCGGAGTGGAGTAAAAAAGAAAAAATTACACCCCTCTTGCTGGATTATATCAAACAACATCCACAATGGGAGCTAAGTCTTCAAGTGCATAAATACTTGGATATACCCTAACTATGAAACTAGGATTCCATTATATAATAGTCCTATTGTTGCCTGTGTTGGGTAATGCACAAGCATACAACCCCGACAAGGTGAACCGAAAAGCATTACAATTATATGAGAAAGCTTTTCAAAAAGCCAATGAGAATCTAACCAAGGAGGCCGTTACCCTTTTGCAAGAAGCTACTACTGCAGACGAAAATTATGCAGACGCCTGGATAGCCCTTGGACGTTTACAATTGGAGCTCAAGAACTATACTTACAGTGTAGTTTGTTTTAAAAGAGCACAATTTATTGACCTCAATTATTTCAAACCCTTTTGGCTATCCTACGCCTCAGGCCTGGCAGGTACTGGTGATTTTTTAAAAGCGCTGGAAATAACTGATAAGTTTATTGACCAAGTAAAGCCAACCGGGTCGCAATTAGAGTTGGCCTTGAACAGAAAAAAATCTTATGCCTTTGCCCTACAGCAGGAGAAGGAGCAACAAGCGGAAAAAAATCAAGTGAACTTTGCTCCTAAAAACCTGGGGGCGTCCGTTAATTCAAAAATGTCGGAGTATCTACCTTCTCAAACTATTGATGGGACACAACTCTTTTTCACCCGAAGAGTTGATCTGTACAACGAAGATTTTTATGGCGCCGCCCGACAAAAAGTAAATGGCTGGGAAACAGCACAGCCGCTCAGAGGGTCCCTTAATACCCCTCAGAGTGAAGGGGCCATGATGATTTCACAAGATGGAAACTGGCTTGTATTTACCGGTTGCTACAGGCCTGATAGCTATGGGGGTTGTGATTTATATATCTCTTATAAAACCAAAGAAGGTTGGTCCGCTGCAAAAAATCTGGGAAACCGAAT
>VFQT010001667.1_pt1 | contig 25801 bp, 19 predicted proteins | sample 3512381 | NCBI WGS metagenome assembly VFQT01 (sample SAMN10412376, study PRJNA504923) | tailings metagenome | isolation source: Relicate 2 Philex TSF3 active mining site | place: Philippines: Tuba, Benguet | collected 2017-08-29
GGTTCAACCTCATCGGTTTGATCTGTGTGGTCTCCTCCGTGGATGTGTTGCTCTACACGGTCTTTTTCAAAGACTTGCTGCTTGCAACCGTTCTCGGTGTGGATGTTTCCGGCTGGGGCGCTACCCAACAATCAATTTTCCTTATCATCGTGCTTGGTTCACAAGCTCTCTTAAACCACTACTACATCAATATCACCACCAAACTCACTGACCTGAGCGGCTACGTCATCCTCGGTCTGACCGTGGTACTCATCATCACCCTCTTTGCTTTCAGCCCTGTGCCTTTGGATTTCTCCCGCTTGTGGTCATTCCAAAATGTGACTGGTGATGCTGGCGGCGGCGTGGTTCCATTCCGCACCGAAAGCGTAGCACTTGCCTTCTTGCTTGGTCTATCCTATGTGTGTTACACCATCACCGGCTTCGACGCCTCTGCCCACACCTCCGAAGAAACACAAGATGCCCAAGTGAACGTGCCTAAAGGCATGTGGACCGCTGTATTCTGGTCTTGGGTCTTCGGTCTTGTGGCGGTTGCTGCCTATGTGCTAACGATGCCAAGCCTTGAAGAAGCACATGCAGCAGGATGGGGTTCGTTCTTCTACATGTGGGGCGCTTCACGTATGCCTGGTTGGTTGAGCATCTTCCTTGCTGTAGGTATGGTATTGGTCAACTATGTTTGTGCGTTGGCGGGTCTTACTTCCACTTCCCGCATGATGTATGCCTTCGCCCGTGATGGTGGCTTGCCTGCTTCTGCCGCACTCTCAAAAGTCAGCACCGTTCACCGAACCCCCGGCACCGCAGTTTGGGTCTCTGCCATCCTTGCTTTTGCGAGCACCCTCTATGCGCCTGCCTATCTCATTTTGGCAGTGGCCTGTGCAGTCTTCTTGTACCTCTCCATGGTAATGCCCATTGCTGCCGGTCTTCTCGCTGAAGGCGGACCCAAGTGGAAGGAAAAAGGTCCGTTCAACCTTGGTGGTCTCTCCAAACCGAACGCCGTGCTTGCCATCATCTTTGGTGTCACACTGGCTGTCAGCGGCTTCTTCCCGCCGAATGAAAAAGTCTTCTATTTCACCATTGTGTTCGTGGTTGCCCTGCTTGCATTCTGGTCGAAAAAGTATGCGCCGATCAGCATCGTGCTCGCCGTAGTCGGTTTTGGTTTGACCTTGCTTCCCGTCAATGAAGCAAATGTCTTCCACTTCCTCGTCCCAGATCGCACAACTGCTATCATCGCCATTGTGGTAAGCGTTGTTGGTACCGTCATCACCTTCATGACCGGTGGTGAAGACGCCCGCTTCGAAGGCGTGCCCGAAGGCGACAAGATCAAAGAACGCCAGGCTAAGATCGCCGAGATCGAAAAGCAATACGGCGAAGCTTAATCCTTCAGTAATTCAATGAGTAGAGATTGGAGAATAGCAGGTTGGCAAAACCAATCTCTACTCTCCAATCTCTTTTTTAATCGTCATGGGAGAATCAATGAAATATCTACTCGGCATCGATCAAGGCACAACCCAAACGACAGCGGTCATTGTCAACGAATTGGGCGAAATGGTGGAAAAGAATTCAGCGCAGTTACCGGCTCGGTTCCCACAAGCAGGCTGGGTCGAGCAAGAGCCGGAAGACATCATCCGCACCGTCAAAGAAGCCTGCGCTCCACTCCTGTCTAAATACGAGATCGCTGCCGTTGGATTCGACAATCAAGGTGAAACCTTTGTGGTGTGGGATGCAGAGACTGGAGATGCCGTCACGCCTGCCATCGTCTGGCAGGATACACGCGGACAATCGGTATGTGACGCCCTCGCTTCTTCCGTCGATTTGAACTGGTTGCGCAAAACGACCGGGTTGCTGCTTGACAGTTATTTCTCCGCTCCGAAACTCAAATGGGTGTTTGAAAATAATTCCGAGATTCGCAAACGTGCACACGAAGGCAAACTCAAATTTGGCACCACCGAAACCTGGGTGATCTGGAAATTAAGCGGCGGCAAGTTGCATGTCACCGATCCTTCAACCGCTTCACGCACCCTATTGTTCGACATGAATACTTTTCAGTGGGATGAAAAATTACTGCAATTATTTGATGTACCTAAAAGTATGTTACCCGAAGTGAAACCTTCTGCAGGTCACATTGGTGATGTAGATTTTGGAGAAGGTAAACCATTGCCATTACATGCCTTATTGGTTGATCAACAAGCCGCGTTGTTTGGGCAGGCTTGTTTCAAAGCCGGTGAAATGAAATGCTCGTTCGGCACAGGCAGCTTTTTATTGATGAACATTGGCGATAAGCCCAAACTTTCGAACAATGGACTACTTACCACCGTTGGCTGGAACTTTAATGGTCACACAGCCTACGCCTTCGACGGTGGGATTTTCGTCACAGGCTCCGCTGTGCAATGGCTGCGCGATAACCTCAAATTCATTCCCGATTCTGCAGCAAGTCATGATGCGGCAAATAATTCAAAGGATATGGGCGTGGTTGTCATCCCTGCTTTGCAAGGTCTTGCCGCCCCGCATTGGCGCACGGATGTACAAGGTGCAATGTTCGGTTTGAATCGCAGCACCACCTCTGATGACATCGTCCGCGCGACACTGGATGGCATTGCCTGCCGCGTCTACGAAGTGGTTTCTGCCATGTCACAGGATAGTGGCACTCCCCCGCCCTACCTCAAAGTGGATGGCGGACCAGCAGGCAACCCCTACCTGATGCAAATGATCTCGGACCTGCTCAACCTCGAAGTAAGAGTTTCTGCTTCGGTGGAAGCCACAGCCATTGGCATTGCCAACCTCGCAGGCGTATCAGCATTGGGAGCGAGTTTTGAACAATTGGCGAATAACTGGAAAGCCGAGAAGGTTTATACTCCGAGCATGAAGGAAGAAGAAAGAAGAAAGAAATTAGCGCAGTGGAACAAGGCACTGGAAGCTGTGAAGAAATTTCACGACGACAGACCATAGACGACGGAAGATGGACGATCTACCCTCCCACAAGGATGATCTGCAATGGTCAATGGTCTATCGTCCATCGTCAAAAAGGCACTTATGACACCCATCTACGACATCACCATCATCGGCGCAGGGGCGGTTGGATGCGCAATTGCAAGAGAACTTTCAAAATACGATCTCAAAATCGCCTTACTCGAAGCCAACTCCGACGTGGGCATGGGCACATCCAAAGCCAGCACTGCCATTTGGCACACCGGCTATGATGCAAAGCCCGGTTCGCTCGAAGCGAAATTGCTCAGGCGCAGTTATGCACTGATGAAGGATTACCTACCAGAGACGAATATCGCGCATGAGGTTCTGGGTGGTCTGCTCATTGCATGGAATCAAGAACAATTCGATACTCTGCCTAAATTATTGAAACAAGCTCACGATAATGGCGAAATGGATGTGCGGATTATTTCTGCAGAAGAGATTTATCAACGCGAGCCACATATCAACAAAGGCGCATTGGGTGGACTTTTCGTACCCGGTGAGGGAATCCTTTGTACGTTCTCCGTTCCGCTGGCAATGGCATATCAGGCGGTGGAAAATGGGGTGGATCTATTCCTGAAATTTAAAGTGAAGGAGATCAGACCCTCGACGATAGACGACGGACGACAGACAACATGGTCTATCGTCAATGATCAATCGTCTGTCATCGAGTCTCGGTATGTGATTAATGCTGCAGGCTTATTCTCAGACGAGATCAACGCCATGTTTGGAAAGACCAGTTTCAAGGTCACGCCGCGGCGCGGGCAGTTGATCGTCTACGACAAGATGGCGCGTCCGCTGGTCAATCATGTGTTGTTGCCTGTCCCCACTTCGATCACAAAAGGGGTGCTCATCAGCCCCACAGTGTATGGAAATATTTTGCTGGGACCCACCGCTGAAGACTTGCCAGATAAAACCGCCACTGAAACGACTGCTGATGGTTTGAGTTTCCTTATCGAAAAAGGAAAGCAGATTCTGCCGCAACTGCTGGATGAAGAAGTGACTGCCACCTATTCAGGTCTGCGGGCGGCGACAGAACACAGTGACTATCAAATCGAAATGGATGCAGCGCTTCATTACTTGTGTTTGGGCGGAATCCGCTCTACGGGCATCTCTGGCGCGATGGGCATTGCCGAACACGGTGTAGAGTTGTTGCATGAAGCAGGGGTGGAATTGAAATTGAAATCGGAATTCAAGACCATAAAATTACCGACCATCGGTCAGGCGTTCACACGTCCGCATCAAGATGAGGGTAGGGTCGCTGCAAATCCGGCGTATGCAGAAATGGTCTGTCACTGTGAGCGTGTCTCCCGCGGCGAGTTGATGGATGCGATGAATGCGCCCATCCCCGCTACGACCATTGATGCCTTGCGAAGACGAACTCGCGCTTCGCAAGGGAGATGTCAGGGATTCAATTGCCATGCAGCGCTAACCAGCTTATTAACCGACAAGAACGGAAAGAGCGCAAAGGAAGAACAAGTAAAATTTCTTAGCGATCGAGGCGAGGTTCGCGGTTCAAAAACTTTCGATGTATTGATCGTCGGTGGTGGACCGGCGGGACTCTCTGCCGCCATTGAACTGAAAAAGCAGGGTGTGAAAAATATTCTAGTGGTGGACCGTGAATCCGAAGCAGGTGGCATGCCGCGCATGTGCCATCACACGGGCTTTGGGCGTGAGGATCTGTGGCGCATGTGGTCGGGACCTAAGTATGCAAAATATTACCGCGACCTCGCAGACAAGCTGGATGTGGAAGTGCAAACGTCTACGACGATTTTGGGATGGGGAGAATTCACCGCAGAGAAAAGATTGAGGTTCACTTCTCCGAGCGGAATAGGCGAGATAAATGCGCAGTCAGTGCTGCTTGCAACGGGCGTGAGGGAACGTCCACGAGCGGCGCGGTTGGTGCCGGGGAAACGTCCGCAAGGGGTGTTTACGACGGGTTCATTGCAGAGATTTTTGTATCAAGAGCATTTGCCGGTTGGGAAGCGGGCAATCATCATCGGTGCGGAGTTGGTCAGTCTTTCAGCGTTGATGTCTTTGATGGGTGCAGGCATAAAATGTGAAATGATGGTGACTGAAGAAGCCAGTCATCAGATCGAATTTCCGTATGTGGTGATGAAATGGGCTCTGGCAGATATCATTTCAAGAACACCGATTTTGACAAATTCTCAAATAACAAATATCTTTGGTCAGAAACGGGTTGAAGGGATCGAACTAACTCACAAAGATGGAAGCAACCGTCTGGTGGAATGTGACACGGTCATTTTTACCGGCAATTGGATTCCCGAACATGAGTTGGCGCGTATTGGCGGTCTTAAGATCGATCCGCTCACGAAGGGACCGGTGATCGATGAGAATTTTCAATCGTCGGTGGCGGGTGTGTTCGTGGCAGGAAATCTCCTGCGCGGCGTAGAGACAGCTGACCATTGCGCGTTGGAAGGTCAAAGAGCGGCGCGGGCGATCAGGAAAATTTTGAAATAGGTCATACTTTATGAAGAAAGAGGAAAGAAGAATGAATTTTTCACATTCTCTCCTCTTTCTTCTTTCTTTGGAGGAACCATGGCAGACGAATTACTAGATATTGTGAACGACAACGACGAAGTGACCGGGCAGGCAATGCGCTCGGTGGTTCATCAGCAGGGGTTGCAGCACCGAGGGGTGCATGTCTTTCTATTTAACGATCAGGGTGACATGCTCATTCAAAAACGCAGCGCAGACCGGGCGAACTCGCCATCACTCTTGGATTGTTCCGTGTCGGAGCATGTCAAAGCGGGCGAGAGTTATCTTGAAGCGGCAGTGCGCGGTTTGAGGGAAGAAATGGGAGTGGAAGGTATTGACCTTACCCTGCGCGGAAAAATTCAAATGGAATATGGGGTCAACGATAATGAGATCAGTGTCATTTATGAAGGCAAGCTGAATGGCAAGTCTGTGCAATTCGACCCGGTGGAAATTGCCGAGGTCAAGTTCATGAGTTTGGATGAAATTCAGACTGGGATTGTCAATGATAAGGGAATGTATTGCCGCTGGTTCGTTGAGTTGATGAATTGGTATATTGGTCGAGCCGCCAACCTGAATGTGATGTGAAGTAATCAGGGAGTCTGCCTAAGCAGACTTGGCGGGAGGGGTGGCGGCTACATATGAGGCTGAAGGGGCTGAGTCAAGCCAAATCAAGGATGAAGCGGGGTTTTTGTCCAAAACAACCTTTGAAAGCATCGCGCGTATATCCTCCTCAGAAAGCTTTTTCAAAGGAGTAACCATGAAAACAATTCAAAGATTTTTGGCAATATTTGTCCTTGTTACCTTGTTCTCGTTGACGTTTGCCACACCAGCATTGGCATTTGACGGACGGGCGGGCGATAAGATCGTGATCGAAGCCGATGAAGTGGTGAACGATGATTTGTATGTGACCGCTGAAGAATTCACACTGGATGGAACCGTCAAAGGTGATCTTGTTGTATTCGGGTCGTACATTTACATCAATGGCACTGTTGAAGGGGATCTGATCGCAGCTGGGAACACCATTGTTGTTGAGGGCACTGTTGAAGATGATGCCCGCATTGCTGGCGCAGCATTGCAACTTGGCGAGAAGGCAGTCATTGGCGGCGACTTGCTTTCAGCAGGTGCAAGCTTTGAAGCAAAAGAAGGCAGTTCCGTAAACCATGACTTGCTCTTCGCAGGCGCACAGGGATTGTTGGCTGGCTCGGTTGAGCGCGATCTCTGGGTGGGTTCAGGAGCATTGGAGTTGCGCGGTGAAGTCGGTAGAAATGCAAAGTTGGAAGTTGGCGAGTCGCAAGAAGGTGCTCCCTCCCCATCCATGTATATGGGCGATGTGAGGATCAGCATTCCGAGCGTCAAGCCGGGGTTGACCATTACCGATACTGCCAAGGTGAATGGTGATCTCAGCTACACTCAAACGACAGATATAAAGATCCCTGCCGAAGTGGTGACTGGCGAAGTCACTCGAACAGAACCTGTGGTTGATGAAGAATATGTTCCCACCCCTCCTACCGCTGGTGAAGTTGCCGCGATCTGGGTCTTCGACTTGTTCCGCACTATTGCAACCCTTGCGATATTTGGATTGCTGTTGGTTTGGTTGATGCCTGGCTTCATGAAGGGCTTGGGTGAAAAACTTCAGACCCAACCGTTGCCGAGTTTTGGGTGGGGCATCGTTGCTTACGCCGCTTTCTTCTTTGCGATCCTTTTGATCGTGGTCGCGATGATCATCGGCGGAGTCATCTTCGGTGTGATCTCCCTCGGCGGAGTGACTGCGACCATTATATGGGTCGGCATTCTCAGCATCTTCGCCTTGATCGTTGGCTTCGTCTTGTTCACTGGTTTTGGAGCTCAGATCCTTGTAGCATGGATGAGTGGCAAGTGGATCCTTGGTCGCTTCAACCCCGCTTTGGCTGAACACAAGGTTTGGCCGTTGCTTCTCGGTGTGTTCATCGTTGGGTTGCTGGTCCAACTTCCGCTGGTCGGATGGCTGATCGGCTTCCTGATCATGTTCTTCGGTTTAGGCGCGCTCTGGCTCTGGGGACGGGACCGCATGAGCAAGCCTGCTGCAGTTGTTGCCCAGCAATGATCCGCACATAAAAATGAAAAGCCGACAGGGTTCACCTGTCGGCTTTTTTGCAAGACGAACGAATGACCATGTAAAAATCTGTCTAAATCAGATGGACAAAATCCTTCGCAGGTCTAACAAACTTGGTTAAGGGCATTCCTTGTAATACTTCACCATCTTCTCGATCTTCTGGGTGCGATCTACAACACCACCGCCTTTGTTCACACCAGCAAACTGAAATTCGATCACTGCCTGATCCATAGAACGCCAATCAGGGCTGAGATCTGTTGCCTTGAGAGTGATGGAGAAATTACCAGCGCCATCAGAGTCCATATTGCCGATCAGATACCAGTCAGAATAGCGGAAATAACTTGGCACTTCCACCATGCGATAGAACAATTCAGCACGAGTTACATCCGGGTGGAGTGCACGCATGGTGATCTTCATATCGCGCGGGTAACAATTCAAAGTGAGGCGATCGCTTGAAAACTTAATATCCGCAAAAACACCTTTGCCAAGAATGTTATCAATTACTACTGGGGTCAGGTCTGAGGCACTTGCAGATGAAGATGAACCCGTTGTAGGAGGCACATTTGTTGGCGGCACTGCCGTTGGCGCAGCGGTTGTAGGCGAAGCTTCAGGAATAGCCGTATTGGTTGGTCCCTGGGTAGGAAGTGGAATCGCAGTAGGCGGAGCCGGTTGTGTGGCTTCTGCTGTCGCGACAACCACCACGGTTTGCACGATCGGTGTTGGCTGAACTTCCTGAACGGCAGGTTGAACAACGCCGCATGCCGTCAGAAGAAGGGCAAGGGTTAGTGTGAGTGCTTTTTTCATTTCAACTCCTCTTTGTATTTTGTCTCATTGTATGTCCAAGTACTTTTTTCCTAGTTGACCCCTTGGGGCTATTTTATAAATGCTTTTCTTTTCAAATCTGTAAGAAACATCAAAAATACGCGGTTTCATGCATCCCCTTCACCTGCCAACCGGACATTTCTTATCAGGTATAATCGGCGGCATGTTTACTCCAGAACAAATTGAAGCAAAACTCGAGAGAATCCTGTTAAAGGTTGAACGCCCCGGCCGCTATGTAGGCGGAGAAATAAACTCTACCGTGAAGGATTGGGAAAAAGCGCAAACCCGTGTTGCCTTTATCTTCCCCGATATTTACGACATCGGTGTTTCCAACGTCGGTTTGAAGGTTTTGTACGACCAGGTCAACCAACGGGAGGATGCACTGGCAGAACGTGCCTATGCGCCATGGTTTGATATGGAAGCCCTCATGCGTGAACACGGGATTCCGCTCTACGCGCTCGAATCAAAACGACCTTTGGCCTGCTTCGACCTAATTGGCTTTTCACTACCCTACGAAACGCTCTACACCAACGCCCTCAACATCCTGGATCTTGCTGGCATTCCCGTCCGCAACTTGGAGCGTGACGACTCGCACCCCATCATTATCTCCGGTGGGCATTCTGCCACCAACCCCGAACCGATGCATGCCTTCATCGACGCTTTCGTGATCGGGGAAGGTGAAGAAGTCATCCACGACATCATTGACTCTCTGCAAAAGACCAAAGGTCAACCGCGTGAAGAACGTCTGCGCGCATTGCTCAAGATCTCGGGCGTGTATGTGCCGCGTTTTTATGAAACAACCTACATGGAAGATGGTACCGTTGCAGCAACCGAACCGACCATCCCCGAAGCACCTAAAATCATAAACAAACGCATTGTGGCAAAATTACCGCCGCCTCCTATCAAATTCATCGTTCCAAATATCGATGTAGTTCACAACCGCGTCTCGGTTGAGATCATGCGTGGATGCACCCGCGGCTGTCGCTTCTGCCAGGCAGGCATGATCACCCGCCCGGTCCGCGAACGAACCGTGGAAGAGGTGGTGGATGCCGCCGATGCAGCCATCCGCTCTACTGGGTTCGAAGAATTGGCATTGTTGTCGCTTTCTTCTTCTGATTACACCTATGTAAATGACCTTGTAGATGCCATTAGTAAACGCTTTGAAGGTCGCAAACTGACCGTTTCTCTGCCGTCATTACGCATCGAGTCTGTTTCAGTGGACTTGATGGAAAAGCTCAAACAGCATCGCTCTGGCGGGTTTACGCTTGCTCCTGAAGCTGCCAGCGAACGCATGCGCCGCATCATCAATAAGTTCATCCCCGATGAAGACATCATCAACACCACCCGCGATATTTACGCCCGCGGTTGGACGACCATCAAACTCTATTTCATGATCGGTCATCCCAGCGAGACGATCGAAGATGTGCAAGCCATTGCCGATTTGTGCAAGCGCGTCCTTGCCGAAGGGCGTAAGGTTGCCGGTTGGAAAGTCAAACTGCATGCCGGGGTGAGCACCTTCGTTCCCAAACCGCAGACTCCGTTCCAGTGGGTTGCCTGCGATACCCGTGACAATATTCTCGAAAAACAAGCTCTGCTCAAGCGCGAATTTTTCAAGGACAAGAGCATCAAATTGAGCTGGACCAAACCTGATGACACTCTCGTTGAAGCCTGGCTTTCCCGCGGTGACCGCCGCATGTCGGATGTGATCTACACTGCTTGGAAGAACGGCGCTAAATTCGATGCCTGGGAAGAAGGACGAAAATTCGAAACCTGGATGGCTGCATTTGAAGAACATGGCATTGACCATGCCTTCTATACTCACCGCCAACGCCGCACCGATGAAATCTTCCCTTGGGAGCATATTACGGCAGCGGTTCGTAAGAACTTCCTCTTCCAGGATTTCCGCATGTCGCTTGAGGGGCAGATCCGCGTGGATTGCCGTTTGAACTGCTTTGCGTGCGGCATCCTGCCGACATTTGCCAATTTGCGCCGCGAAAACCCCGGCGAAGGCTGGAAGTGCCCTGAAGTTAAGACCCCTGCCCGTAAAGTTGAACTGGAACTTCCGCTGGCTGGCGATTAAGAACATTCACCACAGAGAGACAGAAAAAATATTAAGTCTTTGTGACTTTCGTGCTCTTTGTGGTAATCATTTTATGAACAAAACCATCCTCCTCGAACGCCTGCAAAACGAACGCGACCAGTTTGAATTACTGTTGAATCGCCTCGGTTTTACGCGCCAATTGACTATGCGCGGCGTTGTAGCAGGGCTTACCGTCAAAGATTTGTTCGCGGAGGTTCTGTCACATGAACAATTCATTGCAGACCGCCTAAGTGAGATCTTACACGGTGAAACCTATGCCCCATCCGCTTCATTCACAGCGTTGGATAATTTTCAAAAGGAATATGGCTACCCTGATTTTGAGTCGCCATTGATCGAAAAAGAAAAACACGATCTATTTGTCATCGACATGTACAAGCACATCGAATTCGACGAGATCGTTTCACAGGAACTGGCTGTTTATGCCAGTATTCTTGAGTCTCTTGAACACTTAACCTATCATCAATTCCTTGACCACGATCTTTTCCACCGTGTGGCAGAGCATACCTACCGCCCCTATCGCCGTATCAGCTCCATTATCAACCGCTGGCTAAAACGCATTGCATCAGAGTCGAAAAAATAATCATGCGAGTCCGAATCACATTCAGTAAACAAGGCCCGCTGCGCTATATTGGTCATCTTGACCTGCACCGGGTCTGGGAACGCGCCATGCGCCGCGCTTCCCTTCCAATTTCTTATTCTCAAGGCTTCCATCCCCAGCCTAAGATCAGTCTCGCCGCTGCCCTGCCATTGGGATTTTCCTCCCGTGCTGAGGTATTGGATGTTCGCCTCAACGAAGAAATCCCTACTGAAGAGATCTTTTTGCGTCTTAAAGATAACCTTCCACCTGATATCAAAGTGACCGATGTGATATCTGTGGATGAGCGATTGCCCGCTTTACAAACTACAGTGTTATCGGCGGCGTACGATGTCCATTTAACGGAACCAGTAGACGGGTCCGAATTGACACGAAAAGTTGAATCACTAATGAAGGCAGAATCCCTCATCCGTGAACGGCGCGGCAAAACATACGACCTTCGTCCACTGATCGAATTGTTAAGTGTCATCAAACAACCAGATGGAAAAGTTTGGATAAAAATGACACTTGCTGCTCGCGAGGGTGCTACCGGACGACCTGAAGAAGTGTTGACCGCACTCGAGATCGAACCTGAAACTGCCCGAGTAGAACGCACGCGCTTGATCTTCAAGGAATGAGTAAAGGTTGGCTGAACAGCCAACCTTTATCTTTTGAAGTGAAAAATAACTACTAAACGTTTTATTCCATAATTTTGTTCCATACAAAATAGCCCCATTTGTTCTATTGATTTTTCCGGCTGGCTCGGTAAAATTAACCAGATATACAAATCCCAATTCACTGGAGGAATTTTCATGGCTCTACTGGCTGCAATTCCAATGGCATTCATTCCGGCCTTCTTTTTCTCGTGGTTTCTATACTGGCTTGACCGCTATGAAAAGGAACCCCGCTGGCTTCTGTTGATGACATTTTTCTGGGGTGGTTTTATCGCCATCATCGGAACATTGATCGTCGCTTCCATTTTTGAGATCGGCTTCAGCTTTGTATTGAACGATGCTGTCCTTGAAGACATTGCAGGAGGTTCGATCACCGCACCGCTCGTCGAGGAATTCATGAAGGGCTTGGCGGTCCTTGCTGTTTTCCTCTTGTTCCGCAAGGAATTCGACTCGGTTCTTGATGGCATCATTTATGGTGGCATCGCCGGGTTGGGCTTTGCTGCCACCGAAAATGTTTTCTACTTCATGGGTCAATATTCCGAAGCAGGTTGGAGTGGCATGTTTGCGAACTTTGCATTACGTGTTGGCGTGTTTGCATGGGGACATCCCTTCTATACCGCATTCACAGGTCTTGGTTTTGCGTTAGCACGCACGAACAAGAATATTTTAGTTAGATTAGCTGCTCCCATCATTGGTTATTTCCTTGCCGTGGCTGCACACGCCTTCCATAATACGGTGCTGCTCTTTGTTTCAGGTCTTGGCAGCCTGGTCTTCGTTGTGCTCGTTGAATGGGCAAGCTGGATCTTCTTCCTTGGTTTCATCATTTGGATGATCCGCCACGAACAGGGTTTATTAAAGAAGCACCTGCAAGAAGAAGTAAACAATGGCTTGATCAACGAGTCCCATTACAAGACGGCTGTCTCCTTTTTCCAATTTGGTGCACGCATGTCTGCATTGAGCGGGGGTGCCTATCGCGCAACGAGCCATTTCTATCAATATCTGGGCGAATTGGCACACAAGAAAGAACAGTATGCCAAGTTCGGTGATGAACGTGGAAATGCTGCCATCATCGAAAAACTACGCGCGAACATTGCCAGCCTTGCTCCTCAAGCGAAGACTTAAGTCCACCTCGCTGCATTCGTAGACTTTGGGCTGGCGGCTACTCCGTCAGCCCTTTTCTACGCCTATGGTAAAATTCGGTTCGCTCGCCCCCATAGCTCAGTGGACAGAGCGACGGCCTCCGGAGCCGTAGAGCGCAGTTCGAGTCTGCGTGGGGGTGCCAAGCATCCGCCCTCCCTGGCGGATGCTTTTTGTTCCCCCTAATGGGTGATACGAAACCCCTTTCCTTTGTTTAATGCAACCCAGTTTTTGGATACAATTGTCGTGTGACCTATAAATATTTAAGCGTCTTTTTGAGTATCGTGCTGTTATGTACTGGTTGTGATGCAAGCCCTGTAACTCCAGTTCTTCCGCTTCCAGAGTTTGTAACGGCCACATTGCCTGTCACTGCTGCCCCCATCGCAACTGCCACGTTGATTCCGCCCACAATCACACCTACGGTCTCCCCCATTGCAGGGACGACCACCTCTGAGGTCAATGTTCGCGTGGACACTTCCACTGCGAGCCAATCCCTTGGAACCATCCCAGCGTTTAGTGCAGTGCAAGTCATTGGCAAAGACACAAGTGGGATTTGGTTCCGGGTCCTCATTAACAATGAAGCTGGCTGGGTCCGTTCAGATTTTGTGCAACTGACAGAAGCAACAGCGGTGGTTCCAGTCTTTGTCGCAGAAACAAGCAACGGGGCTACAGAACGCGGTGTAGTGTTGAGAGGTGTCAACGTCCGCAGTGGACCGGGTCAAGATTTTGATTCTCTGGGCTTGCTAAATCAGAATGATGTGATTCCTATTCTTGGGAAAGACTCATCTGCCGCATGGATAAAGATTTCATATCCTGTTTCGGTAGAAGGAACCGGCTGGGTTGCTGCTGAGTATCTGCAGATCGAGAATCTTGATGCCATTCCAATCCTTGATGAAGTTGCCGAGGTTCCAGCCACAAAATCAGCAGAAACTCCTACTCAGCCAGAAACATTTCATCAACAACCAATACTGGCAGATAATGATACTGCTGACGCTCCACTAAAAACCTTCATACTTTCGGAAAACGCTTCACATAGCATACAATTTCAAGGAGAAATATCCGCATCGAATGGCGACAGTGAAGATTGGGTCGGTTTCTTTGCGGAAAGTAACAATGTTGTAATCCAAGTCTTATGTGAATCGGGAGCCATTAAAGTAGAATTATTTCAGGCTGGCATACCTATTGAACTTGCATCGAATTGTGGCGATGTCGAATTAGTGCAAGTTATGCCGCAACAGGAGTATTTATTACGTTTGTCTCCTAAAAACATGGATAGTAGTACAACTATAAATTATCAAATAAAGCTCAAGATCGTAAAATAAGGAATTCGAACGGAGAGAGAATTATGAGAAGAATTTCGACCCTATTATTTGTTTTTCTTGCTTTGGTCATTGCACTTTCGGGCTGTCAGACTAAAGAAGCGTCCTCGCCGCTTTCTGCCAGCCTTAGCGAACTCACCGGGCTGGTAGAAATGAAGCAGGCAGGGCAGGATGATTTCGCCCCAGCTGCCGCAGATACCGTTCTGGAAGTAAATGGACAGATCAAAACTGGTGATAATGGACGTGTACGTCTCGATCTGTCATCAGGAACAATTATCCGAGTTTCCCCCTCTTCATCTTTCACATTAACCTCGAATGATGAAGTAGAAGGTGGTTTGCTCACGAAGATCAAACTTGAAGCGGGCAAGATCTTTGTCATCCTCAATGGCGGACAGACGGATGTAGAGACCCCCTCTGGAGTTGCTTCGGTGCGCGGATCATACTTAAAAGTAGAAGTTGACCCAGTCACAAAAGACATTTACATCACATGTCTTGAAGGAACCTGTTCGGCGACTAATCCCAATGGTGACCAGATCATATTCACAAATGGGCAAAAAGTAACCCTTTTCCATCAGGAATCCGATGGTTCATGGAAGTCACCATTACTTGGCGATATGGACCTGGAAGATTTTGAAGAGTGGATCGAAAATAACAATGATAGTGAAACAAAAAAATATTACGATGAAGGTGTTGCCAAACTTTTAGAAGCAACAACGGCAGCCCCTACAGACGCCCCTACTGAAGAACCAACTGAGACGCCAACTGATGTTCCACCTACCGAAGTTGACTCTACTAGCGGGTCGGGAAATGCAAGCAACGCATGCTCCCAATTGGAAGGACCCTCCAATGGAAGTTCTTTAGGCAAGATCGGTCAAGTCAAATTTGCATGGAGCGAACAACCCGGTGCTCAAGTTTATGTTCTAACTTTTGTCAAAGAAGATGGTACAACCGCCAGAATCGAAACTGGCACAAATAGTGCTGAATTTTATATTGAGGTTCTGCCAACTGGCGGAAATTACCAATGGTTTGTAACCGCTTATGGTTCTGACAGCAACGCCATATGCACATCCACAACCAATAATTTCACAAAACCACAGGCGGATCCAACCGAAAAGCCGAAGCCAGAAGATTGGGAACCAAGACAACCTTGTGATGATCAATGCAACTCTGCCTGTCCCAATTATGTCGGCGATGATTTTTATTCCGATATGTGTTCTTATTACCCTCAATAAAATCCAAGGGATGATTCATGAAAAAAGATAAGAAGCCCTTTAATCTACGCCTCATTCTTGTCGGCGGCACAGCATTTTTGCTCCTCATCATTCAAATGATGGGATTATCCGTCAACTCCACCACACCACTAGAACGCCTCGAATATGCCATGCAAGACACGTTTGTTCGTCTGCGTGGGGTGGATGAAGTTTCAGGAGAGATCGTAATTGTTGCAATAGATGACGCCTCTTTTGCATGGAATGGTCTGCAATGGCCATGGCCACGTTCATATTATGGTGGCATCGTGGACCAGATCAATCAAGGTGGAGGCAAGGTTATTGGTGTGGACTTGATCCTCTTCGAACCAGATGAAAAACAGCCAGAGAACGATGGCATCTTTGCCGCCGCTCTCGCTGAAAGCCCAGCTTCCGCAGCTGTAATGGAGATCAACAAGGTGAGTGGTCAGGGTTTCGAAAGTGAAACCCTCTCCCAACCCTTAACGATATATCGCGATGTGCTTGATGGATTGGGTGTCACCGGAGTCAAGCGTGATGATGATGCCATTGTCCGAAACGTATCAGCGTATAGCACCTATCAAGGGGAAGCATATCCTCACTGGGCGTTCGAAATTGCGCGTCTCTACCAAAACGCCCAACCTGCTGTTTTCACAACCGCAAGTGTTAATTACAACGGACAGATCATCTCGCTTAACGGTGGGAATCTTCTGCCTGTCTACTATGCGGGACCTGCAGGCACCTATCCCACATACTCAGCGTCAGATGTACATGATGGCATCACCCTTGAACAAGACCCGGATGCCTTCCGAGATAAGATCGTTCTGATCGGACCCACAGCCTTATCTTTACAGGATATTCATCCCACGCCTTTTTCAGCACGAAATCCCACTCCCGGCGTGGAAGTCGTTGCAAATGCCATTGATACCATAATCAACGGTAAATTCCTGACATATGCCCCACCCTGGGTGGCATTGTTACTTATTATTGCTGCTGCCGGGTTGGCATACCTGATCACCCTGTCGAAACGTCCGACCTTTACAGTCACCTTGTTAGGTGTAAGCATTGTCCTTTTCTTAGCCATTGCTTTTCTTCTCTTTTCTGGTTCACGTTATGTCCTTCCAACGGTAGCTCCGCTCACCATGCTCTTCCTTGGGGTTATCCTCCCCACCCTCGAACAAGCGGTATCTCAAGAGCAGGAAAAACGTCGAGTCCGTAATCTTTTTAGTCGCTTCATCTCTCCTGAGATGGTGGACCAAATGATGAAGACCCAAGACATCAACTCACTCAACAAACGTGCCGACCTCTCGATCATCTTTACTGATATCCGTGGGTTTACGACCCTTTCTGAAAAGCTGGCACCAGAAGAGGTGGTCGCTCTTCTCAACCCATATTTGGAAGCCATGTCGCAAGTCATTTACAAACATGGCGGCACTGTGGACAAATACGAAGGTGATGCCATTATCGCCTTCTTTGGTGAACCTGTTCCGTACAAAGACCATGCTGCCCGTGCCATCCGAGCCTCGCTGGATATGCGCAACTCACTTGCGGAGTTGCGCGCGAAATGGGCAAAAGAAGGACGTCCCAGCCAGATTGAGATGGGCGTGGGCATCAACTCGGGCGAAGTATTTGTGGGGCTGCTTGGCTCGGCACAACGCATTAACTACACCGTCATCGGAGATAACGCCAATCTTGCCGCCCGCTTGCAAGACCTCACCAAAACCTATGCCTGGCCAATTCTCATCAGCGAGAGCACCTACCAGCAGGTCAAAGATGAATTCGATTGTGAACTGGCAGATGCAGTTACAGTCAAAGGCAAGACCAAGGCAGTTAATGTCTACAAGGTCGTTGGAGTAAAAGGCGCTCCAGAAAGCGAAAAACTCCAAGCCTGGACGAGCGACCAGGTAAAGCCAAAGCACGAATTATGATGAAAAGCAATGGACGAGAAGTTTCTCGTCCATTGCTTTTAACGGCTCAGGCTTGAGAAAGGCTTGGTTGGGCAACCCAAGCCTCGCTTACGCTGGAGGCGGTTCTTAATCCATATCCGATTGTGAAACACTTGTACATAATTGTACAAAACGAGTTTTTTTGGTATAGTTATGGCTATCCTACAAAAGGCGAGGGCTCATATGAACGCGAGGAAGATACCCGATATCATCATCGGAAGACTCCCAGTGTATTTGCGGGCGTTACAGCGCATGGCAGATATGGGATTAAAAACCACCTCATCGCAGGAATTGGGTGAGCATGTGGGCATTTCGGCTGCCCAGATCCGCAAGGACATTTCCCAGTTTGGCGAGTTCGGCAAGCAAGGCACAGGTTATTCGATCGAATACCTCAACAACAAATTGCGCGAGATCCTTAAAGTGGACCGTATTTGGGATGTGATCGTTGTTGGCGCCGGTGACATGGGTCATGCAGTTGCGAACTATCAGGGTTTCATGAATCGTGGCTTCCATGTTGTGGCGATCTTTGATAACGACAAATCAAAGGTTGGGCAGACTATTGGCGAATTCACAGTGGAAGATACGGAATTGATGATCGAACGTATCAAGGACTTGGGAGTCAAAATTGCCATGCTTACGGTTCCAGCTCCTGCGGCACAAGCTGTGGCAGACCAGCTCGTACAAGCGGGCGTTCGTGCCATCCTCAACTACGCCCCCATCAGCCTGAATGTGCCAAATAATGTAAAAGTGCAATACATCGACCCTTCTACACACCTGCAACGAATGACGTATTATTTATAAAATCGAAAGCCCGGTGACAAGCCGGGCTTTTTCTTTTTTGAAAGGCATCATGAGCAAAATTTGGAATGCAGCCGAATATGACCTGTCTCGCCGCCGACTCATCCCATGTTATGACCAGTTCTATGGCACAGCTACAGAGTTGGCATATCGAACCATTCAAGTAAAAAGTCCGGCGATCCTCGACCTTGGTGCAGGGACGGGTTTGTTAAGCGAACAAGTACTGCAAAGATTTTCAACAGCCACCCTTACGGTTTTAGATGAGTCTTCTGAAATGCTTGCCAAAGCTCAGATTCGACTTGCAAAATACACTCCCAAAGTTTTCGTCCAACCAATGACCGACCCTCTGCCATCTGGCAGGTTCCATGCCATTATTTCTTCTCTAGCCATTCACCACTTGGAGGATGCTGATAAAAAAGTTCTGTTCCATCGTATCTTTACAGCTTTGGAGCCAGGGGGTGTTTTCATCAATTGCGAACAAATCCTAGGTGAAACTGGCTGGCAGCAGGCATTGTTCGAACAAACTCACCTTGATGACGCTCGAGCATTAGGAAGCAGCGAAGAAGAAATAACTGCCGCTGTGGAACGCATGAAATACGATAAATGTGCGCCCCTTCAGGAACAAGTTTCGTGGTTGAGGGCATTAGGATATGAAAATGCTGCCTCTTATTTCCATTCGTTTCGGTTCGCGGTATATGCAGGCTGGAAACCAAATTAGCAATTCTTTAGATAAAAAAATGGCTTCCAGTTTGGAAGCCATTTTTTTTTATTTTTTACACTTGCGGTAAATTTCGACGGATGACGTTCAACATACCGAAGGCTTTGGATGCCCCTTGTACCACGCAGGTCAGTGGATTATCCACAAGATAAGCCGGAATACCTAAAGATTTGGTCAACAGCTTGTCGATGCCGCGTAATAGTGCTCCCCCGCCGCACAACGCCACACCGCGATCAATAATGTCAGATACCAATTCTGGAGGGGTTTTCTCGAGTACCCTGCGCCCTGTCTCAACGATCTGTTTCAAGGGTTCTTGCAGAGCTTCTACGATCTCACCAGTGGTCAAAGTGACTGGACGCGGCAAGCCAGTGACCTGGTCTTGTCCCTGCACTTCCATGCTGTTTTCAATATCTTGAGGTACAGCCGCACCAATGCGGACCTTCAACTGCTCGGCAGTCTGCTGACCAATGATGACACCATACTTGCGGCGCACATAATTGACAATGGCATCGTCCAGATCCATGCCGCCAAGGCGGAGCGTGTCTGCTGCCACAATGCCATACATTGCCATCACAGCGGCTTCGGTACAACCTCCGCCTAAACAGATGATCATGTTTCCTGAGGGAGAATTGATTGGCAGATCGATGCCAATGGCAGCAGCAAGTGGTTGCTGGATGAGGAACGCCTCGCGGCTCCCTGCTTCCATCACGGCTTCATAAACAGCCCGACGCTCCACACTGGTAACCCCGAACGGGACTGTGATCATCACACGTGGACGGAAGATACGCATCGAACCACTGGCACGTTGGAGCAAATATGCCAGCAGGGTTTCGGTAATTTCATAATCAGCGATCACGCCATTGCGGAGCGGACGGGCAACTTCAATACTCTCCGGCACCTTACCAAACATGTCACGGGCTTCGAGCCCTGCCGCTACCATTTTTTGATCTTCCACTTCAATAGCAACAATAGTTGGCTCTTCCAGCAACACATTATTGTTGTCGGCGAACCGCGTGAACATGGTACCCAGGTCAATACCCAGGTCTTTGGAGAACATTGAGAACACTAGGTTTTAATTCTCCGAGATGTGGATCTGAGATCCACCCTTGCGATAACGGCGGACAGCATCCAAACGCAGGTTGGAGCGGCGTAGAGCAGCTTCCATGGCAAGGTATGCATCAGTGTCCTGCGGAACGCCTTTCTTGAGGATCTCTTCGGCGCGTTTGCGGGCAGCCTCTGCGCGGGATTCGTCAATTTCTTGAACGTTTTCCGCAGCATCAGCAAGAATGGTGACAATATCGGGCTGCACTTCTGCAACGCCGCCTGCCACAGCAAATACTTCCTCTTTGCCGCCCACCCGAACACGGACAAAGCCGTATTTCAACGTGGTCAACACAGGGGCGTGTTTGGGCAAGATGCCCATTTCCCCAGCCGCGCCGGGAAGCACAACAATGTCCACATTACCTGTGAACACAGTGCGGTCTTGCGAAACGATTTCACAACGAATGGTCATAACAGAGTTCTCCGGTGTTTCTGTTTTTCAGTGTCACATGAGCCAGAAACAAAGCACACGTGACACTGATTCACTTGACACGGATTAGCCCTTAGCGAGCTTTTCAGCGCGTTCGCGGACGTCTTCGATGGTACCAGCCATCATGAAAGCCTGCTCGGGCAGGTCATCACATTTGCCATCGAGAATTTCGCGGAAGCCGCGGACCGTTTCTTTGATAGGAACATACTTTCCGGAAATACCGGTGAAACGTTCTGCCACGAAGAACGGCTGGGAGAAGAAGCGTTCGATCTTACGAGCACGGGATACAACGAGCTTATCGTCTTCGGAGAGTTCGTCGATACCGAGAATGGCGATGATGTCCTGCAAGTCCTTATAGCGCTGGAGAACGCGCTGCACTTCACGAGCTGTCCGGTAGTGCTCTTCGCCCACGATGTTAGGATCAAGAATACGGGAGGTTGAAGCGAGCGGATCCACAGCGGGGTAAATACCTTTTTCCACGATGGAGCGTTCGAGCGCGATGGTCGCATCCAAGTGGGTAAAGGTCGCCACAGGAGCGGGATCGGAGTAGTCATCCGCAGGCACGTACACAGCCTGCATGGAAGTGATGGAGCCGGTACGGGTGGAGGTAATGCGTTCCTGCAACTCACCCATTTCGGTGGCGAGGGTCGGTTGGTAACCTACTGCGGAAGGCATACGACCAAGAAGCGCAGACACTTCAGAACCAGACATGGAGAAGCGGAAAATGTTGTCTACGAAGAGCAACACGTCCTTGCCCTGATCACGGAAGTATTCCGCCATCGAGAGTGCGGTCAAAGCCACACGGAGGCGCACACCGGAGGGTTCATTCATCTGACCATAAACCATCACGGTATCTTTCATAACGCCGTATTCGATCATTTCGCGGTACAAGCCGGTTCCTTCGCGGGTACGTTCACCCACACCAGCGAACACGGAATTACCTTGATGCACGGAAGCCACCGAGCGGATGAGCTCCATGATGATAACGGTTTTGCCAGTTCCAGCGCCGCCGAAGATACCAGTCTTACCACCCTTGGTAAAGGGAGCGATAAGGTCGATGACCTTGATACCGGTTTCGAAGACTTCCACACGGGTGGACTGTTCTTCGAAGGCAGGCGCAGAGCGGTGAATGGGATACATGGTGGTCGCCTGAACATCACCCTTGCGGTCGATGGCGTGACCCAACACGTTGAAGATGCGACCCAAGGTCGCGGGTCCTACCGGGACTGTGATCGGAGCGCCCGTTGATTTGGCGGGGAGACCACGCTGAAGACCATCCGTGGTGTCCATAGCAACGGTACGAACCCAGTTTCCACCAAGGTGCTTCTGCACTTCGAGGACGATCGGTTCCTTACCTTCACGATCGACGGTGATCGCTTCGAAAAGATCGGGGACGTCGCCGTTGGGGAATTCAACGTCCACCACACCACCTAAGATTTGTACGACACGGCCGTTTGCATTTGCCATGATTTCCTCCAGTTATTTCGCGGCAAGCGCTTCAGCGCCGCCGACAATATCCAAAATATCGTTTGTGATCGTCTGTTGACGAACTTTGTTGTACACCAACTGCAGCGCGCTGACGAGTTCTTTCGCGTTGTCGGTCGCATTGCGCATGGCGATCATACGGGCAGCGTGTTCGCTGGCCTGCGATTCGAGGATCGCCTGATACACCTGCAATGCCGTAAAGCGCGGGATGATCTGGTCAAGCAATTCGCGCTGATCGGGTTCATATTCATACGCCGCAGCAGGACCGCTGGCTGCCTTGTGTCCGAAATCTTCAACCAAACCCTCACCTTCAAGTTCGAGCGGGAGAAGTTTCTTGACAGTAGCGATCTGGCGACCCATGTTGATGAAGTCAGTGTAAACGAGGAAGACCTCATCCACATTGCCTTTGTTGTATTCTTCCACAGCCAAACGGCCAATGGCAGAAACATCCACAAAGGTGGGAGCAGCTGGTAGATTGCTGAAGTCGGCGATCACATCCTTACGGCGACGGAAGAGCAGGTCCCTGCCCTTGCGTCCAACCGCGATGTATTTAACGGGAACAGAATATTGGTCGAATTTTTGAGCCGTAAAACGGATCACATTGGAGTTGTAAGCGCCTGCCAGACCGCGGTCGCCAGTGACGACCACAACCAGGGCATTCTTCACATTAGAACGCTTAACCAGTAGCGGATGCAGAGAGTCACGTCCCGGTTGTTCGGCGACATGTCGCAGCACCTGCCACGCCTTTGTTGCGTAGGAACGTGTCGCCATGACCGCATTAATTGCCTTGCGGACCTTGCTGGCGCTCACTGTTTCCAGCGCACGAGTTACCTGTGAAATGTTCTTTACGCTCTTAATTCGGAGCCGCATTTCACGAGCTGAAGCCATAAGTAGTTAGTCCTTTATAGTCTCTTAGTTTGTTTAGTCTCTTTGTCATTGGTCTCACAGCGTTTGGCTGCTCGACCTGTGACTATTGAACTAAACAGCCCAGCCCGCGCGGAAGCCATCGAGGGCTTTCGTCAAAGCGGCACGATTGTCGTCGGAAATGGCTTTCTTCGCCACAATGTCCTTACCAATTTCAGGGAAGGAGGTTTCCATATATCGGATCAAGTCCGTCTGCCACTGCGCCATCCTATCAAGAGGCACGTTGTCGGCAAAGCCGTTGGTACCGGCAAAAATGACGATGACTTGATATTCGAATTCCATTGGCTGGTATTGCGGCTGCTTGAGAATTTCCTGCATGCGCTGACCACGTCCCAACTGCTGCTGGGTGGACTTATCAAGGTCGGAAGCCATGAGCGCGAACGCTGCCAACTCGCGATAGGCAGCCATATCAAGGCGTAAGCGCCCTGCAACCTGCTTCATCGCTTTGGTCTGAGCATCACCACCCACGCGGGAAACGGAGATACCAACGTTCACCGCCGGACGAATACCAGCATTGAACAGGTTGCTTTCGAGGTAGATCTGACCGTCGGTAATGGAAATTACGTTCGTGGGGATGTATGCAGAAACGTCACCAAGCAAGGTTTCGATGATCGGGAGCGAAGTGAGCGAACCACCGGTTCCCTTTACCTTGACAGCCTTGAAACCATCACCCATTGCCTTGGCGGCTTCTTCCGCTTCATGCTTGGAAAGCGGACCTGAATACACTTTGCCATCCACGCCGTCTTTGACATCGGCGAGGTCAGCGCTAAAGTCTTTCTTGGTCACCACAAATTGATTGGCGAGGCGAGCGGAGCGTTCCAACAAGCGGGAGTGGAGATAGAACACATCACCGGGGTAGGCTTCACGTCCGGGAGGACGGCGGAGAAGCAAGGAAACTTGGCGATATGCCCAAGCGTGTTTGGAAAGGTCATCGTAAATGATGAGAGCATCGCGACCGGTTTCCATGAACTCTTCACCGATGGCGGTACCAGCGTACGGAGCAATGTATTGAAGCGCGGCAGATTCATCGGCGGAAGCTACAACGATAATGGTGTGTTCCATCGCGCCATATTTTTCAAGAATACCAAGGGTACGAGCAATGGCGGCTTTCTTCTGACCGATCGCCACGTAAATACAAACCATACCCTTGCCCTTCTGGTTAATGATCGCATCGATAGCAACAGCGGTCTTACCAGTCTGGCGGTCACCAATGATCAACTCGCGTTGACCACGACCGATCGGGATCATGGAGTCGATGGACTTGATACCGGTCTGAACCGGGGTATCCACATCCTGACGTTCCACCACACCTGGAGCAATGCGCTCAATAGGTCGGAAGCCTGTGGTCGCAATGGGTCCCTTGCCGTCGATCGGCTCGCCCAACGCGTTGACCACACGTCCGATCATTGCATCACCCACTGGCACAGAAGCGATACGTCCCAAACCTTTCACAGACATACCTTCGGTAATGCCCTCGTAATCACCCATCACGATGACACCGACGTTGTCCTTTTCAAGGTTGAACGCAACGCCGATCACGCCATTGGAGAATTGCACGAGTTCCTGCGCCTTAACGTTCGCAAGCCCATGCACACGGGCAATGCCGTCGCCCGCTTCAACAACAGCACCAGATTCACTGACGTTGAATTCGGGCTTAAAACCATCTATTTGTTTCTGCAAATCACTTGTGATCTGCTTGATCAAGTCTGACATTCGGTAGCCTCCACCAGGAAATTCATTTTACGTACAATAACCCGGATAAGGGGCTTATCCGGGCGTATAAGTCTTTTTCTTGGCACTTCGTGAGTAAGCGCACAAGTGGGCTAATGATACCTGAAAGGTGAATGATTGTCTAGTTACTCCCCCATTGGTGAGGCAAAAAACGCCTCCTGCCCTTGTAATCCAGACATCTTATACTATACTTTGAGGGTCGATAACACAGGAGCGACCCACACATTAGATGAATACTCGCCGTCCGCCGAAACGACCCTGGAAAATAGCAGTACTCGCCAATATTAAGGATGACAACCAACCCAAACCGGAAGGCGTCCCGCCGGATGCCTTTGCCGACTATGACCACATCGAAACCGTCGACGCGCTTCGTACTGCGCTCGAAACGGATGGGCACACCACTGTCTTTATCCATGCTGATAGAGACCTACCCTATGCCCTTCGCAAGGCAAAACCAGATATTTGCTTCAACATGGCTGAAGGTCTTGGCGGAGATGCACGTGAAGCACAAGTTCCTGCGTTGCTGGAAATGCTTGCCATTCCCTACACAGGTTCACGTGTCCTCGCCAATGGCATCTCACTCGATAAAACATTGACCAAACGCATTTGGCGTGATCGCCGTTTGCCTGTTGCTCCGTTTCAGGAATTTACCTTCGGTGATGAACCCATCCGCCCAGAGTTGAAATTTCCACTCTTCGTAAAACCTGCCCGCGAAGGGACAGGAATGGGTGTCGATATGAAAGCCATCGTCAACAACGAAGCGGAATTGCGTGAACGCGCCCAATACATTATCAACACCTATCAACAGCCAGCGCTGGTCGAAAACTTTTTACCGGGACGTGAATTCACTGTTGGCATTTTGGGCCGCGCCGATTCGAAATTGTATTCTCGCCACCCCGAATGGTATGAAAAAGACGGTTTCCACCGTTTCCCCGTTCTGGAATTAGACACAGGCAATAGCGAAGGTCCATGGGTATACACCAATGAAGCCAAATCCAAAGATGTTGGACCGGAAGGCAACGAAGGTTTCTTCTGCCCCGCCAACATCGATCCTGAACTCGAAAAGAAATTAAAGCACCTTGCCTTCCGTGCTCATAACATTCTCAACGTCTTGGATGTCTCGCGAACAGATATTCGCTTGGACGAAGACGGCAACCCGCGCCTGATCGAGATCGATACCTTGCCGGGTCTAACCCCAAATTACAGTGACCTCTGCTTGCAAGCCGCTGCAGAGGGCATCAGCCCCACTGATCTGGTGTTAGA
>VFQT010001668.1_pt1 | contig 25785 bp, 15 predicted proteins | sample 3512381 | NCBI WGS metagenome assembly VFQT01 (sample SAMN10412376, study PRJNA504923) | tailings metagenome | isolation source: Relicate 2 Philex TSF3 active mining site | place: Philippines: Tuba, Benguet | collected 2017-08-29
GCGTCCACAGCCGCCCGTTGCCATCACCATCGAGCACGCGCACCGGCAGGATCCGCGCACCCGGCGCGACGAAGCGCACCATGGACGCCACGAACGTGCCGTGGCCGACGAGTTCATTCGCCACACCATCCCCGTCGCTGTCGCTGCCATCGTTGCGGTCGGTGATGTCGGCCGTTCCCGTGACGAAGTCGAAGCCGCCCGGGACGATCGACCCGGCGAACGCCGGATGCTGCAGGTCCAGCCCCGTATCCATGATGGCCACGACGACACCGCGGCCATCGGCCTGCGCCTGAGCCTGCGGCAACGCGATGCGATCACGCGCGTATTGCAGCGACACGACCTGGTCGTCGGTCAGGCCATCCACGAAGATGCTCCCGGTGCCGCCTCCGGGAACCTGGCCGAGATAGTCAAGCTCCATCCAGCTCAGCTGCGGCAGACCCGCGGCCAGCGTGGAGTCAATCCAGGCTTCGACCTCGGCGAGCGACCAGCCCTGAGGCCACGCCGCCTGCATGAGGTGGATCGGGCGCCCCGGCAATGCATCGATCGGCTCCAGATCCAGCCCGGGCGTGAGTGACTCAAGCAGGGCCGCCAGCTGCGCGCCAGTCGAGCCCGTGGGGCCGGCCACGATCAACTGATCGCCGAGCACCGCGGCCGGCTGGCTGCAGACATCGGCCACGGCACGCATCGACGCCACCAGGCCAAGACCTGAGGCAACGATCGAGGCGAGGATGAACGATCGAGGATTCATCGGTGTGCACCACTGAGCATGAACGGCGCCCAATGCGCCGGGTGAGGATGCTCGCTCCTGACCACTTCAACCTGCCGAGCCCAGGCGCGGCTGGCGCCGCCCAGGCCCTCACTGTGCCACCGGGCGTGCAGCCCGGCCATGAACTCCACGCATATTTCGTCGCGAACGGTCCACAAGGACGCCAGAACCCGGCGTGCGCCCGCCGCCAAGAAGCCGCCGAAGAGCCCGTGTGCATCGCCACCGGTCCCGCCCGGGCCGGTTTCGCAACCCGACAGCACGACCAGGTCGGCGCTGAGCGCCACCTCACGGAGCTCACGTCGATGCAGCCAACGGTCGGCCATGCGCAGCCCCGAGGCCTCGTTGGTCGTGGGTGCGAACCAGCCGTGGCTGGCGAGGTGGATGAGATCAGCAACAGGAAGAGCTGACCGCACGGCCGTGGTCGTGGCCGCATCATCGGTCAGGCACACTGACTGGGCATCGCTCCAGGTCGCGGCGACCTGGCGTGCTTCACGAGCGGCGCCTGGAATGGCCTCGTCGGAGACCCCGACGCTGAGCACCCGCGACGGACGGTCGGTCGACGTCATCGTGAGCGCCGACGCGAGCATGCCCATGCTGGGAGCCGTCGTCACCACGCCGCCGGGAACCTGCAGCGAAGGCAGGGCGTGGAACGGCACGAGCGCCGCAGCGCCCGCCGGCACGACGATGGCATGATCGCCGAAACGCTCCATGGCACTCCGAACCGCGCAGCCAAGCTGAGCATCGATGCGGCGAAGCAACTCGTTGGCCGTGGCGGCATCGTTCGGTGCGGCATCGAGGGCTGCACGACGCATGCGGAAGTGCAGCGCCCGGACCAGGCGCTCGAGCTCGCGGGCGCTGCCCAGCCCGCGCGAAACATGCGAGCCATCGCGCGCCACCGTGGCGCACACGATTTCGTCGCGGTGCACTCCGAATCGGATGACCACCTCGCCCGGTGCAAGCAGCGAGGGCACGTCACCCGCAGCGGCACGCCGCACGCGACCGCTGCGTTCGCCGGCACCCGTCTCGATCCGGAGATCGAGTTCGTCGATGGCCTGCTCGAGCCGCGCACACTCCTGGCGCCACGCTGCGTGGCGGGCATCGCCCGCGCCCGCGTCGGCGAGCATGGAATAGAGCGCGTTCAGGTCCCTGCCGAGCGATACGCGACGGACGACGTCGCTAGAGCGCGAATCGGTCTCCAGTCCGCCGTGCACCGTGGCGTCGGTGCTGGCACGGGCATCGATGGCCTCGATCGCCTCGATGAGTTCGCCGGCCGAGCCGCCGGACTCCAACAGGAGCCCAAGCGCGCACGCGTGCGCAGCGGCTGCATCGGCATAGGCCAACCGCAGCCGCCTGGCCGGCAGTGCCGTGCGGATCGATTCAAGCGACACGGCTGCGCGACGGGCCGTCACCAGCGCGCGGGCCGGATGCCCGGCATCACGCAACGTGGCTGCCTCCTCGAGATCGGCGAGCGCTTCGAACGGCCTGATGCCCTGCGCGAGCGCGCGGGCCATCGCCACGTGGGCCAGGGCCTCGTCGTGATGGCGCTCATGCCGCGCACACGACGCCAGCATGAGTTCTGCACGGGCGCGGTCAAGGCCCCGGCTGAGCAGAGCGCCGAGCGCCCGTTGGACCATCATGCGTACGGCCGTGTGATCACCAGCACGAAGGAGGACATCGGCATGGTCAAGGCTCACGCGCGCCGCCTCGATCGAATCGGCGAGCGCCACGAACTCGGCATGCGCAGCGGCAAGGGCCGTTCGCGCCTCTGAATCCTGCCCCGCCTGCATGAGGGCGCGACCGAGGCCCGCCCGCGCGCGCGCGGCCTCGCGGCGCAGGCCCGCAGCGTCGAGCTCGGGGATCACCGCGCTGAAGGCCCGGCAGGCATCCTCGGCAAGGCCCCCGGCCGAGAGCGTTTCTGCATGTTCGGCGCGAAGCCGCAGCAGATGCCCCGGAGCGCCCAGCGGTTCGATGAGGTCGATCGCGGCTTGGAACTGCCGGATCGCCGCGGCCAGATCGCCCCGGCGCGCTTCGAGGTCGGCGACGTTGCCCTGCGCGATCGCCGCCGTCAGTCGCGCGCCCGCGCGAAGGTTGGCCTGGTGCGACGCCACGAAGCTGGAGCGTGCCTCGTCGAAGCGGAAGAGTCGCAGAAGCGTCTCGCCGCGGTTGTTCTCGAGTTGTCCAAGCACCAACGGCTCGCCGCCGAGCGCCGGCGCGGCGGCATCGAATCGCTCAAGGGCCTCGAGCAGCTTCGCCTGGCGCTGGAGCACAATGCCAAGGTTGATGTCGGCGCGCGCGAGCAACGCCGCATCGCCGCGCGCAAGCAGCGTGGCGCGCGCAGCCTGCCCTTCGGCCAGCGCTTCGTCGAGCCGGCCGGTCTCGACCAGGGAGTGCATCGCAGCCAGCTGCGCGCGTGCGCATTCCTCGAGCAATCCATGATGTCGCGCGCGCTCGGCGCAGGCCCTGGCTTGGACCAGCGACGCGTCGTATTGGCCGGCGTAGGCCAGCGCACGGGCCCGCGCGCGCTCGGCTCGCACTTGCATCGCTGGCAGCCGTGACGCACCGGCTTCGGTGGCCAGATCGGCCAGGCCCTGCGCGGCGTGGAGCGGTTCCTTGGCGATCGATGACTCGAGCGCCGAACATCGGGACGCCAGGTCGGCACCGCGTTGGTGCGCACGGTCATGGTCGGCACCGTCACCGTGCGACGAGTCGCTCATGGCACGCTGAACTCCATGACCGTTGGCGTGCCGCTGCCGGCGGCGCGCAGCGAGCAGGCGTAGGCGCCCTCGGGCAGTGTGCACTCGAACATGGCGAGATCGTCGACCGTGGCCGTGCGCTCGGCGCCGGTCCGATCGACGAAGCAGAGTTCGACGCCCGCAGGCACGTCGTCGCTGGCCGCCACCATGCCGACCACGCGCCACCCGGCGCCTGCAGGAAGCCGCTCGCACTCGATGCCCACGTGCACGCCATGCGCGCCGCCTTCCACGCGGAACCGATCGGCATCGAGCGCCCGGCGCACGCCGGCCACCTGCGGCATCGGCTGCACGGCTCCGACCGTGTGCGCGGCTGCGCGGTCGATCGACGCGACGATGCCACGGATCCACGACTCGGCCCGATCAAGAAGGTTCGTCTGGCCGCTCGTCGCCGGCATCGCCGCCACGGCGCGAGCGATCAGCGCCGCCGGGACCTGCGACTGCGCCAGCACGCGAAGTTCACGCACGGCCTCGATGGCCATGCTGCCCTGAACGCCGCGAGCAGCGAGCAGCGTGGCGAGCTCGGCGTTGGGGTCGAACGGTGTTGGGTCAGTCGAGGCCATGGCTGGTGGATCAGTGCGATGGAGGACGTGCTGGATACGTGGAGATCAGGAATTCGGGCCAAGTCCCATGGCCACCAGCGCCTTGGCCAGCTGCTCAAGGCAGCGCGCGCGCGTGGGGCCCAGGCTGCCTCGGGGGACCCCCAGGCGTTGCGCGAGCTGGTCATAGTCCGGCGGAGGCCCTTGGGCGAAGGCAGCAAGGAGTAGGTCGCGGCAGCGCGCGGAGATCGCGGAAAGCCCGCGCTGCACCAAGACTCGGGTCTCCTGCGCTTCGGTCAGGTCCTCTGGGCGCTCGGCTGCGCCGCGAAGTTCCTCCGGCAGTTCCCCGGGCGAGGATCGACGCGCTGACCAGGACTTCCAGACGATCCGTCGTGCGGTCGTGACCAGCCACGCGTCAAATCGAGCATGATCCTTCAGCCCGGGCAGTGCCCGGACCGCCGCGGCGAAGACCTCCTGAAAGGCGTCGTCAGCGGCCTCCTTGGGCAATCCGCCTTGCCGGATGACCGACCACACGAGCCCCGCGTGCGTTTCGACCAGCGACTGCCAGGCCGCCCGATCGCCCGCCGCGGCCTTGGCAACGCGGTCGAGGTGGTCATCGTTGGGCACGGAAGCGGGCATCCGGGCACAAGGGTAACGGTCGGTGGGATTTTTCCGCGCAGGGTGTATCCAGCGGCGGGCGGCGGGCACTGCTCCCCTGTCGAGGCCACGTCGGTCCTCTCCAACGAACCAGAAACGGAACCCATCCATGAAGCACAGCACCGCCATCATCATGACCCTTGCCGCAGCCTCGGCCGCCAGCGCCGACATCGGCTTCCCCGCCGCCGTGACCGGCTGCCGACAGGCCGTGCCGCAAGGCACGCTGCTCAGCGTCGAACTGCGCGAGCGCAGCGGCGAGATCGTTTACGAAGGCGGCCTGTACGACGCCGCCGTGACCACCAACTGGAACCCGCGCCTGAACGTGGCCACTGGTGCACTGATCGAAATCGATGTCGACAGCCCCGATGCATCGAACGTGCCGACGCTCCAGTGGATCCTGGCGAACCTCGCCAACGCGACGCTGGACTTCGCCGATGCGATCGATGCCGCCGCGGATGCGTCGAGCGGTTCGGACCTGCAGAAGATCCAGCTCGACCGCGAAGAGGGCATCCTTGCCTTCCAGCTCGAGTACATGGACCAGTCGAAGCTCTACGTCGATGCGGTGACCGGCGGCCTGATCCCCCACCACGGTGCTGGTGACGACATCGAGGAAACGATCTCGTCCGCCCAGTTCAATGCATGCCTCGACGCCGCCAACGCAGCCATCGGCGCCGGCTGGACGGCCTTTGAGTCGCAAGCCGAAGACGAGACCGCGGGCTTTGCGGCGGCCAACCGCGTCGAGGTCCGTTACTTCGAGACCAAGGGCGCCGGTGTTCGCCAGGTGACCGTGGCGCTTGATGGCACCGTGCTCGGCAACGTCGAGTACACGCCGACCGCCACGCAGGCCTCCCGCATCGCCGCGATCCGCTCGCTCCTGGGCACGCTCACGGTCGGCATGGGCGCAGCGGTCGACGCTGCGGTGGCGCAGTATCCCGGCTCGACCGTGCATGAGGCCGAACTGAAGGTCGAGGAAGGCGAGCTCTTCTGGAAGGTCGAGCTCATCACCGCGGCGCTGGTCGAACTCGACGCTTGGGTCGATGCCTCGACGCCGGCCTTCCGCTTCGCGAGCGCACCAGTGAACACCAACCCCAGCGACCTCAACGAGGACGGCCTCGTCGACGGCGCGGACCTTGGCCAGCTGCTGTCGATCTGGGGCATCACCAACCCGGTGCTCGACATCGATGCCGACGGCGTCGTGGGCGGCGCCGAGCTCGGCGCGCTGCTGACTCGCTGGAACGGCCAGTGATCGCCTGAGGGAACACCCGGAAAGGCATGCGGGGCGTCGCTACGGCGGCGCCCCGCTGTCGTTGGGGGACCAATCCGATCGTCCGGGGTTGACCTGCGGCCTAGAGTGAGCACACTCCCCAGTCCAGTTCCGGTCCCCTCAGAAACGCCATGACCACCACGATCTCGACCATCGTCGGCCTCGCTGCCCCGAGCCTGCTTGCCTGTTCCGTGCTGGCAGCGCCACCCACGGATCGTCAGGATGAACCCGAGTTCCGATCGACCCTGACCCGCGTGCGCGAGGGCGGCACGCCCTTCGACCCGCAGCAGAAGCTCGAGCCCTACGCGATCCGGCGAGCGACTGATGGCGGGCTCGCGGGCGAGGTCGGCTCGTCGCTCATCAGCTCGGTGCCCGAGTACGGCCCCACGCGCGGCGTGCTCTACCAGTATGGCAACAGCTGGAACTCGGTCGTCACGGCGCTCGTGTCGAGCCTGACCGCCGGCACCGTGAACGACGAGATCGCCTACGTCGTCGTGGCCAACCAGACGACCGCAAACAGCGCGACCACGGCCTTCACCGCCGCAGGCGCGAACATGAGCAAGGTCGTCTTCATCATCCAGCCGAGCAACTCGATCTGGATGCGCGACTACGGCCCGCACTTCGTCTTCCAGGGCGGCACGCTCGCGGTCGTCGACAGCCACTACTACCCCAACCGTCCGTCGGACAACTTCCTGCCGACCCTGATCGGCGACGCCACGCTCGGCGTGCCGACGCTCGACATGGGGCTCTACTACTCGGGCGGCAACTTCCAGCCCGGTCCCAACCGCAGCGGCTTCTGCACAGCGTTGATCAATCTGGACAACCCGACTGCCGGTGGGCACAACGAAGCGCTGATCCGCGAGCTCTACGACACCTATCAAGGGATCGACACGCTGCACATCCTGCCGCAGCTGCCCTTCACCGTCGACGGCACGGGCCACATCGACATGTGGATGTACATGGTCGATCAGGACACGGCGATCATCAGCGAGTTCATCCCGGGCTCGAACGCGACCGCGATCAGCGTGACCAACAATGCGGTGCCCTACATGCAGGGGCTGGGCTTCCAGGTCTTCCGTCCGAAGGCGTGGAACGACGGCGCCGGCACGCACTTCACCTACGCCAACGCCTTCCGCGTGAACAACCGCATCTTCATCCCCTGCTACGGCACGCAGCTGGCCGCAGGCGGCAACTCGGCCTACAACGACGAGGACGCCGACGCGCTGGCGAAGTGGCAGCAGGCCGCAGGCCCCGGCGTGCAGATCGTGCCGATCCAGTGCTCGAGCATCATCACGGCATCGGGCGCGATCCACTGCATCGTCAAGCAGGTGCCGCGGTACACGAACCTGCTCCCGGCCGCGCATGTGGTCGAGCCGGGCGGCAACGAGGTTTGGCTGCAGGGTGCTACGCAGCAGATCCGCTGGAACGCGAGCGACACGAACAACGCCGCGCTCGCGAACGTGGACCTGGCGTACTCGGTCAACGGCGGCACGAGCTGGACCCCGATCGCGAACGCAATCCCCGACTCGGGCAGCTACGCCTGGACGGTGCCCGCGGTCGAGGCCTCATCCGCCCTCGTCCGCGTCGTGGCCCGGGCCACCGACGGCGACACCACGATCGGCGTGAGCAATCCGTTCCGCATCGCGACCGGCACGGCCGCGACCTACGACTTCGCGAGCGGCGCGGGCGTGACCCGCTTCGGTGCGGGCTCGGCGACGGCCAGCTGGACCAACGTGAACGCCAACGCCAATGCGGTCACGACCGCGCTGACGGCGGCGAACTACACGGCGCTGGCCACGTCGAACGCCACGGGCGGCTCGACCGATGCCAACCGCTACATCACGCCCACGGTCGCCTCGACCAGCGAGGCCACGCACGTGTACCGCTTCGTGATCAGCGAGCCGGTCGCCGACATCGACGAGCTCCGCGTGCGCTGGGAGGGCTTCGCGGCCAACTGCACGCAGACCGAGCTGTACGTGTGGAACAACGCGCTGGGCAACTGGGGCGATGCCAACGGCCTGGTTGGCCAGAACCGCTACCTCGATTGCTTCGCCGGCAACCGTGATGAGAACCTCACGGCGTCGCTGCGCGCGAACCTGCAGAACGTCGTCGCGGCCGACGGCACCGTGCGGTTCCTCGTCTACGGCGAGCGCCCCGCGGACGAGACCTACCACGACTACATGTCGCTGACGGTCATTCGCGCCAACGATCCCGCGCCCGCCTGCCCGACCGACCTTGATGGAAACGGCCTGACCGATGGCGGCGACCTGGCCGTGGTGCTCGGCTCATGGGGTGCCTGCAGCGGCTGCGCTGCCGACCTTGATGCGAGTGGATCGGTCGACGGCGGCGACTTGGCGGTGCTGCTTGGCTCATGGGGCGCCTGCCCCTGAGCGATGCAGCGCGCACGGAGGCACGCGCGACAGCGTCAGCCCACGGGCACGCGGCGTGATCAGCGAGTCGCCTTGGTGATCGCGTCGTCGCCCGACGTCACCTTCGCTTCGGCATCCTTGCGGTTGAGCATCAGCGTGCGCACATCGGGATCGACGATCGCCCGGTCCGGGCGGAACGGGCTCTCGATCGTGACCTCGACCGTTTCGCCAGGGCCGATCGTCAGTCGCGAGCGCGCATCCTGGTACTCCGGCCGCTGCGTCGCCGCGGCCGCTCGCTCCTCGGCGGTGCGCACGATGGCGGCCGCTGGCCAGCGCTCCTCGCCGTTGGTGACCGCCACCTCGAGCGGGACGGTGCCGGTGCCGACGTTGCGCACCGACAGCACGGTGCGCCAGGTGCCGCCATCGGCCGTGGGCTCCGTGGCGCTGGCCGAGTCGATCTTGAACTCGGGCACGACCACGTCGAGGAACCACTGCTTCACGAAGGCGTCGTAGGCGGCGGCGTCGGGCGCGTGCGGGCGCATGGCTTGGATGAAGTCCTGCAGGAGCGGGAAGTCGGGACCGGTGAGGAACGCGCCGATGAACTCGCGAACGCCGGCATTCATGCGCTCCTCGCCCAGGTGCTCCATCAGCATCCAGAAGACCCAGCCGCCCTTGTCGTACGTCACGGTCCCGTCGCCGTTGCGCGAGCCATCCAACTCGACCATGGGCAGTTCGTCGTCGGCGCTGCGCGAGTTGCCGTAGATGAACTCGATTTGCCGCATGAAGCCCATGCGCGCACGCTCGCCGCGCAGTTGGCGGATCAGGCGCGCGGTCGACCAGTGGGCCATGCCCTCGCTGAGGATGTTGCCGCCGGGACCGTCACCGGGGCGAAGGATGTTGCCCCACCACTGGTGCGCCGCCTCGTGCGCGGTGACCATGAAGGGCGTGTCCTGCTCGGGCGTGGGCTTCGACATGAAGCCGATCCCTTCACTGAACACGATGTTCGTCGGGAAGCCCTGGGCATATCCCGCAAGCGCCGGGAACTCGCTGATGCGCAGCTCCTTCCACGGATACGGCCAGAACCACTTCGAATACCACTCATGCGCGCCATCGAGGGCCTCGAGCATGGCGGGCACGTTGAAGCCGTGCTGCGGCAGGTGCCAGATCACCGTCGACTTGCCACGGGACTCCTCCCATCGCCCGGCCGCGAGGTTGATCGCCATGATCGGGTGGTCGGACTGCCAGTGCATGGTGCGCACGCCATCGGCGACCGTGTCGATGGTGCAGACGCCGGGCATGTTCGCGCGGAACTCCTCGGGCACACGCACCACCGCCACCATGCTGGTCTCGCCGCCGGTCCCGAAGGCGGTCTTGGTGACCTTCTTCCAGTCATCAGGTCCGGGGCGCTTGGGCTCCGGCACGCGCTCCGGATCCTGGCCGACGCCATCGACGAAACCGACCATCGGCAGGAAGCTCGGGCCGAAGCTGTTGAGCAGCACGGCGGAGCGGATGATGAACTCACCGGCGCCGCCGGGGTTGGCAGGCGTGGTGCGGCCGGGCGCGACGTGACGGAATCCCAGCTCGACGCTCGCACCGGGAGCGAGCGGTTCACGCGGCGTGAAGACCCAGAGTCCCGAGCGGTTGGCCACGCGTTGCGACCACGGGCTCAGCCGGCGTGCGGCCGCGACGGTCTCGTCGGTCCACTCCTCGCCCTCGAACTCGAACGAGAGTCCGGTGAAGGTCGTGTTGGGCGTGATGGCGAACTGGCGCATGGGAGCATCCGTGCGATTGGTCAGGACATAGGTCCCGTCCACCGCGATCGTTCCCGCCTCGGGATCCACATCCAGATCGAGTGCCGCGCTCGTGATGAGCGGCTGCGGAGCATCGCGCCAGGTGCGCTCGTTGGCCACGAAGTAGTCGCGCTGCCGGCGCCGCTCGGGGCCGCCACCATCGCCGCTGCGGACCATGAGCGCCAGTGCGGTCGCGCAGATGATTGCGGGCGCACCGAAGACCATCAGCCGGGCGGCTCGGCGCCACGCCACGTTCCACTGCAGCCGCGACGTGATGCCCTGCGCATCGGGTGCGCGGCGGCGCCACCATTCGACCGAGGCATGCAGCATGACGAGCCCGACCAGGATCCAGAGCACGCGATTGAGCAGCAGCGCCGTGCGATCGAGCGGTAGCAGCTCAAAGTCGGTCCAGATCATGCCGCTCCAGAGGTGCCAGTTGAACACCCAGTTCATCCAGCCGCGCGTGACGCACCAGCCGGTCACGACCAGCGCCGCGATCCCCGCGAGATAGCTCGCGTAGCGGTTGCGGAAGAGGCTCCAGGCCAGCGCCAGGAAGCACATCCACGCGAAGAGCGTGGCCGAAAGCAGCGCGCCCCACGCCAGCGCGAACGGCAGCAACGACGGCGGAAGGAAAATGCCGGTTTCGCCAGCCTGCACCAGCGTGGCGACGGCCATGGATGACCAGACTGCACCGAGCACCGTGAGCACCACGGTCATGGCGCACGCGGCCATCTTGCCCACGACCAGTGCCAGCGTGGGTGCCGGGCTCGCGCTCACGATGGGCCCCAGGCGCACGCGATCATCGCGCGCCAGGCTCTCGGTGAAGTAATAGAGCACCATGAAGAGCGAGAGCAGCGTGACGGTGTTGTAGGACTCGGCGGCGAACGTGCCTGCCGACACGAGTGACGGCGTGTCGAAGGGACCGGGGCGGAAGATGAACCCCACGCACTGGAGCACAATGAGCGGCACGAAGATCCACAGCCCGGGGGATCGCCGCAGCTCGCGCGCTTCGGCACGGAAGGCGTTGAATGCCGCCGAAAGGGATGCACCGAACCCACCCGGGGCCGTGCGCATGCCCAGCGCAGCGATGGAGCGATGCTCCAGCGCCGGCGCGGGCTGGATCCGCGCGCGCTCGGCGGCGGCGATCACGGCGGCGACGCTTCCAGCCGGGACCGCATACGGGGATCGCCAACGACGCTGCTCGCGACGGGCGGCGACCGCCAGCGCAATCGCGCCGAGCGCGACCAGCCCCAGCCGCTGGCCGATCATCAGCGCATCGAGCGTCAGCGGCTGCGTGTTGTAGAACGTGACGCCCCGGTCCACGTTGAGGTAGGTCTCGTTGAGCCAGCGGTAGGCGGCAAGGTCGGCCACCTGCAGCACCGAGTCCGCCCAACCCGGCAGCCAGCTCGGCGAGAAGTTCCAGAAGAAGAAGACGCTGCTCAGGAGGACGGCCACCGGCAGCGCAAAGACGACCACGGCCTGACGCGTGAGCGCTCCGAGCGCAAACGCGATCGCACCGAGCGAGAGCATCGGCAGCACCGTGAAGAGCAGCATGGGCCACAGGTAGTTCGCCAGCGCGAACGCACCACGCACCCGGTCGGGCTCCTCCACGGGGTAGAACTCGAAGAAGACCATCTGCAGGACGGCGTTCACCGCAGCAATGGCCAGGTACGTCGACGCCACGCCGAGCCAGCGACCGACCACGTACTCGCGCGGCGTGAGCCCCGTGCTGCCGATGATGGGGATCACCCGCAAGGCGTCGTCCTCGGTCGTCGCATTGCCGAACGCCGTGCAGACGAAGAAGACCCAGAACAGCGCGAAGACGAGCATGTCCATGAACGCGAGGTTGAACTCGCTGTTCAGGAAGGCGCGCTCGCCGCCCGCGACCCGGCTGCCGGCGCCGATCGTGACGCTGCCGGCGGAGAAGCCCCAGTTGAGGAAGAGCAGGATGACGATGAGCATCCAGACGGACGGGCGGCGCCAGGCGGACCGGAGCTCGAGCCAGGCCAGGGAGAGTGCTCGTTGCATGGTTTGGTGCTCCGTGGTTCAGGCGACCGCGGCCGGCGCGGCATGCTGCGCGCGGCTCTCGTCCATCACGCCGAAATAGACGTCCTCGAGCGTGGGCGGGACGGTGGTGAAGCCGTCGGGGCGGTTGGCAGCATCGCCCTGCACGCGCGTGCGGAACATGGATCCCTCGACCAGGACCGCCTGCGTCACGCGGTGCGACGCGCGCAACCGATCAAGTGCGTCGAGCGACACGATGCCCTCGTGCACGCGGCCGTCCAGACGCCGTCGCGCATCCGCCGTGCCGCCGCTGGTCACGCAGCGACCGCCGCGGATGACCGCGAAGCGCGGGCAGAGCGTGGCGATGTCTTCGACGATGTGGGTCGAGAGCAGGACGATGCGGTCGCGGCCAAGCTCCGCGAGGATCCGGTAGAAGCGCTGGCGTTCCTCGGGATCGAGGCCCGCGGTCGGTTCATCGACGATCACCAGGCGCGGGTTGCCCGCGATCGCCTGCGCGATGCCCAGGCGCTGGCGCATGCCGCCGGAGTAGGTGCGCACCTTCCGCTTGGCCGCGTCGGCGAGGTTGACCCGCTCGAGCAGCTCATCGACCAGGCGCTTGCGTCCCTGCGGTGCATCGACGCCCTTCAACCTCAGCAGGAAGTCGAGCATCTGCGCGCCTGACAGCGAGGGGTAGAAGCCGAAGTCCTGGGGCAGGTAGCCGAGGCGGCTCCACACGGCGCGCGGATCCTTGACGATGTCGGCGCCATCGAGCGTGACCGAGCCGCCGGTCGGCTCGAGCAGGCCCGCGAGGATGTTCATGAGCGTGCTCTTGCCCGCGCCGTTGGGACCGAGCAGGCCGAAGAGCCCCTCGGGAATCTCGAGCGAAACGCCCTTCAGCGCGGCGACGGGACCGGGATAGATCTTGACGAGGTCGTTGATGCGGAGCATGGGCGGGGTCCTTCGTGTGTTGTCTTACGGTACCACTTTGTCAACGGTGCGGGAGGATGGCCTGCGGTCGCGCCACCTGGATCGCCTGCACGACGTGGCCATAGACCCAGCCCAGGCCACGCATCATCCACAACGTGATCGTGGCGAGCACCAACCCGAGCCCGACGCTCGACAGCGCAAGCGACATCGGGAGCCGGATCGTGCCATCCGCGGCAGGCCTGAGTTCGGTCCAGAGGTACTGCACGCGGTCGACATCGGACGACAGCGTCATGAACGGCAGGTTGGCCGCGTGCAGCAGCGGCCCGGTGATCATCGCCAGGCTGAGCGCCGACATCGTGATGGTGACGACGAACAGCACCACGCTCACGGGGAAGTTGGCGTACAGGTAGCCCAGCGACAGCCAGCTGCGGACATCCTTGAGCCAGCACCAAATCCGCTGCCAGAAGCCGACATCGGCCACCCCATGCACGGACTGCACGCGTCGAGGCATGCGCACGCCGAGCAGAGCCTGGACGACGGCGCCCTCGACCAGGCAGAGCGCACGCGCCGAGCCCAGCAACAGCACGAGCACGGGCAGCCCCAGCAGGATTGGCAGAAGCCCGACCGCCACGCCCCCGAGCGTCACGGCCCAGATGAAACAGGCCGTGGCCACGATGAAGCCCACGCCGCCGAAGTACAGCAGCGCACCCCATGCCCGGGAATCGAACCAGATGCCCACGATGGGCACGTCGCGAAGCCGCGGTGCGGGGGCCTGCACGGGTGTCGCCACGACCGCCGACGGCGTACCGCGCGGCGATCCATCGATGCGTGGCGGATCAACCGCGCGATGGCCCGTTTCCTCGGGTTTCCCCGCAGGATCAGCAGGAAGGCCCCGGTACGCCGCGGCGATCTCATCGACATCCCCGAACGATGCGATCGCCTGATCCACGGGCACCCCCCGCCGCACCGCCGCCTGCAGATGCTCCTCGGCATCGATCAAGGCATCATGGGCCACGGCGGGATCGGCGCCGTGCAGCGCGACCTCGAGGCGTGCGAGATAGCCCTCGATCGACGGGGGCGACGGAACCTGGTCAGCGTCGTGCATCGGTCTCTCCAAGAACCCTGTTCACCCAGCGGCTGCTCGCACGCCACGACTCGGCCCAGGAGGCCAGGACGCGGCGCCCCTCGGCCGTCAGCGTGAAGCACTTGCGTGCCGGCCCCTCGGTCGATGGAACGAGCGTGCTGCGGACGAGCCCGTCCGCTTCCATCGAACGCAGCATGGGGTAGAGCGTCCCCTGCTTGAAGCTCATGCCTTCGGGAGCCTCGTCGGCCAGCTGGCGGGCGATCTCGTAGCCGTGGATGGGCTCGTCGCTGCGCGCGATCACGGCCAGCACGACCAGCCAAGACGTGCCGGTGCTGAGATCCCTGTTCAGGCGGTCATGGAGCGGCGAGGCCATCGCCAAGTAGTGTACATCACACAGTACTGGATGTCAAGCACCACCAGTCCCTCACTTGCGGATGCCCAGGTCGCGATTGACCTTGGCCTTGCGCCCGCGGATGGTGGCCCCGCGCAGGACCCGCACGACATGGTCGACATCGCGTGCCGGCAGTTCGACGATCGTGTAGAGCTCGGCGATCTCGATGTCGCCGATCCCGCGCGGGTTCACATTGGCCTCGTTGGCGATCGCGCCGACCACGTCGGCGGGCCGCACCCCTGCCTTGCGGCCAAGCCCGATGAAGATGCGCTCCATGTCCTGCGGATCGCGGTCATTCCACTGACCGCGCGGGGCCCCACGCTGCGGCGGTCGGTCCTGCCACTGCCCGCGCGGCGCTGCTCCTCGCGGCGCGCCGCGATCCTGCTCCCTTTCGCCGCCCTGCTGGGCACCCTCTGGACGAGGACCGCTCCACTGCCATCCGCGCGGTCCGCGCTGGCTTCCCTCGGCAGGCGCCGGCGACTCGCGTCGAGGCCGATCGTTGCGGCCGAAGCCCTCGATCACCGGGATGTCCGCCTCGTCTCGCGCGGCGTCGCCCTCGAGCGCCTCGTGCGCCAATCGCACGGCTGCGGCCGCCACGTCCATGGGGTCGAACTCCGAGGCCAGCGCTTCGGCGACCGAGCGGTAGGCCTCGAGGTCGCCCGACTCGAGCACTTCGCGCACGGCGCCCTTGGTCATGTCGAGGCGCCGCGCCTTGACGTCCATGGGCGATGGCACCGTCGCGATCGCGATCTTCTGCTTCGTGGCCTGCTCGATGTTGCGCAGCAGTCGATGGCCACGCGGCTCGACCAGCGAGATCGCCACGCCTTCGCGGCCTGCGCGGCCGGTGCGGCCGATGCGGTGGACGTACGCCTCAGGTGACGAGGGCACGTCGAAATTCACCACGTGCGTGAGGTGATCGATGTCGATGCCGCGCGCCGCGACATCGGTGGCCACGAGCAGGTCAACCGTGCCGGCACGAGCACGGGCCATCACGCGGTCGCGTTCGGCCTGGCCCATGCCGCCATGCAGCGAGGCCACGCGGTAGCCGCGGCCCACCAGGCGCTCCGCGAGCTCATCGACCTCGAGCCGGGTCCTGCAGAAGACGAGCGCCAGCGTGGGCGATTCCAGGTCGAGCACGCGCCCGAGCGCGGCGATCTTGTGCGGTCGCGGCACGATGTAGGCCGTCTGGCGGACCTTGGGCACCGATCCCTTGGTCGCAGCGTCGCGCGCGATCAGGATGCGCTCGGGATCACGCAGGTGCTTCTCGGCGATCGAAGCGATCCGCGGCGGCAGCGTGGCGGAGAAGAGCGCGGTCTGCCTGCCCTCCGGCGTACCCTCGAGGATCAGCTCCAGATCCTCGGCAAAGCCCATGTCCAGCATCTCGTCGGCCTCGTCGAGCGCCACGATGCGCAGGCCCGAGAGATCCAAGGTCCCCCGACGCATGTGGTCGAGCGCGCGGCCGGGCGTGGCGACCACCACATGCACGCCGCGCCGCAGTGCCACGACCTGCCGGTGGAACTCCTGCCCGCCGTAAATCGGGGCGACGGCGATGCCGAGCCCCTTCCCGTATCGGTGGCACGCCTCGCAGACCTGCACGGCGAGTTCGCGTGTGGGAACGAGAACGAGCGCGAGTGGCTTCAGGGGCTCGGGCTTGATGCCACCGACCAGTTGCAGGATGGGCAAGGCGAACGCGGCGGTCTTGCCCGTGCCGGTGGCCGCCTGGCCAAGCAGGTCACGGCCCGCAAGCAGCGGCGGGATCGCAGCCTTCTGGATCGGCGTGGGCTCTTCGTAGCCCAAGGACGCGAGTTCAGTGACCAGTTCCGTGCCGAGTCCCAGTGCTTCGAAGGTGTCGCTCACCGGGAGAGACTACCGTGCCGCCATGCACCCCACCGCCACGATCGTCGATGCACACGCCTGGCTCCGATGGATGAGCGGTCGCAGCCTCGCGGCGTGCCGATCGCTCACGAACGAAGAACTCCACCGTGCGTTCCCGATCGGCCTGGGAAGCGTGCACGAGACGCTGCTGCACCTGTACGGCGCGGAGCGGATCTGGATCGGCGTGGTGACCGGCAGCGCTGCCGCACTCACGATGCCGACCGCCGCCGAGTGCCCCACGCTCGATGCGCTCGAGTCGTCATGGTCGGCGACGCGGCGCGAGTGGGATGCCTTCCTGGCCGTGCTCACGTCCGACGAGTGCGCGCGAGTCGTCGAGCGCGTGCGTGATGGTCGCACGTACCGGCAGACGGTCGCCGATGCGTGCATGCAAGTGCCGACGCATGCGCTCTACCACAACGCTCAGCTCAGCTTCATGTTCCGATCGATGGGCCACGCGCTGCCGGACTCAAGTTGGATCCTCTGGGCGCGCGAGCGGTTGGGGTGAGCCCGGCGAACGCGGGCCCCAAACCGAGCATCAGTCAGCGACTCGTGTGATTTTTTAAGTCCAAGTCTGGACTCGACTTGCGCTCGCCTCCTGCGGTCGCGGCGCGACATCCATCTTGTTGCTCAACGCGCATCAATTTTGATTTGCTCGCCTGAGCCGCTAGCGTTGGCGATGCGGTCCGGGCCCATGGTGGGCTCCGACCCTGATCCGGGATGTGCTCCGAATCTGGAGAAAGCAATGAAGATGCGCTGTCGTTCCATCGTCGCTGCGTGCGCAAGCACGCTGCTGTCCGTTTCCGCGCTCGCCGATGGCGGGCTGTCCGTTCGCGGTGCGAAGTCACCCGAGAGCCCTGTGCTGAGCAACGCGCCGGCCTCGTCGACGCCCAGTGACCGCAAGCCGCCGGCCGAGGGCCACTGGGGCGGCAGCCTCGCTGGCAGCGAAGCATCGCAAATTCTCTTCTACCGCGATTACGCCATCGGCAGCTGCGCGTATGAAGCCGCGCTGCAGACCGGCTCGTTCGGCACCGTGACCTTCACGAGCAGCCCCACGACCTTCGCGAGCTATCTCGCCAACGGCACCGAGTGGGACCTGATCGTGGTCGCGAACCAGAACTACTCGAACCTCGGCACGTTCCAGCAGGCGCTGGTCACCTATCACGCTGCCGACCCCGGCTGCGGCATCATCGTCTCGGAGTGGAAGGACACCAGCGCGGCGTCCTACTTCCCCGCTCTTGGATTCACGCACAACCAGCCCTGGAACGTCTACGGTGCGCTGAGCTTCCAGCCCGGCGGCACGGTCGCATCCTCGCCCACGGTCGCCTTCGTCCCCGCGGGCTGGGAAGTCTGGAACAACGGCACGATCGGTGGCGGCACGGCCGAGATCCGCAACGTCCAATCCAATGTGGCCAGCGCCCGCAACGGAAAGGTCATCGTCAATGGCTTCCTCAGCGACACGCTGTCGCCATTCGCCAACGGCGTGGCGATGGTCAAGCTGCAGATGGCTGCCTTGACTCGCCCCCCCTGCAACTTCGGTGACTGCAACAACGATGGCATCTGCGACGACGGCCAGCTGCCGGGCAACGACTGCAACGGCAACAACGTGCTCGACTCGTGCGAACTCGCCAGCGGTGCGGCGACCGACTGCAACGGCAACGGCACGCTGGACTCCTGCGACATCGTCGCCGGCGCTCCGGACTGCAACGGCAACGGCAAGCCCGACTCGTGCGACATCCAGCGCGGCACGGCGACCGATTGCAACGGCAACGGCGTCCCCGACAGCTGCGACATCGCGGGCGGCAGCTCGAACGACGTGAACCAGAACGGCATTCCCGACTCGTGCGAGCCTGACTGCAACGGCAACGGCATTCCCGATGCCTACGAGGTCGCCGGCGGCTTCGTCGCCGACTGCAACGGCAACGGCCAGCCCGACAGCTGCGACATCGCCGGCGGCGCTGCCGACTGCGACAGCGACGGCGTGCTCGACTCGTGCGAGCTCGCTGCTGGTGCACCCGACTGCAACGGCAACGGCGTGCTGGATTCGTGCGACATCGCCAGCGGCTTCTCGGTCGACTGCGACGGCAACACGATCCCCGACAGCTGCGATCTGACCAACGGTGCGCCGGACTGCAACGGCAACCAGGTCCCTGACAGCTGCGACATCACCAGCGGCTTCTCGGTCGATTGCAACAGCAACTCGGTCCCCGACAGCTGCGACCTCGCCAACGGCGCGCCGGACTGCAACGGCAACCAGGTCCCTGACAGCTGCGACATCGCCAGCGGCACGTCGCAGGACTGCAACGCGAACCAGGTGCCCGACAGCTGCGACCTGGCCAACGGCACGTCGAAGGACTGCAACGGGAACTCGATTCCCGACAGCTGCGACATCGCCAGCGGCCTCAGCAGCGACCCCGAGGGTGACGGCATCCCCAACAGCTGCGAGCCCGATCCGGGCGTGACGATGTCGGGTCCCGGCAACACGGCCCCCGGCCAGTGCCGCGCGATCGGCGACGAAGTCACCTTCGACGTCTCGGTCCTCAATCCGCCGATCGTCACGGTCGCCGGCCAGTTCAACGTGGTCTATGACCGCGCGGTGCTGGAGTATGTCGGCATCTCGGGCGGCGACGCCCCGATCACCGACATCCTGGTGAGCAGCCACGATGCGTCCAACGGGTCGATCTTCTGGATCTCGACGATCCCCAACGGCGGCAGCGGCACGCTGGCCGACCTGCGCGTGGCGAGCCTTCGCTTCCGCGTGATCGCCGATGACTGCGACGGCGGCGTGCATGCGTCGCTCGACGAGGGCTTCGCCCCGGTGCTGATCGCCAACGACGGCGGCGTCACCGCGGACCTGCCGCTCACGCAGCCTGCGTCCTTCGTGATCGACACGACCGGCCCGGTGCTCTCGGGCGTGCCTGCGGACGTCTCGGTGCCTGCGGATGCCGGCAGCGGCTGCTTCGCGGCCCGCGAGCTCACGCCTCCGACGGTGATCGACAACTGCGGTGACGCCGACCTGGTGATCACCCGCAGCGATGGCCAGCCGCTCGGCGCCCCGTGGGCCTGCGGCACCACCACCGTGACGTGGTCGGCGACCGACGGCTGCGGCCGCACGGCGCAGGCCATGACCATGGTGACGGTCGAGCCGTACCACCTGCTTGACCTGCGCCTGGCGTATGCGGGCTCGGGCTACTCGTCGTCGATGGCTCGCTGCATCGACATCGACCTCGGTGATGTCGAGGCTGCGGTCGCCATGACCTTCGCCGGCGGCGTGGGCATGGAGACGATCCAGGTGCCCGTGGGCAGCTACGGCTGCGCTACCGCCGACGACGACCTGCACTCGCTGGTCTCGACCGGCAGCGTGGTCATCGAAGGCACCCGCTACGTGCTCGCGCTTGCGGGAACGTCGGCGCTGGTCAACGGCGACGTGACCGATGACAACCTCATCAACGTCGCCGACTGGGGCGTGATCGTGACGCGCATCGGCTCGATGCAGCCGGCCGACGTGGACTGCTCGACCGCGGGCTTCCATGTCGACTTCAACGGCGACGGTGCCGTGACGCAGGCCGACGGGGACTTCATCGTCTCCAGCCTGCTGCGCACCGGCGCCAGCGGCTGCGGCGCCCTCACCGGCGGCACGGCCGACGAAGGCGCGATGACCGTCGATCAGCTTGCGGCCATCGCCGGCCCCAACGCCATCCTCGCCGACCTCAACGGCGACGGCATGGTCGACCTCGACGACGTCAGCCTCTGGGCTGCCGCCAGCGAGCGTCGCGGCGAAGAGTGATCGATCGCCACATCTTCCGCACCAACACCAGGGGGTCGGCTCACGCCGGCCCCCTGTTTCGTTGGTGATTCAGTGCCTCAGTCGGAGATCGCCCCGAGCAGGTCGCCCGGAACCGCCGGCGCGCTCGCGGGACGGCCGAACAGCCAGCCCTGGAAGCCGGTGCAGCCAAGATCAAGCAGGCGTCGGTGCTGCGCCGTGGACTCGACGCCTTCAGCCACCACGCGCAGCCCGAGCGCCGAGCTCATCGCCAGGATGGCGCGCACGATCGCCTCGTCGTGCGAGTCGCTCATCATGCGACGCACGTAGCTCCGGTCGATCTTGACCTCGCTCACCGGAAGGCGGCGCAGGTAGGTGAGTGACGAGTAGCCCGTACCGAAGTCATCGAGCGAAAACTCGACGCCGTGATCTCGCAGCCGGTGCATGCGACGAGCCGCAAAGCCGAGCTCCGTGACGACGGTCGCTTCGGTGATTTCCAGTCGCAGGGCGGCACCGGGAAGCCCGGACTCGGCCAGTGCAGCCACCACGCGATCGGGAAACTCCGGATGCATGAACTCGGGGCCGCTGAGATTCACGGCGACGCGGAATCCCGTCGGCGCGACCGGCATCCACGACCGGGCCTGGGCGCACGCTTGCGCGAGGCCCCACGTGCCGATGGCGTGGATGAAGCCCGAATCCTCGGCGACCGGGATGAACTCCGATGGCCCGACCTGTTCCCCGCCGTCGCCGTGCCAGCGCACGAGCGCCTCGGCCGACATCAGGCGCCCGTGGGCATCGACGATCGGCTGGTAGTGAAGGCCAAGACGGCCATCCGCGAATTCCCTGCGCAGACGGGCCTCGAGCGCGGAGCGCCGATCGACACGCTGCTGCATCTCGGGACGGAAGACCCGGAACTGGTTGCGACCTGACTCCTTCGCCGCGTACAGCGCGACGTCGGCGCCGCGGAGCAGGGCCATGGCGCCCAGTCCAGCGTCGCAGGTCAGGGCCACGCCGATCGACACGCTATGGTGCACCGTGCCCACGTCGAGTTCGTAGGGCCTGCCCAGGGCATCGATGATCTTGCTCGCGACGGACTCGGCCGTCGACCGGGCATCGTCGAGCTTGCCGCTGAGATGCTCAAGCAGGACCACGAACTCGTCGCCGCCAAGGCGGGCGACGGTGTCGTACGGGCGCACGAGCTCCCGCAAGCGACGCGCCACCGCGCGAAGCAGCTGGTCCCCCGCGGCATGACCATGCGTGTCATTGAGCCGCTTGAAACGGTCGAGATCGATCATGAGCACCGCGGTCGTCTGGCCCATGCGGCTGCGGGCCCGCAGGGCCTGGTGCAGGCGATCGTCAAGCAATCGCCGGTTCGGGAGCTCGGTCAGCGGGTCGAAGAACGCCAGCTGGTGAATGTGGCTCTCGTAGCGCTTGCGCTCGCTCAGGTCGAGCATGGTGCCGGAGTAGCGGGTGGCGTGCCCCGCCTCATCGCGGCTGATCAGGCCGCGCACGAGCACGGGAAGGAAGGTGCCGTCATCGCAGCGCAGGCGAAGCTCACGCTCGATGGCATCGTCCTTGCCTGCGAACGCGCGCTCGAGCCCCGCCCGGAAATCGATCGCGTCATCGGGGTGGACCCGGTCGAACCAGAATCCCGGGATCGTGCGGCCGCTGGAGCCCTGACCGGTGATCATCGCAAGCCACCGTGGCGAGACGAAGGTGCTGTCGCCAAGGATGTCCCAATCCCACCAACCATCGTTGGTGCCGCGCAGCACCCGCTCGAGCCGTTCCTCGGACTCGCGCAGCTGCGCCAGGTGCCGCTCGATCGCGCCCCGGTCGGCGAGGTTGCCCAGGTGCGCACCGAGCTTCTCGGCCAGGATGGCGAGCATCCCACGGGACTCCTCGCCCGTGGGAACGCGCATGCCGGACATGGCCTTGGTCGACGACGCCAGCACCGCACCGATCACTGCCCCATCGCGACCGATCACCAGCGCGCCAATGGCCTCGGCAAGGTCCGGCCCCGGCAGTGCAGCGAGCGCGGGTGCAGGCAAGGGTGCCACGCGCTCCTGGCCGATCAGCTCGACCAAGGCCGGCAGCGCCTGTGACCAGGCGACGGCATCGATGCCTTCCCCGTGGCACGCGAACGTCCGCCCGGAGGCCCGGCACACGTCACACGCCACCCACACCGCGGCGACAGGAACATCCAGCACGTCGACGATGGCCTCGGCGAACGCATCGGCGATCGACGAGGCGTCGACCGACGCGAGCAGCCGGTTCGACAGGCGGTTCATCCGCATCAGCTGGTCAACCTGCCGGTCCAGACGGGTCCGTGCCGCGATCAACTGCTGCTGGAGCAGATTGCGTGTGCTCGCCGCAAGCGATGCAGGATCGTGGCCTTGGCCGCCTGGCATCAACGCTCCTGAGGAAGCCGATAGATCGCACCGAGCGCCGTGGTGTAGTTGTGGTAGGCGTTCCGACCGCCGAGCCGCGCGTACTCGCCGAACCCGTACATCCCAAGCCACGGAGGCACCACGCCACCGTTCGCGAGCGGCTGCTGCATGCGGTGCACGAGCTCTTCCTTCATCACACGGTTGAAGAGCAGGCGCCCACGTGCCAGGCAGTCGGCATGGAAGACGGCGATCGGGGCGAGCCCGGGCCGCCGTGCGCACATCGACCGCATCATGCGGTCCATGTCGTTGAAGATGCGATCCTCATCGCGCACCGTGAGCCAAAGACGGGCACCCTCGACCGCATCGGTGGCGTAGATCAACTCTCCAGCGGCCGTGTGGTGCGTCACCACGCGCAGGATGTGGTCGTTGCCATACTCGGCCGCGAGCGGCTGGGGCAATCGCTCGGCCAGCGCTCCGATGGGGATGGTGTCACCTTCCATCGCCTCGGGTCCCAGCCCAAGCCGCTCCAGGAAGATCGTCCAGGCAGGCTCGCCATCGAGTTCCTGGATGCGGTTGCCGCGGGCCTTGGTGACCGTCATCGGTGACCCGGTGGCGATGAAGCCGTGGCTCGCCTGGGTCTCGAACACGAGCGTCGGATCCCAGAAACCAACGGCAAATGCCGCGTGCTGGAAGCGAACCCCATCGATGGCCTGGTAGGTGGCCACCCCCTGCATCTGGTCGGAACTGGTCGCACCGAAGATGACGACGTCGGGCCCGAGGACCGACTCGATGCCCTCGATGATCCGGTCGTTGGCGATGTCGATGCCCGATGCGAGCAGGTAGACCATGCGCACCGGATGCGGAGTGCCGAGGAGTCCACGCGCGAGTTCGACGCCCTTCTCGAACGATGTGTCGCCGTACAGCCCGTCGACCTGCGCCACGCTGCAGCCTTCGCCCGAGACGCACATCAGCGCGATGTCGTGCAGCGACTCGCCCGGCCCTTCGCGGCCGATCACGCCTGCGCACGATGCCGCGAGCACGCGTGCGCCCGGGCAGCGCGACTGGACCACCCTGGACAGGGTCGCCACGTCGTGACCCACGCAGGCATTGATGAACACCAAACCGCACGAGGGCGACGGCGAGCCGGTGGCGAGTTCGAGCGCCTCGAGCACGGCACGTTCGGGGTTGACGGCACGGGTGTTGGCTGAATGGAACTCAAGCATGGGGCCTCCACGATGATCGAACGGTTCGCAGCCCCGGTGCTGCGGCGCGCCATGATCCTCATCGGATGCCCGACGACGCTGCCACCAAAGTCTACGTGTCACGCAGGACGGATCGAAGCCGGAGCGGCCTTCCGTGTACCCTGATCGGCCCGCCATGAGCCAGCCTGACCATCCACGCCGCACCTTTGCGATCATCTCGCATCCCGACGCCGGCAAGACCACGCTGACCGAGAAGTTCCTGCTGTACGGCGGCGCGATCGACCTTGCCGGCTCGGTGACGAGCCGCAAGGACCGACGGGCCACGGCCAGCGACTGGATGGACCTTGAGAAGCAACGTGGCATCTCGGTCAGTTCCACGCTGCTCCAGTTCGACTACTCGGGCTACCGCGTGAACCTGCTCGACACGCCGGGCCACCAGGACTTCAGCGAGGACACCTACCGCGTGCTCACGGCCGTCGATGCCGCGGTCATGGTCATCGACGCAGGCAAGGGCGTCGAGGCCCAGACGCGAAAGCTCTTCGAGGTCTGCCGCCGTCGTGGCGTGCCGATCTTCACGTTCATGAACAAGTGCGACCGACCGACGCGTCCCCCGCTGGACCTGGTCGACGAGCTCGAGAAGATCCTCGGCATCGGCGCCTATCCGGTGAATTGGCCGATCGGCACCGGCGCCAACTTCCGCGGCGTGTATGACCGCGCGGCACGCCAGATGCATCTCTTCGAGCGCACCAGCGGCGGCGCGTTCGTGGCGCCATCGACGGTGGGCGGCATCGACGATCCGCGGCTGCTCGAGCGGCTCGACAGCGACGCCCACACCGAGAGCCTGCAGGAAGTGCAGATGCTCGACGAGACCGGCGGCGCCGGCGCGGCCTTCGACCGCGATGCGGTGCTCGCGGGGCGCGTGACGCCGGTCTACTTCGGGAGCGCGATCAACAACTTCGGCGTGCAGCTCCTGCTCGATGGCTTCCTGCGCGACAGCAGCCCGCCGACGGCGCGCCAGTCGCGGGCCGGGCGGATCGAGCCGGGCGACGAGCGCTTCAGCGGCTTCATCTTCAAGATCCAGGCGAACATGGACCCCAAGCACCGCGACCGCATCGCGTTCCTGCGCGTGGTCTCGGGCACCTTCGAGCGCGAGATGCAGGTCGTGCACGCGCAGAGTGGCCGGCGCGTGCGCCTGGGCAACGCCGCCAAGCTCTTCGGCAACCAACGCGAAACGGTCGACCACGCGGTCGCCGGCGACGTGGTGGGCCTGGTCGGCAACGATCTCTTCGGCATCGGCGACACGCTCACCGACGACCGCACGATCGTCTTCGACGAAATCCCGGAGTTCACGCCCGAGTGCTTCGCCTACCTGCACAACCCGCAGCCGGGCAACTACAAGAAGTTCAACCTCGGTCTTGAGCAGCTGCTGCGCGAGGGCGTGGCGCGCAAGTTCGAGACCGTGGGCAGCGGCACGAAGATCGCGCTGCTCGCGGCCGTCGGCCCGTTGCAGTTCGAGGTGATGGCGCACCGCCTGAAGGGCGAGTACGGCGCCGAGAGCCGGCTCGAGAGCGCCCCCTGGCAGATCACGCGGTGGTGGCGCCGCAAGGGCCACGACGCGCCATCGATGGCCGAGGAGCGCGAGATGGAACTGCCCGATGCGCCGCAAGGCTCACGCCTGGCGTGGGCCGACCGCGGACGCGGCGTCGTGCTCTTCAGCGATCACTGGCCGGTGCGGTTCTTCCAGGAGCGCAACCCCGAGATCGAACTCTCGGCCGTGCCGTGGGATCACGCCGCGGCGATCGCGATGGATTCGGCCCAGCAGATCAAGCGCTGATCGCGCGCAGACCGGGGCCGCGGCCTCACGCGGCGTGCGCCGTCCTCGCCCAGCGCCAACGTGCGTCACGCACCGCTCAGCGTGGTGCCGCCCTCGACGCGACGGCATCGAGCAGCCGATCCGCCGATCCCGGTGCACGGTCCAGGAAGAGTGAGGGCTCGACAAGCTCAAGTTCCATCAGGAGCG
>VFQT010001669.1_pt1 | contig 25763 bp, 24 predicted proteins | sample 3512381 | NCBI WGS metagenome assembly VFQT01 (sample SAMN10412376, study PRJNA504923) | tailings metagenome | isolation source: Relicate 2 Philex TSF3 active mining site | place: Philippines: Tuba, Benguet | collected 2017-08-29
TGCGACCACTGACATCACTCGTCATGTCGGCACCGAGATCTCGGGCATCGATCTGCTCGACCTGAGCGACGCAGCGGTCGACGAACTGCTGCGTCTGGTCGCCGACCGGGGTGTCGTGGTCGTTCGCGACCAACCGATGACCATTCCGGAGCAGATCGAGTTCGGCGCACGACTCGGCGAACTGCACGTACACCCGGCGTATGCGCAGAGTCAGTACCCCGAGGCTCTCCACATCTACGGCGACGAGAACTCGAAGATGGTGCCCGGTGAGGGCTGGCACTCCGATGTGAGCTGCGACGAGCAGCCTCCAGGCGTCTCGATGTTGCGCATCGAAACGACGCCCAGGGTCGGCGGTGACACTGCCTTCTCGCACCAGGCGGCGTTGTACGAGTCGTTTTCCGACACGTTCAAGGAATTCCTCCGGTCGTTGAGCGCACGCCACTCGGGTGATCTTCCGTGGCGCAACCAGTACAAGAGCGTCGACCCGAAGCAGTACCCCCGCAATGTTCACCCCGTGGTTCGGACACACCCCATTACTGGGCGCGATGCGCTGTACGTCAACAGCGGCTTCACCGACCGCATCTGGGACATGGACGACTGGGAAAGCGATCTCTTGCTGAAGGGCTTGTTCGACAAGATCGCATATGCCGTCGAATTCCAGTGCCGCGTGCGATGGGAACCAAACACCGTCACCTTCTGGGACAACCGCACTGTTCAGCACCACGCGTGCTGGGACTATTTCCCCGAGAAGCGGGAAGGTTGGCGGGTGACCACGCGCGGCGAGAGGCCGTACCTCGCCGGTTGATCCCGGTCTGTGGTCTCAGAAGGCCACAGGATCAACCGGTCTCGGCTTCGCCCGAGTCGTAAGATCGAGATTCCATGACTGTTCGTGAGACCCGCTCGACCATTCTCGAACTGGCCATCGCAGTCATCGATGAGCACGGTGAACAGGCCATCCGTACGAACCATCTGGCGGCCGAGGCCGGCACCACTCCCCCGACGCTCTATCACTACTTCGGTAGCCGTGAAGGTTTGGTGGAAGAGGCACAGGCCGAGCGGTTCTTCCGGAACCTCGTTCTTGACGTCGACATCCTCATTGCTCAACTTGCCGCGACATCGACAGAAAAGCAGCTCCGCAAGGCAATCAACGATCTGTTCTTGAGGCGTGACTCACACGATCGCATCGCAGTTCGATGGAAGCGACTGAACGCTCTCGGTGCGGCATACGCACGCGAGGGACTCGAGCGTCGCATCACCGAGATGCACAACGAAGTGGTCACCAAGATGGCCCTTGCCCTGATGCCGTTCCAGCGTCAGGGGTTCATTCGCCAAGACATCGATCTGCGTGCCGTGATCGCCTGGTACAACGGCGCGGTGCTCGGCAAGGCACTCGTGACGATGGACGGCAGCGACATCGACGCAGGCCAATGGGAACGCACCATGAACGAGGCCGTGCTCTTCACGCTGTTCGGCCCCGACAGCGTGCAGTGATGCACGACGCATCACTCGTCGTCTGATTCCCCACCGTTCACGAACACGATCTCGCCGCAGTTGGGGCACTCCACCTCGCCGCCGTCGGCCTCTTCGTGAAACAACGGCACTTCGCCGCACGACGGACACAATTCGCCGGACTCGATCTCCACGTCATCCTCCTCGTCTACGTGGTGAACAACCAAGACCGTAGAACGAGCATGTCGCACATCAGTCGAGGTCCCCGAGTCTTGCTGTACGGCGAATGAATGGCTGTCACATCGTCGGCACTCCCGAAACTCACACTGTTGTAGGAAACTTTTTTCGCTCGGTTGCGAGAAGAGACAACCTGACCTTGCACCACTACCCTCGGCACTTGCCATGACTTTCTGGTGTCGCTCACACACGACTCGCCTTCTCGTCGCGATGTTCGCCGCGACGACAGTCATCTCGTCGTGCGGGGGTGATGCAACCAGTCGCACCCTGAACGTGCCAGCCGATCACTCCACCATTCAGGCCGCCGTCGATGCGGCAAAGCCAGGGGATCTCGTGCTGGTCGCGCCGGGAACCTACGACGAAGCCGTGAAAGTGACCGTCGATGGCATCACCGTGCGCGGTACGGACCGCAACGCCGTGGTGCTCGAGGGCAACCACCGACTCGCGAACGGTTTCTACGTCGGTGCCGACGGGGTGAGCATCGAGAACCTCACGGTGCGCAACTTCACGCAGAACGGGGTCGTCTTCAACGGCATCGATGCCGCGACGAACGGCAAGGGCCCCGACCCCGACGTTGAATACGGGACCCCGGGTCACGCACTTGTTGGATGGGCGGCACGGTACGTGACCAGCCACAACAACGGCCTCTACGGCATCTATGCCTTCGCCGCATCCGACGGAGTGGTCGAAGATTCGTGGGTGTCGGCCCACCCTGACTCGGGCATCTACATCGGCCAGTGCAATCCCTGCCGAGCGGTGGTGCGCCGAGTGACAGCGCACAAGAATGCCATCGGCTACTACGGCACGAATGCCTCGGGTGACGTGTGGGTGATCGAGTCGACGTTCTCGAACAACCGACTCGGTATCGCCCCGAACTCACAGCGCATGGAGAAGCTCGCACCACAACTCGGCGCGACGATTGCCGGCAATCTGGTTCTCGACAACGACGACCCCACGGCACCCGCGATCCCCGACGGATTCTTCGGCGGCGGGATTGCCGTCGGTGGCGGCGCGAGCAACGTCGTCGTTCGGAATCGAGTCGAGGGGCACGACTTCGCAGGCATTGTTCTCTCGGCGATGAACGACTTTCTTCCCCGCGACAACAGAGTCGACGGCAATGTTCTGGCCGACAACGCTGTCGACCTCGCATGGTCGCCGCAGGGAGCCCGGGCAGCCGACGGAAACTGCTTTGCCGGAAACACCTTCACCACCTCCCGCCCGGCCGACATCGAATTGCGCATGCCATGCACAGGGTCGGCAGACGTGACCGACGTGGACGTGCGACCACTTCCACTTGCCGGGCGTCCCGGTCGAGTCGACTACAAGACGATCGCTGCACCTGACCCCCAGCCGACAATGCCCGCCGAACGCGTGTCGGCGGTTCCCGCACGACCAGTCTTCATCGTGCCGTCTCTCGAGTCGATCGCGGTGCCCCCGCGATGAGACGAACGTTGCGTGTGCTGGGCGTTGCTGCGGTGACGCTCGTTGCTGCCTGCGGGGGCGGTGATGACAGTGGAAACAGCGAGCGTCCCCTCACAGGTGAGGAAGCCGGGCTGATGGCAATGGTGCAGTACTCGAACATGCAGATTGGTGGCGCGACCGTGGAAGTCGCCTCGGCAAGCACCGTCACCAATGAATCGGTTTCGCTGCGCGGCGAGGTGGACTGGGCCGATCACACCGGTCGAGTCCTCGTCTCGGCCAATGGAAAGGAAGCAGGCGTCTCCGAGATTGCGTGGACAGGTGGCCAGATCTTCGAGCGACGTCGTGATCTCGCACAGATTCTCCCGAGTCTCGGCTATGCGCCCGACACCTGGATCACCCGCCAGATCGACCCTGTCAACCGGCCAGTCGATCGGGTGATCGCCATTCTCGTGCGCCTGTCGTCGACCGAACCCGACAATGCGGTTCTCGTCCAACAAGAAGAAGGCTCAGCTTTCATCCGCACCGACACGTGGCGAGACAGCCCGGTGAACGTCTTCCGGTACGGGAATCAGACGCACTATTGGCTCGACGCCGACACGGGCGACCTGCGCCGGTTCGAGGGAAACAATTCGACGTTCACGGCACCCGTCATCATCGACATCATCGAGCGATCAGAGAAGACGATCCCTCTGCCAGCCGTCGACGACGTGGTGCCGGTCTCGAGACTTCGTGAGCTGTATGAGTCGACGGCTCCGTGATCTGGCCTGTGCGACGCTCGTCGTGCTTGCTGCAGGGTGCGCTTCGTCGCCGACCTCGACCACCGCGGAGAAGACCTTCGTCGCACAGATGATTCCCCATCACGAGTTGGGCATGAGACTCATGGACATCGCCGCCACGCGTGCGGACGACGTCAGATTGCGGCGATTGGTCTTTGAGATGGGTGGCTATCACCATTCCGACATGGCCTCGCTCTCGAAATGGTCGTTCGAATGGGGCGTCAAACCGTCCGGGGACTTCCCCGGTGATCTCCCCGACACAACACTCGATCGACTCGCGACATTCACGGGAGCAGAATTCGACGAGGCGTGGCTCGACGCGATGATCGACCATCACGAAGGGGCTCTCGCTATCTCTCGCGGTGCTCTCGCAGATGACGTACGCGCAGAGATCAGGGAGATGGCGAGGACCACTCTTGAAGTTCAGTCACGCGAAATCGACGAGATGTCGCAACTGATTCGGGAGTTCGTGAACGCACCTAGTTGACGTGAACGACTCCGCCGGAGACGGTTGCCCTCACGGCGATGTCTTTGATCGCCATCGTGTCGACCGCGGTCGGATCGTCGGAGAGAACCGCGAAGTCGGCCCGCTTCCCCACCTCGATCGAGCCGAGTTCGTGATCGAGATGCAACAGGTATGCAGAATCGAGAGTCACGGCACGCAGTGCGGTCTCGGCAGAGATGCGTTCCTCTGGGCCGAGCAGATGCCCAGACGACGTGATGCGGTTCACCGCACACCACATGGTGAACAACGGATCAAGCGGCGTCACCGGCGCATCGCAGTGAATGGAAAACGGAATACCCATGCGGTGTGCCGTTCCGCATGCGTCGAGTTTGCGGGCCTTCGCCGGCCCCATCGTCTGCGTGCGGTGAATGTCACCCCAGTACCAGATGTGGTTGGCGAACAAGTTCGGCAACACACCGAGGTTCTTCATCTTGCGGAACATCGCCTCCGACGCCATCTGCACGTGTTCGAGCCGGTGCCGGTGGTCGACACGTGGGTATTCGAGCAGAAGCTGCTCGTATGCCCACAGCCCGGCAGCGATTGCCTTGTCGCCGTTGGTGTGCATGGCGAGTTGCAGACCCGCACGGTGATACGGCCGCATCAACTCGACCATCTCCACCGGGTCGGCCACCCACATCGCATGGTCGTCACCACAGCAGTACCCGGGCCAGTCGAGTTGGCCGGTGCGACCCTGGATCGATCCGTCGAGCGTGAACTTCACCGGACCCATTCGGTGCTTGTCGCCGGCACGCGACGCAAGGGTGACGATGTGGTCGACAGTGTCGGCTCCCAGGTTCTTCTCCACCGCCTGCGCGAGTGGCGCATAGATCACCCGGACCGGAAACTCGTCTGATTCGACCACAGCCGCCACGCGATCGACGCGTTGCTGCACAGCCATGAACGCAAGCTCCGTCACCGTCGTGCAGCCGACCTGTCGTGCAAGTGCGCCACCGTCGCGCATGCCCTGTTCGACACTCCGCGAGAGTTTCACGAGAGAGCCGAGTACCAACACGAGCGCATCGAGCTCTTGCAACGTGCCGGTCGGCTCGCCGGTGCCGTCGCGCACGACACCTTCGATGTTCGTCTCGCGAGTCACCCCGGCACGTTCGAGCAGAGCGGTGCTGCAGTGCACCACGTGGAGGTTCGACTGACCGACGAACACTGCGCGATCAGGCGCGATCGCGTCGAGAACGTGACGATCGATTCCTGGGCTGTTCGCCATGCCCGGGTCCCAGCCGAGACAGATGACAATCTCGTTCGGGTCGGGAGTCTCCGCAACGGCTCGTGCAATACGGTCGAGCGCTGCCTCGTGCGTGGGGCACCCGGGTTGCACTCCCCCGTCGGGTGTGCGCCGGTCGTACGAGCCGACCCACGCAAACCGCGACAACGATCCTTCGTCGAGAATGTGCGAGTGACCCTCGATGAACCCGGGCACGATCACGTCGCCACCGAACCGGTCGTCGACGGTCGCGCCGGTGCCGGCGAGGTCACTCGAGACCTCGTCGAACGTGCCGGCATGCAACACCCGACCTTCGCTCACGGCAACCGCATCGGCGACGGGACACCCGGGGTCGAGCGTCACGACACGACGGGCGCGATAGATCACCGGCGGTTGGACCATTGGTACGAACCTAGTCAGCGGCGAGGTCTGCGTCGCGACCCGGGCTTGGAGGCGCGCTTTGCCTTTGCCACTCGGGCAGCAGCGAGCAATTCCGATGCCTCGGCCACATCGACTGCAAACACTTGCTCGGGCGACGAGAGTTTCGCCCGCACCTCACCGGCCGCCACGTAGCCACCGTGCTTGCCGACACCAGCAACAATCTCCTCACCCGTTGCGGGGTCGACACCGACCGTGCGCGGAAGGCTCAGCATCAGCCGGGCATCGTCGAGCGTTGCGGTGACCGGGTTCATCGACGGCAGCAATGCACCAAAGAGCGGCTTCGCGGCACCCGGTGCGAAATTGCCCTTCACACCCCATTGGAAGAACGCCGAGTCGAGCCGACGACGCACGAGCACCGGCGCACCGTCGATCTCGCCGAGTTCACGATCGCGTTCCGACCCGAGCACCGCGTGCAACTCGGCAATGTCGAGTGCACAGAAGTCGGTCTCGTCTGCGATGGTCAGCATTTCCGACCCGGCCTCGATGTACGGCCGGAACGTGCCGCCCATCATGCGGCCAGGCCGCACCACGATCGTCTCCCCCGACCCGGGCAACTCACCGAGTTGCAGAGCCCACATGTCACGCGGGTCGATGTCGGAGAGGCACTTTTCGATCAGTGCGTCGAGTCCATCGGAGTCATCGTCGCCGAAGAAGAATTCCGTCAACACCGAGACGTCGTCGAGTTCACCTTCGGCGACGTTGTCGAGTCGTTCTTCGAGGTGGCTGGTGTAGTCGAGGTTCACGAACGGCGCGAACGACGTCGTGAGAAGATGATTCACCGCGAACGCTGTCACCGTGGGGATCAACGCTCTGTCGCCGCGCTTCGAGAACACGAACCTGTCACGCAACTTCGTGATCGTCGAGGCGTACGTACTCGGGCGGCCGACGCCCGCCTTCTCGAGCGCCTCCACCAGAGTGCCGTCGTTGAAACGCGCCGGCGGTTGGGTGGAATGCTCCTTCGGCTCAGCCGATGCCACAGGCACCTCGTCCCCGACCGAGAGCACTGGAAGACCCGGATCGTCGTCACCGTCACGACCCCACACGGCGAGGAACCCGACCTCGATATATGTGGTGCCCGACACCGTGAAGTCACAGATCATTCCGGCGCCGATCGACTGCATGGTGATGGTGCGGGTGAAGCCCTTGGCAGATGCCATTTGCGACGCGATCGTGCGGCGCCAAATGAGGTCGTAAAGGTCTTGCTGGCGCTTGGTGAGACCCGTCGGTGCGCGCTCAGCGAGCCGGGTGGGTCTGATCGCCTCGTGTGCTCCTTGGGCATTCTTGCCCGAGGCCGTCGTCCACCGGTCTTTCGGGTGAACGGCATCGCTGCCGTACAGGTCGCGAATGGTCGCCTTGATGGCAGCCCGCGACGACCCGTGGTGCACGGCGATGTCGGTACGCGGATAGGTGATGTGACCCTTGTTGAAGAGTTCCTGGGCGATGTCTCCGGCTTCCTTCGCGCCCATGCCGAGACGCGACGACGCGTCCTGCAGGAGCGAACTCAACGTGTGGGGCGGACGCGGGTTGCGCGTGGCCTCTTTCTCGGTGATGTCGACGACGGTCACCGTCCAACCATTCACGAGACCTTCGGCGATGGTCGAGGCTTGCACCGGGCCGACATGCACACGCTCTGCCGTCAACACACCGTTCGCATCGAAGTCACCCCCGGTTGCGACCTTGACGGAGTCGATGGCCGTGAGCCGTGCATCGAAGGTCGGGGCCGTCGCTGAGGCGAAGGTGACGTCCCAGTACACAGCAGCGACGTGGGCGAGACGTTCCAGTTCGCGTTCGACCACCAGACGTACCGCGGGGCTCTGCACACGACCGGCGGTGGCGTTCTTGCGGATCTTCTTGCGGGCGACGTTCGACACTCGGAAGCCGAACACCATGTCGAGAACGCGTCGTGCCCGGGCTGCTGCAACCAGGTTCCAGTCAATGTCGCGCGGGTTCGACAGAGCCTCGGCGATCGCATCAGAGGTGAGTGCACCCAGGTCGATGCGCTCGACCGGAACCGATGGTGCGAGGAACTCGGCGACATGGGCCGCGATCATCTCGCCTTCGCGATCGGGGTCGGTGGCGATCACGACCTTCGAGCACTCGGCGAGATCGCTGCGCATCTGCTCGATGACCTCGGTGCCCTTGTCGGTGAGCTGGTACTCGGCGGCGAACCCGTTCTCGACGTCGATCGACTTGTCACTCTCAGGAATGTCTGCGATGTGCCCGTAGGTGGCTCGCACGATGAAGTCGTCGCCCAGCAACTTGGTGATGGTGCGTTGCTTCACCGGCGATTCGACGACGAAGAGAATCGATCCCGACCCGGCCGATGACGGCGTGTTGCGGGACGAGGTGCGCGAGGTCTTGGGTGTGGACTTGGGCTTGGGTGTGTCTGTCATGGGGAGCCGTCGTACAACCACCCTGTCTCAGGGCGCCGTCTCGGACCTGTCTCTCATCCTTGCTGCACAAGGGAAACACCGAAGACTTGACAGCCCTTGCGTGCGCGCGATCGCGCGCGCGGAAGGTCTTATGACGCAACTTACCCCTCTGATACCGTGCCGACGTGGCTGGTCACACCGTCGCACGACACGACAACGGCGAACCCCAGCGGTCGTGGACATTCCTCACGAATCACGGTCATGTTCTCGTCTGCATCGCGCAGAACAGCGACATCCGGATCTCCGAGATCGCCGACTTGGTCGGCATCGGCGAACGGGCGGCCCATCGCATCGTGGGTGACCTGGTGCGCGACGGGTACGTGATCCGCAACCGCGACGGCCGACGGAACACCTATTCGGTCGACTTCTCCCAGCCGCTGCGCCACCCTCTCGAGCGCGACCATTCGGTGGGTGAGTTCTTCAACATCTTCGTCGAGGAGACGCACAGCACGACATAGGTTGTGGTTCATGAGCCGCCCACTCGATCAGTTCGGATTCGACTCGGTCGACCTCGAGTGGTTGCGCACCAAGCCAGGTCAGAAGTGGCACAAGGTCTCACCGTTGCTCGCAGCGTGGGTGGCCGACATGGACTTTGCTCCGGCACCCGCGATCGTCGACCATCTTCGTGCGGTGCTCGACAGTGGCGACGTGGGCTACCCGGTGCGTGACGACAAACGTCGCATGCGCTCCGTCGACGCGTTCGCCGCGTGGATGGGATCGCGACACGGGTGGACGATCGACACCGACCGCATCCGTGAGTGGAACGATGTGGTTCAGGCGGTGCAGGCCGTTCTCCACGTCGCGACGTCGCCCGGCGACGGCGTGATCGTGCACACACCGGCGTATCCACCCTTCTTCGAGGCGATCGAGCAGACGAAGTGCCGTCTCGTGTCTCTCCCCGCCGCCATCGACGGCGACACGATCTCGTTCGACGTCGATGATCTTGAACGCCGGCTCGCGACAGAGACAGCCCGGGTGCTGTTGCTCTGCAATCCGCAGAACCCGACGGGCCGTGTCTTCACTCGTGACGAACTCTCGCGTCTGATCGACCTCGCAGAACGGCACGATCTGTTGATCATCAGCGACGAGATCCACGCGGACCTCGTGTACGACGATCGCCGGCACATTCCGATCGCCTCGCTGCCCGGCGCCGCACACCGCACCGTGACGATCACGTCGGCATCGAAGTCGTTCAACCTGGCCGGGCTGCGGTATGCGGTGTCGCACTGCGGAGCCGATTGGGTCGAGGAACGACTTACGTCTCTCCCCGATCATCTCTTCGGTGCCACGAACATCATGGGTGCCGAGGCGGCGTGGGCGGCGTGGACGAACGGGGCCGAATGGCTCGATGCGGTGCGGGCACATCTCGGTCGCTTGCGTGACCTGACGATCAACCTGGTGCGCGAGCATCTCCCGGGCGTGAATGCGCACCGTCCCGAGGCGACCTACCTGGCGTGGCTCGACTGCTCGGCTCTTCCGATCGCCAACGACCCGCGTGAGGCGTTCCGCGCCGTCGGTGTGGAACTGAGCCCGGGAACGTCGTTCGGACCCGGCGGTGACGGACATGCGCGGCTCAATTTCGCGACGTCATCGCACGTGATGGAAACAATTGTCCGGTCAATGGCAGGTGCCGTCGTCCGGTGACGATGCACACTCTTCGGCGCGACAACATGGAGCGATGGAGCCCTGGCAGCTGAGTGGAACCGAAACGTCACGATTGGTGCGTGACCGTCGCTTGAGCGCACGGGAAGTGGCGGAGTCGCACATCGCTCGCATCGACACCGTCAACGGACAGTTGAACGCCATCGTTCTCCGTACCGACGACGATGCACGCGATCGCGCAGCGAGGGTCGACAAGAACCCGACGGGAGCACTGGCCGGAGTGGCGATCACCACCAAGATCAACACTGACCACACCCCCTACCCCACCACGAATGGCATCAAAGCGCTCGAGAACAACCTTGCGACGCGCATTCACCCGTGCATCGAGGGACTCCTCGACTCGGGCGGCCTCATGCTCGGTCGCACGAACTCGCCGGCCTTCGCGATGCGCGCCCACACCGAGAACGAGCTGCACGGCGAGACACTGAACCCGCACCGACTCGACATCTCGTCGGGTGGTTCGAGTGGAGGTGCGGCCGTCGCGGTTGCCGCCGGCATGTGCCAGATCGCCCAGGGCAACGACGTCGCCGGGTCGGTGCGCTGGCCGGCGCACCAGAACGGGGTGATCGGATTGCGACCGACGATCGGCCGGCTTCCGAGCGGTGGCACCAACCCGAACCCGCGAGGGTGGAGTGCGGCGAACATGTCGACTCAAGGTCCGATCGCGCGCACGATGGCCGACATCGAAGTCGCCTATGTCGCGATGCGCGATGCGAACTGGACGACCGAGCCGAACTGGATCCCGGCCCGGAACGACTTTGCGACTCCCGTGCGGCTGCGCGTTGCCGTCGTGCTCGACGACGGACACGACATCGACCCCGCCGTCCGTGACACGTTGCGACGGACCGCCGACATCTTCGCCGCGGCCGGCCATGAGGTCGTCGAATCGTCACCGCCCATGCAGGACGAATTCTTCGGTCTCTGGAAGCGGCTCGGCGTGCTCGACATGATTCTCGGTCTCGTCGCGATGCTCCCTGCAATCGACGATGCGGGCCTCACCACAGCGTGGAACAACTGGAAAGATTCGTTCCCACCCCCCACCGGAGAGACATTTCTCAAGGCGCTGCAGGACCGAGACATGGTCATGCGCGCCTGGACGACGTTTCTCACCGAGCACGACGTGTTGGTGACACCACTCATGTCGACGCTCACCATCCCACGGCGGGGCGACATCGCACACGCGAATGCGATGAACGAGTTCGACGAGATCGGTCGCTGGGGCATCAACCTCTCGGCGATCGCAGTGCCGGCGCTCGCGTTCCCGGTGGGTGCGCACGAGGGCATTCCGCTCGGGGTGCAGATCGCTGCGCGCGCGTGGCGCGAAGACCTGGTGATCGCCGCCGGCTTCGTGCTGGAGCGCGAACTCGGTGACGTGAGGCCGGTCGACCCGACCTGGTGATCAGCCGTGGCCGGGGATGTTCTTCCACGGGCCGGCGTCTGAACGCGGCTCCTTCGGAAGACCGAGCACCTGTTCACCCACGATGTTGCGCTGCACCTGACTGGTGCCCGCATAGATCGTGCCGGCACGAGCGTTCAGGAACACGCCCACCCAGTTCGCCGAGTCGTTCGGCGACCCAGGTGCGTCGGTGGTGAATGCAGTCTGTGGAGTCTGACCGACGGGCACCAAAGCATCGGCGCCGAGAATGTCGACGGCAAGCTCGGTGATCTCCTTGTGGTATTCGCTCCACCACAACTTGCCGATCGATGCGTCAGCACCGGGTTTTGCGCCGTTCATGAACGCAGTCAGAACGCGGTACCCGAGGAAACGCATAATCTCCACCTTGGTGTGAGCCTTCGCGAGACGCTGGCGAATGTGCGGGTCGTCGGTGAGACCCTTCTCCTTCGCGAGTGTCGTCAACTTGTCGAGTTCACCGCGGAACGAGATCGAGTTCACAGCGGCACCGGCTCCACGCTCGTTGCCGAGGAGTGTCATGGCGACCATCCAGCCGCCGTTCACTTCGCCCACCACGTTCTCTTTCGGGCAGCGCGCGTCGGTGAAGTACACCTCGTTGAATTCCGAGTCGCCCGACATCATCTTGATGGGGCGTACTTCCACACCCGGCTGACGCATGTCGACGAGGAGGAACGTGATTCCCTTGTGCTTCACTTCGTCGACGTTGGTGCGTGCGAGAACGAAGATGTGGTTCGCGAGGTGACCGGCGGAGGTCCAGATCTTCTGGCCGTTGATGATCCACTCGTCGCCGTCGAGCACGGCACGGCACCCGAGGTTGCCGAGGTCGCTTCCCGATGACGGCTCGGAATATCCCTGGCACCAACGGTCCTCGCCGCTCAACACGCGGGGCAAGTAGTGCTTCTTCTGTTCCTCGGTACCGATGGCGAGGATCGTGTTGCCGAGCATTCCGATACCGAAGCCGTCGTTCGGTCCTCCGCTCGGCACACCCGCGTGCGCGAACTCTTCGGCGAGAACAAGTGCCTCGATGTGGCCGAGACCCTGACCGCCGTATTCCTTCGGCCAGGTGATGGCGAGGAAGCCGTTGTCGGAGAGCTTCTGGCGCCAGTCTTCGGTGAAGGCAGCGGCTGCCTCGTGGTTCAGCGCGCCGACGCCCTTCCACCCCTTCGGGAGGTTTGCGTCGAGGAAGGCACGGACCTTCGCGCGGTAGGCGTCTGCTTCGGGCGGGTAGGCGAAATCCATGTACTCACCTTAGAAGAACGGCCGGGTGGGACTTCCACCCGAAGAAACGACCGTTATGGTCGGGCAAAGGAGAGCCCACCGTGACGATGATGCCTGCGATCGAGACCCGATCACTGACGAAGTGGTACGGGAGGTCTCTCGGGGTCGAGGACATCACGTTCGACGTCGCACCCGGTTGCGTGACCGGCTTTCTCGGGCCGAACGGGTCGGGTAAGACGACGGTGATCCGCATGATCACCGGCCTGCTCTCCATTACACAGGGTTCGGCACGGGTGCTCGGGGTCGACGTGGCCAGGGCACCCGCATCGCTGCGCTCGGAGATCGGCTACTTGCCGGGAGTCTTGAGCCTGCCGAAGAACCGCACCGTGCGTGAGTACCTCGGTTTCATCGCCTCGATGCGCCGTGTCGACGCGATGTCCCGGGCACTCGAGTTGTGCGAGCGACTCGGTCTCGCGCCCAACGCGCGAATCTCGTCGCTGTCGAAAGGGACCCGTCAGAAAGTCGGTGTCGTGCAAGCCTTCATGCACCGGCCGCGAGTGCTGATTCTCGACGAACCGACCTCCGGGCTCGATCCATTGGTGCAACGTGAGTTCGAACAGATCCTCGCCGGCGCACGCGACGACGGGGCAGCCGTGCTTCTCTCATCGCACGTCATGCACGAGGTGGAGGAGCTCGCCTCACGTGTGGCGATCCTCGACAAGGGGCGACTGCTCGTCGTCGACGACATGCCGTCACTGAAGGCCCGAACATCGAAGACGATCACCTTTTCGTTTCCGTCCCCTGCCGATGCGTCGGTGCTCGGCCGCATCGCAGGTGTGCGACACGTCGCATCGGCGGGAGCGGACGTGACCGTGACCGTCGTGGGCGGGGCGAACGAGGTACTCCGCGTCGCAACCGAACTCGGCGCCGACGACGTCACCTCGCACGAGCCGACACTCGAGCAGATCTTCTACGACATCACGGACGGATCGCGATGATCCGTTCGCCACTCGTTGCGACCGCGCTGCGCGACCACCGCCGCGGCATCGTGGGTTGGACGCTCGGTCTCGTCGCTCTCGTCGTCGTGCAGCTGTCCGTGTATCCGACCATCCGCGATTCATCCGAGGGCTGGTCGAGCCTCACCGAACAGTTCCCCGAGGTGTTCAAGGAGATGTTCCGAATCGCCGACTACGCATCGGAGTCGGGATACCTCTCGACGGAGTTGTTCTCGTTCGTGGTGCCGTTCATGTTCGCTGCCATCGGAGCAACGTGGGGTGCACGACTTGCGACCGAAGACGAAGAGAACGGAACCGCAGACATCGTGTTGTCACTTCCGCTCGAACGGCACGAGTACCTCGCATCGCGACTGGTGGCCGCCGTCGGTGCTCTCGTCGTGTCCGCGCTCGGGTTCGTGGTGACTCTCGCCGTGGGTGCACGAATGCTCGACATGTCGATCGCCGTGTCGCGGTTCGCCGTCGCGACGGTGGTTCTGGTGTTCGTGGGGCTCGTGTTCATGTCGATCGCCCTGCTGCTCGGCGCCTGGACCGGACGGAAGGCGATCGCACTCGGCGTCACCACGGGTCTCGTCATCGCGACGTTCATCGCATACTCACTCGCACCGCTCGTCGGCTGGCTCGATGCGCTCGGCCCGGTCAACCCGATGCAGTGGACGATCGGATCGCAGCCGCTTCTCGACGGCTTCGACTGGGGCTACGGCTGGCGCAGCATCGCGCTCACCACCGCGGCCTCGGCGCTCGCGTTCCCGTTGTGGGCGCGTCGCGACATTTCTGCCTGACGGCGGCGGACTTTCAGGACGCCCGTGGGAAGATGCGCAGGAAGTTGCCCGAGTTGAACTTGTCGATCGCCTGCTGCGAACTCCCCTGCATGCACGCCTCGAAACGCGCGATCGGGTCGCGGCCGCCTTCGGTGTGCGGGTAGTCGCTCGAGAACAGGTACAGCTCTTCGTTCGACTGCTCCATGAGCCGCTTCGGGTCTTCGAACACGAACGGCGTGAACGCCATCTGCTGTGTGATCTGTTCCGACGGTGTGCGGGTGAAACCCTGCAGACGCTCGTCGACTCGCGAGTAGGCCTTGTGGATCTGGTCGAGTCGCACGAGCATCTCGGGCACCCAGCCGGCACCCAGCTCGACCGACGCCATCTTCAACTGCGGGAACTGCTCGAGCACACCGTCGAGCACCATCATCGACACGAACGTCTCGATGCCCTGGTGCAGCACGGCAGCGTCGCGTGCGCGCACGTTCTCGCCGCCACCCATCCAGTCGCGCGTCACGCCGCGGCCGGTGTTGCTCCATTCCGGCTTCAGTTGCAGCGGGTTGCCACCGACGTGGAACACCACCGGTACCTCTGCCTCTTGCAGCACCGACCAGATCGGGTCGTAGTCGACGTGCGTCGGCGACCGGTCGCCCGCGAGTCGGTGGGGCATCCAGATCGCCTCGAGTCCGTTGTCGAGGCACCACTCGACCTCGGCGAGCGCGAGTTCGGGGTTCTCGAACGGCACCGCACCGACACCCATCAGACGCGGGTCGACCGAGCAGAAGTCGGCCATGTGGCGGTTGTGGGCACGTGCACCGCCGTAGCGGAGCCTGTCGCTCACCTTCGACGAGGGCGAGAACACCATGTGCAGGCTGTGGGTCGCGAACACGAGCTGCTTCATGAAGCCGAGCATGTCGTTGGCGATCACGCGGTCGTGCTTGTCGAACGCACCGAGCGCCTGGATCTCCTTCACTTCGGTGATCATGCGGTCGCCGAGCGCAACCAGTCGCTGGCGGTGCTCGTCGCTGTGGCGCGAGCCCTGTTCCATGATCACCGCGACTTCTTCGTCGGTCACGAGCGAACGTCCGTAGTCGACGAGCGGGAGTTCCTCACGAATGTCGGGGTCGGCGAACTTCCTCAGGAAGTCGGGCAGTTCCATGATGTGGGTGTCTGCGTCGTAGAGCACCCTGTCACCTGCGTACGTCATGTCGTCCCCCTGTCCCCCGCCTCGCGGGCGTGCGCGAGAAGGTAGCACCGGGTTCACCCCCTGTACACGGGCCGTTCGGGGTCACCGTGTAGACAGGAGTCATGCGCATTCTGGTGACGAACGACGACGGCATCGACTCGGTGGGGCTCCACGTTCTGGCGCGTGCGATGCGCGAATTCGGCGAGGTCGTGGTGGTCGCCCCCGACCAGGAGTACTCGGGTGCATCTGCGGCCATTGGTGCGCTCCACATCATGCAGCCCGAGATCCACCGCAGGCAGATCGACGGCATCGACGATGCGTGGGCGGTGAGCGGGGCACCCGCACTGTGCGTCTTCCTCGCGCGCTTCGGCACCTTCGGTGACCCGTTCGATCTTGTCGTATCGGGAATCAACCCCGGTGCGAACGTGGGCCGCAGCGTGTACCACTCGGGCACGATCGGAGCCGCCATCACAGCGCGCAACTCCGGCATTTCCGGCATTGCGGTGAGCCAGGCCGTCACCGGGTTCGGCGTCGAGGGTCAAGGTTGGGACGACGCAGTGAAGGGACAGAAGTGGCACTCGGCAGCGGAGGTCGCCGCCACGGTGGTGCGTGGGTTCCTCGCCGACAAGCCAACTGAACCAGTCGTGATCAACGTCAACGTGCCGAACCTCGAGACGGCAGATATGAAGGGCTGGCGTCGCACGCCGGTCGGTATGGGTGTTCCTCGTGCCGTCGTGACTGCGACTCTCGTGCCAAAGGAAGGCCACAAAGATTCGTTCCGCATCGAGATGTCGTACGGCGAGCCGGTGGTTCTGCCTGCCGAGACCGACGGCGGTGCGGTGGAGAACGGCGAAGTGTCCATCACCTACCTCGGTCGGCTCGACGATGTCGCACACCACGGAAGCGACGCAGTGCACGACGGTCTCTCGATACTGGTGGGCAATTCGAACATCCTGCACTCGTGACGACTGTCGACCTCCGTGTCTAGGGTCGCGTCCATGACCGACTGGAACGACCTCGCCCGCCGCGCTTCGTTCGCCTCCCACAGGTTGATCGGCTGGATCTTCTGGGACCCAGTCGCCAAGGACAACCTCGCCGCACTCGGCGTGCCCGACGGACTCGGCCACTACATCGTGAACCGCGCCGCACCACTTGCGGCCGCCGGGCCCGACGTGGTCACGGCTGCGTTCTTCTCGATCAAGCGTGAGTTCGTGCACTTCTCTCTCGGTCATGCACAACCGCATGTCGACTGGCACGACGTGACAGTTGCGCGAGACGCCGCAGTCCGCACCGGACTCGAACGCATGGCACCCGAGATCATGGAACCACTCGGTGCACTCTCCGACGATCTGTGGCGAACCGTCGATGCGATTCCTTCTGAAGGGCGCATCGTCTTTGCCGCCCACAAGGCCTGGCCCCGACCATCAGACCCGGCGCTGTCGGCATGGAACGCGGTCAACACGATCAGGGAATGGCGCGGCGACGTGCACTGGGCATTGCTCGTCTCGGAAGAGATCGACTCGATCGAAGCGGGCGTGCTGCACGATGCGTGGATGGGCTACCCCGACCAGTGGTTGCCGAAGAGCCGCGGCGCCGACGAGTCACAGATCGCCGCCGCCCTCGACTCACTCGCCGATCGTGGGTTTGCCTCGCAGGGACGCGTCAATCAACGCGGCATCGACTTCCGTCAGTCGATCGAAGAGCGCACCGATCGGTTGTGTGCGCCCGTCTGGCGGCTCTTCGGCGAGGCGAACACGGTGCGGTTCCTCGACATCGTCGAGCCTGTGGGTCAGCGTTTTCTCGACCACATCAATGCCACGGCCGGCGACTTCTGGATGCCCGCAGCCCGAGAGCGTCGCATCTGAGAACTCCCGGTTTCGGGACGAGTGTCAGGAACAAAACTCCACGCGCGCGGGGTTGACTGAGGTATGGCCCGTTACGTCGTCACTGTTCCCTCCTCGAAGTCGCCCGCAGACGCGTTCGCCTACATGGCCGACATGCGGCTCTACCCGGAGTGGGATCGCGGCATCAAGAAGGTGGAGCAAGCGGTCGGCGATGGTCCGGGCGAAGGCGCGACGTTCGATGTCACCGTGGCCGGACTCGGCGGTCGACCCGCAATCATGCGCTACGTCACCACCGAGTACGCACCGAACACCAGCGTCGTGTTGGTGGGCAAGGGCGGGGGCTTCACCTCGGTCGACCGCATCACGGTGACACCGACTTCGACCGGTTGCGATGTCACCTATGACGCAAAGCTGTCGTTGAACGGGTTGCTCTCGCCGTTCAACCCGCTTCTCGGGCTGATCTTCAACAAGGTGGGCGACCGTGCGGCACGAGGACTGCGCAAAGTGCACGCCTGACCCGAACGGTCAGCTGCTCAGAATCTCACGGACAACCGAGGCCGTGCAGAGTCGCACATTCGCGGCAGAGCCAGGCCTTGCCGTCGGGTGTGCTCCACGGTGTGGCCAGATGCGACCCGCACGACATGCAGTCATGACGTTCGGCCACATCGGGCCGCACGGGAAAGTCGAAACGCTCGTCAGACACGAGTGGCGAGAGTAGCCGCGACACGCTCGAGTTCGGCGGCGTCGGTCGCCACTGCGGCCACGTAACGATCAGGACGAACGACGATCGCATACGAACCGTTCGTGGCCTCGGGTGCCACCACCATGTGTGCTCCGAGTCGCGAAAGATCTGCGGGTAGGTCGACCGGTTCGTTCGCAACCACGACCAACGATGTCGCATCGTCGACGAGCACCTTCGAGACATCCGGGTGGTGCCAGAACTGGTGACCCACACGATCGTCACCCGGCACCACGAAACCCTCGCTCAGCACCGGCGCGAGTCGGCGACCGCCGTATCCCGCGTCGAGTTCGACACCGTGGGAGGTGCGTCCGGCGAGCTGATCGATGAGGAGTCCCATGTCGATCGCTGCTCCCACAGTCGCGCGCACGTGCGGCACCCGCTCGCTCGCGTAGGAATCGAGCAAGGCGTCACGTGCCGTCCCTCTCTTCACCCATGCCATCTTCCATGCCAGGTTGAAGGCATCGCGCATGCCCGAATTCAGTCCCTGGCCCGCGAACGGTGGTGTCTGGTGTGCCGAATCACCGGCGATGAAGACGTTCCCCTTTCGCATCTCCGGGGCCACCACCGCGTGGAAGCGGTACACGGCAGAACGCACCAACCGTGCATCGGCCGGAGTGACCCACTCGGCGAGCAGTTTCCAGAGACCGTCGTCGGTGTTCAGCAGCGCAGAGTCCTCCCCCGGCTGCACCTGGAACTCCCAGCGCCTGAAACGCTTGTGCCCCTTCACGTACGTGGTCGGTCGGTCACGTCGGCAGTACTGGCGAACACCGAGCGGCAAGTCGACGGTCGCACCCTCGTGCAATTCGACGTCGACCACCAACCACTCCTGGTCGAAACGAAGATCCTCGAGCACGAGTCCCACGTGTCGACGCGTCCAACTCGACGCCCCGTCGCACCCCACGAACCACCGTGATTCGATCGTCTCGCCGTCGTCGAGCGTCGTCACCACGTGGTCACCGTGGTCGACCATGTCGATTGCGGTGCGGCCCCACCGCACGAGCGACCCGCGTCTCTCGGCCTCGGCACGCAACATGTTGTCGATCTCGGGCTGGTAGTGACAGACCACCGGTGGCACGCCCTGCAGACCACGCGCGGGAATGTCGGCACCGATCGCGAGCACATCGTCTGGCCCGAGGAAATCTCCCCGCTCCAGACGTGACGTGTTCGACTCGAGCCAGTCACCCATTCCGAGGTCGTGGAATGCACGGAGAATCTCGTCGTCCATCACGATCGCGCGCGGCAACTGGTACGGCACCTCGTCGCGGTCGATCACCACGTTCGACACGCCCATGGAACTCAACGCGACCGAGAGCGTGCACCCCACCGGGCCGCCACCGAGAATCGTCACGTCGACGACGGTCATCGTGTCGCTCTCTCGCGCTGCACCAGCGCCGTGCGCAGTTCGCGCACACGTCGGCGCACGTCGTCGGCCTCGGCGTCGGTGGTGCCGGTGACGGCGAAGATGAACGACTCGAGCGCGGCCCAGCCCATCTCGAGTGCCATCGCGGCCGCGACCGCAGCCTTCGTGTCGAGATCGGGTGAGTCGAGACCGCGGCGCTGCACTTCGGCATCCATTGCCTGGCGCGGCACCGACACGCCACTCGAGAGTTCGGTGAGGGCGAGTTCGGTCTCACCGTCGAGCAACGCGCGCACAACGGCGCGCAGGTATCTCTGGTCGCGACCGAGTGCAAAGGGCTGCGGGAACGGCCCGCCCGCGGCGACGTCGCGGGCCCAGCGTTCGTGCTCTTCCACGAGGCGCCTCATCGCGGCGTGCACGAGACCGTCTTTGCCGCCGAAGTAGTGGTGCACGAGTCCGTGGTTGACGCCCGCACGTTCAGCGACCTGGCGCACACTCATCGCTCGAGGTCCTACATCGCCGAGCAGTTCTGCGGCCGCCTCGATCAATTTCTCCTCGGCACCGGCACGACCGGCAACGGGCTGTGCAGTCACTTGCCGGCGGTGGCGTAGTCGGTGATCGACTCTTCGCTCTCTCCCGACTTCCATCGTTCGATCAGCGCGTCGAAGTCGACGTTGATACCGATCGGGTTCGCAGCGAACAACGGACCCGACATGAACGCATCGGCCTCTTCCATGGTCATCGAGTCGTACTGCGTCTCGATCTGGTTGCCGTCCGGATCGCGGTAGTAGGCCGACAACGTCATTCCGTGGTTGATCGTCCAGTAGGGCTTCACACCGATCGCCGCCATGCGCTCGTACTGACCGAACAGGTCCTCGAGTGAGCCGTAGGTGAAAGCGAAGTGCTCGAGCCCGACCGTTCCGCGGTCAGGATCTGCGAGGTGCGGCATGTGCGCGATCGCGATGCGGTGGTGCTCGTCGTCGTAGGAGAGGAACGCAAGGAAGTCGTTCTCGTGACGAGCCTCTGCCTCGAGGAATGTCTTCCACCACGAGACCATCTCGGGGTACTGCTTGGTTCGAAGCACGACGTGAGCGAGTTTGATCGGACTGGCCATGGTGACTCTCCTTTGCGTGTCCCCAGCCTGACGGTCGGGTTTAGTCAAGTGTCTAAACAGGACTATAGTGCCGTGCCATGACATTTCGATTCGCCAGCAAGAACGGCCGTGCCCAGGTGGTGGCGGCCGACGGGACACTCGTCGACCTCGCCGAGTCGAGCGGCGGGCGGTTCTCGTCGGAACCCATCGATGCCTTCCGTCGGTGGAACGAGGTGCGCGAGTTCGCCGCCGGCATCTCCGGTGGCGGCGCCGCCCTCGTGCAGTCGGAACTCGATGCCCCGTCGCCGTGGCCGCTGCAGGTGTTCGGCATCGGGTTGAACTACCGCTCGCACGCGGAAGAGAGCGGCATGCCGATTCCCACACAACCGCTGACGTTCACCAAGTTTTCGTCGTCGGTCGCAGGTCCGAATGCCGAGATTCCGGTCCCGTCGCCCACCGTCGACTGGGAGGCAGAGCTCGTCGTGGTCATCGCAGACGGTGGACGTGACATTCCGCGCGAGAAGGCGTGGGACGCGATCGCGGGCATCGCGGTCGGCCAGGACATCTCCGACCGTGCGCTTCAGATGGCCACGCAACCGCCGCAGTTCAACCTCGGCAAGAGCCGGAAGAACTTCTCGCCGTTCGGTCCGTGGTTGGTCGATGCGCGCGAGGTCGCGAACCGTGATGCCATGCATATGCGCTGCACGTTGAACGGCAACGAGGTGCAGAATGCCGTCACCGACGACCTCATCTTCTCGGTACCCGACATCGTGGCGTATCTCTCGGGCATCGTGCAGTTGCTGCCTGGCGACGCGATCTTCACGGGCACACCGGCCGGCGTGGGCGGGTCGCGCAAGCCTCCGGTGTTCCTGAAGCCCGGTGACGTGCTCGAGACCACCATCGACGGCATCGGCACCATCGTCAACCGCTGCGTCGACGCCTGATCTCTCGGGTCGTGCCACGACCCGCAACCAGTCACAGGGGGGAACAATGAACACGAACGATCCACGCATCTTGCGCACGATGTCGGAATCCGAGCCGTGGTGGGACGCCGAACCGACGGCACCGAACGGTGCACCCAACGTGGTGTTCTGCGTGTTCGACGACGTCGGGTACTCCGACTTCGGCTGCTACGGCAGCGAGATCGCCACGCCCAACATCGACGCACTCGCCGCCGGCGGTCTGAGGTACACGAACTTCCACACCACGTCGCTGTGTTCGCCCACCCGCGCGTCGCTCCTGACCGGACGCAACCACCACGCTGTCGGCATGGGTCAGCTCGCGAACTGGGACATGGGGTGGCCCGGGTACCGCGGACGCATCAGCAAGGAAGCCGCGATGTTGCCCGAGATCCTGCGTCCGGTCGGGTACAACTCGTTCGCCGTCGGCAAGTGGCACCTGACGCCGATGCACGAGACCGGCCCAGCCGGCCCGTTCGACCAGTGGCCGCTCGCGCGGGGTTTCGACCGTTTCTACGGCTTCATGGACGGGGCAATGAACCACTGGGAGCCGTTCCTCACCGAGGACAACCACCACGTGGGCGCTCCCGACGAGCCCGACTACCACCTCACTGTCGACATGGTCTCGCGTGCGATCTCGATGGTGACGGCACAGAAGTCACTCGCACCGGAGAAGCCGTTCTTTCTCTACATGGCCTTCGGTGCGGGACACTCGCCGCACCACGTGCCGAAAGAGATGATCGATGCGTACGTGCCGATCTTCGAGAAAGGCTGGGACGCCACACGTGCCGACCGCCTCGCCCGACAGAAAGAGATGGGGCTCGTTCCGCGCGAGACGCAACTTCCCCCGCGGAACCCGGGAGTGCGCGCGTGGGACGAGATCGACGCGGCCGAACGCGCTCTCTACGTTCGCTTCCAGGCTGCGTTCGCCGCGATGCTCACCCACACCGACCGCGAGATCGGCAGGTTCCGCGACACGCTCGAGCGCATCGGCCAGTTGCACAACACGATCTTCGTCGTGATGAGCGACAACGGCGCGTCACAGGAAGGAAGCCACTTCGGCACCATGCACCAGGGGCGCTACTTCGAACGTGCCCCCATCACCATGGAACAAGCGATCGGTCTCATGGACGAGATCGGCGAGACACAGTGGTTCAACAACTACCCGTTGGGTTGGGCGATGGCGGGCAACACGCCGTGCAAGTTCTACAAGCAGAACACGCACGGCGGTGGGGTGCGCGACTCGTTCGTGGTTCATTGGCCGGCAGGGTTGCCTGCCGACTCTGCAGGCACCCTGCGCCACCAGTTCCACCACGTGAGCGACGTTGCACCGACGATTCTCGAGGTGCTCAACATCGAGTTGCCCGACACGGTGAACGGCGTGAGCCAGATGCCGCTGCACGGCACCTCGATGAAGTACACGTTCGAGAACCCTGGCGCGCCGACCGCAAAGGCAAAGCAACACTTCGAAATGCTCGGTCACCGCGGCATCGTCGCGGACGGTTGGAAGGCGGTCACGATCCACGACCCGCGCACCCCGATCGACGACGACGTCTGGGAGCTGTACCAACTCGACGTCGACTTCTCCGAGTCGGTCGACCTCGCCACAGAGAACCCAGCCAAGGTCGCCGAGATGGAGGCGCTCTGGTGGGAGGAAGCCGCCAAGTACAAGGTGCTCCCCATCGACGACCGAAGTGGTGGCGGTGCACGACGACGCCGGCCGGTGAAGAAGCACTACGTGCTGTGGCCCGGTCTCGAACGTGTGCCGAGCGATGCTGCACCGCGCCTGCCGAACACCAGCCACCGCATCGCAGCGCACTTCTCGGTTCCTGCAGGTGGTTGCGAGGGTGTGCTGGTCGCAGAGGGCGACCGTTGGGGCGGGTGGTCGATGTTCGTCCAGGACGGAAAGCCGTGTTTCCACTACCACTTCCCTCTCGAGCGCCATGAAGTGCGCGGCTCGTCGATGCTCGCGCCGGGTGAGCACGTGCTCACGTGGACGCTGACCAAGACCGGACGCAAGGAAGGAACCGGCGTGCTCGACCTCGACGGTGTCGAGATCGGGCGTGTCGACATTCCACGCATCATCAGAGGCTGGATGCCCTTCGACGGACTCGACGTGGGATGCAACAACGTCGGACCGGTCGCAACCACCTACGAGTCGCCGTTCAGGTTCACCGGAACCATCGAGAAGATCGTCGTGGATCTGCTCGACGAGACCCCGGGGCCCGACGCCGACGTCGAGATGCGCACCGAGATGGGCAAGCAGTAACAGACGATGCGGTAGCTGTCGTCAGCGCCAGTTGGCGACCTTCGACTCGCACCAGTCCCACAGTGCCGCGCGTGCGGCGGGAGTGTCGCTGCGTTTCGTCGACGGCAAACGGTGCACCGACACCGCCTCGCGGTCGCACCAGAACCGTCCGGAGCGACCAACGTCGGGGGACGCAACGAGCCACGCCACGGTGTCTGCGCCTTCCTTTGCGGTGCGCAAGATGGGCGACGTGACACGGCCGAACAACGGGATCGACGACCGCACACCTGGTGTGTCGGCCCAGCCCGGGTGCATCGCAGCGAAGAACACCTCCGGCTCACGACGCGACCATGCTTCATTCAACACGACTTGTGCGCGTTTTGCGATCGCGTACTGACGAGTGCCGTTCCACGAATCGACCGGCATCTCAGGTGTCGACCCGTCGCCGCAATAAGGGACACCGACGGCATACATGCCGCCAGATGACACCGTCACGACGCGGCCGCGGCCGTTCCTCAACGACCCGAGCAACATCGACGTCATGAGGTGCGGACCGAGCACGTGCGACGCCACCGTTGACTCGACCCCATGCGGAGAAACCTCGCGATCGGTGTACAGCGCACCGGCGTTGTGCACGAGCGCGTGGATCGACCCGTGACGTTCGGCGATCGCGAGTGACGCGTCACGGACAGAGTCGAGATTGCCCATGTCGCAGGTGACGGTCTCGGGTTCGACGGCGCACAGTGGGCGCAGCATCTCAACGGTCCGTGCGCACTTCTCAGGATTGCGTGCCACCAACACCAGATGCGCGCCCGTCGGCGCCAGCGCAACAGCGGTCTGCTCGCCGAGACCGGAGGTCGGCCCGGTGATCACCACGACCTTGCCCGAGAGGTCGAACGACGACACGTCGGGCCAGTCACCGAGACGAGATCTCACCGCGTACCCGATACGCGAGAAACCGGGCACCACGGCGGCATCCATCGTACGACTGACGATTCGTCGGAGATTCATGGCATCACCACCATGCCTGTGAGGCCATCACTGCACACAGAACACCACGGCCGGTCCATGCAACCGTGCGCGGCCAGTTGGTGAGAACCAGTTCTCGACCGACCTGCGCATCAGGTGCCGCAGCCATGCGCGCATGACGCGGCACCGAGAGAAGCACCGTCGATCCGAGCGCGACAGCGAGCATCACTCCTCCTGCCCACGGCATCCACGCAGAGACACCGTCTGGGACAGCACCCAGCAGGGCGAGAGTGGTCACTCCTTCGACAGCCATCGGTACTGCGACCACGAATCCGGTTCGTCGCTGGTGCTCGATGGCAGTCGCCGACGCCGCCTCGACCGGAACCACCGAGAGCAATGGATAGTGCACGACCTGAACGAACCAGATCACTCCCACCATGACGACGGTCGCCAGCAGGTTTGCGAGCAGCACCGTGTTCTCCATGCAGGTGACCGTACCCTTGGGTTCCGTGGCATGCACCCCGCGCACCAAGAACGGTCATCCCCCGAAACCCTGTCTCGCGTGCGGGCGACCCATGGAATGGCGTCGAAAGTGGGCGCGTGACTGGGAGAACGTGAAGTGGTGCTCCGATGCGTGTCGCGCGACACGGGAGCGACGCGACTCCTGACCGCGCACCGCGGCCGGCGTCAGGCGAGACCGAATTCGGCGAGCGTCACCGGCCGCGCTTCGTCGATCGAGCGGTGGGCAGCCGCACCGACCGCCACCGACCACAGACCGTCGTCGACACCGACCTCTGGTGACGTGCCCGCCTCGAC
>VFQT010001670.1_pt1 | contig 25756 bp, 22 predicted proteins | sample 3512381 | NCBI WGS metagenome assembly VFQT01 (sample SAMN10412376, study PRJNA504923) | tailings metagenome | isolation source: Relicate 2 Philex TSF3 active mining site | place: Philippines: Tuba, Benguet | collected 2017-08-29
TCGGCGCCATCCGCTGCACCCGCCTCGCGATCCCGCACATGAAAAAACAGGGCGGCGGGCGCGTGATCAACATCACCATCTCCAGCGCCAAGCAGCCCGGCGCGGAGTCCTACCCGACCTCGGTGTCACGCGCGGCAGGCCTGGCCATCACCAAAGCCCTGTCGAAGGAATTTGCCGCCGACAACATCCTCGTCAACACCATCTGCATCGGCAAGATCAAATCCGGGCAGCATGAGCGTCGCTACACCAAGGACGGCAGCAGCGCCGAGGACTACTACAGCAAGATGTCCAAGGACATTCCCCTCCGGCGTGTCGGCGAAGCCCAGGAAGTCGCCAACGTCATCGCCTTCCTCGCCTCGGATGCCGCGAGCTACGTCACCGGCACCAGCATCAACCTCGACGGCGGGATTTCCGGGGTGCTTTAATTCTTCATTAAAATCAATTAGTTATTGAACACCGGCCCGGTACCGTCACGACCAGGCCCGGCAGCAAAACGGCCCCGAATATTCGGGGCCGTTTTTTTGGTGCCGGAAATAGGAGTCGAACCTACGACCTTCGCATTACGAATGCGCTGCTCTACCAACTGAGCTATTCCGGCGAAACTGGGCAGGATCCGCAGGCGCGGAAAGGGCCGTATTCTACCCCAGCCGAGGAGAGCCGGCGCGCATGCGGACGATGATGTCAACGCCCTCGGTCACCATGCCGGGCGGCAGTTCGGGCATGCCGCTGACGGTCAGCGCATCGGTGGCAATGTCGGTGATTTCACCGGTATCGACGTTGTACAGATGGTGATGCGGTTCGGTGTTCGGATCGTAGAACACCCGTTTCGGATCGACGATCACTTCACGGATCAGGCCGCGGTCGCGGAACAGGTTCAACGTGTTGTAGACCGTGGCCTTGGAGGTCTCGGCGTGACGTTCGTTGACCATCGCCAGTACCTGGTCTGCCGACAGGTGCTGGCAGCGGCCGAACAGGACTTGGGCGATCTCCAGACGCTGGTGCGTCGGGGCGATGCCATGCCGGCGCAATTGCGCAGTCAGCGAGGAACGGTCCGGTGGGCTGGCGTAAGACATTGCTTTCATTGGGTTTTAATTTTATTTCAAAAATTGGACTTTGTCTAATCCGGGAATTGGCGGCTTTTCATGATCCAACCCCGGCAAAACCGGACCGGCCGCCACCGGACAGTGCATTTTTTCACGGCTTCCCCCGCGGTTTTGCCGTTCATGCCCGGCGCTGCGCCATTCATCGGCAATACGTGGCGACAGCGTAGAATCTTTCCTATTCTTTCATCCATACCAAAGGGAGAAGCCCGCATGAAACGAGGCCTCGGTTTTACGCTGATTGAAGTACTGGTGGTCGTTGCGATCGTCGGCATCATTTCCGCCATCGCCATACCGCAATATTCGGATTACGTGACGCGCGGCAAGATTTCCGAAGCAACTGCCGCCTTGTCGGAACTGCGCCTGCGCGCAGAAAAATGGTTCGCCGACAACCGCACCTACGTCGGATTCAGCACCACCATCAGCAACGCCACCCATTTCACCTACGCCTGCAGAACAAGCGCGACGGCATTCACCTGCACGGCCACCGGTGCCGGATCGATGACCGGCTTCTCGTTCTCCATCAACGAGGCCAACACCCGCACCTCCACCATCACCGGCCACAGCGGCTGGAACAACTCCACCACCTGCTGGATCACCAGGAAAGGCGCCTCGTGCTGATGCAGCCGACAGTGCGCCGCAACCGCGGCTACACGCTGATCGAATTGCTGATCACGATGGCGCTGTTCGTCATCCTGCTCGGGCTCGGCGTGCCGTCATTCATGACCTTCATCCAGAACGCCAAGGTCAAGAACGCCGCCGAAACCACGCTGGCCGGTCTCAACATGGCGCGCGCCGAAGCCGTCCGCCGCAACGTCGTGGTCCGGTTCCAGCTGGTATCCGATCTGACCGCCAGCTGCGCCGCCAGCAGCAGCGGCCTGGCCTGGGTGATCAGCCTGGACAGTCCCGCAGGCCTCTGCGATGTCGCCATTTCCGACACCACGGCCCCGAGAATTTTCCACAAACAGGCGGGCACCGAAGGCACGGACAGCATCACGGTCTCCGCCACCGGCGGCTCCGGCGTCGCGTTCAACGGTCTCGGCCGGGTCACCAGCGGCGGTACACTGCCGGTGCCGTTCACCCAGATCGATTTCTCCAGCGCGCAGGGAGTCTGCGAGCATGCGGCTGCCGACGGCACCGTGCGCTGCATGCGCATCCTGCTCAGCACCGGCGGACAGGCCAAGCTCTGTGATCCCAAGGTCACCGCCACCACCGACCCGCGCTACTGCGCCTGAGTCCGCCATGAACCTTTCCCGCGCGCATACCTCAAGACAGGGCCAGCAGGGCGTGATGCTGATCGAAGCACTGATCGGCCTGCTGATTTTCTCGCTGGGCATCCTCGCGCTGATCGGCATGCAGGCCGTCGCGATGCAATACACCATCGACGCCAAATACCGCTCGGAGGCCGGGTTCCTCGCCAACCAGATCATTGGAACCATGTGGACGGACCGCGCCAACCTGTCCAGCTATGACACCTCCAGCGGCAGCGGCACCGCGCTGCGCACGGCGTGGATTTCCCAGGTCCAGCAGACGCTGCCGCAGGCCACCGGCAGCAACGTGCCGGAAATCGACGTCGTCGGAAACCAGGTCACCGTGACGGTGCGCTGGCTGCGCCCGGGTGACGTGTCGGCCAGCAACCACAGTGTTCAGGCCCAGATCAACGACGCCAACTAGGAGCGCAGCAGAGCATGAAACACATTCGGCGCTTTCACAAACAGCGCGGCCTGTCGCTGGTTGAACTGCTGGTCGCGGTGGTCATCGGCCTGGTTGGCATCCTGGCGATGACCCAGGCCTACATCACCAGCGATCGCTTCAACCGCTCCACCATGGGCGAGGGCAGCGCGCAGACCGGCGGCCTCATCGGTCTTTACCAGGTCGAACGGGATGTGCGGATGGCCGGTTACGGCATCGCCAGTTCCTCGGCCCTCGGATGCGGCACCATCGACTGGTATTACGACCCCAACTATTCCGCGAGCATCCAGCCGGGTTCGCCGCTGCCGGTACTGACGCTGGCCCCGGTGACCATCACCACCAACGGCACCAACCCGGATGTAGTCACAATCATGTATTCGACATCGGCCGAACGCCTGCTGCCGACATCGATCACGAGTTTCGTGGCGTCCTCGTCCGAAGTCACGGTCGATGGCGTTTATGGATTCAACGAGGGCGACCTCATCCTGCTCGTCAATTCCGCTTCACCGGTGCGTTGCACACTGGGCAAGATCACCCAGGTGCAGACCGGCCCGCAGAAACTTCAGCTCAACCCCGGCGTCAGCGCCCCCTACAACCCCCCGGCCTGGGGTTCATTCCCGGGGACCTACGCCTCCGGTGACCAGATGCTGAATCTCGGCAATCCGGTGGTGCGCTCGTATTCGATCAACAACAACAAGCTGCGCGTCACCGACGCGCTGCTGCAGGTTGCCGGCGCAACGCCGCTGGACATTGTGGACGGCATCGTCGATCTCCGCGCCCTGTACGGCAAGGACAATGGCGCCGGCGGCGGCACCGCCAATGACGGGCGCGTCGACGAATACAACAACACCATGCCGACCACCGCAGAACAGTGGCAGCAGGTACTGTCCATTCGCATGGGCTTGCTGGCCCGCATCGGCACCTACGAGAAGCCGGAGTCCGGTTCCGACTGCAACGCCACCACGACAGCGCCCACATGGTCCGGCGGCACCTTCACCAAACTGGATGTCGCCACCACCAGCAGCGAAGACCGGTGTTACCGCTACCGGGTGTTCGAAACCAACATTCCCTTGCGCAACATGATCTGGAGACCCACATGACCCCGGTCCTGAGAAAGGCGCAACGCGGCGTCGTGCTCTTCATCGCGCTGATCGTGCTGGTCGCGATGACGCTTGCCGGCATCGCGCTGATGCGCAATGTCGACTCGGGTACGGTGATCGCCGGCAACCTCGCCTTCAGGCAGGCGGCCACCCATGTCGCCGACCTCGGCGTTGAGGCCGCGCGCGCCTGGCTCACCACGACCAGCACCAGCCTCTACGCCGACTCGACAACCAATGGTTATTACGCAACCTGGCAGGAAAGCATTGATCTGATCGGCAACGATGCCGCGAAAACCGACTTCAACTGGGACTCCAGTTCGATCACCACCACAGGCTCCTATGCCGGACCTGCCGGCTATACCGTTCGTTACGTGATCCATCGCCTGTGCCAGAACACCGGTGATCCGACCGGATCGAGCGCCAACTGCGTCAAGACATCGGTATCGTCGAGTTCCACATCGACCGGCACCAAAGGGGCAGCCACCTACGGCTCCTATGCCATCACCGTTCCGACCGCGGCGCTGTACCGCATCACCGTCCGTGTGGACGGCCCGCGCAACACGCTGAGCTACATCCAGAGCAGTCTTTTCTAGGGCCTGCGGCGCAAGCCCCGGGTTACAACCATGCCGAACATGAAATCATCCCCCCTGATGCGCCTGCTGGCAGCCGTGGCGTTGACGCTGTCGCTCGCCTCAAACGGCCATGGCGCCGCCACCGACATCGCCAGCGGCCCGCTCGCACAACCGGCAACCAGCGTGAAGCCGAACATGCTGCTGATCCTTGACGACTCGGGCTCAATGGCGCGTCAGTTCACTCCGGACTATGTGTCCAGCAACTCCAATGCCGGCACGGTTCTCAACTGCATGGACTCGCGCGATCGGAACGATCCGCCCACCGCCAGCCCGCAGGATTGCTATGCCGGTGATCCGCCGGCCATGTCACCGGACTTCAACACCCAGTATTATAACCCGCGGATCCGGTATTTCCCGGCCGTCAACTACGACGGCAGCTCCAAGGGCGAAATGAACGCCACCAATACCACCAACTGGACCGCGGTGCCCACGGACAATGTCAGCGGTTCCAGCGACAACACCTCCCGCAAACGGCTGCACACCGGAAGCCTCAGCAGCTCGACTGCCAGCGGAACAGACTGGGACAGCGGCACCCCCAGCACGGCGGTCACCACGTTCAACCTGACCACGGAATTCCCGGATCGGGTCTGGTGCAACAGCACCGGCGCCACGGCAACGGACACCGCAGTCTGCAAAACCAACAGTTCGTATAGCTACCCCAACGACACTTTCGGCTACGGTCGTGACGGATCCAGCAACCGCAAGTACAAATTCGGGGCGCCCTACTATTACCTGATCACACCGACTGAATACTGTTCCGACATCAGCCTGACCAACTGCGTCGCCGCAACTGCAACCACCGTGGTTTCCGGCGTCACCTATGACAAGCCTGCGCCGGTCCGCTTCTGCAACAGCACGGCACTGACCACCTGCCAGGGCAAGCGTACCAGCACCTTCAAATATCCCAAGTTCCTCGGCACCGTTTCGGCATCGGCGCCGGCCTCCGCCGGCGCCAAGGCGGCCGGTCAGATCACCGTGACTGATGGTGCCAGCGGCTCCAAGACCATCACCCAGATCACCATCACCAAGCCGGATGCGTCCACGGTCAACCTGTTCACGTCCTCGCTGGCCACCAGCGTCGGCACCAACACCAGCACCAACCGCAACACGGTTGCACAGGAAATCGTCAACAAGATCAACGCCAACGAGGGGGCGCATGGCTACACCGCCACCCGCAGCAGCGCCGTGGTGACAATTTCCGCCCCCGCTATAGGTCTCGCGAACAACGGCTCGACCATTACCGTGGTGTCCCCAGCGACCTCGACAACACCCGCCTACATCGAATTCACCATCCGCAACGCCGATAGCTCCACCGATCGCGTCACCCAGCTGGCCATCGGCCCACCGGGGGGACCAGCGGTAAGCCTGATCAGCGCCTGGGTTTATTGCGGCACAGGCTGCACGACCGACAGCCAGATGGCCACCAATCTGCGCAGCGCGATCAACGCCGGTACCGGCACCCATGGTTACGTCGCCTCCGGCAGCGGCAGAACAGTCCGTATTACCGCGCCCTCAAGCAGCGGCAGCGAGCGCAATGGCTGGCCAATGGTCTGGAGTGACGTGGGACTAAGTGACCGCGATGGCCTGTCATTGGGTGACGGTGAAACGCTTGGCGCACTGACCTTCACCGCATCGAATTTCACCGGCGGCGCAGACGCCACGGGCGCGTCCACATGGGCGCGAAGCAATGTCGGCACTTTCGTCCGGGTCAACATCGTCTCCGGACAGACCTACACGAAATATCCGGCACGCACCGACTGCGCCAGCACCACCTGCTCCTATGCCGAGGAGATGACCAACTTCGCCAACTGGTTCGCCTACTACCGCACGCGGATGATGATGGCGAAAACCTCGATCGGCCGCGCCTTCCTGAGCCTGGGCAGCGATTTCCGCGTCGGCTACAAAACCATCAACTACAACACCACCGACTATCTGGCTGTCGCCGATTTCACGACAGGCTCGGGTGGTCAGAAAGAGTCCTGGTTTTCAAAGCTTTACAACACGGCACCGAGCGGCAGCACCCCCCTGCGTGCCGCTCTGGCACGCGCCGGACGCTATTACGGCAACCAGAATCCCGGTGGCACCATGGGAGCCAGCCCGATCACCATGGCCTGCCAGCCCAGTTATTCGATCCTGACCACCGACGGTTACTGGAACGACAGTTCGGGTTACGTACAGCTCAACGGCAGTACCAACGTCGGCGACCAGGATGGCAGCAATTCCGGCTACTCGACCCAGGCCATCGGCGCCTACGACGCCAACGGCGCCAGCAATACCCTGGCCGACGTCGCGCTGTATTACTACAAGACCGATTTGCGCTCAGACCTTGCCAACCAGGTGCCGGTGACTCAGAAAGACACCGCCTCCCACCAGCATATGACCACCTTCACCGTGGGCATGGGGCTGGCCGGCACGCTGACCTATGATCCGAACTACGAGACCCAGACCAGCGGCGATTTCTTTGACATCAAGCAGGGCACCAAATCCTGGCCCGCCCCCTCGTCCAGCGATGAAACGACACTGGACGACCTGTGGCATGCCGCCGTCAACGGTCGTGGCACCTTCTTCAGCGCACAGGATCCGGTCGCACTGTCCAACGGTATCGCCGACACCCTCAATGCCGTCCAGGCCCGCGTGGGTGCCGGTGCGGCCGCCGCAACGTCAAACCTGCAGCCGGTGGCCGGTGACAACTTTGCCTTCACCGCGCAATACCAGACCGTGGAGTGGTCGGGTGACCTGAAAGCACGGACGATTGACCTCAGTACCGGCGCAGTTTCCTCCAGGGAGCTGTGGTCGGCGCAATCGCTGCTGGACCAGCGCGATTTCAACACCCGCAAAATCTTCACATTTGACTCGAGTGACACCTCAGCCGCCGCGACGGTCACGGTCAACGGCGTGTCCAGAGCCCAGAATGCCAACAAGCTGCGCAGCTTCTGCAAGCCGGATGCCCCGATAGCCGATTATCCGGCCTGTGATGACGGCGCTCTGCTGACATCCACCGAAATGTCGGAACATTTCGATCCGCAGGGCGGCGCCAATGGCGCGCTGCTCCAGTCTGTGCCATGGTCCACTGACGGCAGCGCACGCAACCTGTCCGCCACTTCGGCAAGCCTGGTGGATTTCCTGCGCGGCGACTCGAGCAACGAAACCTCCGGTGGCACTTCAACCTCGGATCTCTATCGCAACCGCGCGCATCTGCTCGGCGATATCGTCAACGCCCAGCCTGCCTATGTGAAGCAGCCGCCGTTCATCTACACGGATCCGCTCTACAGCACCTTCAAGTCCAACAACGCCAACCGTGTAGGCACCGTCTTTGCGGCGTCCAACGACGGCATGCTGCATGCCTTCGCCACCGATCCGGACAACAACCCGTATTTCCAGACTGCCGGCATTTCCACGGCATCCACTTCCGACGACACCTTCAGCGGCACACTCAACACCGATCCGGTCAGCGGGGAGGGCTCGGAGCGCTGGGCCTACATACCTTCGCTGATCTTCCCGACGCTGAAGCGGCTTGCCGAAACCAACTATTCGACCAACCACCGTTACCTCGTTGACGGCTCCCCGGTTGTCGCCGATGTCTGTTTCGGCCACACCCTGTCGACCCCGTGCTCCAGCGCATCCAACTGGAAAACCGTCATCGTCGCCGGCCTCAATGCCGGCGGGCGCGGCTACTATGCCCTCGACATCACCGACCCGAACAACCCTGTCGGCCTGTGGGAGCTCAAGGGCGGCACCGGCACCACCTGTCTTACCGCAACCCAGGCCTCCTCTGGCACCTTCGGCGAGGACTGCAACATCGGCCTCTCCTTCGGCAATCCGATCGTGGTCAAACGTCCCTCGGACGGACGCTGGGTGGTGCTGTTGACCTCCGGCCACAACAACATCAGTCCCGGTGACGGCAAAGGTTATCTCTATATCGTCGATGTTCAAACCGGGAAAATCCTTGAACGCATGACGACAGGGGTGGGCTGTGACGGCGTCAGCACCACGGCGCCCTGCACGGCAGGCACGGTCGATCCAAGCGGCCTGTCCCGGATCAACGCCTGGGTCAACAATGCGACCGAGAACAACACCGCCCTGACCGTCTATGGCGGCGATCTCAAGGGCAACCTGTGGCGCTTCCAGCTGGAAAGCACGACCGCTGTCCCGGCAAGCACCGTGACCAGGCTGACCACGCTGGTCGACGGCAGCGGCAACGCCCAGCCGATCACCACACGCCCCGAGCTGACGCTGGTCGGAACCAACCGCATCGTTTACGCAGCAACCGGCCTTCTGCTCGGCAGCAGCGACCGGGACACCACGCTGCGGCAAAGCATTTATGCCATCAAGGACACCATGGCCGGCACCACCTCGCCGCTCTATTCGGCGATCCGCGGCGCCACCGGTTTCGTGCAGCAGACGCTGAGCCTGATCGATGCCGATCGCCGCACGGCCACCAACAATGCCGTCAATCTGCTCTCCGACAATGGCTGGTATGTCGACCTGCCCGAAGGCGGCACCGGTACGCCGGCGACCCCCAGCGAACGCGTATCCGTAGACCCGGTGCTGCAGCTCGGGACCCTGGTCGTGCCGTCGAACGTGCCGTCCGATGATGACTGTGTCGCCGGCGGTTTCGGCTGGGTCAACTTCCTTGACGCCCGCACCGGCAGTTTCGTCACCGGCTCGACCGACAGCATGGCCAGCACCCGCATCTCGGCATCGCTGATCGTCGGTGTCAACGTCGTGCAGCTGCCGGGCGGCACCGTGAAAACCATCGTCACCACTGCTGACAACCAGCAATTGACGCAAAACACGCCGGTCGCACCGACCACAACACAGGGCCGAAGGGTCTCCTGGCGGGAGCTGTTCTTTGATTGATGATGGACGCGATTGATTTTCCGCGCCCCGCTCCGGCGGGGCGTGCCGTTTTGGCACTGGCGTTCTCGCTGGCCCTGCATGCAGCGCTGCTGCTGACGGCAGCCGGCAAACCCGACGGCGGCATCGTTGCAGGTTCTGCAATCCAGTTGCCTGCAAACACGTCAACCGCGCTGCAGGTGATGTTCAGCGAACAGGCCATCAGTGCGGACGAACCGGAAACCGCGGACATCGGGATCGCCCCTCCGCCACCCGCGCCCGGAAATCCCGGCCTGGACACCAGCGATGAGCCCATTTCAGGTAGCAGCGGCATGCTGCCATTGATCGCTGCTCCACGCTATTACCTGCCAAACGAGCTGGATGCACGTCCGCAGATTCGCACCCGGATCAACCCCGCCTATCCCAAAGATGCCGCCGAGCGCGGCATCACCGCCGAACTGACCCTGAGGGTGTTCATAGACGAACAGGGTCGCGTGGAAAACGTCGTGGTCCCCGGGAACAATGCGGCGGATCCGTTTGTCGCAGCCGCCATTGCCGCCTTCAAATCGGCGAGCTATACACCCGGCATCAAGGATGGCGTGCCGGTCAGAAGCCTGCTGCTGATCGGCGTGAGTTTTGAAGCACTGGATGTTGCGGAAACCTTCCGCGGCAGCACGTACTGACTAGCCCGCACCGGCTGCGGCCAGCCCCTTCGGCAGCGGAAACGTCACCCGCTCGGCGATGCCATCCAGCGTATCGACCCGGTCGGCACCCAGCGCGCGCAGCCGGTCGACGACCGCCTGCACCAGCACTTCCGGGGCCGACGCGCCGGCAGTGACGCCGACACAATTTTTGCCATCCACCCAGTCGGGCTGCAGTTCGCCGGCGTTGTCGACCATGTAGGCGGGGATGCCTTGCTGCTCGGCCACTTCGCGCAAGCGGTTGGAATTGGAACTGTTGGGCGAGCCGACCACGATCACCACATCGCAGCGCTGCGCCAGGGTCTTGATCGCGTCCTGGCGGTTCTGCGTGGCGTAACAGATGTCGTCCTTCTTCGGCCCGACGATGTCGGGAAAACGCTGCTTCAGCGCCGCCACCGTGCGCGCCGCATCGTCCATCGACAGCGTGGTCTGGGTGACGTAGGCCAGGTTGTGCGCATCGCCGACCCTGAGACCGGCGACGTCGTCCGGGCCCTCGACCAGGTGCATGCCGCCCTCGCTCTGCCCCATCGTGCCCTCAACTTCCGGGTGGCCGCGGTGGCCGATCATCACGATCTCGCGGCCCTGCTCGCGCATCTTGGCGACCTCGACATGCACCTTGGTCACCAGCGGACAGGTCGCGTCGAACACCTTCAGGCCGCGCGCATCGGCTTCTCGACGCACGCCCTGCGACACGCCATGCGCGCTGAAAATCACCGTGCTCCCCGCCGGCACATCCGACAGGTCCTCGACGAACACCGCGCCCTTGTTGCGCAGATCGTTGACGACGAACTTGTTGTGCACGACTTCATGGCGCACATAGATCGGCGCGCCGTAGAGCGCCAGCGCGCGCTCGACGATTTCGATCGCGCGATCGACGCCGGCACAGAAACCACGGGGATTGGCGAGCAGGACTTGCATGGCGCGGATTATAACCCTGCGCCGGCGCACGGGCACCGGGGATTGATAAATTTATCAATAAAAACAATCACTTATGATCACCCCTCGCCGCGCTGCCGGCGAACAGCCCGTCCCAGATCAGCAAGGCCGCACCGCAGGTGATTGCCGAGTCGGCGACATTGAACGCGGGCCAGTGCCAGCCGAAGGCATGGAAATCGAGGAAGTCGACCACCGCGCCAAGGGTCACGCGGTCAATGACGTTGCCGATCGCACCGCCCAGCACCAGCGCCAGCGCGAGGCTGAACAGCTTCTGCTGCGGGTGGCGATGCAGCAGCCAGACGATCCACGCCGAGGCGAGCAGCGCGATGCCGGTGAACAGTTCGCGCTGCCAGCCGCCGGCACCTGCAAGAAAACTGAAAGCCGCGCCGCGGTTGTACACCAGCACCAGGTTGAAAAAGGACGTGACTTCCACCGGAGGCTGATTCGCCAGCTTCTCCACCACCACGTACTTGCTGATCTGGTCCAGCACCACCACGACGCCGGACAGCAGCAGCCAGCGCCACATCAGGCGTACTGGCGCGGTTCGCCCGCGCCGGCCAGGTTGGACGTGCAGCGGCCGCACAGTTCCGGATGATTCGCATCATGGCCTACGTCGGCGCGGTAATGCCAGCAGCGTTCGCATTTGGTGTGAGTGCTCGGCTTGACGTCGATCGCAATGCCCGACCCCGGAACCTTACGAACTTTCGCACTGGATGTAATCAGCACGAAACGCAGATCATCGCCCAAACGCTGAAGTGCGCCATGGGATTCATCACTCGGCAGCGAGATTTCGATTTCCGCCTGCAACGGCGAGCCGATCGCACCTTGCGCCCGCTGCTCTTCGATTTTCTTGTTCACCAGCTCGCGGATATCCCGCACGGTTTTCCACGAATCCTTCACCGCCGTGTCCAGGGATGTCTGCGGCAATTCATGCCACAGCCCTTCAAAAATGCTGCCCTCCGGACCGCGCCTGAATACCTGCCACGCCTCCTCGGCAGTGAAACTCAGCACCGGCGCCATCAGCCTGATCAGCGCATTGGCGATATGCCACAGTGCATTCTGCGCCGCACGCCGCGGCCGCGAATTCGCACCCGTGGTGTACAGCCGGTCCTTCAGGATGTCCAGGTAGAAGGCACCGAGATCCTCTGAACAGAAGCTTGTCAGCTCTTTCATCACCGCATGAAACTCGTAACGTCCATAACCCGCTACAACCTTTCGCTGCAGATCACGCGTCAGCTCCAGCGCATACCGGTCGATCTCCAGCCACTGCTCCGGCGGCAGCGCGTGTTTGCTGACATCGAAATCATCGAGATTGGCCAGCAGGAAGCGCAGCGTGTTGCGGATGCGGCGGTAGGACTCGACCACGCGCTTCAAAATCTCCTTGGAGATCGACAGCTCGCCCGAATAATCCGTGCTCGCCACCCACAGCCGCAGGATGTCGGCGCCGAGTTCGTCCATCACCTGCTGAGGCACGATGACGTTGCCCTTGGACTTGCTCATCTTCTTGCCCTGGCCGTCGACGACAAAGCCGTGGGTCAGCAGCGCCTTGTACGGCGCATGGCCGTCCATCATGCTCGCGGTCAGCAGCGAGGAATGGAACCAGCCGCGGTGCTGGTCGGAGCCTTCAAGATATAGATCTGCCGGGAACTTGCCGGTGTCGGCGTGCGAGCCGCGCAGCACCGTGCGGTGCGTGGTGCCGGAATCAAACCAGACGTCGAGCGTGTCCTTGATCTTTTCGTACTGCATCGCCTCGGCGCCGAGCAGTTCATCCGCATTTAGCGCCTGCCAGGCCTCGATGCCTTCGCGCTCGACGCGCTGCGCCACCTGCTCCAGCAGTTCCAGCGTGCGCGGATGCAGTTGCCCGGTTTCCCTGTGCACGAAGAAGGGCATCGGCACGCCCCACTGCCGCTGCCGGGACAGCGTCCAGTCCGGACGGTTGGCAATCATGCCGTGCAGGCGCGCCTTGCCCCAGTCGGGGAAGAACTGTGTTTCTTCAACGGCGCGCAGGGCCGTGGCGCGCAGGGTCTCTTTCGGCTTTACGCCGTTGTAACCGGGCACATCCTCCATGCCGGCAAACCACTGCGTGGTCGCGCGCAGGATGATCGGCGTCTTGTGCCGCCAGCAGTGCATATAACTGTGCAGATCGGTCTTGCTGGAGAACAGCACGCCCTTTTCTTCCATGTGCGCGATGATCTGCGGATTGGCTTTCCAGATCATCAGCCCGCCGAACAGCGGCAGCGAGGCGATGTATTTGCCGTCGCCCATCACCGGAGTGAGGATCTCGTCGTCCTTGAGGCCGTGTTTGCGGCAGGAATGAAAGTCTTCCACGCCGTACGCCGGCGCCGCATGAACCATGCCGGTGCCGGTTTCCAGCGTGACATAGTCGGCCAGATACACCGGCGATTGGCGGTCGTAGAAGGGATGCTTGAACCTGATCAGTTCCAGCGCCGCGCCCTTGCAAGACGCCAGTGTCGTGCCGCTCAGGCCGTACCGCGCAAGGCAGGCTTCCTGCAGATCGGCTGCAAGAATCAACAGACCCTTTTCGGTATCAACGAGGTTGTAGCTGAATTCGGGATGCGCGTTCAGCGCCTGGTTCGCCGGCAGCGTCCACGGCGTTGTCGTCCAGATCACCGCGAAGCCCGGCTTGTCCGGCAGCGCCTTCAGGCCGAAGGCCTTCGCCACCTTGTCCGGCTCTGCAAACGGAAACCCGACATCGACCGCCGGGTCCTTGCGATCCTCGTATTCGACTTCCGCTTCGGCCAGCGCCGAGCCGCAGTCAAAACACCAGTTCACCGGCTTCAGCCCGCGATAGACATAACCCTTCTCCAGCAGCTTGCCGAGCGCGCGGATTTCGTCGGCCTCGTTGCGGAAGGCCATCGTCAGATAGGGATGGTCCCAGTCGCCGAGCACGCCGAGGCGGCGGAAATCCTTTTTCTGGCGTTCAACCTGCTCCGACGCGTAGGCACGGCACAGCCGCTGCGTTTCCGCGGTCTGCAGGTGTTTGCCGTGCTGCTTTTCGATCTGCACTTCGATCGGCATGCCGTGGCAGTCCCAACCCGGCACATAGGGCGCATCGAAACCGTCGAGCGTCTTCGACTTGACGATGATGTCTTTCAGGATCTTGTTGACAGCATGGCCGATGTGGATGTCGCCGTTGGCATAGGGCGGACCGTCGTGCAGCACAAAGCGCGGCCGGCCTTTCGCGGCTTCGCGGATGCGCTGGTAGAAGCGGCGTTCCTCCCACCCGGCCAGCATTTTCGGTTCGCGTTTCGCCAGATCGCCGCGCATCGGGAACGGTGTATCGGGCAGGTTCAGTGTGCTTTTGTAGTCAGCCATGTCTGCTTCAATTCAGTACGGTTCAATGCTGCGCGTTCAATGTCCGGCGCGCGTTCAGGCCGCGCGCCGCGAGAAATATGCGCGCGTGTCAGCCACATCGCGCGCGATCTGCTGTTTCAGCGTGTCGAGATCGACATACTTGGCTTCATCGCGGAACTTGTGCAGGAAATCGACCCGCACTTGCTCGCCATAAATTTCTTCTTTAAAATCAAATATATAAACCTCAAGCACGGGAGCGGCGCCGCGCGCCTTCACCGTCGGCCGCACGCCCAAACTGGCGACGCCCTGCAGCCTTTTGCCGTCTGCGCGAATCAGTTCCACTGCAAAGATGCCCGTCAGCGGCGGCCGGTTGTGCTTCATCTGCACATTCGCCGTCGGGAACCCGAGCTGGCGGCCGAGCTGGTCGCCGCGCACCACGCGACCGCTGATGCTGTAAGGACGGCCGAGCAGACGGCCGGCGCGCGGCACATCCCCGGCGGCCAGCGCGTCGCGCACCGCGGTACTCGACACCCGCCCGCCGTCATGTTCGACAGTCGCCATGCCTTCGACTTCATAACCGTGCTGCGCCGCCTGCGCGCGCAGCATCGCCAGATCGCCGGCACGACGCGCCCCGAAACGGAAATCATCACCGACCTGCAGCCAGCGCACGCCGAGGCCGCGCACCAGGATGCGCTCAATGAAATCCTGCGCGGTCACCTGCGCGAGTGCGAAATTGAAACGCAGCACATAAGCGCGTTCGACGCCATGCTGGCGCAGCATCTCGAGTTTTTCGCGCAGCGTGGTCAGCCTCACGGGCGCCTGGTCCGGGGCGAAAAATTCGCGGGGATGCGGTTCAAAGGTCATCACGCAGGCCGGCAGTCCGCGTACGGAAGCCGCCGCCCGCAGCTTGGCGAGCATGGCCTGGTGACCGAGATGAACCCCGTCGAAATTGCCGATGGTCAGCGCGACGGGGCTGGAGGCAGCGTCCGGAACGCTGCGCAGGATTTGCATGAACCCGCCCTTATTCCCAGAGAAACGCGCTAAAAGGCTGAATTTTAGCGTGTTTCCAGAGGGCGGGGCTAGGCGGCGCGACTCCGCTGCAAGGGTTCGGCCGCAGCGGGCGACGACTGCACCCGCGCATAGACCTCACCCAGCAGAATGATGGCCGGACCGGAGATGTTTTGCGCAGCCGCCTGACCGAGATCAGCCAGACGGGCGGCAATCCGGCGCTCACCGGGCAGGCTCGCGTTTTCCACAATCACCACCGGCCGGTCGGGACTCGCACCACGGGCCATCAGGGTGGCGGCGATCTGCTCCGCCTCGCCGACGCCCATGTACATCGCGCAGGTATCGGCCGCCAGGGCGCTATGTGCCCAGTCATGCAATTCTTCACCGGCGCCGCGCCGCGGCGTCACAAACGTGACGTTGCGTGACACACCACGCCGCGTCATCGAAGTGCCGACCGCGGCACTGGCGGCCAGGGCTGCAGTAATGCCCGGGACGATCTGATAACCAATGCCGTTTTGCTCCAGCACATCAATCTCTTCCTGGGCGCGGCCGAACAGCAGGGGATCGCCACCTTTGAGGCGCACCACAACCGCATGTAGACGGGCGGCATCAACCAGCCGCTTGTTGATGAAGCGCTGCGCGGTCGAATGGCGGCCGCAGCGTTTGCCGACGGCGATCTTTTCCGCCCTGTCAGCGAGCGCAATCGTGTCGGGATGCACCAGCGCGTCGTAAAACACGATGTCTGCACGGCGCAGCAGTTCCGCCGCGCGCAGCGTCAGCAGGTCAGGCGCGCCCGGCCCTGCGCCGACGAGATAAACCGTACCGATCTGATTCATGGATTCAGGCCGCTTCTTTTTCGCGACGGCGGAACAAGGGCACCGGACGCTCCACCGAGGTCTGGTAGGCCTCGCTGAAATCGTTGAAGGCCGTCAGCGCTTCATTCGCGTCCAGTCCGTCGTTCAGCAGGAAGGCATCGAACCCGCAGCGCGACAGGTAATACAGCTGGTCACGCTGGATGTCGCCGATCGCGCGCAGTTCGCCGTTCCAGCCGTAACGCTCGCGCAGCAGGCGTGCCGTGGAGTAACCGCGGCCGTCGGTGAACTGCGGGAAGTGGACCGCGATCAGGCTGAAGGCTTCGAGGCTGTCGGCGATCAGTGCCGGATCCTCGTCCGCTGCCAGCCAGACGCCAACGCGTCCGGCCGCGCGACCAAGCAGGGCGCCGGAGGATGACTGCCACAGCCGGAGCGGCACCAGCAGGTCGCCCTGCTCCGGGATCGCCGGCAGGCCGCCGCCCGATTCAAGCAGCAGCCAGCTGTCGGCTGCGATGTTCGCGGTGTTGATCAGCGTTTCCATAGACCTGTTCCCTGAAAGGCTCGATGCCGATGCGCCGCACGACATCGATAAAACGTTCGGCTTCGCTGTCGCGGCAACCGAGATAGGTTCGGATCAGCGTTTCGATGACATCCGGCACTTCGTGCTGCGCGAACGACGGGCCGATGACCTTGCCCAGCGACGCCGCATTGCCCTGCGAGCCGCCGATCGACACCTGATAAAACTCCGCGCCCTGCTTGTCGACGCCAAGGATACCGATGTGGCCGACATGGTGGTGGCCGCAGGAATTCATGCAGCCGGAAATGTTCAGGTCGAGTTCGCCGATGTCATGCTGGTAATCCAGATCGTCGAATCGGCGCTGGATCGCTTCCGCCACCGGGATCGACTTGGCATTGGCGAGCGAGCAGAAATCGCCGCCGGGGCAGGCAATGATGTTGCTGATCAGGCCGATGTTCGGCGTCGCCAGGCCCAGGCGCTTCGCTTCGAGCCACAGGGCGTGCAGGTCCGACTGTTTCACATCCGGCAGCACCAGGTTTTGCTCATGCGACACGCGCAGTTCGCCGAAGCTGTAGCGGTCGGCAAGATCCGCGACCGCATCCATCTGCTCCGCAGTCGCATCGCCCGGCGGAATGCCGGTCTTTTTCAGTGACAGCGTGACCGCAGCGTAACCCGGCACCTTGTGCGGATGCACGTTGCGGCCGGCCCAACTGGCGAAACCGCGTTCGCGCGCCAGCGCCTGGGTGTATTGCACCGACAGCGCATCAAGCTGCTGATATTGCGGGCGCGTGAAGCGCGCCTCGATGCGGCTGACTTCTGCCGCGGTCAGCATGCCCGGACCGTCTTGCAGGTGCGCCCACTCGGCTTCGACCTGCGAGCGGAATCCTTCCGGGCTCAGCGCCTTCACCAGGATCTTGATGCGCGCCTTGTACTTGTTGTCACGGCGGCCGAAGCGGTTGTAGACGCGCAGGATCGCATCGAGATAGGTCAGCAGATGCGGCCATGGCAGGAATTCGCGGATCACCGTGCCGATGACCGGCGTACGGCCAAGACCGCCGCCGACGAGCACGCGGAAACCGATGTCGCCGTTGGCGCCGCGCACCGCCTGCATTCCGATGTCGTGCACCTGGATCGCCGCGCGGTCCTGTTCCGCGCCCGACACCGCGATCTTGAACTTGCGCGGCAGGAAGGCGAATTCGGGATGGAAGGTCGACCACTGGCGGATCAGTTCGCACCACACCAGCGGATCGACAATCTCGTCCGGGGCGATGCCGGCGAAGTGATCGGTGGTGGTGTTGCGGATGCAGTTGCCGCTGGTCTGGATCGCATGCATCTGCACCCTCGCCAGGTGCGAGAGGATCTCGGGCATATCTTCCAGCTTCGGCCAGTTGTACTGGATGTTCTGGCGGGTGCTGAAGTGGCCGGTGCCACGATCCCATTTGCGGGCAATGTGAGCGAGTGCCCGCAACTGCTTTGACGACAGCAGACCGTAGGGGATCGCCACCCGCAGCATTGGCGCAAACCTTTGAATATAAAGGCCATTCTGCAAACGCAGCGGCCGGAAGTTGTCTTCGCTCAGTTCGCCCGCGAGAAAGCGCCGGGTCTGGCCGCGAAACTGGGCCACCCGTTCGTCCACCAAGCGCTGATCGATTTCGTCATACAGATACATGTGCGGCACCTCACTCCTTGAGGCTGCCGAGTCTAGGTACCCCCTTATATATCGTCCAAGAATATGTTATTTATTGTTAAGTATTATTTGTTATATAATATTCGAAAATAAAGGTAAGTATTTGAATTTACAGCAATTAAAGTATTTGCGCGAAATCGCCCGCAACGGACTGAAGGTGTCCGACGCGGCAGAAGCGCTGTTCACCTCGCAGCCGGGCATCAGCAAACAGATCAAGCTGCTCGAGGAAGAACTCGGCGTGACCATCCTCGTACGCAACGGCAAACGCATCACCGCACTGACCGAGCCGGGGCAGATCGTGCTCGACATCGCCGAACGCATCCTGCGCGACACCGACAACCTGCGCGAAGTCGGCCGCGAGTTCAACGCCGGCGGCAGCGGCACGATGGTCGTCGCCACCACGCACACGCAGGCGCGTTACGCGCTGCCGCCGGTGTTCGCGCGCTTCACTCAGCGTTATCCGCAGGTGAGGCTGACACTGCGCGAAGGCAGCCCCGCGCAGATCGCCGCGATGCTCAATGACGGGACCGCCGATGTCGGCATCGCCACCGAATCCGATGAAGAGTTCGAGGAACTGGTCACACTGCCCTGCGCGCAATGGACGCGCAGCGTGATCACGCCGCTGCGCCACCCGCTGCTCGGCGCCGGTCCGCTGACGCTGGAAAAAATCGCGCGTTATCCGCTGATCACCTACGACTTCGCCTTCACCGCGAATTCGCCGATCAGGCGCGCCTTTGATTCCGCCAACATCAAACCCAATGTCGTGCTCACCGCCGTCGCCGCCGACGTGATCAAGGCCTATGTCGAACAGGGCATGGGCATCGGCATCCTCGCCAAGATGGCTTTCGATCCGGCGCGTGACCACGGCGTGCGCCTGATCAATGCCGACCACCTGTTTGAACCGAGCACGACCCGCATTGCGCTCCGGCGCAACGCCTGGCTGCGCGGCTACGTCTATGATTTCATCGAACTGTTTGCACCCACATTGGGCCGCGACGCAGTCGCCTCCGCACTCAGCAGTACACGCATCAAAACTGACTAGCCGCAACCTAGCGCCGGGGCAGCAGCGCCGCTATCCGCGCGCTGACCGCTTCGGCATCCCAATCGAGTTCACCGACTGCGGTGTAGCGGATGCGGCCGTTGCGGTCGATCACAAAACTCGCCGGCAGCACGCGCACATTCCACGCCTTCCCGGCCTTGCGTTCGGGATCCAGCAGCACCGGAAATCCCAGCGGCGTCTGCTCAAGGAATTTGCGGATGCGCGATTCGGGCTCATCGACATTGACCGCGAGCACGACAAAGCGCTTCGGATCGAGTTTGTTCTGCAGCCGGCTGAGCGACGGCATTTCGTCGCGGCAGGGCTCGCACCAGGTTGCCCAGTAATTCACCAGCACGACCTTGCCGCGCAGGGCGGCGAGGTCATGGGACTTGCCGTCGAGATCCGCGAGTTGCAGCGCCGGCGTGCGGCCGCCGCTCCAGGGCTTGAGCTCTTTCGCCGCGGCAACACACGGCAGCAGGCTGCAGCACAGGACCATCAGCAGAACGGGAACACGCCAGCGGTTCACGAAGCACCCCAAAAAAACGCGGCCGCAACATTGCGGCCGCATCAGTATTGCAGAAAAACGTTTTCGATGACGGCTTAGGCTGCTTTGACCTCGCGCGCGATCATCGTGTACTTGAACGCGTCCGGATCGAGGCTGTCGAGACGGCCCTGTGCGGTTTCCGCATTCGGATACATGAAAAAGCCGACTTTGCCGCGGGTCGCGCCGGGCAGCGCGACGTCATGCGCATAGTTGTAGGCCAGCCAGTTCATTTCCCAGGAACCGAACAGCCGCGCACGCGCTTTTTTCACCAGGTCATCATCCAGCGGCAGCGTGCCGCCGGCTTTTTCTTCGAGCACAACCTTGCGCACATCGGCGGGATCGACCGGAATCCAGCCATGGGACGCCGTGTAGAACTCGGCGCGGCAGTGCTGGGCACGGGTGATGTTTTCGGTGCCGGCGCCCAGGCTGCGATAGCCGTAAGCGGATTTGGCCACGCGCACGCCGTAAACGTCACGCGCCGGGAGGCCTGCGGCCCGGGCGAGGCCGACATACAGTGCATTGAGGTCGGCGCATTTGCCGCTGAGATTGCCGCTCTCCAGCATCGCCTTGATGTCGCCGACGCCGCAACCGCGGGTTTTCGGGTCACGGACGGTGTTCTCGACCACCCATTCGTAGATCGCGCGCGCCTTGTCGATGTCGGTTTTCGCGCCACGGGTGATTTCCAGCGCGGTCTTGCGCACGATGCCGTCGGTGGGCATCAGTTCCGTCGCTGCGAGATAACGCGCCAGTGTCGCGCGGTCTTCCGGCCAGGGATTGGCGGGTTTGGCGAGATCGACAATGTGTTCGCGGGTGGCAAAACGGCTGGTCAGCTTCAGCACCGGCTTCTGCACGGCTTCCGGAAATTCTGCGGCAACGATGCCCGCGCCGTACTTGGGATCCTTCGAGTAGGCGACCTTGCCGCCCTCGGCAGACCAGGTGTTGCCGTGGCTTTTCTGGTAATCGGTATCCACGGTCAGCGGCACCGGCAGCCAAACCCGGGATACACCCGCGGGTTTCAGCAATTCGACCTGGGTGGTGACTTCGTAAATGCGCCACGGGCTGTCGGCGGTGGTTTTGGCGGCGGCAAGGCCCGGCAGGCCCGATACCGCGGCGGCGGCCGGCAATGCGGCGCCGGCCTTGATGAATTGTCTTCTGTCCATGGAATCTCCTAATGCACGATTAAGGAAGGTTAAGGAAGGGGTATTGCGCCACCGGCCCGAGAGATGAACCGAAACTGCGGACCAGGGCTGCCGAATGCGCGCGAGCTCGCATTCGCTGCCGAATCTACCGCGGGCAGTCCTGCCGCACAAGCAGTCCTGTTCCTTCAAACACCGGAGACGTCAAGGTTATTCCGCCCCGTGACGGGCGAAATCGCGCGGGCGGAAACCGAGCAGCAACAGCATGCCGCCGTAGGTTCCGGCTCCTGTCAGCACCAGCAGTGCAAGCCGCGCCACGCGCTCCAGCGCGCCCGCTGCCAGCCATGAGCCAGGGTCGCCGGCCAGCATCACCAGCAAGACACTCATCGCACAGACTGCCAGCACCAGTTTCAGCACGAACATGCCCCAGCCCGGCTGCGGCTGATAAATCCCGCGCCGGCGCAGTCCGCGCAGCAGCAGCGCCGCATTCAGGCAGGCGCCGAGGCTGATCGCCAGCGCAAGGCCGGCATGGCGCAGCTGCCAGACCAGCACCAGGTTCAGGAGCTGGGTCACCACCAGGGTGACCACCGCGATTTTCACCGGGGTGCGCACATCCTGCTTTGCATAGAACCCTGGGGCGAGGACTTTCACCGCGATCAGCCCGACCAGACCGACCGAATAGGCGATCACCGCATCGCGCGTGTTGATCACGTCGGTCACCGTGAACGCGCCGTAATGGAACAGCGTCGCCACCAGCGGCACCGCCAAGAGGGCCAGCGCCGCGGCCGCCGGCACCGCCAGCAGCAGCGTCAGGCGCAGGCCCCAGTCGAGCAGCTCCGAATATGCCTGCGTCGACCCCTCGGCATGACGTTTCGACAGGCTGGGCAGCAGGATGGTGCCCAGCGCGACACCGAGCAGTCCCGACGGAAACTCCATCAGCCGGTCGGCGAAATAGAGCCAGGTCACGCTGCCGGTGACCAGGAAGGAGGCGAAGATGTTGTTGATCAGCAGGCTGACCTGCCCGACCGAGACCCCGAACACCGCGGGGGCCATCTGCCGCAGCACGCGGCGCACGCCTTCGTCGCCGAGGTCAGGCTGCGGCCGCGGCAGCATGCGGATGCGCGCGAGGAAAGGCAGCTGGAACGCCAGCTGCAGCACGCCGCCGGCAAACACGGCCCAGGCCAGCGCCTTTACCGGCGGATCGAAATACGGCGCAGCCAGCAGCGCGAAGCCGATGAACGACAGGTTGAGCAGCACCGGCGTGAATGCCGGCACCGCAAAGCGGCCCCAGGTGTTGAGGATGCCGCCGGCCAGCGCCGTCAGCGCGATGAACAGGATGTAGGGGAATGTGATGCGCAGCAGTTCGACGGTCAGCGCGAATTTTTCCGGCGTCGCCGAGAACCCCGGGGCGCTGATGCCGATGATCAGCGGCGCCGCGACCACGCCCGCCAGCGTGACCAGCAGCAGCACCAGGCCCAGTACCCCGCTCACGTGGCTGATCAGGGCGCGGGTCTCGTCCTCGCCCCGCCGGTTCTTGTATTCGGCGAGGATGGGCACGAAGGCCTGCGAGAAGGCGCCTTCCGCAAACAGCCGCCGCAGCAGGTTGGGAATCTTGAAGGCGACGAAGAAGGCGTCGGTGGCGAGTCCGGCGCCGAAAACCCGCGCAATCACCGCATCGCGCACGAAGCCCAGCACGCGTGACACCAGGGTCATGCTGCTGACAGTCGCCAAGGCCTTGATTAAATTCATATTTTCAGAAATCCCGGGGTCGGGCAGGGACGGTCGCGCAGCTTGCGGAAGAGGCGGGTTTTCTTTATCATTAAGCCCTTTTTCCGAACGAAATCCGGAGTTTACATGGCCAATATCGCTTCAGCCAAAAAAGCCGCGCGCCAAGCCGTCAAGCGCCGCGCCCATAACGGTGCCCAACGCTCCGCCCTGCGCAGCGCGATCAAGGAAGTGCGCAAGGCGATCGCCGCCGGCGACAAGGCTGCCGCCCGCACCGTGTTCCAGAAATCGGTGAGCACGATCGACTCGATCGCCGACAAGGACATCATGCACAAGAACACGGCCGCCCGTCACAAGAGCCGCCTGTCCGCCGCCATCAAGGCGATGGCCTAAGCAGTCCCTCAGGCCTGTCGCGGCTGCGCGGCAGGTTCAGGCGGGTTTCGCGGCAGCATCCGGCGAGCCGCCTTCAATGACATCTTCCGGCCTTTTGGCCTTGCGGCCCGGACGCATTTTCAGCTGGTTGTCGCGGGCGAACTGCAGCAGGAAGGCATAGGCCGCAGGATCGCGGCGCTCCAGTTCACGGTCGACCGCGACGCAACGCACCCCGCCGGCCATGATCGGTTTCAGGAACGGGGAATAGGCCAGGTAGCCATCCGCGCTGAACACCGACAGCATGCCGCTGAGCCGTTCGGCCCAGTCGCTCGGCCGGAATGTTTCGCCGCTTTCGGTGATGCCCTGGATGACGATTTCGGGCGCGCCTTCGAACACGCTGTCTTTCCCTCATTTTGAACGCCGGAAGTCTATCAGACGAAGGCCGGTTTCACTCGGGAAACAGGGGGAAAATATGCTTGCAAATCAAATGATGGTTGGACGAAAATAGCCGTTCCGGCGGCAACAGGCCGCCGTGTTTTTTTGTGGAGGTCGACAGACCATGTCACACGTCATGAACACCTATGGCCGCCTGCCCGTTGCCTTCGAGCGCGGGGAAGGTGTCTGGCTGTGGGACACGCAGGGCAAGCGTTACCTGGACGCGCTCGCGGGCGTAGCCGTGAACGCGGTCGGCCACAGCCACCCGAAGCTGGTGGCTGCGCTGCAGGCGCAGGTCGGCAAGCTGATCCACACCTCCAACATCTACCAGATCACCGCCCAGGAACAGCTCGCCGACCGCATTGCCGCGGCCTCCGGCATGGACAGAGTGTTTTTCTGCAATTCCGGCGCCGAAGCCAACGAAGCGGCGATCAAGCTCGCGCGCTACTACGGCCACAAGAAGGGCGTCGAGATCCCCGCGGTGGTGGTGCTCGAGAAATCCTTCCACGGCCGCACCATGGCGACACTGTCGGCCACCGGCAGCCGCAAGGTGCAGGCCGGCTTCGAACCACTGGTGACCGGATTCGTGCGCGTGCCCTTCAACGACCTTGAAGCCGTGCGGCGCGTCGCCGCCTCCAACCGCAACGTGGTCGCCGTGCTCGCCGAACTGGTGCAGGGCGAAGGCGGCGTCAGCGTCTGCGGCGACGATTACCTGAAGGGCCTGCGCGAAATCTGCGATGCCAACGGCTGGCTGCTCATGCTCGACGAAGTGCAGACCGGCATGGGCCGCACCGGAAAAATGTTCGCCTTCCAGCATTACGGCGTGATGCCCGACGTGATCACCCTCGCCAAGGGCCTTGGCGGCGGCGTGCCGGTCGGCGCCTGTGTCGCGCGCGGCGAAGCCGCCACACTGTTTCATCCGGGCAACCACGGCTCGACCTTCGGCGGCAATCCGCTGGCCTGCACGGCCGCGCTCACCACCATCGACATCATCGAATCCGAGGACCTGTGCCGGAACGCAGCCGAGGTGGGCGCGCACATCCAGGCCGGCCTCAAACGCGCGCTGGCCGAAACGCCCGGCGTGCGCGACATCCGCGGCAAGGGCATGATGATCGGCGTCGAACTCGACCGCCCCTGCGGCGACCTGGTGAAAACCGCGCTCGAAGACGGCCTGCTGATCAACGTCACCGCCGACAACGTCGTGCGGCTGGTGCCGCCGCTGGTGATGTCTCGCGACGAAGCCGACCAGCTGGTCGGCCAGCTGGCGCCGATGATCCGCACATTTCTGATGAAGGCCGCCCCGGCGGCCGCCTGAACGCGCAGCGCGCCCGCCGCGCCGGGAACCATCATGCAACTCCGCCACTACCTGCAATTCAAGGACTTCACCGCCGCCGAATACGAGCACCTGTTCGCGCGGGCGAAATGGATCAAGGAACGGTTCAAGCGCTACGAACCGTACCTGCCGCTGCACGACCGCACGCTGGCGATGATCTTCGAGAAGCAGTCCACCCGCACCCGCGTCTCCTTCGAGGCCGGCATGCTGCAGATGGGCGGTTCGGTGATCAATCTCACCTCAACCGACACCCAGATCAGCCGCGGCGAACCGGTCGAGGACATGGCGCGCGTGATCACGCGCATGGTCGACGTGGTGATGATCCGCACCTTCGAGCAGTCGATCATCGAGCGCTTTGCCGCGCATTCGCGGGTGCCGGTGATCAACGGGCTCACCAACGAATACCACCCCTGCCAGATCCTCGCCGACATCTTCACCTTCATCGAGCATCGCGGGTCGATCCAGGGCAAAACCGTGGCATGGATCGGCGACTCGAACAACGTCTGCAACACCTGGCTGCAGGCCGCCGAAGTGCTCGGCTTCAACGTGCACGTGTCGACACCGCCCGGCTATGAAGTCGAGCCGGAACGCGCCGGCCTCTATGGCACCGACCACTACGAGGAATTCAAGGACCCGATGGACGCCGTGCGCGGCGCCGACCTCGTCACCACCGACGTCTGGACCAGCATGGGCTTCGAGGCCGAGAACGAGGAACGCAAGCGCGACTTCGAGGACTGGCGCGTCGACGGCGACATGATGCGCGCGGCCGGCAAGGACGCGTTGTTCATGCACTGCCTGCCCGCCCACCGCGGCGAGGAAGTCACCGCCGAAGTCAT
>VFQT010001671.1_pt1 | contig 25751 bp, 24 predicted proteins | sample 3512381 | NCBI WGS metagenome assembly VFQT01 (sample SAMN10412376, study PRJNA504923) | tailings metagenome | isolation source: Relicate 2 Philex TSF3 active mining site | place: Philippines: Tuba, Benguet | collected 2017-08-29
CGAAGTGCCGCTCGGCAAGCGGCACCTACGGTAGGTGCTTTCTGCCGGAAAGCACCTTCGCCGTCAGGCGAACCTTTTCTTGCACGCACGTGATGCCGAGGCCACTCGCCTCAAACGCACTGGCTCGGCGTTGCTCTCCATCCACGGCGACCTGCAATCCGGTGGATGCTCGTCAGGTCGCTGGTCGCGGCGAGGCCGCGAAGTGCCGCTCGGCAAGCGGCACCTACGGTAGGTGCTTTCTGCCGGAAAGCACTTTCGCCGTCAGGCGAACCTTTTCTTGCACGCACGTGATACCAAGGCCACTCGTCTCAAACGGACTGGCTCGGCGTTGCTCTCCATCCACGGCGACCTGCAATCCGGTGGATGCTCGTCAGGTCGCTGGTCGCGGCGAGGCCGCGAAGTGCCGCTCGGCAAGCGGCACCTACAGCTCAAAAAATCCCGAGCATGTCGCGAGCGTCGTCCGTCATGCGTTCCGGAGTCCATGGCGGGGACAGCGTAATCGTGATGCTCGCCTCGTCGATATCTTCCAGTCGTTCCAGTGCCATCTTGGCCTGCTGCACGATCTGTGGTCCTGCAGGGCATGCAGGACTGGTCAGAGTCATCTCGACAGCAACTTTCCGTTCCGTTTGATTGACAGAATACACGAGTCCCAGATCAACAATGTTGACCATCAATTCCGGGTCGATAACCTGTCGAAGTGCCTCAATCAGCTCTGCGTCAGTCGCCATAATCTCAAACCACCTGTCTTCCTGGCCTGGAACAACTCGTCCACTCAGCGATCAAAGGCCTGCCCAGACCGCACCATCACGAACTTCCGTCTTGAAGACTCGAATGGCTTCCGTCGCCGGCATGCAAAGAGCCTTGCCGGTCTTCAGGTCAAACTTTGCGGAATGGCGAGGACACACGATCGCACAATCCTGAATCGCACCATCCGTCAACGGCTGGCCGTCATGACTGCACACGTCTTCAATCACAAAGTACTGATCGGCGATGCGGATTGCCAGAGCGGGAATATCGTCCACAAACACACTTCGCCGATCACCGGACTGAAGTTCATTAAGACCAATCACACGTTCCATGGAGTTCGCTCAGCGATTTCAATCAGAGATGACAAAAGGCGATCAAGCCGGAATACTGGGATTCACACCTGCAGACGACAAGTCCCATCGTCTGGACCGAACCGCTGGACTAAACAGCAGCCGTTTCAATTCCAAGCTTGCCCTGCACTGTTCGGCTCAGAGTTTCCCGGACCACTTCCACAGGGATTCGGTCATACACACGCTGGAAGAATCCTTCCACGATCATGTGCATGGCTTCCTTGCGGCTGATGCCGCGGCTCATGCAGTAGAAGATCTGTTCGCGGTCAACGCGTCCGGTCGTGGCACCGTGAGTACACTTCACGTCGTCTGCTTCAATCTCGAGGCCCGGGATGGAATCGCAGCGAGCATCATCGCTGAGCATCAGGGCGTCACTTCGCTGGTAGCCGTCAGTTTGCTGAGCGGCCGGATCGACCTTGATCATGCCTCGCCAGATCACCCGCGATTCGTCTCGCAGAACTTCCTTATACAGAAGGTCGCTGTGAGTTCCCTGGGCTCGGTGGTGCTGCTGAGTATAGTAGCTGATCTTCTGACGATCACTGGTGAATGTGACTCCGTTGACTTCCGCGGTCGCGGCACGGCCATTCAGATTGATATCTTGATGAATGTGAGCCAGCTTGCTGCCGAGCCCCACAACGGTCCACTGCAAGGAAGCATTGCTGGCCACACAACCCGCCTGATGGGCGAAGTGCCACGATTTCTGATTCCAGTTCTGCAGCTGAACATATCGCAGGTTGGCATCTTTGCCGACGATCAGTTCCACACAGCCAACGTGAAGACCAGCCAGCTCAGCCGTCGCTGAAGATGTTTCTTCCAGCAGCGTCGCTCGAGCGCCGTCTTCCAGAATAATCAGCGTATGGCTGAACTCCGCCACGCCGTCTCGACTGTGTGCAATCAGGCTATGCAGAGGAAGAGCAACTTCGACGTTGCGGGGAACATATAAAACCGTACCGCCTGTCCAGAACGCCGCGTGCCATGCGGAAAACCGATCCGCATCAGACTTCACGGCCTGCTTCATGAAATGAGGCTCCAGCAGTTCGCGGTGGCTTGTGAGCAGACTCTGCAGTTCGCCGAACAGAACGCCCTGAGCTCGAATTTCGTCAGACAACTGATGATGAGTCAACTGACCGTTCACATGAGCGATCGAACCACCGAACTCCGTCTTGTCGCTCAGAAGAGTCTCGATCGCGGTCGAATCGACTGCCGCAGCCGCCGGTCGAAACTTGGCAGCGTTGAACACTCGCAGGTCGACACGCTTAAACTCTTCCGGATCCAGATCATTCTGAAGCAGCGTCTGATACTGCTCAAACGCAGCACGGCGGCTCTGGGTGATCCATGCCGGCTCATTGCGAGTCGCGAGGAACTGCTCAAAGACTTCCGAAGAGAAGCCGATGCGGGAAATATCGATGGTTGTTGATGACATAATTTTCAAACTCTCTGGCAATGAAAAGCCATCTTACTTCGCGACAAATCGCAGCGATGCAGAAACCTCTTCGTCGATCTTCAATTCTGTATCGTCAATCTTCTTCTCTGACAGGTTCAGTATGACAGTGAGATCCTTATGGAGATATCCGGCAAGCTCGTGCCAAACCTGAACCTTGATTTCTCCAAAGGGAATCCTGTCGATTTTGAACCGGCCCTGGTTGTCCGTGACTGACATGTACGGATGGTCCTGAACAAGCACATGACTGTTCATCCAGGGGTGAAAATCACAAGTGATCTTTATGGGCAGCGGTTCTGCCACCTGAAACTTCTGAAAGTGCGTGAGCTGTTTATTGGCCGTTAGTCGCGGAGTCAGCAGCACACACCCAACGGGATTTCGAATCGGATAATCATGAGGACTATGAGCAACCGCATCCTTTGAAACCACGTTCATTCCCGTCTGAGTCTGCACACACAGGACATGGGGTTGAATCCGACATCCCTGAAATGTCAGTTCAGGAATATTCAACGGCTGCTTAGTCAGGTCAGGATGAACGGGCGCATCCTTCTTTCGCTTCAGCCAGACCAGAACGTTGCCGACTCCCCGAGTTTCCCTGTCAACGACCAACCGCTCATCCGGAAGGTCAGCCGCTGCGCAGATTTCTCCATCCTTGACTGCAGAACCAGCCTTGTAGAGTGGTTCAAGTTCAAAGTGTTCCCCGTGGTAAACGACCCGACCTTCGATCGAGCCATATTGAATCTCATCCCCTCGGCACACTGTGCAGAGGAAAACAAAAACGGGAAAAGCAACGATGAATCTGTACCGGAACAAAGTGGTTCTTCCTTAGCCAACCGATCCTTCCATCTGCAGCTCAATCAGTCGATTGAGTTCGACGGCGTATTCCATAGGGAGCTCTTTCACGAGCGGTTCAATGAACCCGGTCACGATCATTGCAGAGGCTTCCGCTTCTGACAGACCACGACTCATCAGGTAGAAGAGCTGCTCTTCAGCGATCTTTGAAACACTGGCTTCGTGTTCGATCGCGACGTTTTCCTCTTCCACTTCAATGTACGGATACGTATCGCTGCGGCTGGCTGGATCCAGGATCAACGCGTCGCAAACCACATTCGAGCGGCAGTTGACGGCGTCCTTCTGAACCTTCACCAGGCCACGATAACTTGATCGGCCACCGTTCTTGGAAATGCTCTTGCTGATAATGCGGCTGGAGGTGTTCGGAGCACAGTGAACCATCTTGGCTCCGGCATCCTGATGCTGGCCTTCCCCGGCAAATGCGATCGACAGAGTTTCACCACGAGCACCCGGCTCCATCAGCCAGATCGCGGGATACTTCATGGTCAGCTTGGATCCCAGATTGCCGTCGATCCACTCCATCAGCGAATCGCCATACGCCATGGCTCGCTTTGTGACCAGGTTGTAAACGTTGTTCGACCAGTTCTGAATCGTCGTGTAGCGACAGCGAGCACCCCGCTTCACAATGATCTCCACAACGGCCGAATGCAGGCTGTCGCTGCTGTAAGTCGGAGCCGTACAGCCTTCCACATAATGCACCGATGCGCCTTCGTCGACGATGATCAGGGTTCGCTCAAACTGGCCCATGTTCTGGCTGTTGATGCGGAAGTAGGCCTGCAGAGGAAACTCGATCTTCACGCCCTTCGGGACGTAAATGAACGAGCCACCGGACCACACGGCTGAGTTCAAAGCAGCAAACTTGTTGTCACCGGGAGGAATCACCGTGCCAAAGTATTCACGGAACAGTTCGGGATGTTCCTGAAGAGCAGAATCCGTGTCCGTGAAGATCACACCCTGCTTTGCCAGATCTTCCTGCAGACTGCCATACACCACTTCGGATTCATACTGAGCCTTCACGCCGGCCAGGTACTTCTTTTCCGCTTCCGGAATCCCAAGGCGGTCGTAAGTCCGGCGAATGTCCTCAGGAACATCGTCCCAGGACTTCCCCTGCTCCTGAGACGCCTTCATGTAATAGAAGATGTCCTGGAAGTTCAGGTCACTCATATCGCCGCCCCAGCTTGGCATCGGGCGCGATTCGAAGATCGCCAATGACTCCAGACGGAACTCGGTCATCCATGCCGGCTCCTTCTTCATCTCGGAGATCTGACGAACGATCTGAGCATCCAGGCCTTTGCGGCTCTTGAATGCATAATTTTCCGTCGAATCGTGGAAGCCATACTTGTAGGCTCCAATTTCCACATCCGACTTTTCAGACTTCACCGGGGCATCTGTGCTCATGGTATTCCGTCTTCAATATTTCAGTGTTCAGTGAGCAGTGTTCAGAAGAAATCAGCAAACGCACGCTATGGAGCATGCGGTTCTAAACAGCAGCGGCTTCTGCTTTCGCATTCTCAGCCGCCGCTTCCGGATGACGCGCTCGAATTTCGGCGTAGCCGTTGGCATGCAGATCGTGAGCCAGTGATGCATCACCAGTCTCGACAATTCGTCCGCCCAGCATGACGTGCGTGTACTGAGGAGGATTAGCTTCCAGCAGTCGCTCGTGATGAGTAATGATCAGAACGCCCATCTGAGGACCAGACAGCTTCGCGATCCCCTCGCTGACGACTCGCACCGCATCGCTGTCGAGTCCGCTGTCTGTTTCGTCCAGAATCGCAAACTTCGGCTGCAGCATCGCCAGCTGAAGAATCTCCATGCGTTTCTTTTCACCGCCGGAGAATCCGTCGTTCAGATAACGGCGAGCAAACTCCTGATCCATACCCAGCTCATTCATGCGTTCGCGAATTTCCTTGCGGAACTCACGCATGCCGATCAGGCCTTCACCTTCTTTTCGGTCCGGATTGCGAATGTTGGAAACCGCATGGCGAAGGAAGTCAGCCACCTTCACGCCCGGAATCACGACCGGATACTGGAACGCAAGAAACATGCCCAGGCGAGCACGAGCGTCAGCTTCCATCTCCGTGATGTTCACTCCATCAATTTCGATGGAACCATCGGTCACGGTGTAGTTCGGGTGGCCGGCCAGAGCATACGCAAGAGTGCTCTTGCCAGAACCGTTCGGCCCCATCAGAGCATGAATTTCGCCCTGACGAATCTCCATGTTCACGCCACGCAGAATCGGCGTTTCACCAACGGACACATGAAGGTTTGAGATCTTCAGCACAGAACTCATTGCACACACTTCCTTATTGCCTACGGAACCTCGCCGACAACCGCGGTACGAGGCGTGACAAGCTTCGACAGGATTCAGAAATCAACAGGATTCAGTCAGTACTTTTTCGACATTCACGGCATGGCAGCGCCGGGGAGCACTCAGCTCCGATCGCTTCTTCAGCAGATCATGAATCAATAACCATCAACGGTCAGACGTTCAGAGCGGAAAACCCTGAATGGTGAGGAACCGGCAGTGCGGTATCACCACGAGTGATCTTGCGAGCCTTGATCTTGTCCTGAATTCGCATCAAACCTTCCAGCAGTGCCTCCGGTCGAGGAGGACAGCCAGGAACGTAGACGTCCACAGGAACCACCAAGTCCACGCCTTTGACAACGTGATAACCATGCTTGAAGTAAGGGCCACCACCGACCGTACATGCGCCCATGGCGATCACGTACTTCGGATCCGGCATCTGCTCGTACAACCGACGAACTCGGCTGGCCATCTTGAATGTCACCGTTCCGGCAACAATCATCAGGTCAGCCTGTCGCGGAGTCGCGCGAAATGCACCAGCTCCGAAACGGTCGATGTCATACTTGCTGGCACCCGTCGCCATCATTTCGATCGCACAGCACGCCAATCCGAACGTCATCGGCCAGATACTCGACTGCTGGCCCCAGTTCAGAGCCTGTTCAATCGTGGTCGTGATAACGTTCTCTTCAAATCGTCCTTCAATCCAGGTCATCGCTGCTCAAACCTCGTGTTGAACTACTGTCCAAAGCACTGACTGAACCCTGTAACCTGCCAGTCACAGGAAGTGCAGGCAGCACTCTACCAGTCCATGACACTCTTTCAATCGGCCGACAAACTTTCCGATGGCTGGACAGCATTCGCAGAGTCGACAGACGAGCTGCAACCTGTGGATGCTGGCAAATTCATCACCTGAAACTCACAGCATCCATGCCCGTCACGACATCGGGAACGCACCTGCACCGGAGCCCCCAATACCTGCTCCAGAACTTCTCGTTCCACCTGACAAATCGCGTCATCTACGTCGGCCAGCATCGGAAACGGACAGGATGTCTCCCGCAGAATCCGCAAACCGCCGGCATGGTCTGACTCAATATTGAAACCGCTCGATTTCATCTCCTCCGCCAGCTGATCCAGACGCTCGTCAATCGACTCACACCCAGCCAGCTGCCGCCGAAATCGCTCGGCCAGTACGTTCTTCACGCGAGTAATCAGCAATTCTCGAACGGACGTATCTTCAAAGCCTGTAATGGTTTCCCACAAAACGATCGCCAGCTCCCGGTAGTTTTCACCCAGAGCATGCAAGCCTTCTGCGGTCACTCGGTACACGTTTCGAGGACGTCCGCGAGTCTGCCCCTGAAGATCGACGGCAATCAATCCCGCCGTCTCCAGCCTCGTAATTCGCTGCCGAACTGCAGTGCGAGTCACTCCGAGCACATCACAAAGAGTCTGCACATCTGCACCAGCGGCCTGATGCAGGTGTTCCAGAATCTCTCGGTCTCGTGTGTCCAAAGCACCCATGTCCGACATCTCCACACTGAATCAATCGCCAGAATGACGGTTTTAACAGTGTTTTCGACCGATCTTAATCGCGACGGACATTTTGGCAATTAATCATGCCAAAAATGGCGTAAACTGAGATCCTGTCTCAGAAAGTTGGGGGCTTCGATGGTCCCTGGACCCCGCCGAATGAACAAAAAGCCTCAGTTTGAGCCCGCTTCTTCCGGCTCAACACTCTCAACAATGGCATTCACGATCCCGGAATGAAGCCGAGTCACCAGCAAGTCGCCCACATGCACGTCATCGGTCGAACGAACGACGTCCCCATTCGGCTTCTGTGTCAGCGAATATCCACGGGACAGCACCTGAAGAGGACTCAGCGCCTGCAGCGAGGCGGCGATTGAACTCATGCCCTGCCGCCGACGCTCAATCAACAAGCGGACAGCCCGAACGGCTCGATCATAGAGCACGTCGCAATCCTGACGCCGTTGTTCGACCAGGCTGGCGGGCCGCTGAAACACACTCCGAGATTCAATGGCGGACAGTCGCAGCCGGATTCGCTCCGCCCGGTTCTGCAGCGCCCCTTTCAGCCGATCAGCGGTATGCCGGAGTGTGTCTCGAAGATCGCTGGCAGATGGAACAACGAACTCTCCGGCTTCGCTTGGCGTTAATGCTCGACGGTCGGCGACCAGATCGGCAATCGAAACATCAATCTCATGCCCGACGGCACTGATGACCGGAATCTTGCATGCAGCAATCGCGCGAGCCACGATTTCGGTGTTGAAGCACCAGAGATCTTCCAGACTCCCGCCACCTCGTCCGGTGATGACTACGTCAACATCAGGAATCCGATGCACACTTTTCAGCGCGCGAGCAATCTCCTCAGCAGCGCCGTCGCCCTGGACTCGGACGGGCACGATGACGATGTTGGCAGGCGGCCAGCGGCGAGTAATCACCTGGATCATGTCGCGCACGGCGGCTCCGGACGGACTTGTCACCAGCGCGATGCGGCGAGGAACTTTCGGAATCGGCCGCTTGCGAGATTCATCGAACAGTCCCTCAGCGGCCAGCTTGTCTCGAAGCTGCCGGAAGGCCATCTCCAACTCACCAACGCCCTGCAGCATCAGCTTCGCGATATTGAACTGACACGTTCCTTTGGTTGCATAAACCTGCAAGGACCCCGTGGCCAGAACCTTCATTCCGTCCTTTGGTTCAAATCGAAGCCTCTGCGCCGCGCTGCGCCAGATCGTGGCGGAAATCTCGGACTGGTCATCTTTCAGAGTCAGATACCAATGGCCGGAAGGACTTCGTCGGCAGTTGGAAACTTCACCTTCCACAATGCACGGAGGCAGAGCTGTCTCAACGACTTCCTTAAACGCGGTGACCAATTCTGTCACACTGATCACAGGTAGGTCATTCATGAGTCTGCTGCCTCCTGCATTCGTACATCAGGATGCCGGCCGCAACAGCAGCGTTCAGCGAACTGACTCCGCCCAGCATCGGTATGGCCACCTGAGTCGTGCATCGCTCCAGAAGCTCCGGAGAAATTCCCGTGGCTTCCGATCCAATCACCAGTGCCACAGCTCCCTTGAGTTCTGTGTCCCAGTGGCGAGTCTTCGATTTTTCGGAAGCGGCCACAATGGCAACCCCCGCCTCCTTCATCTTCTCCAGTACGTCCAACAGCGACGCGACTCGAAAGAGGCTTAGGTGATTCACCGCTCCGGAAGACGCTCGAGCCACATGCGGCGTGATCGCGACCTGAGAACGTTCCCCCACGATGACTCCGTCCGCTTTGACTCCATCACAGCACCGAAGGATAGCTCCAAAGTTGTGAGCATCCTGGAGGCGATCGCAGACGACAAACAGCTTCGGAAGATTCCCGCCACCCTGCAATTTGCTCACACGTTTGTCGGCCGGTTCATTGATCAGCGCTTCGAGCTCCGGAAGTCCGCCACAGGGAAACTCACCCATGCGAGCCAGAAGTCCCTGATGGTCAGGCTGATGAGAAAGCTGTTCCAGCCGGCTCGCATCAGCCAGCTCCAGCCGAATCTCCTGTTGAGCCGCCAGGGTGCTCACCTGCTTCAGGACATCTTTGTTCAAGGTCCGGTCTGCAAACAGTTCTAGAACTGGCCACCGCCCTGCCCTCACGGTTTCCAGCACGGCGTGATGTCCCCACAGCCAGCTTCGCTGATGGCTTGCGGCAAACTTCTTTGGTGGTCGCGAGGAACTCATTGATCTTTCGTCCGTCAAACGTAGCCCGTCAACGTGCCCCGTCACTCCGTGGCGGAATTCTCGCGTCGGAGACACGAGCCACTTTGGTCCTCTAAACTTCCGCCAGCCATGCGGTCAGCAGTCGGTGATACGACTCGAGATCATCCTTATGAGACATCTCGGTCACGGTATGAATGTACTTGATCGGACAGGCCAGACAGATCGTGCGAACGCCCGAGCGGCTTCGCTGGACTGCGGCACCATCCTGGCCTCCTCGCATCAGAATGGCTCGCTGACATTTTACGTTCGCTGACTTTGCCACGCGTTCGAAGTCTTCTACAAGGCCAATGTCCGAAATCATCGAACCATCCATCACGTGCAGACAAACGCCATCACCGGCGACGGAAACTCGATCTTCATCTGGAACGCCGGGCGTCTTGCAGCACAGAGTCGTATCGCAGGCAACGCCGATATCCGGATCGATCCCAAACGCCGCCGGCTGCGCACCTCGCATCCCGATTTCTTCCTGCACTGACCAGACCGCGTGAATCTCGCAGTTGTGATGAGTCAGGTTCTCGATGGCTCGAATCTGAGCCCAGCAGCCGACTCGATTGTCGAGACACTGAGAGACCACGGAGTTTCCGATCTCGGCAAACGGACCATCCAGAACGACCATATCGCCAATCTGAATTTTCTCGCGAGCTTCCTCGGCCGTCATTCCGCAGTCGACGAAGAACTCCGTCACTTCCGGCACCTTCTTCTTGTCCGCTTCGCTGGCGATATGCACAGGCTTACCGGAAGCATTCATGATGCCGATGTGATCACCGTTATTCGTGCACACGCGAACTCGGCGAGCAAACAGATTGCGCGCATCAAATCCACCGACGGGATTAATTCGCAGATATCCGCCGTCATCAATGTGCCGCACGAGAAAGCCAATCTGGTCCATGTGAGCCACCAGCATCACCTTCTTCGCCGGAGGCGCTGGTGCACCTGGCCGAGGCCGCGGCTTGCGAACGGCAATCAGCGAACCCATCGCGTCCGTCCGAATCTCATCAAACAGCTGCTTCTCAGAAATGTCATCCAGCAGGACCTTCCGAATACGGTCTTCACGTCCCGGCACCGATGGAGTTTGCGTCAGCAGTTCCAGAAGTTTCATGATGTTCGTGCAGTCAAAATATCTACAGAGAGTCCACCAAAACCACGCTCCACGATCACTTTGAATGTAGGCATTTCAAGTCGGCTTTGATACTCACCACAATCGCAAATCCGATCGGGAAGAAGGGTTCAGACGCCGAACCATCAATTCAGAAGTCGCATTCATCGGGAAGTTGGATGTTCCGGCCAGTCGCCAGTTTGTCTCATCACGATTTGCTCATACGATGCTGTATCCGTTATCCGAGAACGAACGACGGGCTGTCCGGCCGAATCAGGCGGATGCGGTTCGTCGTTCAGAGCAGTAAAGTGAGTATTCGGCTGTGCCACTACAGACTATTGAGCAGGCGATTGCGGCGATTCAGGCGGGACGGCTTGTGATCGTTGTGGATGATGAAGACCGTGAGAACGAAGGTGACTTCGTGTGCGCGGCGGAGTGCATTACGCCGGAGCAGGTGGATTTTATGCTGCGGGTTGGCCGAGGAACTCTGTGTGTTCCGATGTCGGCCGAAGACACAGCTCGGCTGAAGCTGCGACCCGTCGTTGAAGAATCCAGCAACACGGCTCCCAACAAGACAGCTTTCCTTCGCGCTGTAGACCACGAATCAGCAGGAACGGGTGTCAGCGCCGAAAATCGGTCTCGCACGATTCGGGCTCTGGCGAACCCCGCGGCTCAGGCTGAAGAATTTCTGCAGCCAGGCCACGTCAATCCTCTGCTTGCCATGGAAGGTGGCGTGCTGCGTCGAGCAGGGCACACGGAAGCGACCATCGATCTGATGCGGCTGGCCGGTCGCCGTCCCGTCGGCGCGCTGATTGAGATTTGCAGCCAGCGGACTCATGGCATGGCGGACCTGAGCGAACTGCATGAGATTTCAGTGCAGCATCAGATTCCGATGATCTCGATTGAAGAATTGATTCGATATCGTCGCATCCGCGAACATCTGGTTTCGCGAGTCGTCGCGGTTCCGATTCCGACTGCCGAGTTTGGAACGCCAACGGTGATCGGCTACCAGGTGGCTCATGAAAATCAGGAACCGCTGGCACTGGTCTGGGGTGATCTCAGCAAAGCCGATGCGCCTTTGGTGCGAATGCACTCCAGCTGCTTCACCGGGGACGTTCTGGATTCGCTCCGCTGTGACTGTGGTGACCAGCTTCGCATGGCCATGTCGATGATTCAGGCGGAAGGCACAGGAGCCGTCGTCTATCTGCCTCAGGAAGGTCGTGGCATCGGGCTGCTGGCCAAACTGAAGGCCTACAAACTTCAGGACGAGGGACTCGACACGGTCGAAGCCAACCATCGCCTGGGCTTCAAAGCCGACATGCGAGATTACATGGTCGGTCTGCAGATTCTGAAGGATCTGGGACTGAGCCGCGTCCGGCTGCTGACGAACAATCCAAAGAAGACCGATGCGTTCGTCTACACGGGCGTTGGACTGACGGTGGTCGAACAAGTCCCCATCGTGGCTCCTCATCACGCCTGTCGAGCTGACTACATGGCCGCGAAGAAGACAAAGATGGGACACCTGCTGCCGGATGACGTGGTGAAGAGGGAGGAATAGGGCGGTTTTTGGTTTTCAGTGTTCGGTTTTCAGTGTTCGGTTTTCGGTATTGCGGGTTGTTGTGATGCAGGGATGCTTTGATGGAAACGGTTCGAACGGATGTCGGCTTTGGTGAATCGTTTCGCACGTGGCTGCGGATTTCGCTGCTGAGTTTCGGTGGTCCGGCGGCTCAGATTGCCGTCATGCATCGAATCATTGTCGATGAAAAGAAGTGGCTGGAAGAGCGTCGCTTCCTGCACGCTTTGAACTTCTGCATGTTCCTGCCGGGCCCGGAGGCGCAGCAGCTGGCAACCTACATCGGCTGGCTGATGCATGGTGTTCGAGGCGGGCTGATGGCGGGGTTGTTGTTCATTCTGCCAGGCTTCGTATCCATTCTGGCTCTGAGCTACGCGTATGTCCTGTTGCAGGGAACGTCAACATTCGAAGGTCTGTTCTTTGGGCTCAAGTGTGCGGTCCTGGCCATCGTCGCCGAAGCGGTGCAGCGAGTCAGTCGGCGAGTCCTGAAGAATCGCGCGCTGGTGCTGATTTCCATCATCGCCTTCCTGCTGCTGTGGTCCGGTCTGCTGCCCTTCCCTGCCGTGATCGGTCTTGCCGCATTGACAGGATGGGTTGGTCATCGATTCGCTCCGGAGATCTTCCTGCCTAAGAAGAAGGAAGAACCCGCAGCTTCTGCGACCGTCGAAGCCACTGCTTCCAAACACATCGGCTGGACCAGGCCTCTCGTGACAAGCGCCATCTTTCTGACGCTCTGGTTTGCACCGATCGTTGCTCTTCGGACAACACGAGGCGACAACGATGTGTTCGTGCAGACTTCGCTGTTCTTCAGCAAGGCCGCCGTTGTGACGTTTGGCGGAGCCTACAGTGTGCTCAGTTATGTCGATCAGCAGGCCGTTGAGCGGTTTCACTGGATCGCTAAAGGGGAAATGGCGGATGGTCTGGGGCTGGCCGAGACGACTCCGGGGCCGCTCATCATGGTCGTGCAGTTTGTCGGATTTCTCGCCGCTTATCGGCACGCGACTGGACTCTCCCCATTGATGGCCGGAACCGTCGGTGCCGTGCTGACAACATGGGTCACGTTCGTGCCATGCTTTTTCTGGATCTTCCTGGGAGCCCCGTATGTGGAAAAACTCCTGAACGTCCGCAGCCTCTCCAGTGCGCTGACCGGGATTACGGCATCGGTTGTGGGTGTCATTGCAACGCTGGGCGTGAATCTTGCCATTGCAACGCTGTTCGCGAAAAGTTCACGAGTGGCCTATGGGCCGTTTGAGGTCGTGGTTCCGCAATGGTCGACCGTCAGTCCTTCAGCACTCTTCGTGACGACGATTGCCTTTGTGCTGACGTTTGCGTTTCATCGAGGACTCGCTGTAACCTTGAGCACCTGTGTGATTGTTGGTGCCCTGCTCCGCTGGCTTCTGTAAGCCGGTGACATCGCGTTTCTCGGATCCTTCCCATGCATATTTGCCGTTTGTTGATTCTGGCCCTGCTAATGGCCGGCCGTTCGTCTGACTTGATGGCTCAGGAACAGCCTGGGCTGATTTCGAAGCAGTTCATCTACGAGTCGGCATCGTTCCCGGAATGCCATGCTTCGACAATCGTGGAAACTCCTGAAGGCCTCGTCGCTGCCTGGTTTGGCGGCACAGAAGAGAAGCACCCGGACGTTGGGATTTGGGTTTCGCTGCATCGCGACGGCAAATGGTCCGCGCCGAAGGAAGTTGCGAACGGAGTTCAATACACGTTCACAGACGGCAAAGTGCATCGTCATCCGACATGGAATCCTGTGCTGTTTCAGTATCCCAAAGGACCGCTGGTTCTGTATTGGAAGGTCGGCCCGGATCCTGCGTCCTGGTGGGGCATGATGGCGGTGTCGACGGACGCTGGCCAGACGTGGACAATGGCGCGTCGTCTCCCCGAGCAGATCGATGGCCCGGTTCGCAACAAACCGATTCTGCTGGCTGACGGAACCCTGCTGTGCGGCAGTAGCACCGAATTTGATGGCTGGCGAGTCCACTTCGAACGCACATCCGACTTCGGGCAGACATGGCAGCGAACTCCCGCCATCCACGATGGAAAAACGGTCGGCGCGATTCAGCCGACCTTGCTGACTCATGCTGATGGCACGATTCAGGCCTTGTGCCGGAATCAGAATGGGAACGGACAGGTTCTGTCGACCACGTCGAAGGATCAGGGAAAAACGTGGAGCGACCTTGTGCCGATCGTTCTGCCGAATCCGAACAGCGGCATTGATGGAGTGACTTTGAAATCTGGCCAGCAACTGCTTGTCTACAACCATACTCATCGAGGCCAGGGAAGTCCTCGCGGACGCGAGATGATCAATGTGGCAGTGAGTCCAGATGGTTCACAGTGGAACGCCGCACTGACGCTCGACAGTGAACCCAAAGCCGAGTTCTCCTATCCGGCTGTGATTCAGACGGCCGACGGGCTTGTGCATATCACCTACACATGGAAACGCCAGCGCTTGATTCATTCGGTTGTTGATCCGGCCAAACTGGAAACGAAGCCGATTACCGGCAACACCTGGCCGAACTAAAGTGTAGAACGGTTGTCCTCAACCGTTTCAAAAACACGAACCACCAAGACACAGAACAAGGAACCCGTGATGAACGACTGAGGACAGTCGTTTTACACTGAGCAAACCCGATGACTCCGCTAACCCACCTGAAACCTCACCGCAAGATTACCGGCATGTCGGCCGTGCTGCTGCCATTCCTGTCATCGACTGAAGTTGACTGGACCTCGTTCGAACAGCATGTCGCGCGAACGTGTGAGGCTGGTCTGGTCCCCGCGGTGAACATGGACACGGGCTACGTCAATTTGCTGGATGACGCGACGCGACAGGAAGTCCTGCAGAGGACTCAGCGGATCACGGCCGGACGGATGTTTGTCGCAGGAGCCTTCGTGAAGGATGCTCCAGGAGCCGCGTTTGATCGTTCGACGTACACATCCCGGATTCAGCAGATTCAGACGTATGGCGGAACGCCGGTCATCTTTCAGTCGTATGGCCTGACTCAGCAGTCGGACAGCGCAATCGTCGAGTCTTACCAGGCACTTGCGAAAGAATGCGATCAATTTGTCGGTTTCGAACTGGGGACAATGTTTGCTCCATTTGGACGCATCTACAGCGAAGACGTTTATCGAGGCCTCATGTCGATTCCTCAGTGCCTCGGAGCCAAGCATTCCTCGCTCGAACGAACCATGGAATGGGACCGGCTTCGATGGCGGGATGAAGTGCGTCCGGACTTCATGGTGCTGACGGGAAATGACCTGGCGATCGACATGGTCATGTACGGCAGCGACTACCTGCTGGGACTGAGTAGTTTCGCACCGGACCTGTTTGCCCGCCGAGACGTCCTGTGGCAAAACGGCGGCGCAGATTTCTACCAGCTGAACGACGTGCTGCAGTATCTGGGGTTCTTTGCGTTTCGAGTTCCGGTTCCAGCATATAAGCACTCGGCCGCCATGTTCCTGCAGCGTCGCGGCTGGATCAAGACCTCTTTGACACACCCTCAAAGTCCGGAGCGACCGGAGAGCGACGGGCCGATTCTGGATGAGATACTCAAAATGCTGTCTCGCTGGTTTTGATCCGCAGCCAATCAAAAAGTCTCAGACGATCAATGGAGTGTGACGATGGACCAGTGGATGCAGACAATTCGGAACCAGCTCAGCGATCATGGAATCAAGATCCTGACAGCCGCTGGTTTTACTTTGGTCGGATGGCTGTTTGGTCGCTGGCGTGCCGCAAGAAGCTGGAGGAATCGCGAATTCTTCAACCGCCTGAACGTGTCGCTCAATTCCTTCCATGACGGCAAGCTGCTGATTCGCACGGTGCTTGAGAAAACCTGCGAAGAGATCTTCCTGAACAAAGTCGCAGTCGAACGATTGATCCAGGCCGCTCAGAAGACGACGAAGGAGAATCCCTTTGTTCCGATCGCGAAGGAAGATCGCTGGTTCTATCTGAACGCTGTGTTGAATGAGCTGTCCGAGACGTTTGCAGTGGGACTCTTCAAACGTGAAGCCGGACAGCCGTTTGAAGCTCAACGGTACCTGATTTGTCTCACCAACGAATGCGACGGTGAAGTGAAGACTCGCAAAATCCGAGCGATGGTGATTCGCAAGGACGTGCTGATCAATCTTCCCGAACAGGCCCCGGCGCTTGAGAGTTCGAACCACTCCATACGCTGGAAGACACTGCAGCTAATGCAGAAAGCCTGGCAGTCAGATCCGGGCCAGTTCATTGAAGCTGAGATTGTGATCTGAGTTACAGAGCGCAATTGGAGTTCATCCCGAAAACTGTTTGCTGGCCTTTCCTCCTGGTGTACAATTCTGCGTCAACTCACTGAGATCGGACCACGGAGCTAGGGAATGTCATCAGCCAATAGTGAAACGCAAATTAACTTTCGACTGACCTTGTCGCAGAAAGAAACAATCGAGGATGCTGCAACCGAGATGGGGCAGACTGTCAGCGATTTTGCAGTCGCTACCCTGATTCAGGCGGCACGCAAGGTTCTTAATGATCAGCACGTAACTCTTCTCAGCGAACGAGACAGGAAGGTTTTTGCTGCCATCGTCGATGATGAAACAACTCAGCCGAACGATGCGATTTTGAAGGCTGTAGAACGCTACGGGAAGCAGGTCGGCTAATGGTGGAATGAACCATTTGCCGGTTGGCAAAGTCGCACGTTCGCGATCAATTTCATTGTGGTCACCCGATGCTTGATGATTGGCTTAAGCTTCGTGCCGGGCAATTTGATCGACGCGATTTGTCTCGAACGTTCGTTGCAACTCGCCCCGGAGAAATAAAGGTGTGTGGTTACTATGCGATTTCCACGCATCGAGTTCTCTACAATGTGCTGCCCTCCGGCGAAGAAGTTGGCCTTCCACAAATTGATATACCAGTGGTGCTACTGGGCCGACTTGCGGTCGATCAAGGCGTACAAGGGCAGGGACTTGGTGCATTGCTGCTTGTAGACGCACTACGAAGGTCTTTGCAGATTTCTGAACATGTAGGCGTCCGAGCGGTTGAAGTTGATGCGGTGGACGATGTGGCGAAGAACTTCTATCTGAAGTTTGGTTTCCGTTCGTTGCTCGATGATCCGCGACACATGTTCCTTTCGATGTCCGTAATTCGACAGCTGAATCTCGATCGGCTCTAAATTGAGTTTGGTGGTATCCGCTCAGTTCTACCGCGGAACAATCCTCAGTCCTCGCCCGGTCCAGAGCCTTGCGAGGTCCTGTTCTTCCCAGACTTCCGGCTGCTTCTGAGACGGGTCGCCAAGGAAATAGGACGTCTTGATTCGTGCGAAGAGAACTACGGAGTGCTGAACACCGGGAATCCAGCCATCGACTTCCTGATACTCCGGATAGTCACGGCTCACTTCGTCCGTCAACTCGCAGCACAACAGCACCGGATGATCTTTGATGTGTTCATCCAGATCCTCGACATCGCATTCAAAGAACTCGGCCTTGTAGGGAGTGCCTGCGAGACGAACTGACAGTCCGTGATAAAGTCCCAGCCACGTGGTGCCTCGACGAGTCAGGCAGAGCACGGCCATGTCCTGCTCATTGGCTTCAATGTCCAGTGACGTCAGGATCGTCGCCGCCGCGGCTGCGGAACATGTGTGAGGCGTTGTCTGCAGACAGATTCGCCATGGAAACAAAGTCGCTCTTTCAATCCATTCATTGCCGCACTCAGGAGGCTTCGCGGGGATGACATAGATTTCTGACCCTACCGCAGCGGCAATCAGCAGAACCTGAATCGGGAGTCGTCGAAAGAACGTCTCCTTCTGCATGCGAACCCAGAATGTGCCGGCGAGAGCTCCGAGAAAGATTGGGAACCAGTTGGCAAGAACGATGACGGAAGAAAGCGGGATCCACTTCACGATCCACAGCTGGCCCCACACCAGTCGCACATACACACCAATCAGAATGACAAGCGTTGCTGCGGCCGCGTCGACCATGCGAGGCCACCAGTTTCGCATCAGCAGGACCGTCGTGAAAAATGAAACCATTGACAGGAGTGCCATCAGGATCATGGCAAGTCGAAGGTCTTCCATCTGGCAATGGCTCCGTAATTCTGTTCAGTCTCATCGTCAGTTGCAGGCTGTCGCAATGATTGAGCTGTGGTTCGTTTGTAACGTGTCGATATTCTGAATCGATGCTCTTCGACGTGAATTCCCCCGGAATTTCTTCCGAATCCCGCTCATTTCCCGGCCTGTCGTACCAGTTTTTCAGCCAATTTGACTGAAACTGGCTGCCGACAACCAGGAGTCGACTGCACGACCTCAGTTTTCAGATGACACATGTCGATACGGTGTGCTAGAGTTTTCTCAGGCATTGAAACGTCCGCCTTCGAATTTTCTCCCCCTGCTTCGTCCCAATGCCTCCTCGCCGCCTTTGCGGTCCCTCCTGATTCCTGCCCTCCAACTTCCTTCCAATCGCCACCATGTCCTCAGCCGCCCAAAGATTGCTGCTGTCGCTGATCGTTGTTTGCAGCGCTGCGCGCGGCGGATTGGCTCAAACATCGGAAGTCGTTGACTTCGAAAATGACGTTCAGCCAATCCTGACTCGCTTTGGCTGCAACAGCGGACCGTGTCACGGCAAGGCTCGCGGTCAGGGCGGCTTCCAGCTATCGCTGCTCGCATTCGATGCTCAGCAGGATCATGACTCCATTGTGAAGGAAGGTCGCGGCCGGCGAGTTTTCGCGGGGGCACCGGAAGAAAGCCTGCTGGTCACCAAGCCAACCGGACTCGTTCCTCACGGCGGCGGTAAGCGACTGGACCCCGATGGTCCTGAAACACTGACGCTGAAGAAATGGATCGAACAGGGAATGCCGCGTCGAGCACCGGCGGCTCCATCACTGAAGAAGATCACAGTCGAACCGTCGTCGCTGACTCTGGCGCCCGAGCAAAGTCAGCAGATGAAAGTGACCGCCGAGTTTTCCGATGGCACTCAGCGCGATGTGACTCGGCTGACGGCGTTCCAGTCCAATGAAGCGCCCATCGCCGCCGTGAACGAAGAAGGACTGATCACAGCCGGCAAGATCACAGGCGACGCGGCCATCATGGCACGATTCATGGGCCAGATTGCCGTCTGCGATGTCATCATTCCTCGAACGCAGAGCGTGCCTGCCGAAACATACTCCGCCCTGCCCCACCAGAACTTCATTGATGATCTGGTCTGGCAGAAACTCCAGCGCCTGAACATCACGCCGTCATCTGTCTGCGACGATCATACGTTCATCCGCAGAGCCACCACGGATATCTGCGGTCGCATTCCAACTCAGGAAGAAGTGCAGTCGTTCCTGGCCGATACGTCTCCGGACAAACGATCGAAGCTTGTGGATCATCTTCTGCAGCAGCCCGACTTTGCGGACTTCTGGGCAAACAAATGGGTCGACCTGCTGCGGCCGAATCCTTACCGAGTCGGCATCAAGGCCGTGTTCAATTACGACCACTGGATCCGGCAGTCGTTTCATGATCGAAAGCCGTGGGACCAGTTCGTTCGTGAACTGATTACCGCTCGAGGCAGCACCTTTCGTAACGGCGCGGTGACGATGTTCCGCGACCGGCGCGAGCCTGAAGAAATCACGACGATGGTGAGCCGACTGTTCGTCGGAGTGCGACTTGAATGTGCCAAGTGCCATCATCATCCGTTCGAGGTCTGGGGGCAGGAAGACTTCTATTCGTTTGCTGCCTACTTCGCGAAAATCGGTCGCAAAGGAACGGGTCTGTCTCCACCTATCTCAGGCTCGGAAGAGTTCTTCTTTGCAGGCAATCGAGGCAGCGTCAGTCATCCGGTGACCGGCGCGAAACTGGATCCTCGCCCGCTGTTCGGAACGGCTCCGGAAGTCGTCGAAGGTAAGGACGCGCGAGAATCGCTGGCCGCATGGATCACGTCAAAGGACAATCATCTCTTTGCCGAAGTGATGGCCAATCGAGTCTGGGCGGATCTGATGGCGCGGGGTCTTGTGGATCCGGTCGATGACTTCCGTGCGACGAATCCTCCTTCCAACGGACCACTGCTGAAGGCACTCGGCGAACACTTTCGCGACTCAGGATTTTCACTGACTGAGCTTGTGCGAGTCATCGCGAATTCGCACGTCTACCAGCTGAGTTCACTGCCGAACGAAACGAATTCTGCGGACACACGAAATTACTCAAGGCATTATCGTCATCGACTGCGAGCCGAAGTGCTGCTCGATTCCGTGACGCTGGTGACCGGCATCCCTCAGGAATTTGAAGCGATGCCACCGGATTCCAGTTCGCGCCAGATTTGGACGCATCGTTCGGATTCGCTGTTCCTTGATACGTTCGGAAGACCCGATCCCAACCAGGATCCTCCGTGCGAACGAACGAATGATTCAACGGTCGTGCAGAGTCTGCATCTGATGAATTCGGAACAGCTTTATCGCGACGTGACGAGTGATAAAGCCTTTGCGAAACAGTTGGCAGATTCTGGTAAAGACGCCGACACCATTGCGAAGGATTTGTATCAAAAGGTCTTTAGTCGAAATCCCGTCGACGAAGAAACTCAGCTGGTTCGAGATCTGCTTGCCGCCGAAGGGGCCAATCGGCGTCAGGTGATCGAGGACCTTGTCTGGGCTATGCTGAACTCGGCGGAGTTTTCAATACAGGACTGAACCCAAAACCAACTCCCCCACCGGGTTCACCCCGGTGGAAACAGGTTTTTGCACTACGCGGGTCGGACGCAGATGCAGTGTCAAGGTAGTGCGGAGACCTGAATCCACCGGGATCAACCCGGTGGGGAAAAGAAAAATGCAAAACGAGACTGACCATGAAAACCATTCAACGATGCGACGGATTCACTCGACGCAACGCGCTGCAGCTGGGACTTGGCGGCATGCTGGGATCCGGCTTCGTCAACAGCCTTCGCGCGATGGGCGAATCGCAGAAGTCGGGCGGTCCGAAGGCAAAGGCCACCAATTGCATTCTGATCTGGATGGACGGAGGTCCGACGCACTTTGAAACATTCGACCCGAAGCCGGATGCTCCGCTGGAATACCGCGGTGAGTTTTCCGAGATCGAAACGTCGGTGCCTGGTGTTCTGTATTCGGAACACATGACGAAGCTGGCCGCGAGTCTGAATGACTACGCCATGATTCGTTCGATCCGCCATGATCAGGGAAATCACGGCGCTGGAAATCACTACATGATGACCGGCGCTCCGCCTCGAATTCCCGTCGGCTGCGGCGCGTTTGTCAGCTTCCATCCCAGCATGGGCTCTGTGGTGGCTCGGGAGCTTGGACGTGATAACGGTCTGCCGGCGTATTTCAGCATGCCTCAGATGTCACGCTCCGGCGGCCCGAATTTCCTGGGAGCGAAGTACGCACCGTTCGTCGTTGGTGATGACCCGAATCGTGATCGCTTCAAAGTGCGCGATGTGGCGCTGCCGAGAGAACTGAGCGAGACACGCTTCGATTCGCGAACAGACCTTCGAGCCCGCGTTGACCGCATGGTGCGAATTCAGGATGAAGCGGCCGGCGATCCGACACTGGCGTTTGATGAGTACTATCGTCAGGGACATAACCTGGTCACGTCGCCGGAAGCTCAGAAGGCGTTCGACATCCAGCAGGAATCGGATGAGACTCGACAACGTTACGGACGCAACAGCTTTGGCCAGCGCTGCCTGCTGGCACGGCGATTGGTCGAAGCCGGTGTTCCGTTTGTGACCGTGTACGACGGCGGATGGGATCATCACAGCGACATCTTCGGAACGCTTCGCAAGCGACTGCCCGACTGGGACAACTCGGTCGCGACGCTGATTCAGGACTTGAAAGAACGCGGGCTTCTGGATTCCACACTGGTTGTCGCTCTGGGCGAATTTGGACGCACGCCAAAAATCTCCACGCTGTCAGGCCAGTCGACACCAGGCCGCGATCACTGGGCCAATGCAATGTCCGTGTTGATGGCCGGAGGAGGAACTCCGGGAGGAACCGTCGTGGGTGCCACCGACCGCAAAGGATTCTCCGCGGTTGATCGAGTCCTCTCGCCGGAGAACTTTGTCTCCACGATTTATTACAAGCTGGGCATCGATCCGGACAAAGTCGTGTTCTCACCGGAAGGCCGACCCGCTCATCTGGTCAGCGATCCGACTCCGATTCGTGAGCTGATCTGATTGCAGCGTTCCAGCAAAGGTCACGTTCCCACGATGCTTGCCGTACGATTTTCTGTTCTGCTGTTCTTCTTCATTGTGAGTTCCGCGGTGAATGCTGCGGAGCCACCCACCGTCGAACGATTCGTTCCCTCGGGTGCTCAGCGTGGTTCAACGATCACGTGTCGAGTCATGGGGAAGGCGGGTGATGGCGAACCGAAAGTCATCAGCCAGTCCCCTGCCCTGCAGTTCAGCTTCTCTGAAAAGCGTGACACGGTCACCGTCACTGTGGTCCCTGATGCTCCGGTTGGAGTGCACTGGCTGCGGGTCGCGAATGCGGCCGGCGCGTCGGAAGTCTTTCCGTTTGTTGTGGGCGTTATTCCGGAAATGGCCGAGACAGAACCGAATGGGCGCCTTGCGGAAGCCATCGCTCTCACCGACAGCAGCATGACAGTGAACGGTGTGCTTGAAAAAGCGAACGATGTCGACACCATCGCCATTGATCTCGCGGCTGGTCAAACCGTCGTGGCCAGTCAGCTTGCGAGCCGAATTCTTGCGTCGCCAATGGATGGCGTTCTGCAGATTGTCGATGGACGAGGAACCGTGCTGGCTCAGAACGATGATGACAGCAGCATGGATCCGCTGGTGACTTACACAGCGCCGGCAGACGGAAGGTACTTTGTTCGCACGTTTGCCTTTCCTTCCGCGCCGAACAGCACGATCGGATTTGCCGGAGGACCGAATTTCCTCTATCGCCTGACAATCACGACCGAGGGCTTCGTTGATCACACGACGCCGCTCGCCAGACATTCGGGAGTTCCGGAAGTTCGGATGGCCCTGCACGGCTGGAATCTGCCTGTGACAGAGGCCACATTGGCAGGCAACGAGCGAGTGCTGAATGGGCAGTTTGCCCTTCCGTGGTTTGTCCACGACGTCAGCGTCCCGGTTCAGGAAGAGCTGCTGTTGTCCCCCGAACGTCGCCTCGCCGTTTCCTCAGCGGTGAGCGCCGAACTGACCGGCTCGGAGGAAGATGAATACCGTGTTGGACTCGAGACCAATCAGCGTGTCATTCTGACGGCCGAAGTACAGCGATTCGGATCATTGCTGGACCCCGTACTGCTTGTGAACGATGCGACGGGAAAAGTGCTGAAAGAACAGGATGATGTGACTAATGATACGCCGGATGCTCGGCTGGAATTCACTGCTCCCGCCGCCGGTGATTATCAGATTGTGGTTCGCGATCGATTCGAAGGTTCGGGAGATCGTCGCTTCTATCTGCTGCTGATCGAACAGCCTCAGGCGGACTTTCGAGCGACCGTGAAATCCACTTCATTGCGAATTGCAAAGGACAAGCCCGCGGAGATTCCGGTCGCGATCGAACGCCAGCAGGGATTCGCAGAGCCGCTGGCATTTCGGGTCGACGGGCTGCCGGACGGAGTGGCCGCGGAATTGCCGCGCTCAGAAAAGGATGGTGATTCTTCAAAGGCCGTCACTTTGAAGCTCACGAGTGCTCAGCCAATCGCGTGGTCAGGTTCTGTGCGAATTGTCGCCACATCAGCCGACAGCAGCCGCTCTCATGCGGTCACATGGAAAGCTCCGGACGGTTCTGACCTGGAAGAACTCTGGCTGACGATTGTTGCGGAATGAGCTGAATTGGCAACAGCGAGTAGACAGCCTGACTGGTGTGTCGCCACAATGCGTGTGCTGCCACAGTCGTTGGAACGTGACTGCTCGAAAGATCTGATTGTATGACGATGCCTGCACAACATTCCGAACCGGCCACTTCTCATCGTCGAGCCTTCCTGCAGAACACCGGACTGGGTCTCGGCACCGCTGCGCTGATGCAGTTGCTGTCCGATGAAGCCAGTGCGTCGGAACGAGCCATGGCGGCTCGCGAAAGTCAGTTCACGCCTCGAGCGAAGAACGTGATCTACCTGTTCATGGCAGGCGGGCCGAGCCAGCTGGAGATGTTTACTCCGAAGCCCGTGCTGAATGATTATCACGGCCAGGCGCCACCGGCGAGGTTTACTGAAGGTCGGCGTTTTGCATTCCTTCCTGCCGACGCAAAGCTGCTGGGATCGAATCGACACTTCGGTCGCTGGGGCGACTGTGGCATGGACCTGAGCGAGCTGCTTCCGTTTCATCGGCAGATCGTGGATGACGCCTGCTGGCTTCGAGCAGTCGCGACGAACGTGTTCAATCACGGACCGGCGAAGCTGTTCATGAACACGGGCTTTCAGGCTCCTGGTCGGCCGAGCCTGGGTTCGTGGGTGACGTATGGCCTGGGAAGTGAATCCTCCAGCCTTCCGGGCTTTGTCGTTCTGCAGTCAGGCCCCCGTGGCCCGCGAGCTGGCAACACACTGTGGTCCAGCGGCTTTCTTCCAACGTCGTATCAGGGCGTGCCGTTTCGAAACAAAGGCAACCCGATTCTGAATCTCTCGAATCCGCCAGGGATTACTCGCGATGCTCAGAAAGACTTTACAGAAACCGTCGGACAGCTGAACGCCGCTCGCTTTGACACCGTGAAGGATCCGGAAATTCTGACTCGGATCCAGGCCTACGAGACCGCGTTTGCCATGCAGATGTCGGCCCCGGAACTGACTCAGCTGGACAAGGAATCCAAACACACGCTCGAAATGTACGGAGCAGTTCCTGGTCAGGCTTCGTTTGCGAATAACTGCCTGCTGGCTCGAAGAATGATCGAACGCGGCGTGAGATTCGTGCAGCTGTATCACACCGACTGGGATCATCACGGTGGCAAAGGAGCGGATCTCGACAAGGCTCTGGATCAGACCTGCAAAGAAGTCGATCAGGCGTCCGCGGCACTGGTGATGGACCTGAAGCAGCGAGGACTCCTGGAGGACACTCTGGTGATCTGGGGCGGTGAATTCGGACGAACGCCAATGGGAGAACCTCGCGAGACTACCGGACGCGACCACCACATCGACGCGTTCACAATGTGGATGGCAGGCGGTGGCGTAAAACCTGGCCATATTCATGGTTCCACGGATGAACTTGGCTTTGGTCCCGTGGAAGGCCGAGTGCATGTCCATGATCTGCACGCGACAATTCTTCATCTTCTGGGGATGGATCACAAAAAGCTGACCTTCCGCTTTCAAGGGCGAGATTACCGTCTGACGGACGTTCATGGCGAACTTGTGACTGAGATTCTTGTCTGATCAGGCAAGTCACCGAAAGGTTTGCGCCGATCCGCTCGTTGAACGATATCTAAGTGCCCAATTTCCATATGTCCTCCGATCTGAAACGCAGCTTTGCAAGTACCGTTGTGCAGCGATTACGAGACGCTGGCTTCCATGCTCTATGGGCCGGCGGCTGCGTGCGCGATCAGGTTCTGGGCAGGACTCCCAAGGACTACGACGTCGCAACGACGGCGACTCCGGATCAGGTGATCGAGCTGTTTGGACGTCGTCGGACCGTGGCAGTCGGAGCCAGTTTTGGCGTCGTGATGGTGCTCGGCAATTCCAAGGCAGACGGACAGGTCGAAG
>VFQT010001673.1_pt1 | contig 25695 bp, 35 predicted proteins | sample 3512381 | NCBI WGS metagenome assembly VFQT01 (sample SAMN10412376, study PRJNA504923) | tailings metagenome | isolation source: Relicate 2 Philex TSF3 active mining site | place: Philippines: Tuba, Benguet | collected 2017-08-29
ACCGATACCTGGTATGAACTTGTCCTTCAGCAGAGCGTCGATGAGAGCCTGTGGGTTAGCTCCTGTTCCGTGGTAGACAACAGCCTGAGCGCCGTAGACCTCTTCCAGGAGTAGGGTTTCACGAATGAGAGAACGGAGGAGATGTGTCATTTTAGTTTTTTCCTGAGGTGTTTGGGAACATTCGCCCAGTAATCACTATCGAAATAGTAGATTTTACTACCCACCTGGAGGTCTGCTGGGAGGGAGGTGATGTCTGTGTTCCGGAGCATGAGACTGCCACCTACCTCGAGACCTGCCGGAAGGGAGGTGATACCTGTGAAGCTGAGGCCAAGATTGCCGCCCACCTTGAGACCTGCTGGGAGCTCCTCGAGGTCTTCGTTGAAGTCGAGGTAGAGACTACCCTTCACGTTGAGATCTGCTGGGAGGGAGGTGATGCTTGTGCCGTTGAGGTAGAGATCACCGTCCACCTTGAGACTTGATGGGAGCTCCTCGAGGCTTCTGTTGTCGGAGAGCCAGAGATCACCCTTCACATGGAGACCTGTTGGGAGAGCGGTAATGTCCTTGTCGATGAGGGCGAGATCGCCCTTCACGATCCTCTGGTCTTTAGGCAGGCGCCATAGATGTTTGAGGCCCATTATCGGGTCCCACTTCCCAGCTTCGAAGTCACCCATTGCCGAGCGACGAAGAGCCGACTGCTGCACGGGTCGACCCTCTCTATCACTGACATCAGGACGGTCAAGGGGTGTGAGAAGAGCTGCTCTGTCAACGGGTGTCCAGGATTTAGAACCAACCTGCTTCCACGCCATTGGAACCGCGGTCGTTGGGTCGTAAACGACCGCGACCCTGCCGTCGCGACTACCGGTGAAGACGATACCCTTTACTTCGTACTGAAGCGGGCCATGGACTTTCAAAGCGGAATCAGAAGTGAATTTGTCCGTTGGCACTTTCACAGAGCGCAACACCTTAATGACATCTTCATTGTACCCAACTTCCTCTGCCTGTTCAGCAGGTGTGAGCTGTTTCTTGTAAACTTTCAGCGCAATGTCAGGGTCAAAGATGATGTACCCATAGAGATTCACTTTCAGTTTGATGATGTACTTGCCATAGGTACCCCTTTCCGTGAGCGTGTCATTGAGGTCATAGACGGTGTAGAGGCCCTTTCCGTACATTGCACCGGAACCGATACCTGGTATGAACTTGTCCTTCAGCAGAGCGTCGATGAGAGCCTGTGGGTTAGCTCCTGTTCCGTGGTAGACAACAGCCTGAGCGCCGTAGACCTCTTCCAGGAGTAGGGTTTCACGAATGAGAGAACGGAGGAGATGTGTCATTTTACTCTTATCCTTTATAAGCAGCTTTATAATAAGATTGCTAATCTTTTTTGATTAATCAGCGGATTTTACCACCACCCTGGGATATTTCTTCCAAACATCTTGGTGGCCCGGCAGGCCCAGTAGCTAGCTGAGAGTTTGTTCTTGTTTTGTGAGCAACGATGACGGTTACCAAAAGACTTGCGACGCTTCCTGTGTGACTCTGAGTCACCCATTGCATCAGGAGCTCCGGATCCGAATGATATCCTCTTTACCTTTCCAGTATCCGGATCGCGAACATAGACGTGTGCCCGCCCGCCGGAACGCTTTGCACCTTTGGCACCAAGTGTTACTTCACGACCCTTGTACTTTGCCTCTGGTAGAAAATTATTTTCAGCACCCTCGTTCATCTTATTGAAGTTCCCAATAAATTTTCCCTTATTTCTGGGGATAAACACTTCATAATGATCCTTCGAAGTTCGAGCCATAGCTTCAGGTCTCTTCATGTTGCCCAGGTTTTTAGATTGCCAATCAAACTCATCAGGACGCAATCTACCAAAAACATACTTTCGAAGGGAGTCAGCATCAACCAAATACCACCCATTTCCTCTATCTACTTCCATGGCACCTGGTACATCACTTATTCTTGTATAAAGAAGACCAACATATCGTGATTTCCTTAATTTTAGACTTGGCTCTTTTCCTTTTGCCCTTTTCATTGCACGATACCTGCTAGTACCATCAGGATCTACAACACCTGCATCATTTGTGGATGCAACAAGAAAAGGTTCAAAATAGGGAGCAATAAATGCCCAAACACCAAAGCGTTCTGGTGCCGAATCATTGGTTTGTTTTACGGCTGAAAATCCTCCAAGTCTTGAAAGAATAATGCCTGGCCCACTGGTATAAGGCTTCTTGTCAGCACCTTCGTTTATCTCATTGTCATCCCACATTGGAAAGTCAAGGGGCACCCTCATTCCTTCATAGAGAGCCCACTCACCAATATCAGATTCTAGGATATCTTGTTCGGATTCCGTTGGAATATACCCGCCCTCGCGATAGAGAGCCTTAGCCTCTCGAAAGAGATCAAAAAACTCCGGTGTGCCTGGTCTCCATACAGGATCCTCCAGACTTATCCCACGACTAACATGGTATAGTAAACCCTCAGAGAGCCCAACCTGTGACACAGGATGTTTCCTAGTTGTTCCGGAAGCGCTTGTTAATATGTTTCCATTCTTGGATTTGTTTGTTATTCTCATGAAATTCTCATTACTTCCTTGTAACACTGACCTAAGATTGGCAGGCAAGGTAGAGGTATCACCACGAAGTGACGCGATAGCTTCCCTTATCTTGGGAATATGCTTCTTCATCTCTTCGTTTTTCTCGGCCCTTTTCAAAATAGACTCAATAAGTTCCTTGTTCTCATCAAGCGCAATCTTAAGGAGCTTGATTGCCTCAACAATTTTTGGACCATACTTTACTGTAGTGCCGGCTGCTTTAGGAAATGTTTTCGTTGCCCAAACAGCAAGCTTCCCACCTTTACCCACAATGTCACCGATGGCTGGAATGGCAGATATTAATGACAATGCCGCAAGAAGCCATTCACCTTTTTTGGCATAGAGCAATGCATTAATTGCATCAAAATATTCACCAACTCCAGGAATAAGACCTGCGATGTCCAGCATAACATTGAGAACTGATGTTCCACCCTTCTCCTCATGCAGCCGCCGCCTGCTATGGCGTGCCAAGGTATTCTGTTTCAAGGCATTGTGCATTCGAACTTGCATAAGATACCCTTGTCACTTTTTGGTGGATTTCTTGGTATTGGGCATACCAGTGGCAACAATATGTGCGGCCTGGGCGGCGGCGTAGGGCTCATCAGCCCAACTAAATGCACCTGACTTCACGGCCTTCTTGGTGGATCCACCGCTCTTCTTAAGGGCATCCAAGGATCCCTTTGAGGCAGCGTATTGCTTACCGGCATACTTTTTCTTCTTTATGCCGGCCTCGGACATTGCCCCAGATCTATTGTACTCATAAGTGAGATAATCGGCAATAACATCAATCATCTCATCAACAACAGCAATCTTCTCCTGAACCCATTCAGGAAGATCATCGGCGTCACCCACCATGTCATGCAATTGCTGCGCCTTTGAGGAGATGGAGAAGAGGTTGGATTTAATCATGCCTGCCTCCTCATGTGGATTCGAATCTTCAAATGAAAGACCGGTGCCAGAGCTTACAGGATGGTACTGCACCTGTGCTTGCTGCTCCATTTCCTCACATGCACATTCGTAAATAATTTGCCTGATCTTGGAAAGTGTCTTTGATTCACTGATTCCAGTTCGAAATCCTGGTGCTAGCACCTTTCGACGAATGATGTCAGCATTCTTGAGAACACTAGCGGCATCATCAACCGAGAGACCAAATTCTATGATAAGGTCACCAATCGTGAGGTTCTCAATTAGGGCCAATGAGTCCTCAGGTAAGAGTTGACCGTTATAACTTCCATGAAGCGTCTCAATAATTGATGCCAAGGTATCAACTTTTTTCTTGTCAAATGACATTTAGCTCTCCCAGGTTATAACTATACAATGCACAGCCATTCTGACTACATTATTGCTTACATTGCTTTCGTTAGAGCAGCTTACAGCTGGTTTCACGCAGCACACCATGTCACAAGCGGAGCAGCATTTGCTGGTGATCATGAGCTCTATTCTGAAATTTACAACGATTACCTGCAGGTACTTGATGGAATCATAGAAAAGTCCGTCGGAAGCTGTGGTATTGAGATCGTTGCCGCCCCAATTCCTTCACTAGAGCTTTCTATCGCTGTATTGAAGGGATATCCAAGTCCCGAATCAATGACATCACTAGCGATTGCTGGTGCGGCACTTCAACTTGAGCAAGACTATCTTCAGGCAACCGACGAGCTCTTTCGAACGCTAGAACAAATGGGAAGCCTTCCTTTAGGGCTCAATGATTTCTTGGCGGCCTCGGCAAACAAGCACGATACATTTGTGTACAAGCTAACTCAAAGAGTAAAGTCAGAAGTTCAGGACTGAGTCTTCCTTTTTGTTCCCATAAGCCTGTCTATAATAGGATAGACAATATCAAAATTAGACTGTGGATTTCTAAAGTGATGCTCCCTGTGGTGATCGGCAATAGGATCGCTAGCGCCTTCATGTGATCTACGATGGCGCCACGAATACAGAAGGACATAGGAAATCGCACCAAGACCCATTGCCGGTATCACAAAGGCAAGAAGTGCCAATGCAAGAAACAATATTGCATTCCATCCTGGAGAGAATAGAAAACCACCCGGGTCACGAGGTTTTTTATGATGATACCTGTGCTGCAAGTATAGTGATCTGAAGTGGGGCCAAAGGCCTAGCTTACCATGCAGCACCCATCGATGAGTAGAGTAAAAGCCGGCAGCAAGAAGAGCATGGCCTAAGAAAAAATATAAAAGATGGAACATGCACTCTCCTGTAGGTACATATTACATGTTTCACTCAACGGTAACAGATTTTGCAAGATTTCTTGGCCTATCGATATCCTTGCCAAGAATTCTTGCTGTCTCATATGCAATAAGCTGAAGTGGAACAACAGTAACTAAAGGTGTGATGAGATGATGTGCCAGGTGTGGAACCTTGATAATATGATCAGCAATGCCTGCTAATGTTCCATCACTAGAATCCGTGACAATGATAATTTTGGCACCTCTTGCCTTTGCCTCAATGATATTGGAGAGTGTTTTCTCGAACCAGCGATCCTGCGGGATTACAGCGACAACAGGCGTCTCACAGTCTATCAAAGAGATGGGACCATGTTTCATCTCCCCTGCAGGATATCCAAATGATGGAATGTAAGATACCTCCTTGAGTTTAAGTGCCCCTTCACATGCAACAGGGGCCGAGACACCTCTGCCAATAAAGAAAACTTGTCGGGCACATGATATCACCTTAGCGACATCAAGGGTCCTGTAATAATCATCACTTGAGAACCACTCTTGCAATAAGAATGGTGTCTGCAGTAATGAGCTTGCAAGGTGTGATCGCTGTTCATAAGAAAGCCCTCGAGACTTGCCAAAGTATAGTGACATCAGTACAAGGGCGGTGACTTGTGATGTGAATGCCTTTGTGGAGGCAACAGACATCTCAGGTCCTGAATGGATATAGATGCCATTCCCGCATTCACGAGCGATAGTGGATCCTACGGAATTAACTATACCGGTCGTTAGGGCCCCACGCTCGCGAGCCATTCTCATTGCATGAATTGTATCGGCGGTTTCACCAGACTGTGTAACACCTACAAAGAGATCGCAAAGATCTATTTGTGGTGTTCGATATCGAAGTTCGGAAGCAATCTCAGCAGACGCCCTAAGGCCGGCAAGTTCCTCTAAAGCATGAACACCTACCTGTGAAGCATAGTGCGATGTTCCACAAGAAACAAGACTAACATGGTTAAGACTTGCAATCTGTGCTGGTGTTAGGGAAATGCCGCCAAGTTTTGCTCCATCATGCACAATTCTTCCTGCAAGGCATCTCTCCATGGAGACGGGTTGTTCCCAAATCTCCTTCAACATAAAGTGAGGAAATTCACCCAGCTCACCAAGGCTTGATGTGTCAGGGACTGTCTCAGCATGCCTCTCAACCCGACCAGCAGGAATAAAAACCTCGTATCGATCTGGCCAGACAGAGGCGATATCACCGTCCTCAAGGTAGACGATATCACGCGTGTACTGAGATATTGCGGATGGATCACTTGCAATAAATGATTCATCCTTTCCAATCCCAATAATGAGCGGTGAGCCATTTCTTGCTAGCAATAACTGCTCGCTTCCCTGCATTACAACTGCAATGCCCCAGGTACCTCGAAGCCTCATGACTGCCTGCCTAAATGCTTCCAGAGGAGAGGCATCACGAAGATAGTGCCTGATAAGGTGAGGAATCACCTCGGTATCAGTCTCGGAAAGAAACTTTATGCCGATTGCTTCAAGTTCATTCCGGAGAGTGGAATAGTTCTCGATAATGCCATTATGGACAACGGCAATCTTTTGCTTGATATCAAAGTGAGGATGTGTGTTAGGAATTGTCACACCACCATGTGTTGCCCACCGTGTATGGCCAATCCCTGTTCTTCCCTTACGAGCAGGAAGCTCTGCAAGATTTTTCACCTGTCCTAACGCCTTGCTATGATGAATCTTTTCACCAGAAACAATGGCAATTCCGGCACTGTCATATCCACGATACTCCAGTCTTCGAAGGCCCTCGAGAAGAATGGGTGATGCCTGCTTTTTGCCTGTGTAACCTACAATTCCGCACATGATGTGATTATCCTCGCTTTGATTTGTTTGTTCAATTAAATAACAAATGCCCGGGTTGGATATCCAACCCGGGCATGCCTGTTGCAAATTTTATTTAAACGACAATTCCGTCAATCTCATCAATATAGCTGTCACACTCAGGTTCCGAATCACCCAGACGAGACTTGATCTTTACGATTCGAATTGCTGCCTTGAGAGCCTTGATGTCGATCTTGTCCTCGTACTCCTCCATTAGAGCCTTTCGATCCTCGGACAGGAGTCGCATCTCCCCCTCGAGATGTGTAAGCTTCTCGATAAACTCTTTCACTACCGATTGGGACATTTTCTGCTTCCTCATTTGAACTAGTGACAACCTTGGGAACACTGGGGAATAGAGATTCAATTTCTTCCTCAGGTGGAGGTTCAATACCCCTCCTGGCAAGGTATGCCAGGAGCTCTTCTCTACTTTGCAAGCCATGAAAGCCTACAAAATTCTCAAGCTTGATATGACGACGTTCTGAAAATTTATGCCAATCCATGGATTATGCCTCAATCTCTTTATCAGTCCAATGAGTCACGGAAACCATGAAAGCATTTACAGCCATCTGGGCAATCTCCTCATTGAAGAGACCTGAGATCTCGCTTTTTAGCTTGAGCATTTTCTTTTCAGCATCAAGTGGATCACGAGTTTCTGCCAATGCCTTAACGAACATTTCCATTAGATGGACAAGCATCTCCTCATCCCAGTCAAGGGCCTCCAATAGCTCTGTAACCATATGGAGACCTGTAGGGGTAAGTGGGACTTTCAACGCTTTGCCTTTTTGTTCCGAAGTTCCTCGGAGATCATCTCGACCATCGCTTCCTGAAAGCGAGGATCGGTGGCCACACGATAAGCTTCACGATCCAGTTCATCACCAGTCTTACCGTGAAGGGCAACAAGAGGACGAGAGACCTTAAGGAGGCCTCGAAGGAGGACATTCCGCGCTGTTGCATGATTCATCTCATCACCATCCGCGGTCATTTGCTCGGCAATCTCACGAAAGCCAAGACCAACACCGGTGACAGTGGAGTAGCCATGATTGAATTTCTGACCCTTAGGCATAGACATCAAACACCTCCACAGCGAGAATCAAGTTGAGCAACTTCAGCCTGACTAATAGGAAAGTCCCCATCATTGTCAGGATCTTCAGTGATTCCAAATCGAAGTCGAATGATTTTTTCCTCACGAGGACTCAAGGCCTGGAGTGCATCGCGAACGATTGCAATCATGCGCTCACGATCAATGACATCGGTTGCATCCGGCTGTTCATCAGCCAAGGTTTCATGAAGCCGAGGACCATCACCATCACCACCAGGAACCTGGCTGTCAAGGGAGAGAGTGCCTCGATAGGTGTTCATCAGAACCTGATAACGATCAATTGAGACACCCATGAAATCAGCAACCTCTTCATCGGAAGGCGGAGATCCAAGTTCACGGGTATAATCTTGAATCATCAGTTTTGCACGATAGTAGAAGGCATTCGCCGAAGCAGGCATCCGAATATTGCAGCTTTGATCAACCAGATGACGACGAACTGACTGCTTAATCCACCAGGTGGCATAGGTGCTAAACTTGAAACCACGACGCCAATCGAAACGATCCACAGCCTTGATAAGTCCGATATTTGACTCCTGAATAAGATCTTCGAATGAACATCCCTTATTCATGTAACGCTTAGCGATAGAGATTGCCAGTCGTAGATTGGATTGAATGAAAATCTCACGAGCATGTCGATCACCAGCTTCAATACGTTGAGCAAGCTGAGCTTCCTGTTCACGAGTAAGAAGCTGATGATTACCGACATTTTTGAAGAAACCTGTCAAGGTATCGGACATTTGTTCTCCTGAATAGCGCTGTTGCAATCTTACCTAGATAATATAATCACTCTGTGATCAGAGGGACACTACTAAGTTGCAATTAAGCGTAAAAATCTTGCTGATCAAGTTCTTCAAGAGAAGCAATACCGCCATTCATTAGCCATTCCTCATGAGCCTTTCGACGCTGATCGCGAACCTCAGCCTCACGATAGAGGTAACAATACTCAAGCTCAAGTTCATGAACCGACTGACGATTGCCTCGCCGGCGCTCACGATCAATGTAACCATTCAAACTATTTGAACGACGGGAAAGCTCATCATCGGACATTGCAACGATTTCATCAGTGGAAAGGATACGAGACTTCATAGTGCATTCTCCTCATTGGTACTGTCAGTGTTGGTTGTGTCGGTAACAATTGCAGCTCCTACCGACAAGAGCATTATAGAAGCGGATGCAGCATGTTCAAGGCTAGATTTAACAACTTTTAGTGGATCGATAACTCCAGAATCAAGAAGATCCACCCAACGATGAGTGGCAGCATTGAATCCCCATCCAGGCTTCTGGCGTCGAGCACGATCCACAATCGTATCACCATTGAGACCACAGTTAGTGACAATGGTCCTAAGTGGTGCACTACAACACTCAATTGCAGCAGACCAAGCTGCTCGGTAAGACTCACTCCCTCGTGGTGGCTTGTGCTTCGAAGCGTGGATAAGGGCAGTTCCACCGCCTGGCAAAATTCCGCACTCGATGGCGGCTTGCACAGCGTGCAGTGCATCATCGACACGGTCACGGCGTTCCAGCATCTCGGATTCGGTTGCTCCACCGACTCGAATGACAGCAACGGCACCGGCAAGGCGCTTCTTTCGGCGACGCAGAAGATCTCGCTCACCATCAGTTAGCGCCGGATTTGCCTCTGTTTCCCGAATGGCAATGAGCCTCCCTTCAACTCGATCCTTGGATCCACCAGGACTCATAATAACGGTCTTATTCCTGGAAATGACGGCTCTCTTGCAAGTGCCAAAGTGCTCAGCCGCTACTTTCTCAAGCTGCATCTCGGGCTCAAACTTTGCACCAAGCAGGACAGCAAGGTCCTCCAGAGCGTGAACTCGACCCTCACCAAACTCCGGAGGGCGAATGACGCAGGCCTGGATGAGACCCTTCGTCTTGTTCATAAAGATGGTCTGAAGGGCTTCCCCATCAACATCATCGGCTACAATAAGCAAGGGTCGACGCTGGCCGTGAGCTCGTTCCATCGCTGGCAAGATCTCCTTCGTGGTAGAGATCTTCCTATTTGTGATGAGAACTAGCGGATTCTCAAGTAATGATGTCATTCGTTCACTGTCAGTGACGAAGTAGGGACTAATGTACCCACGATCAATTTCGGTACCCTCGGTGACTTCCAGGTAGGTATTAAAACCCTTTGCCTCCTCTACGGCAATAATGCCATCACGACCCACCCTGTCAAAAGCCTCAGCAATGAGTTCGCCAATATTCGACTCTCCATTAGCTGAGATGGTGCCTACAGAAACAAGGTCTTCACGTGAATCAACAGGACGACTAAGCGTTGGCAGTGTGGCAATTACCTGTGCCACAGCATCAACAATTCCTTTTCTTACATCGGCATAAGCATGACCTGCGGCAAGTAACCTCATTCCACTTTCAAATAGTGAATAGGTAAGAACTGTGGCTGTAGTGGTACCATCACCAGCAATCTCACATGCTCTGGACGCGGCTTCCTTGATAATTTGAGCACCAAGATTCTCATACTTTCCACGAAGATTCACTGATTTCGCAACAGTGACACCATCCTTGGTGACAATAGGAGGACCACCCTCTTGCTCAATGACGACATTCATCCCACCAGGGCCTAAGGTGACCTTGACAGCATCAGCAAGTGTTCGAGCTCCTTCCAGAAGAGCCCTACGTGAATCATCGCCAAACTTAAACTGCCTAAAATCTTGATTCATCCCTTTAGAATCCTTCGTCCCTCATTAACAGGAGGAGCAATAACACGTCGATCACGAGTGATCACATGCTCAGCGAGGAGGATATCGCCCATCTGAATGGCTACTTCATCCTGCTGAAGGACTCCCTGCTGGCGCAGAATACGCTGTTTCTCTTCTGGCAAATAACTATCCATCTTTACTCCTTGACCGTGCTGAAGGTGTTAATGTATTTGTTCCACGACTTGTCATTGACAATGGACTGAAATCCCATTTCAGCAAGCCGGGCCTTTGTTGCATCCCAGTCCGTGCCCTCTCCAAAGCTTTCGAGCTCATCTTGAATCTCATGAAAGGAGATAAGATCGCGATTCATCAGGAAACGATCTCGATGACCAGGTTGCTGCAAGAATTCTTCCAGTTTCTGCTGATTTGCCAGTAGCTTCTCAGCAGTCTTTCCACCGATACCCTTGAATCCCGGAATATTGTCGGATCCATCACCAACAAGTGACTTCCAATCAACGTAGTTGTACTCGCAGGGGCTCACCCAGGATTCCTTAGTGGGATTCCACAGACGAATCCTCTCATTTCCAGGTGTGAGAAGTTGAATAAAGTCAGTGTCAGTTGAGACAATAATGCATTCATCACCAGAATGAGTCACCCTTGCAAGGTGAGCAATGGTATCGTCGCACTCACGCAGGGGATGACGAACAATGCTTACAGGCATCTTTGCAAGAATCTGACAGATATCACTATGCTGACGCCAAAAATCATCACCGGCAGAAGAACGATTTGCCTTGTAATCACCAAAGGCATCATGCCGACGCTGGGGTCGACCCTCCTTGATGATGTAGATCTTGCTAGGCGAGAACTTTTCAACCGTCTTTCGCAGCATTAGGAGAAATGTGTAGGTAATTGCGTGAGGCCCGCGTCCAAAACCGGAACGAGCCCGATGAACCATGTTGTTGAAATCGATTAGCAGTACAGTCATTCAATCTCCAGATGTCAATATAATCACTTTAGCTGTGACTGAACAGGAGTTTTTTGACTTATTTACATTTGAATGCTAACCCATTCACCGGTATCTAATTGAACACGATGAGCATTTCTTTGTTGAGGCTCCGCAGTTTCTTCACCATTCGCACTTAAAGAGAGTGATTTTGCAGGAGTGTGTTCAAATCCACTTGAGGCCTTAGCGGCTTCATCACAAATAGAATCGATTGCACGCGTTGCATTCTCAATCATGTATTCTCTTGCATTCTCTAGATAAAGAAAAACAGTTTCCTTTGAAAGGTCTAGGGGCAATATTTTGGCACCAGGTGCAGGTGAAGCTTTAACATAGTACTTCACCTCTTCACCGGTGATCTTGCGATGCACAACTTCCTCAACAACTTGAACCGGTACGATTCGGTGATCATCGCGGAGGAGAACAAATATAACCTGGCCGACGTTGAGTTTTATCATGCCAGATTATATTTAATCTTTAGAGAATGTTCAATTAACGCTTAAAGCCGATTCCTGGAAATCCCATTGTAACCGTGCCAGGTGTCGACTTCTTACGACGACCATGAACCTGTCCAGAGGTATATTCATAGTTTCGCATGTCACGTGACTTAAGTGATCTCGAAATTTCATCACGAATGACACGGCGTAGATCAAAGCTCTCTTCAAGCTCCTGAAGTTCGCTCTCGTCGATCTCATAAACTTCCTGAGGAGTCTCGTCAAGTTCATCTACATTGTCTGATTCATCCATCTCATCAGCCTCTTCTAGCTCTGAATTGTCGATTGTTGTTACTGACTCTTTAAGAAGACCGGCCAACTTTGCGACTCTTGCTGTCTGAAACTTCATAACATCCTCCAATTTTTATGTATTCACACCGGTGACAACTTTACAGAAAAAGATTCATTATCTGGGTTCTCCCAATATTTCTTTCTCTCTAGGAGTTTCTGATATGTCCGTGTTCCTGGTCGTTTCAATGCAAGTTCAGCACTAATCTGTGCCAGCATACCAACAGACTTTGGTGTATATTCACCATGCAAGACGGTGCATCGATTGAAAGTTTCTGACTTCCTCATCTTTGCTTTTCCACGTGAAGATGCGACTGTTGCACTAAAGTCGCTTCGATGAAGGCCATGAAAATGCAGTACTACAAAATTCTCAAATTGACTATCAGCAACAACATAGAGAAAATCCTTCTTACCATCACCAAATCGATCACCATCAGCTTGAAAGTTCAGGCCGCCTGATGAAGAGGGGGAAGTAAGCTTGCACTCAAGGTCAATGCCAATCTCAGGAATGACAATGTCAGGATGCCCAGTTCGACCATCGCAGTGTGCAAGTGGAAACCGACTCTTTAGTTGCTCAGAGAAGAATGCCTCTTGCGCTTGTGAAAGATAGGCATTCCGCCTGCCGGTATTTTCTTCCAATGTTAGATTGTGCTTATGAAAGCAACCTGAAAGGTCTCGATGAAAGTTTCGCATCGAAACCAATGCATGACGTGTCATCTCTTGTGTCAAATACATTCTTTCTCCTTGTGTAGATTATATCTACAGGAGAGAGATTTTCAATTGTCTATTTTCCCACCAACATTAGATGCAATACCTGCTGTGATTGCCTTTCCTTTCTTTGCGGCAGATGCACGATCCTCCAACCCTAAAGCGTGTCGTACCTTGTCATAGTCGCTAGGTGACAATTTCGAAGCAAGAATGCTCATATCGGCAAACTGCCTGAGCTCCATATCATATACAGGAAGTTCCTCCCCTCGAGAACCTGGCTCTGTTTCACCGGTCTTTCGATTGATAAAGATAAAAAGGAGGGCTGGATCGCTCTCACCATCCGGAACATCAATAAAAGGGATTGAGTCACCCTCCTGGTACATGATCTCCGGAATCCAATTGGAAGTTTTTGTTTTCTTATTTTTCATTTGTGAATGATACAATTAAATTGAAGGACGTTTACCTGCTTCTTCAATTTTTTTGAGGCCGGCCTTCACTATTTTTATAAGCTCACCTTCCGAATCAATGCTCTCAAGAAGTTCAAGTGGTACATCCTCCAGGAACTTTCGCTTGAAGGCTTCACGCAATTTCTCTGTTTGTGGGATGATTTGCTTTTTAGCCTGCAACATTGCCTGACCAAGTAGATTTTTTAGTTGATAAGCTTTTACAGCATCTAACAATCCCTTCTCATCAAGCTTTTCAGCTCCTAGTTCGATCTTCAATTTCTCAAGGTTTCCTTTCTCCTCAGCTGTCTTGATCACCTTTTTGGCTGAGCTTTCCAGAAACTCCGAAGTAAGTTCACCAATTCCATCTACGGAGATTGGTGAATTCTTGAGAATTTGAATTGCTAATTTCACATCATTAATGGTCTTGGCTCTGGAAAGCTTATCTAGAAAATCAGTAGGCGCACTTAGTAATGATACCATCATTTCTGCTTCTTTCTTTTTAAGTGTAATCGCATTAGAAGAATCATCATTGGCAATTCCAAACATATTAGGCGGTGCAGAACGAAGCATCTGCAACAACTGTGATTTATTCACCTCTGATTTTGCTTCTCTTATTAGAGACTCTCTTTGAAGATTTCCGAAAACCTGATCAAGCTTATTTTTGATATTTGTGATTTGCATAATTGCCGCAGAAGCAGCTCGATCTTTTCCACCACTCTCAGGTGAAGACCGGTCACCAGAATCTATAATCTCTGGATTTTTAAGAAAGTCCCTAACAAAGTCCTTATCAATGATTCCGGAATCCTCAAGAAATTGCAATGTGTCTTCAAACTTGGTGGATGCCTCACCTGCAATTTTGTAAGCAAGGTATGCGCCAGGATTTGCAATGAAAATAAGAGGCTCAACAGGTCCTAAATTTTCAATTATAGGACCTATCACTCTTGCATACTCGGCCGAGAGCCTTTGTGATGCAATATTGTACCTATTAAATGCTTCACTTATTTTTTTATTGTCTAGTGTGAATAGAACACGAACATTTAGTGCCAATACATTGATCATGCTTTTAAGGCCAATGCCAAGCACCTTGAAAACATTAGCAAATGAATCCCAAACCTGTTTTAGTTCCTGTTCACTAAAAGCGATGCCAGCTTCAGTAAGCAGCACCTCCTTTCGAACATACTTTCTCAGGTCCTCTTCTCTCACTTTTCCTTCTCCACCAGGGGAGGCACTGCCTGTGTTCGTGGATTTCCGCCCCCGTTTCTTCTCTCTGCTGCACGAAGCTGTGACTTGAGGGCATTAATTGCTACACCAAGTGAGTGCCTTGTGTCAGATCCTTGTTCCTGATAAGACCTGATCCTTTGAAGATCCGCAATTCTGGCCTCCAAGTCTTTGATGTGCGCCGATGAGCCAAAGGGAACAAGCCTCCCAGAGCTTACAGGAACATCAATTTCACGAAGCTTTCGAATGGCACCTTCTCCCACCGTGATGGGAGCACCACCGGCTGCAGGCTTCTTTGTGGCCTCCGGGGCAGGAGCTGACTTTTTGGCAGCCGGTGCTGTGTCTCCGCCTGAGATATTTCCGCCCTTAATAACAAGCTCAGCAGGGTCTTCATATGTTGGAACTTCAGCGGTAGGCTTTCTTCCCAAGACTATCTGTGCTAATGCCTCCAGCGTAGTGTAAGCAGCCATCCTCTCGGGTTCCCTTAGCTGAATAATCCAAGCAGCAATATCTTTCTGCACTTGATCATTTGAGGTGGAGGCACCAGCTCGAATAAAGTTAATCATCTGGGCAATCTCCTTTGAAGTAGGAGACTTGCCAGGAGGAAGTTGGGTATCGTCTAGCCTTTCAGCACCAGGAAGCTTGCCAATTTTCTTTTTCTTCTTAGGCTTTTCTTTGGCTTTCTCTTCTTTTTCCTTGCTTTCTTCATCGCCGGCTTCTTCTTTCTCATTGACAGGCTCACGAAGACGACGGGCCATGGCTTTCTGACGATCCCTCTCTAGCGTGGCATCCTCCTGAATGATAGCGAGAGCCCTGAGAAGATCAGTTCCTTTTTTAATATGCAACTTTTTCATCTTTGATAACGAGTCCTATTTTGTGGCAGCTCCCTATAGCGCTCGATGTATCGACGAGCATCTGTCTTGTCATCAACAGGTACCTGTTGTCTCTCGGTGGATCTCTCGCTATGCTGAATAGACTCCATAAACTTATCGAACTCGAAATCGATCTCCTGCTCGTTATTACCCAAGGGACACCTCTCTACTATGTATTGCTGTCACAGTGCAAATTTGTGATGCAATATCACAAGATACACTTTGGATAAGGAAAGTTCTAGAAAGCTGTCTATCTGATATCTCAAGCTTAGTATAAATGGACGCATCGACAAGAAGGCTCAGCGGGTCAATAAAGGTAGAAAATGTGACTTCCAGCTGGCTTCCATTGAATGTAAATCCCCTGATAACACCAACTTCCCTACCATCAATGATAGCTCTTGGTGAGAGACCTCCTGCAGGTGGTACCACCTGGGATGCTGTTAAGGCCTCGAGGAGGCTCTCGGATGCATAAACATCTCCATCAATGTCCTCTAATCTCACGAGCAATCTCCTCTATTGTGGCCTTGAATTTTGGAGGTATCTCACTGTCAGATGAGATCGTGACACTAAAACCGTCTATTCGAATTGGAACATAAATTCCCATCTCATCCTCCAGCTCCATATACGCAACTACAAAATCCTGCAAGTCCTCGCGAGTTTCGAATCTAATGGTCCTCTCCAGGTCATCAGTGAGCTCCCACCCAAGGTTCTCGACAGGAACAGGAAGCTCTCCTGCTGGACCAAAGTTAGGAAGAAAATCCCAGCGTCGGGTTTGTGCAGGCCTCTGGTTCTCAATGTACTCACGAAGGAGTGTCTTCAGTTGCATCTCAGGCCTCGGATTGGACCTCTTCGGCTTCCAGATTATACTTGTCAATCATTGCTACAAACTCCCTGTAAAACTTACCGACCAACTCTGATGGTACCAAAGATGAAAGTGAATCAAGTGCCTTACCTAGTTCCTCAGGATTTGCCGGCTCAAATTCAGGATCCTCCACAGGAGGACGTTGAGTATGTAGCTGAGTTGCGGCCTGGTCACTTGGACTAATAGGAAGACGTGACGGAACCGTAATGTCCATCTGCTTGTCGTCCCTACCATGCTGGGTTATGCCAGGTGTTGTTGCAAGTGCCTCTCTCAACACCTGCCGTATTGCCGCGGTGGAGGCCGTGACCCTTAGTCTGCTCTTCATCAGGTGCTCCTACAATTCACATTATGTATGCTAGTGAAAGCTGTCCTCAGCTTTCTTGGGTACAGAATATTTTTTAGGACTCAGCTGCTTCACAATCTCCTCCAGTTCGAGACCTGTCTGTACCGAGAGGGAAGCGAGATCACGAAGGACTTCGGACATCTGTCTCACGGTCGCCTCGAGGAGGGCAACCCTGTCCTCAAGCTCACGGATATTGGATGCCTTTGTTTCGCCAAAAATCTTATTTAAGATTGACACTTATCCTCCGTTGATCGCACGATAGACAGCATCGGCGTCGGTTTGTGTGATACGTTTGATTGTCCTGTCACTTTTCCCCTTTGAGATCTCCTTTGCTACTTTCACAATGTCCTCATCCTCATCAAGGAGACGTGAAATGCACTCCTCGAGAAACTCCTGCATCGTGAGTCTCTCGCGAGCACAGACACCCTTGAAGGCACTGTGCATATCATCAGTCACCGTGATATGGATGGACTTTCTTTGAATATCGTATGAGCTCAAGCTGAAGGGGTCCTTGCACCTACAGCTATATTATTGCTTGTATCGTGATCCTGTTTATCTTCATTGGAGATATCGTACTGAGAGTCCATCACCTCCAGGAAGTCAGCGGCAACATCATCACCATGAGCATTCTGAATGTAGTTGTGTGCCATCTCCAGGATAGTGCCCTTAATATCCAGAAGCACATTAGCATTCTCAATAAGTCTGGCCACCTCGGATGCGAATGACTCAAGGTTCATCTCCGGACGATCAGGCTTATCATCCTCCTCCGGGGCAGCCTCAAAGAGCCAATTCATACTTTTTGACCTAAGTGACTCTTCAATGGAAACATCATCAAGTGGATTGCGTGCTGTAGCTACACCGATGGAGAGCTTCTCAGCCTTGGTGAAGAATCTGAGGACTTGAGCATCCAGTGACTCCTCTGGGCTAATATTGGGATCACTGGTCTCGAATAGGAACTTCCTCTTCATGACATCACCACCTTTGCAATCCTCTCGGCTTTCTCTACCCTCTCCTCAATCTTGCTCCAGTTGAGCTCACGCATCATTGCATAGATGTAAGACTTTCGATCTTTAAGGTAGTCAGCGTAGTAAGTGTGTTCCCAGCAATCCACCACAATAATGGGAATGCACCCAAAGGGAACATTGAGACAATGAAGATCCACCACCACATTGATATAGCGCTTCAGGAATGTGCTATAGCAGGTGACGACCCAGCCGTTTCGAGCTGACATTCCACAAGCAATAAAGTCCTTCTGCCACTTGTTGAAATCACCCCAGTCTCGTGCAAGCCTCATATAGGCCAGGGAATCCACGGTGACACGCGAACTAGGTGATCCGACATTGTCAAAAAAGAGTCCATGGAGAAAGGCGGCGTTGAGGTTGTGAGCCTCATCAATCTTCAGGTTCCGAAAAGCCGAGTTGTTGGGATTTGCTCCCTCTCTGTCGGCTGTATCCAATTGGGCTGAGACTTCGTTGAGCGCCTTTACATAACCGTCAAGAAGCTCCTGATGTGCAGCTCGAGACTTCTCCGAGAGGGAATCGGTCTTCACATCAAACTTTTTCGACTGGACAACATAGGCTTCCTCGAGACGCTTCTCACGCCTGGGTGGAACCGGTGTCTCAGAGAGTGCTTCCTCCACCATCCTCTCCAGGAGCTTTTCGTTAATTTTCATCAGGCCTCCTTATAGTACTTCTCAAACTCTTTCTGGTCAACAACAAACATAGTCTCACCGGTGTCATTCTCCGGAGGCGCCTTGATCTTTGGATAAGCCTTGCTGCCATAATCCCGCTTGTCTTGCCTCTTGTCATTATCTTCAGGATTAGAGTCCTCAGCAACTGCATTGGTGGAGACAGGCTCAGCAGGTGCTGCCTGTGGGGTTCCATCAGATATGGGCTGGACTCTGGGCTCCTCCGGAGCACGGAGAACCACCTTGGCGGATCCTGGCTCACCGGTGACACCCTTTACAGTATAGACAAAACCCGAGGGTTTATGCATCACCTTGAGATCCTTGCCGATAACCATGACACCACGAGAGTCAAAAAGGGCAACTTCATTCAGTTTCTGCAGAAGCTGGGACTCATACTCCTCGCGGAGGAGACGGATGACGGAGCGAGAGGTGAGGCGCTTCACTTGATGATCCCTGCGAGACGCTGCCAGCGCTCGATGATGATTGGCTCGTTGTCGTTCTGGTTCATGGTCGTAGTCTTTCTACCGCGAGGAGACCTGAAACCAAAAGCGGAAGACAGGCTCAGGCTTTCATTAGTCTCATTTAGAGAATCTTGCAAATTATTCATGAAATCCACTGCAAGGTTCGATCTGAGATTTTTCTCTCTCAAAAGAATGAGAACCAGATCGCCGAGACCGCTTAGACCGCTGTAAGTCTTATTGTTGAGAGTGACCGAGTCGACTTCACCGATTATCAGCCTCAGAAGATTCTCTTCAGTCTTAGAGTCCAGCGAACCAGAATCACTGAGAATATTTTGTATTTCTTTACCAATTTGATCGATGATTGCTTGTTTCTTGGATTCGTCTTTTTTCAGGGCGTTCTTGAGAGCATCGTCAGCTCTTCTCAGCTTAATTTTCAATTCTTGGAGTTCCCTTTTTTGTTTCACGGAGGCTGTAAAGAGATCTTCGATAGCCGTCCTATAAATTGCATTAATATTCTTACTTCGATCACGCTCGACAACTGTCTTTGACAAGAGTTTGAGAAGTTCTTCGAGACTCTTAATTTTGATAATTTTGCCCGCCACTTCGACATCGATTGATTCCCCCTGAAAGAGGGAATTGACAGCTGCATCGCCTTCTTTCACGCCCAAGAAATCCAGAACAGTCTTGAGCTTGTTACCCATCAGACCCCTATTGAGATCAGCGGCGGCAACTTCTGCGCTCATCGCCGCGAGCTCTTGCACCTTGATCTGAAACTGGGACAGCAGGTTGTTCTTTTCTTTGATGGCGCCATCAACTTTATTCCTGAGCTCGTTGATAGTTCCTCGTAGGATTTTGATTTCTTCCTCTTGTTCAGTTGCAAATTTTTCTGATTTCCCGACTTTTTCAAAAAAGTCATCAGCAAGCCTGATGAGATCTTCGACGGAAGTGACAGTTTTATTTTTGCCAGCAACTTTGACAGTCAATTGAAAATCATCATTTTTCGCCAGTTTTTTCAGTTGATCATCTGAAATTTTGAAGAACCTAGCGAGCTTGCCGAGAGCACCTTGTGCCACCAGCGCCTCCAGCGCCTGGGGCTTCAAACTATTTATATCCGTAGTCAGATCATTTACCTTCTGCTGCGCCGCGGTGAGTTCCTTCTTCAGCTCGTCGAACCCTTTCGCTTTCTTCATGTCACCGCCCGCGAGCTTGATGGCGTTGACAATTTCTCCCGCTTCATTGGACGTGATCTCGTCATCAGCGCCGAGACCATCTGCACCTTTAGCTATTGTCAGCGCCTGCACGGCATCGAAACCGTCATCAGCGGGAGGCGCGTCCTCGAGCAGCCACTTCACCCACTGCCCGTTCTCGTGTAGATTTTTGCCGCTGCGAAGGCGACTCTCAAGATCGAGAGCTTTACGCAATTTATCGTCATTGTCGATTTTGGTGTCGATGACTTTCGGCGCGTTTGCTCCACCGTGCTTCCTGATGAGATTGAGAACTTTGACCGGAAGCTCGTCGATAAATTTCAACTCATTATCATCACCGATGACTGCGCTCGCAGGAGCGTCAGCAGCTGCCGTGCGAAGGGCGGGACCGGGCTTTGCACCGTCGGCTAGCTGCCTGAGCAGAGTCGATATGAATTCCTGCTGTTGCCTGCTGAGCTCTGCGTAAGCTGCTGCGAGATCTTCCTTGTTGCCTGACATGCCTGCGCGAGCGGCCGCTATGACACCGGCGTCACCGCCGACTCTCTTGAGAGCGTCAGTGACGCCTGTGACTGCTGCTGGTGAAGCACTGACGGGTGGGGGAACACTCACAGCTGGTGACTCGCCGACGCCGACGCCGACGCCGACGTCGGACACGTTAGACGGCGCAGGAGGACGGGGAGACCCGACAGCGAGCGTGGATCTGACTAAATCGACGCTTCCAAAAGCTGTTTTCACATTAGAAATCTTGATAGTCGCCGCGCCCTCTTTCATATCCTGCATAAGGAGCTTGTGGATTCCTGTGGAGCCGAGAAGCGGAACGAGTGACTGGACAGTCGTCTTCGAGGTGACGACTGTCGAAGACCACAGGCTCTTGAGCAGATTCTTCAGGAAATCAAAAAGACCCTCTTGCAAGAGAGCGTCGAATTTCGAGCTGAAAAGGTCATCTGACAGGAGATCGCGACCGTCAAGGTGGCGAGATTCTGCTGCTGCGCCGACCTCAGCCTTCTTGACTGCCCAGTCTGCCCCGCTCGTGACTGCTGCACCGAGCTTCGATGCCTTGAGCCATTTCATAAATCCTGGATTAGGCTTGAAATTTTTGGAGATGAGCTTCTCGAGCAGTGATGTATCGATTCCGTCCTCGCCGTCAAAGACATCTTTGAGAGTAGCGTCGTCATTCTTGCCATCAGCCGTTGCCTGAGTTGTTATCGATGCGAGCAAGCTGAGAAGAGAAGACATAAGGACGGGCACGAGAGCAAAAAGGCTTGCAGTCTTTGGGTCCTCCTCTTCATCAACGTTAATGTTCCTTCTCAGGAGCGTCGCTCCCTTGGTCATTGCTGCGGCGGTCGTTTTGAAATCGGCCTCTCTCATCGCATCGGCCATTACCCCCAGGGCTTTCGCAGAACCCATGCGATACTTCACCAGCTCATTCTCGGGGATGGAGCCGGCGTCAACTTCGACGAGGAGGTTTGACATCGAAGACCTACGAATGCTCTCTTTTACGAGATAGAGCACCTTGTCATCATCACGCCGGACGTTGCTTGTTCTTCTCATAGACTCTCCACTACCAGCTATGTATGCTGCCGGACGATGATTCCACACTCCCTGAGCAACTTTATTCCACTCGGATCACGATACTCCTCAGCATAGACGACTTCTTGAATCCCGCCGTTGATAATGGCTTTCGCGCACTGCCGACAGGGGGAGAGTGTAAGATACATTCGTTTTGGCTTTGGATTATTGTAATCACACTTGATGAGGGCATTTGTCTCCGCGTGGAGAAATCCGCTCATTCCAGGCTCCATTGACTCCACGGAGTTGGGACCTCCACGGTGATCACCGTTGTATCCCACCGAGAGAACCTGTGTGTTGTCGCTGGTGACAATGACTGCTCCCACCTGGTGCCGGGGATCCAGGGAGCGTCGAGCAATGGTTTTGGCAGTGTCCATCCATACCTCATCCCAGGTGGGCCTCACCGGTGCAGGAGGATGTCTCAGGTGATCCAGAAAGTCATTGGATGGTTGAACCCCTTTGGGCTTTTCCTGGTTCATTCCTGATTACTCCTTGTTTCTTCCTGATCAAAGATGCTCTCGATGGTGACGCCAGGAGGAAGTGAGAAACCGGCGGCCTTTCGGTGACCACCACCACCCCACCGCTTTGCCACCTCACTGACATCAGCATCCTCATGATGGGCACGAAGGGAGGCGCGTACCTGACAAGTCCGATGATCCCACCACCAGATGAGGGCAAAATCACACCGAGGTGCCAGGGCGGAACCAATCTCTGAGATGAGGTGGGAGGCATTCACCACCAAGACACTCTTGCCACCAATGGATCTGGGAGTTGCTCGCTTGATTGACCGGGCAACAACAGTCTTGTTGTATGCGAGGATGTGAGCCCCCCTCTCCTGGGCAGCATCCACCGCGGAGTCATCAAGGTACTTGTCATACTCCTCAAACTCGAATGGAACCATATCGAATGCTGCGACAAACTCCCGAGAGTAAGGGATCTCCCACTTCCAGAGGTCTCGATCCTCGATATGCCTAATCATTCGAGGAGGCTCTTTTCCGGGATGGAAGAATTTCCAGGCCAGCATTGCCCCACTATGATTCATGTCAAATCGAGCGCAGGCAATATCATGTAGATCCACCATGGCAGACTTGTGGTGATCGATGATAAGAAAACCCTTTGCCTCACTAATGAGTCGCTTCGTGGTGGCATTGTCATAGGAGAAGTCCAGGACCACCACGTTTTTGCCACGCACGTCTGGGATGGGATCGCCGTGCTTTGAGGGATGGTAAGTTGCCCGGTCACCAAGAAGCTTCCAGGCAGACCAGGCAGCACCAAATCCATCAGAGCAGTCACCATGGAAGATGACCATATCAACAGAATTAGGATCGGTAATCATGACTGCACCTCATTGTCATTATAATCCATTTCAGGCAAAAAGAGAACCCTCATTATGAAACAAGAGGGTGACAGTTCCAACAAAGCGGTTCATAAGTATCTGCTCCGCCAACTTCAATCTCATCTTCAGACGGGACTCGCCTATGTGTCAATGCAGCGTCAGCGCCACAGGCGACGCAGACAGCAGCGCACTTCTCCACACGCGTAGCGAATGACAGGATCTTCTCCATCTCTGGAAAAGGTTTCAGGTTAGCCGAGAGCTCGATGGAGGAGACATAGACCGAGATACCACGCATGAAAGCTGTCAGTAGAGCACTTGCACAACCGTCAATCATAAAGGCCTCATCGACGGCAATAACATCGGTAGGATTTTTCTCGATGTAGTGAATGATGTCCTCACCAGAGGAAACCGGGATTGCAGAGATGGAACTGCCTGAATGGGTCACAATAGCAGTCTCTGCATAGCGTCCATCAATAGTAGGTTTAAAGCATGCGACACGAGTTTTCCGAAGACGATGACGCTCCACGGCGGCTGTGAGTCGAGTTGATTTCCCCGACCACATGGGACCCGTATAAACAACGAACTCTTTGTTAACCTCTAACCCAGGTGAATAACTAACCATTTATTTTCCTCTCCACATAGTATACTATATGTATGAATGGAGGCTGAAATGTTTATTGAGAGAATTTCGACACCGAGAATCAATAAGAAAGGAGAACCATCGAAACAGAACAGGGTTATCTTTAAGTATGAGTGTGATACCTGCGGTGTGATTTACGAAAAGAGGCCCTGTAGCGCTAGCCGATCTACAAGCGGTCTTACTTTCTGTAGCAGAAAGTGCAGAGGTATGTCTGTTAGAGTCGGAAACGAAGCTTATCTTCTCACTAAAAAGAAGATGCTCGAGATTCACGGAGTTGAAAACTTAATGCAGCTCAAAGAAACAAGAGAGAAAATCAAGAAAACGCTCCTCGAGAGATACGGTGTTGAGAACCCTTCCCATTCTAAAGAATTCAAGGAAAAACGAAAAAGAACACATCTTGAGAGGTACGGTCACGAAGAAACTTTTCAGTCTCCGGAAATTCTCGCAAAGCGTGAGGTCACATGGATGAAGAAGTACGGACAGAAAGATCCAAGAAATCAACCTCACTTGCAAGAAAAGGCCGCAATTAAAATGATGAAATATCCACAAAAGTGGTCATCAAAAATTGAGAATTCTTTTGCGGAGACCCTCTCATCTGTGTTCGGTGAGGTGATTAGACAAAAGCGGGTCAATCGATGGCCCATCGACTACTACATCCCTTCCATCGATACTTACATCCAGCTTGATGGGGTCTATTGGCACGGTCTTGACAAACCAATTGAAGAGATTAGAGAGTCAAGACGACCAAGAGACATCGGGAGAGTTCAAAAGTGGGAACAGGACAGAAAACAGGAAGAGTGGTTTGCCTCTCATTCACTTCGTCTTGTTAGAGTGACCGACATCGAGGTGAAAGAGGGGAAAGCTCTTTCAAAAATTCAAAATCACTAAACTGTTAGAACTGCGATAGCCTTATCAATCATATCACAGCTCCTGGCAAAATCACAGTCCCCACCATTCCCAAGTACGGGCCAGTCCGTCTTCCAGTGAGACCTGAGGGGTCCATGCGATCTCTTGCCATGCTGTCGTGATATCAAGCTGTGTATCGCGAATATCACCCAGGCGAGCAGGGGCAACCTGTACCTGAATATCAGGCTTTCGACGTCGAAAGTGTTCCAGGATTGTGTTATTTGAGACACGGGTTCCTGTGCCAATATTGATAACCTGCCCCGCAAAGGATTCTTCACGTCTTGCCGCAAGAAGATTTGCTCGTGCAACATCGGTAACAAAGACCATGTCTCGGGTCTGCTCACCATCACCATCAGACCTTAAAGGATTTCCGGAGACAGTTGCATTACACCAGGCAGAAATGGCTGTAGAGTAAGCGCCTCCACCCAGCTGGCGGGGGCCGTAGACATTAGCATATCGCAAGGAGACAGCATCCAAGCCCCAAAGCCTATGTGATTGCCGCAGGAAATGCTCCACCGTGAGCTTTTGCAGTCCATATGGTGACTGTGGATCTGTTGGATGAGCCTCAGGTGTTGGTAGCATCTCAACATTTCCATAAACTGCTGACGTGGAGGAGAAGACGAGACGAACATGACTGGGAGACTTTCGAATGCTTTCCACCAATCGAGCAGTTCGAGTCACATTGACATCAAAGGTCGTTGCAGGATGCTCGACAGAGAAGGCGACTCGAGGATTCGCAGCCAAATGAAAGACCGTATCGTAAAATCCTCGTTCAATACGGCTGAGAATATCGGGATCCTCAATATCACCTTGCACAACTACCACAGTATCCCGAGACCTTGCATGTTCATAGAGGCTCTCGTACTGAGGGAGTAGGCCACCAAGAATAGATCGAATTCGAAGACCTTCCAGAAATTCGATGCTCCCCGTTGAGAGATCATCAATAATGTCAACCTTCCATCCCTTGCTCACCAACAGATGAACCAAGTTGGATCCAATAAAACCACAACCACCAGTCACTAGTGCACGCATAAGAGTCACATCAATCTCCTGCTAGAAATAGCTAGCTATTATATGAATAGACTGCAAATATTGTCAATAGTCATGATAACAAGCACATACTTATTCTTTTGAGGACGTGATGAGCAAGAGACTCTTTGAAGACAAGTTCAAACGTGAGACAGGAAAGCGCTTCACAAAAGACCTCGAGAAGATAAGGGATGCAGTTGGTAAAAATA
>VFQT010001674.1_pt1 | contig 25695 bp, 21 predicted proteins | sample 3512381 | NCBI WGS metagenome assembly VFQT01 (sample SAMN10412376, study PRJNA504923) | tailings metagenome | isolation source: Relicate 2 Philex TSF3 active mining site | place: Philippines: Tuba, Benguet | collected 2017-08-29
GGCTGATATTCAATGGCACTGATCCACCAGAAGTAGCCGGGGTAGATCGCAAAGAGCACCGCAGCGATGAAGTTGAATTTTCGATTTTCTTTCCAGAGGATGTTGAATATCCACAATGCGCCGAGGGCGGCTAAAGCACGCCAAACAAATGCGCCCAAATGCCACGGCAACGGGTTGGGTCCAAACAACGCGTAATACCACTCAAAGAAAAATCCGCGTGCCGGGCGATCAATGCGGAACATTTCATGGAAGATCTTTGCTCCGCCCAGCATGCCATCGTAGATGTAATACCAGTCATCTTTGTAATAGGTCAAATTACCAATGTGCGGCAAATACACAATGGCAGAGATGAATAGGATAAATAATATTTCGGGGGATCGTTTTTTCATTTACGACTTGTGATTTACGATTGTCTATTATTAGGCATTACGATTTACGAACCACGATCAATGGATACTGCCCATTCTCGGCGAAGAACTTCGGAAAGACGCCTTCCAGCCAGAAAACGAATCGCAGGAAAGCCCGTCCGCCGAAGGGACGCACGAACCAGCGCATAATGCGGGTGCTCATGCTGCGCCACGGCTTGATCTCAATGGTCATCTTCGAGCCGATCTCTTTCTTCAACCAGTCCGGTGTCATTTTTTGGACAAAGGTTCCAGCGGGGTCTTCTTCGCTCAGCCATTCCTTCTTTTTCTTCTCAGACCGACCGGACATCTTGCGCATCAGACCGATCAGCGGCTCTGCCATGCGGATCAGCAACGGATTATGCCAGCCATTGACAATGGCTGCCGTGCGACCCGGAGCGAGGATGCGATGAATCTCAGCGTAGGCTTTGGGATGTTCCGGCAAAGCAAGATGATGAATGGCATGCATGGAGACTGCACCATCAAAAGCATCTTTCTTGAAGGGCAGATTCGCCAAGTCACCCACAACGAAAAGACCATGGTCACCAATGCGTGTCCGCGCCTCGCGCAACGCCTGAATGGAAATGTCCAAGCAGATGCGCTTTTCGTAGCCCGCAGAATAGGTCTTGTATTCTTCATACTGGACGGGACCAGACCCGGCGTCAAGAATGAAGCGACCAGTGGGGATGAGTCCATTCATCACGCGCAGACGCGTCTTGTGAATATATTCGCGCGAAACAGGGCGCAGGTCTTCATAACGGGCATTCTGGTAATTGCCGTCCTCTTCCTGCATCCAGCCGATCTCATCATAAAATTCGCGGACTTTTTGTTTGGTTTCGTTGGTCATGTTTTACCTTTTGACGATAGACCATGGACGATTGACCATCGTCTATGGTCTGCGGTCCATGGTCGGTTGTTATTTCCAGCTAAACGGCTCGCCCACTAAAAAGCCGAAGGTGTCTTTGAATTGCGTCATACCTTCGTCACTTAAAACTTTTTCCAAAGGCCAGACTTCAAGATCATCCCAGAAGTTCATCAAGCGCCACGGGAAGGGGCGCGGATACTCGAAGAAGAAGCGGTACGCATAATTCCAGGCAAATTCAATTTGCTTTTCGTTCATTTGATGGGCGGGAATATCACTCAACACTTTTTCAAGCGTGGCATAGTATTCTTCCCAAGAATTCGGGTCAATCGTGATGCCGCGCCCGCGGTAATGTGTTTGTCCGCATGAGATGACGGGACGTCCGTTCATGGCAGTTTCGAGTCCAACCGTAGTGGTGTACGCCAAACCGACATTTGCAATTTCGATCAAGTCGTAAGTGTTGACGTTATCCAACGCGCCGATGACATGAATATGGCTCGGTAACTCAGGCAATGCTTCTTTCACCACCGTTGCCATCGACTTGGCTTGCGGCACCAATTTTTCACCCGGGTGAACTCGGATGACCAACTGCACATCTGTACGGTTGGCGAAATACTGAACGGTTTTGGTGATCCACTCGGTCATGGATGAAGCGAAGATATCACGCCCAAGCGTGAGGCTATCGCCGAGCACATTCGCAGCGAGCATTACCACTGGGCGGTCATCCAACCCAACTTGCTTGCGGGTAACATCTGCGCCTTGGGCAGAGACATACTGCCACAAACGTTTGGACTTGCCCCACACGCGCGCACCGCGGCGGGCATTTTCCAGGTCTGCTACACGTTCGAACATTTCATCTGTGACGGGCAATCCGCAGCGGGCATCGACAAGATAATCTGTCTCCTGCTGCATGATGGATGAATTTTGCGCCAGCCAGATCTGTTCGCGTTGGTCGTTGAATTCATACGTCACCGCATCAATACCCAGATAACGCGCCACGCGGAAGACAATGCCCATTTCCAAAATCAAACCATTTGGGATCAACACCACATCCGGCTTATTCGCCTGCATATATTGAAGTGCAGCTTTGGCGGCGAAGGTATTGCGTTCAACGCGCAGCTCATACATGGCACGATCGCTTGCGTCATTCATATCCACTTCTTCGCGCATCAAAGTGTATTGCACGTCCCAAAGGGAAATCTCTTTAATATCGGCTTGAATTTTTTCAGGCAATCCGTTCGTAGCATGAGCATGCAAGGTTCCATGGGTCGAGCGAGAGGAAGATTGCATATCCATCATCGAAACATGCTTCACCAAGGGTGACAATACTTTCAACGCGTCGTGTGTATGAAGAATGCGTTGGCGCTGCGTGAACTTGTCTTTTTCTTTGTGCCATTCGGAATACGGCAGGGTCAACAAAGTGACATCATGTCCCATGCCTGCCAACACCAAACCAAGATATGCCGATTGTTCGATCCAATAGTGAAGCGTGGCGAAGAACAAAACGTTCTTACCTTTCGGCGCGTTCTCGGCAAAAGGCTTAACCACCTTCACCGCACCAGGCAACGATATGAGCAAGCGCGTCAAGTTGTAATGATCTTTGCGCGGACGTTTCTTCGACCGAAGCATCCAATCGATTTCGGCAGTGAGGGGCAGGTCGCCCAGTAATTCGCGGAGGGGGTTTGATTTTGGCATGTAGTAAGTAGTGATCAGTAAATGGGAATTGGGAATTACTAGTCGCCAACTACCATTTGCCTGCTATCCAATCTTTTCGATTTTCCACGCAAGTCGTGGTCGCACAGGTCCCACACGCGGCTCACCCCATTGCGTGCCAGGTGCGCCGGAAATATCCACGTTGAACGCCAACGCATTCTCGTCCATGAAATAACGCTTCACGCCAAACGAACTTGCGTTCACACCTACCGTGTAACGACCTTCGTTGAAAATGTCAGCAGGCAGTTCCGCGCGGCTGATGTAATGCCCCGCATTACGTGTGTCAAACTTTTCGTACAATTCTGGTGAGTCCGTATCGAACGAGGTAAAGACATACTCGCCGCGCATGGTGCTGACATACAAGCCAACACGCAAGCCCGTGACCGGCGAGGTTAATTTATATTCAAACTCAACCGTGACTGGTTCTGTGGATCGAACTGTATCGACCACCTTCCCGCCTCTTTCTTTGACCTTGAGGCTGATTGGCGTAAAAGGCGCACTCGCCGCTGGAACTTCATCCGCTTCCCAAACCCGCTCCCCGGCTTGAGATTGCCCCGAAGAGAGATAGTAATCCACCGCCTCTTGGGTCGGTCCTCGCATAATGAGTTGACCTTTATTCAACACAATCGCTTCTTGAGTCAATCTCAAAATCGCAGACATGTTGTGGCTGACGAACAAGACGGTGCGTCCCTGCTGGGCAACGTCGCCCATCTTGCCGAGACACTTCTTCTGGAATTCGGCATCACCCACGGCCAGCACTTCGTCCACAACGAGGATCTCCGGTTCAAGGTGGGCAGCCACAGCGAACGCAAGGCGCAGATACATACCCGATGAATAACGCTTCACAGGTGTATCAATGAACTGATTCACTTCCGAAAAGTCCACGATCTCATCGAATTTCGAGTCGATCTCGGTACGCTTCATGCCAAGAATGGCGCCATTCATGTAGATGTTCTCGCGCCCGGTCAATTCAGGATGAAAGCCGGTGCCTACTTCGAGCAGCGAGCCAACTCGTCCGCGCACGGTGACAGAGCCAGTAGTAGGCTCGGTAACGCGAGAGAGAATCTTCAGAAGTGTGCTTTTGCCCGCACCATTCCGTCCCACAATGCCAAGCACTTTGCCTTCTTCCAGATCGAAAGAGACATCCTTCAATGCCCAGACATAATTCTGGTTCATGCGCCGGTCGGATTTTCCGATCATCGCTTTTGCCAGACGAATGGGCGCAGAGACCGTATCCACGATCACGTCGCGCAGCATGTTATAGCGGAATTTCGTCTCCGCTGCGCCGATCTTGTATTGCTTACCGATGTTTTTTACTGAAATCGCTGTTGTCATCAAATCGTATCCGCAAAAGTCTTTTCCATGCTTTTGAAATAGAAAAGTCCTGAGATAAAGATCAAAATTGAGATACCAACGGAAACCCAAAGAGAGAGGTCAGGTCCGTTACCGGTGCCAAGCAATGCCCAGCGAAAGCCATTGACTACCCCAGCCATTGGGTTAAGCGAGTAAACAATCTGCCACTTCTCTGATATCACAGAGGCGGAATAAGCCACGGGTGTAGCGAACAGCCAAAACTGAGTCAGAAACGGGAGGGCTTGGTTCACATCACGATATTGGACGTTGATCGCCGAAAGCCAGAGGGCAACGCCAAGAGCCGTCACAATCGCAAGTAAGAGAAAGAGCGGAAGGGTCCAGATCAAATGCCATGCCGGGGTGACTTGGTAGTAGAACATCAAAATCACAAGGATGACAAAGGCAATGAAAAAATCCACCATGCCTGCGAAAACAGAAGCGGTTGGGAGAATGAGGCGCGGGAAGTAGATCTTCGTCACCATGTTCTGGTGTGCCACAAGCGAACGGCTGCCTTGATTGAGCGCGGTGACGAACAAACCCCACGGCAACAATGCGGTGAACGAAAAGACCGGGTAGGGCACGCCCTCGGTGGGAAGTTTTGCAACACGGTCGAAGAGGAAGGTGAAGACCAGCATGGTCATGACGGGTTGAACAACTGCCCAAGCCATACCCAGCAGGGTTTGTTTGTATTTCACTTTTACATCACGCCAAACCATGAAGAAGATCAATTCACGGTATCGCAAAAGATCGCTGAGATTAAGGGCAGCCAGACCTTTGGATGGTTTGATATAAACAGTATGGGGTTCGTGGGGATTCGTTTTTGAGATTTGGGTCATTTTTTCTCTGTCGAAGATCGAAGGTCAAAAGTCAAACGACCTTTGACCTTCGACTTTTGACCTACTTAATTTTGTCTCGATTCGCTTTGAACCATTCGATCGTGCGGCGCATACCTTCTTCGAACGAAACTTGTGCGCTCCAATTGAAGAGTTCCTTTGCGCGGGAAACGTCAAGTCCGCGGCGAGGCTGACCATTGGGCTTATCGGTCTGCCAGACAATCTTGCCTTGGAAGTTGGTAAGTTTCGCAACCATCTCAGTAAGGTCTTTGATGGAAATTTCATAACCTGAGCCGAGGTTTACGGGCAGATCGCCATTGTATTTTTCAGCAGCAGTGATAATGCCGTCGGCGGCATCTTCCACGTAGAGGAATTCGCGAGTGGGAGAACCATCGCCCCAGGCGGGCAGTTCCTTGTCGCCGCGCTCGCCTGCTTCCACCGCCTTGCGAATCAGAGCGGGGATAACATGCGAAGTCTGCAAATTGAAGTTATCACGCGGACCATAGAGATTTACCGGCAAAAGATAGATGGCATTGAAGCCGTATTGCTGACGGTAGGTTTGAGCTTGCACGAGCATCATCTTCTTGGCTAGCCCATAAGGAGCGTTAGTTTCTTCGGGGTAGCCATCCCAGATGGCATCTTCTTTGAAAGGCACGGGGGTGAATTTGGGGTAGGCACACACGGTTCCAGTGGCAACGAACTTACCCACACCATGTTTGTAGGCTTGGTGCATGAGTTCCACACCCATGATCATATTGTCGTAGAAAAATTCAGCAGGGTGCTCGCGGTTCGCACCGATGCCGCCCACATTGGCGGCGAGGTGAATGATGACCACATTTTTGGGATCAACGCCCTTGAGAGCATCGACATACAAACGCTCGATGGCTTCGCGCTGGGTCAGGTCGTAATCTTTCTTGCGCGGGATAAAGATGTCCGTCGCGCCGCGTTCCTTCAGTTTTTCCACCACGAACGAGCCGAGGAAGCCTCCGCCGCCGGTGACGATCACTCTTTTATCTTTCCAAAAACTTTCTGCCATGTTGTATCTCTCCATTTATTGCACAATGAATTGTGCATTTCTATATCGATCATCCGTTGGGTCTTTGATCAACCCGGATTTCAAAGCAAATAGAACTTCGCGCACACCATCGTCCACGTTTAATGTCGGTTCAAAACCGAGCACACGTCTGATCTTCTCAAATGAAACGGTCACATCACGCATATCACCGCCAAAGGTCAGGTCTTTATATTCGACGATCGTCTCAGGCATGCGCTTGAGCACAAATTTCACAATATCGTTCTTAGAGTAATTGCCGTTCTCTGTACCCAGGTTGAAGACTTGTCCGCGAATCTTGGATTGCTCTGCTTCCAAACCTATGATGACGCCGCGAACAACGTCACGAACATGGACGAACGATCGGGAATATCCGCGTTGGTAGATGATGAGTTGTCGTTTGGTAAATGCTTCGAGCACGAATTGATTGACGATCAAGTCAAAGCGGGTGCGGGGGGAAACTCCGTACAGGGTTGCAAAGCGAAAGAGCAAAGGCGCACAGGCTGCATCTTTTTGAGCAAGCAAATACTCTTCAGCAGCGATCTTTGTTTCAGCATAAAGCGATTGGGGATGAAGCGGAGTCTCTTCGGTAACGGGCTTGCCGTCTTCTGAGTAACCATAGTTGCTATAAGTGGATGCGAACACGAATCGTTCCACGCCCAGGTCTGCGGACTGCTCGAACACCATTTTCGTCGCCTCGACGTTGTACTTCCAAGCGACCTGCTTACCAACTGCCTGACATGCCGGAAATCCGACAATGCCCGCAAGATGGATAACCGCATCGGGCTTCTGCCAGTCTCGTTTGACCGCATCTTTTATTGCTCGATGCTCGGTCACATCGGTTTTGATAAAGTGAAAATTAGGGTGGCTCATGAACGGCAGGATACTTTCGCCGCCAAAGAGCAAAGAGTCGAGGAGTGTAACCCGATAATTTTGGCGAAGCAGTTCCGAGGTCAAGAGTGAGCCGATATACCCCGCACCACCCGTGATCAGGATATGACGGTCCGTCATTCCAATCCTTCCAGCCGGATCTTGTAACCATCCAGAACGAGGGCAGGGGCTGTTTTGTCGTTCACTACGGTAATGCCTTGTTCGATACAGGTCAATTTACAAATATCTGCCACATCACCTGAACCAACAATACGCACCCGATCAAAGCCGGCTTTTTGAACTTTTGCAAGATTATCTTTTACCTTTTGACGGGTGCGGCGATAGACCGAAAAGGAGGTCTCCACATAGTTCACAGCCAGACGGGCACGCAAAGCAAGCCCCTCAGGAGTGATGATATAGCGGAGTTTCTTGCGTTCAGCGCGAGCTACTTTGACGGCTCCCTTTGCAATAAGGCGCTTTAAATGCCAATTGACCGTGCCAACCGCCACACCCAACTGCCGGGCAAGCGTGGATTGGTTAACATCGGGGTCGCTTTCAATCTGTTCGAGAAGGGTGAGTTCCCGCATTTCTTCGTTTGTAGATTCAACGGTCATGATTTATAATTCCAAAATTCAGTGACTGAATTATAACCCGGAATCAAAGATGGTCAAGCCGGGTATATATTTCCCATAGGAATATAGTGCTCATAAGTTTGAACGTTTTCTTCAGATCTGAGGTTAGATAATGCGTGCTTTCATCAAAGAAAATCCCAATTCCATAAATGTCTTGAAATGGGTTGGGTTAGCGATTGTTTCTATTGGTTTTGTTTGGTTGTTATTTATTGCTCCACCCAATGTGGAAGTTACCCGCCAATATTATGAATTCGGATTGGAACGAATCATTTTCCTTTTGCTCGTTTTCACCTTGTTTATCCGTATGGAAGGTGTGTGGGGAAAATGGCTAACTCTCACTTTTACATTACTGTTATTCTCTTTGTCTCTTATTTACAAATGGCAGACGGCAGATAATTTTTCGACCGTTGGGGGATTATTCCCTGTACGTGATGCATACGATTATTATCAAGGGGCACAAACCATTATTTATGGGAGGGATCTCTCAGGCTCAAGCACCTACCGCCCCATCTACACGGCTTTTCTTGCTACAGTGATGTGGATCGCAAATGGAAATTTGCAGATGGTTTTGATCCTTCTGGCGATACTTAACGCCCTTGCCATCTTTTGTGTATCTATCGAGATAAACAGGATTTTAGAGAATAGTCTTTTTTCAGCAATCTTTCTTGTTTTTGGTTATATTTTTTTTCGTCGCTTCAGCGGGACGCTTCTCACAGAAAACCTTGGATTTCTGATGGGAAACCTGACTCTGTTCTTTCTATTACGTGGAGCAGCAAGCCAAAAACTCAATCACATTTTATTTGGTTTGTTTCTTCTCACATTTGGTCTAAACGCACGTGCTGGGGCATATCTTATTCTGCCGGTCATTGTGCTTTGGGCAGCGATCTCCTTTCGCGCCAACCATAGTTTCTGGAAAACCTTTTTTACCGGTATAGCTGTTATTTTTATTGGTATGGCAGGTAACTGGCTTTTAGCCAAAGCAATCCATTCCCCTACATCCGCTATGTTCTCCAATTACTCTTATACTTTGTACGGTTTGGCAGTTGGAAATAAGGGTTGGGAGCAAGTTTTGGTAGACCATCCCGGAGTCAGCGCCAATGAAATCTATACATTGGCATTCAATAAAATCAAAAACGAACCTGCCTTGTTCATACAGGGTATTGCAGGAGCATATTCTGATTATTTTGTAGCCTCCAGAGGGGCTTTTAGTTTTCTATTATTGAAACGAGACCGAAACGACATACTCAATACAATCTTATGGACATTGAGCCTACTTGGTTTGATCACCGCCATCATAAAACGTGAGCAAAAACAATACAGCCTCACATTAGCATTTTTTGCAGGAATCATGCTTTCAGTAGGTCTTGTCCCACCGATCGACTCGACGAACATGCGTGCATTCGCAACAACAATCCCAATGAGTTTATACATTGTTATCACAAGCGGAGGTCTTTTATCCGAGTTTATTTTTGGCAAAAGTAATTCGTTGCTGGAGAAAGAGAATAACGTAAACCTCCATATTTTATTAAGCAGCATAATCCTCATGGCTAGCTTTATTGTTCCAGTGATTCTAAGGCAAGCGGGCAGCCCACCTTCTGTTGAGACAGGTGGAAACTGCAAATCTGGGGAGAACGAAACTACTGTTGTCATTGCAGATGGCTCAAGTATGACCATCAATAGCGAAGCTCAATTTACATATATCCCTACAATTCAATCAACCCGCTTCATGAATAAACTTTTCAGTCCAGAGCAATTAGCTGATGGGGCGGCGATTCAGTTGATGAGCGAATTGCCTCCAGGAAGTACTCTCACAATAGTGCGTCTAGTTTCAACAAGTCACAGCAAGTTTCATCCCAAAACGAGCGGCATTCTTGTTACACAGTCCATACCACAACTAGGGATTCAAGCGATTTGTGTAAGTGAACCTGTGCTAGGAAGTTATTATTTTCTTCCTGAAGGAACGTTTGAAGCCAAAACAAGTTCAATCTCTGCACAATTTCAGAAAAACGCAGGTTTGATCCTTAAATTTGGTTTGTGGGTCATCTTCTTGTCTGTTCTGATAAAATCCACCCGCTTCTGGAAGCTTCCCAGCAGAATTATCCCAATCGCTGGTGTTAATACGGTTTTGATCGCCGCTGGTGTGTTATTGCTATTACATACAACTGGGGTTTTCCCATTGGCTTGGGAACGTCAAGAAATCGATGTTGAGAAAGCAAGAAACCCTGAAGGTTTCATGTATGTTTACAATATTGGTACAGATAAATATAGCGACACAAAATTCTGGGATGCACCAGCCTACTTGTACGAAAACGATGTATTGCTCGTACAACCCCATGAAAGTCAATCTCTAATCTCGGAATATGGGCGAGGAAGATACATCCTCAGAGAAAAGGTTTTGTTCTTCTCTTCATCAGACAACACCAACCCAAAAGAAAACCAAAGACAGTACACACTCGAATATCCGCTCGAAATCCGTATTCGATATCAAATCATTATCTTCAGCCTGGCAATCCTTGGTCTGCTTGCTCAATTCTTTTATTTTTCGCCAATCCTAAAAACCATTTCAAAAGAAGCTAATTGACATGAACTCTACTCCCTTGTTTGACGAAGCTGGAAATGAATACCAAAAAAACCGCATATCCCACTGGGATAAAGTTGCAAAAAAACGTGACACTTGGCACGGTATGGGCGGTTGGTACCACAAGCGCTTAACCGAATACTACAAATTTCTTGTATCTCCAAATCAGCGCATTCTGGAGATAGGTTGTGGGTTGGGCAACCTTCTGGCAGACTTGCAACCTTCACGAGGTGTTGGTGTAGATTTTTCCGTAGAGATGATCTCACGCGCTAAACAGCTTCATCCAAACCTTGAATATCATCATCTCGATGCTCACGACCTCTCAAGTCTTGAAGGCAAGTTCGACATCATCATCTTATCTGACACTATCAACGATCTATGGGATGTTCAACGTGCTTTGGAACAGGTCAAGAGACTTTGCGAGCCGCACACCCGCCTCATCTTTAATTTTTACAGCCACCTTTGGCAGCTTCCTCTCAACATTACACAAAGCCTGAATTTGGCAGCACCTATGCTTCCACAGAACTGGCTAACCCTTGAAGATGTGAATAATCTGCTTCAACTGGCGGGCTTTGAACCAATACGTACATCAAATGAAATCACGTGGCCCCTACCGTTTGGGGGGTTTGCCAATCGTTATTTAGCTCGTCTTTGGCCTTTTCGTGAATTCTCACTTTCCAACTTTGTGATTGCACGTCCTACACCACAACCAGTTAAGAATCCAAGTGTTTCAGTGGTTGTTGCCGCTCGTAATGAAGAAGGTAACATCAAGAATATTTTCGACCGGGTTCCACAGATGGGTTCAAAGACCGAGTTGATCTTTGTTGAGGGACATTCCCGCGATAAAACCTATGAAACAATTGAAAAAGAAATGACGCTTCATCCTGGGACCTCAAGCCTGCTCTTCCGTCAAACAGGCATTGGCAAAGCTGATGCCATTCGCCTCGGCTTCGAAAAAGCCTCCGGTGATATTCTCATGATCCTTGATGCCGATCTGACTGTCCCACCGGAAGATCTGCCTCGTTTCTACGAAGCCATAGCCTCAGGAAAAGGTGAATTCATCAATGGGGTTAGACTTGTTTACCCAATGGAAAAAGAAGCCATGCGTACTTTGAATTTCCTTGGCAATAAATTTTTCAGTATGGCATTCTCGTGGCTGCTTGGGCAACCCATCAAAGATACACTGTGTGGAACAAAGGTCCTTTGGCGAAAAGATTACGAAGAGATTGCAGCTAATCGTTCCTATTTCGGAGATTTCGATCCTTTTGGAGATTTTGATCTGATATTTGGTGCAGCAAAACTTAACCTAAAGATCATGGACCTGCCTATCCGTTACCGTGAACGAACTTATGGGACTACAAACATCTCAAGGTGGAAACATGGTGTTCTACTACTCAGAATGGTGGCATTTGCAGCCCGTCGTATCAAATTTGTATAATAGAGGAACTTAAATGAAAACTCACCTTCGCTTATTACCTTACAAAGAATATAAAGGTGTTGAAAAAATCTACTCTGTCATTTTCTATTACTTGCCGATATTTGGAGGAATGTATCGCCACCGGGTTGAACTCTGTCTGGAGCAATGCAGAGGCGGTGAAAACATCCTTGAGGTTGGGTTTGGAAGTGGATTAACTTTTCTCAACCTTAGTGAAAAATACAAAAAGATCTTTGGGCTTGATCTGACCTGCGATGTCAAAGTTGTCAGTGAAGTATTTGCATCACACAATATTTATCCGGACCTCCGCAACGGCAATGTTCTAGCCATGCCTTACGAAGACAATCAGTTTGACACGGTTCTACTCATTAGTATTCTTGAGCATCTCAAACCAAGTGAATTAGCTCAGGCATTCAAAGAAATTAAGCGGGTGCTTAAGCCTAGTGGTCAAATCGTATATGGTGTGCCCGTGGAACGACCATTCATGGTTTTCATGTTCCGCTTATTAGGGTATAACATCCGCGAGCATCACTTTTCAACAGAAATTGAGGTAAGAGAAGCAGCTGTCAAAGAATTTACAAAAGAACATGTCCATGCCATGAAAGCATTCCCTTCTTTCTTTGGGAACGTATACGAAATTGGGCATTTTATCAAGGTTAATTAAACATGGGAATTGAACGACATAAAGACTTGATCGATGTTAACCAAGAGCTTTGGCATCGCAAACCCTTATTGCAGACGGTCTATACGGACCTCTATAGCACTATGCAGAGGTGTCTTAGCCAAACTACCGGTAGGAATCTTGAACTCGGATCTGGTATGGGTTCCATTCATGAGGTCATGCCAGATTGCTTACGGACTGATCTCTTCCACTATCCTTGGCTGGATCTTGTAGAAAATGCCTATTGCCTTTCCTTTGAGGACGAGTCGATCTCTAACTTGCTAATGGTTGATGTCTTCCATCATCTCCGTTACCCAGGAAATGCCTTAAAGGAATTTCTACGTGTTCTAAAACCAGGTGGACGGCTCATTATGATGGAACCCGGGCTTGGACTCCTTGGGCGAATCATCTACGAATGGATGCATGTTGAACCTGTTGGCAAAACCAAAGATATTACCTGGCTTGCACCAGAAAATTGGTCACCTCATGAAATGGATTATTACGCAGCACAAGGTAATGCCACCCGGATATTCACAAGCGAGTTATTTCATGATCAACTAGAAGAGTGGAATATCGTAGAAGTTAAGCGAATTGCAGCACTTGCCTATGCTGCATCAGGTGGATATTCTGGTCCACAGTTATATCCCACAAAGGTTTATCCATTTATAAAATCTCTCGAAAGGCTTTTACAGATTTTTCCCGCCATATTCACAACAAGGCTATTGGTTGTTTTAGAAAAAAAGCCCTGAAGAGTTTATCTTCAGGGCTTTTTTTATTCTCTTACCCGTTCATATATGGAGATTCTTGGGTTAACCGCTGTCAACCGAACTTGAGGTAGATATGATGGAAGTTTATAGTTAAATTCTTTTATCAAGCGGTATGTCTTAATATCATTGTCCAGCAAACGCAAAAAGAATTCACATTCCACCGGTGTGGTGTTACAGATCGTTTCCGTATAGAAGCGGTCGTATGTAAAACTATCTATTACAAAATAATCTGTGTCTCGCTCCAAAAGGCCTTGTTCTCCAAGATTATATTCATATCGCCCACCTGTTGGAACAGTATCTCCCTCCCATTCCACAAAATAAATGGGGTAATTATGCGCTCGCATAAAGCGGCGTTTTTCAATATAAGGAGGGTAGAGGGTGTACTCTATACTTTTCTGATATCCCCGAATTGATGCAATATATTCCGTTGCTGGTATACGAGCATCATTTATAAATAATAAAGAAATGCTCACCAAACGAAGCATAGAATAGACGCCCCCAACCACCAAAACAGATATAAGAATAGGATTTACCCACTTATGGAGACGATATTTTTGGGCAAGACTCGTCAAGTCTCCCACAAAAAATGCACTCAGAATTGCAAGGAACGGAATAAAAGGAATAAAATAACGTCCAATGTAATTAATAGAGATTAAGAAGGGAAGATCAAAGATCAATACTGTTACAAGAAATACGCCTATTGCTGAACCTTGCACGTTTTGAAAAGAAGATACCCCAAAAACCCATAATAACCATCGTATGGCAAACCAGAGAAAACCCACCAAAAACAAGTAATAACAGAAAATGCCTACAGCATCCTTGAAAATGGGCCATTGACCATATAAACCAAATGGGGTGCCAGAATTAAAACCATAGTTAGTCAGATTCCGAAGAGCTGGGAAAACTTTTGAAAAATAATCGATGGGGGTTATGAAAGCTTGAGGTGTGCCAAGTCCATAACCTACATAAGCAACAAAACCACCTACGATCAGCTTTGCCACCATAGACAACCAATTTCTACGGATATCTGCCCAGCCTGTCGAAATAAATACGATCACTGGCAAAATGATCAAACTACCACCCGTATATTTGCTTGATGCAGCAAGTCCAACTGCAAAAAATGAAAGATAAAGCCAATATATCTGTGCTGAACGTTGATACTTAATCGCAAAAAATACGCACAAAATGGTAAAAAACTGTAAATACAGATCATTATGAGCAAAGCGCCCATTTTCAGCCGCAATACCACTTATCACATAAAACAAGCTTGCCAATGCAGAAGTCCGTTTATTGGCACCGATCATATGTGCAAGATAATAGATCAAAATTCCAGCGAGTGCCCCTAATAACGCAGAAAACGACCTTGCCGCCACTATAAATGCATAATTAGAACGCCCCAATCCATACGTTACATACCCAATTGCATACATCACATACTTCGGCAAAGATGGATAGTTATAATCCGGTTCTGTCACATCAAATTGCATACCGCCATGCAATGCCATATCCACACGCCAGATCAATTCATCGGGATTCCATAAGGCCGGAGCCCCCCAACTATTTCCGGGCAATGAAACAGCCAGAAAAAGAATGGAAATAAAAAGCGGTATCAAAAATTCATACCGCGAAAAGAATATATTTAATTTATTCTGCATGAAGATCTCCGTGCTACTTTGGCTGCCCTGCAAATACATGTATCAATGTTACTGAATCGATAGCCTCATCGCCCGATTTGAACTCAGGACGAACTTTTTCTTGCACTTTGCGGAACTCATCCTCAAGACGTTCGATCACAGTAAATTCTACTTTCTCAAAATTTGTATGGAATACATGCTTGTAATCATTCCAGCGATATCGATTTAAATTACTGGTGGGGTTTAATAAGTTTTTCCAAACACTTTCTGAATACTTCAACATTTCAAACGGGTATTTAAAGAAATGATCTCGTAAGTCCACAAAATGCAAATGGATGCCGTCTTGGGATGTCAACTTCGCCAAAGCAGTGGTAATGCCCGGCACATCATCCAAGTGTTCAAAAACCGACGTACTCAAAACAATATCAACTTGCGAGATCTGCTTTTGAATGTTCTCTTCACGGATATCCCCATGCAAAAGCGTGATGAACTCGTCTCGCGGCTGGACCTCATCCTGGTCCACTTTCAGAAACTGTCCATACTCTGAAAGTAATTCACGATTACGTTCCGTATCCAATAACACAAAATGATCACATAGAACGACATGGGAAGCACCACGCTTCAACAAATCCACGCCAACGGCAAACCGCCCTCCATAGCCAAATACCAAAACCCGCTTCCCCTGAATGGATATACCCTTTGCGGATAATGTTTCCGCATACCGCGCCGAAGCCGCAAACGGGTCAGTGGATTCCAGCCCAGGTTGGATGATCCAGCGTCGCTTAAGTAAGAAGCGCGCCACCCCTTCTGGCATAAAATGTCTTAGAAGACGAAGAGTGAGATAACGAAGATTCATAAGTTTATTGTTCTGAAGGTCTCGGTGGGATATATTCTGTGCAATCATCTGGCACAGGCTTGGGCACAAGTAACATCACATTGACCTCTTTATACGTCTGTACTTCCTGATAATAACAAAGTACAGGGATAGATACCCATTCAACCCATGCATTGTTCTCCTCACCAAATTCGAAAGAACTATCCTTGAGAGGTGTTCTCAGCGGCTCGGTGATAATTAGCGAGAAATATTGGCTGGTGATGTTGGTATAAAAAGAGGAATAGTAGTCATAGTTCGAACTCAATGCTTCATTCATCAAAACTTTTTTCTCGTATTCAGGGACGAACTTTTCTTCATGAATATAGTCAAACGTCAACAATTGACGTTGGTCGATAAAAAGTACATCTCCAATCTTTTGATATTCATTGACCGCATCTTGAATTTCAGTCAAAGCCGTATCGATTGTTTCACTATCTGGCAACATATCAAAGGATTTGGCTTCCGCAGGGGTTTTATCAGTCAGCACCAACAAAGTATTGATCTCATCGCCATAATTATAGGATCGTAATTGAATGGCGGGTGTCACTGCAGGCAGAACCAATGCTGCAACCAGAGAGAAGCGCACCCAGGTTGGCATTTCATTATTCATCACCACTTCTTTACCGCCATTGATCCAAGCCATAAAGACCGTAAAAGCGACTCCAATCAGGAACATATCCATATTGTGCAGGTCGCCACCACCGCCGATCTTCGTACTGGCGATCAAGCCAACCACAAGGAAAGCAAGGAGAGGTCCAACAATCGCAAGTTTTTGCCAAATGTTCAATTGCCATTTTTTAGAAGCAGAAAGCCAAACCAGCCAAATAACTACTGGTAACACTGCAATAACCAGACCAAGCAATATACCAGTCCCATAGGTTGAATTGGGCAGCAAGCGATACCACAAAAGGGGTTGGTCGGTCACAGCATATGTCACAAACTCTGAATTGACACCTGTACTTGCGATCTGTTCTGTAACGTCAATCGGTGTTGGAGATGTCCTTGCAAGATGCAAAAGCGGCATCAATTTTGGAAGAATGAAACCGCCGAAGGCACCAGATAAACCCAAAGAGATCGCCCGAACCCAATGGACAAGACCCAACTTCCCGTTAAGAGCCGAAGCGCCTGCCAATTCAAGCATCCCAATCCATAAACCGGGAGCGAACAACCATGTAAATCGACTCGATTGGGCAAAATATCCAGCATAAATAATTAATGGGATTGCGACCCAAAGAGGTTTTCGCCAGAGAAAAACAGTCAAGGCTGCAGCGAGAACCAATGGAGAATGAATGGGACCTTGGCGCAAAAACAGAAAGACCCATAAGGTCATCAACATCCAAATACGAATATTTTTTTCGGCAACAATATATGCAGCAATGCCAACCAAAAAATACGGCAAAATAAGTGTAAGACCGATCCACAAACGCACAGTTTCGATCGTTACATTGGGGATCAAGAATGGCAACCCACCGACCAGCATTCGACCTGGATCGAGTAGAACGTAAATATCCTGGTTATCAGCTATGTCATAACGATCACGTCCAAAGCGCATCGAGTAATCCCAAATGCGATTCCCCTCTGACCATCCCATCGAGAATGGATAATCTGTCACGCCTTGTAAAGATATAGCAATCGTAAATAGGCTTGAAACCAGAATTATTGAAACAAGAAAGGGCTTCCAGTCCACAATGGCTTTCTTGCGAGTGATCATGAATGCCGTAAGAAAAACCGTCAACACCCAAAGAAAAACACGAAAATAGATCCCACTAAAAACGATTCCCCACATCGTACGTTGTAAGAACCATGCCGGGAAGAATAAAATCACAAAAGCCAGCGCCCAACTTACTACTGACATCTTATCCCGTATTGAAATAAATTTTTCAACTACAGAATAAAATCTTTCGTGGTCAAGAACAGCGCCCCCAACACATACATATAAAAAGACGCAGAACAATAGAAATAATACAAAGAGAAACAACCATCTCGGTGAGAACATCCCCACTGCTTCACCGGTACCCCATGCCACATTGTAAAACTCGATACATGCCCCAACAAGCACCCATGCGGCGACTGTAATCGCGGTTAATTTTCCAAAATCGATAAACGAACGCTTCATCCTTAAGCCTCTGCTTGATTGCGCTTACCCGGCTTTCCCCTCATCCAAGCCTTTCTCGATCACCTGCAAATAAGCCTCGCACATGCGATCGGTGGTGTAAGAGCTTAATACTCTTTCTCTTGCCGCCTTTCCCATGCGTTTACGGTCTTGCGGCGAGCGGAGCAATTGTAATATAGCCTGTGCCAATTCTGCCGGAGACTCAAGCGGTACTAATAGTCCATGTACACCCGGCTGGACAACCTCATCCACCCCTTCTACTTGTGTGGCAATGACTGGCAGCCCTGCCATCATGCCTTCGAGCAGAGCCATGGGAAGCCCTTCCCAACGGGAGGGAAGCACAAAAACATCCGATGCGGCAAGCAGGTCGGGGATGGAGTCCCACTGCCCAAGCAGTTTGACCTTATCCTGCAAATTCAGTTTCTCGATCTGCACCTGCAATTCATCCTGCAATGGACCTGCACCGCAAATCCCCGCGATGGCGTGCGGGTCAGAACCTGCTACTGTTGACATGGCTTGCACCAAAAATTCATGTCCCTTTTCATAGACCAGCCGACCTACTGCAATAAAAAAGACATCATCCTTTTGCAAACCAAGTTTTTGGCGGACTGCGCCACGATCAATATGAGCCACATCAAATGGCATGATGGCGTTATAAATGATTTTTATTTTTTCAGGACTCACACCAACTTCGATGGCATTGTTACGAGTCCGCGCCGAAGATGTCACCAAGGTTTGGATCACGCCGCGATTCACGAGAAAGGTATGCAACCCATCACGCCACTTAGACATGCCGCGAATCTCGCCGAGATGTGTACCCACACGAGCCGGAATCCCTGCCAGTTTGGCGAGAGGAAGTCCAAGTACGTTGCTGTCGTGCGTGAAGGTGATGATGGCATCGTATCGTTCGCGCTTTAAGATGTGCCAAAGTTTCAGCAAACCAGAGATCAATTTCGGCAGGCTGCGGAGTCCGCCTGCTTTTTTGTCGAAGGCTTCCAGGTTTTGGATTTCAAATGGATAGTTCTTCGCCCACTTCTCATGCAGATTGTCGCGGTCATAGAAAAAGAGAACAGTTACTTTATGCCCATAAGATTGGAACCACAAAGCCTGCTCCAGTAAAAGTTTCTGCGCGCCCCCAACCGCCATTTGCGTTCCCAGAAGAACGATGGATAAGGGACTCATTATTTCTCCGCGATCACTTTTTCAAAGAAAACCAGCCGGGCTTCTTCCTTCTTACGTTGGTCGAGATACGGCGCAACTGCATTGAAATCCAGTCGCTTGCCCTTCATTTCATAAGCAAACTTTCGGATCTGATCTGCATGGGTTATGAGGTTATCTTCTGTATTTGGGATTTGCAGAATGCTGGGCAAATTGAGATCGCTCAAATCGGTATCGTAATAGCCTAGCAATAAAGGCAAGCCATACAAGACCGCTTCACGCACCTTGAGCGGACACGCCTCCTGCATATTCTTGCGATGCAAAGCCAGAGTGCCGCATGCCACATCTGTCTTCTTCAAAACCTCGCGGATCTGCTCGTATGACAAATAGCCATGCATGGTCACATTCGTGGGAATAGGCACATCAACCTCATTGGCAGAATAGCCAACAATATTCACAATAACATCCGGGGTGGAGTGTGCAAAGCGGATCAATTTATCCATGCCATGCCAGTTCATGCCAGGCGAACCGACCAACGTCAGCACAGGCTTGTCATTTTGAGGCGCCAGCAGGATCTCAACCGAGGTCATATCTACACCGTTGGAGATGACTGCAGTGAGTTGATCTTTTTTGAGCGGGAAGATGCGAGTCAACTCCTGAGTGGGGGCGATCACTCCAGCAGCTGGAGCAAATGTCAGCCCGCGTGTGAGGCGGTTCATCCAATAAAAGAATTTACCGCGAGTGGCATACTCCACGCGATCGTCAGAGTTGATCTCCAATACAGTGGGTGCAATTTGAAAGAGACGATGGAGAGGATACGAGTACAGCCCAAAACGTAGATAGATCACATCCGGTCTATATTCGCGGATCGAGTCAAGCATTCGCTTCAACCCAGAAGCACGATTAGACTCGCGTTTCAGAAGGCTGGTCTTTGCATCGAAGATGAATTGATGCTCGTCAGGGAACGGGATCGTATCTGGAGTGAGACTGAACAGATGAACCTCATGTCCAGCTTCCCGCCAAAGGTTCTTCTGCGTTTTGATCTTTTTCCCCACACCACCCCGCATAAGTTCCGGGGCAATGTGGATGGTGACATAGGCAATACGCATAGACTCAAAACCTATGTTATTTGCTGTTTCATCTGGAACATATTCACCAACGACTGAGCTTGTACAAATCGCCAAGCTTTATGAATGGTATCCTTTCTTCCACTTTGTAAGGCCTTGCCTAATTCATCCTGTATCCTTTTTCCAGCCCAATAGGGGTTCGATCTAAATTCTTGAGATGTAACTACATCCCAAATAAATTGGTGACCACGTGGAGAATCCCATCCTTCTTTCAAATTTGGGAATCCCAATTTTTTTGTTCGCGTACGGATGGATTCAGGAACGATACCTTTCATAGCATCACGCAGAATCCTCTTTGTGTATCCCCCACCGATCTTACGATCGGATGGGAGAGAGAAAGCATATGTCACAAGCCTCCAATCCATCAATGGCGAGCGTACTTCTACTCCATGTGCTGTCGAGAGCCGATCAAAGTTCCGCAGCACGGATGGCAAATGTTGATAATGAAAATCAGCATACAATGTTTTGAATAATTCATCCCGGCCCTGTAAACGAGACTGGTCCATTTCCATAACTGGTGAGAGGATTCTTTCCAGAGGAATGGTCAACCAAGGAGAAAGCTGCTTCTTACCGGTAAGTTTGTTTCCAAAATTTATGATCGCCGTTATATAAGAACCAATGGAGTGCGTCAGACTCATTTGATCACGGATATAAGCCAATTTCATCCAACGAACCGGATTCTTGCGTGCATCTCTCATTGCCGCAAAAACGTGCCAAGTATATCCCCCCAATGCCTCATCCCCGCCGTGTCCGTCGATGGTCACCACCACGTTGTTCTGACGCTGGGTTTTATGCACGAACCATGGACCAAGATGGATATCAGACAAATCTTCAAGCTGATAAAGAACCTCGTCGAAATGATCCAGGTACATATCCGCATTCATTTCGCAATAGATTGGCTGAACGCCAGTATGCTTGATAACTTCATCAGCATAATGACGTTCATCGATATCTTTGCCTGGGTAGGTTCCAATGAACGCCTTCTGCCATTCATGTGCCATACGCATGGTCGCATCCCCAGACCGGCGGATATAACTCATTGAAGATAGTACTGAACTTGAATCCAAACCGCCACTCAATGCAGTACCAATCGGCACATCGCTGCGCATACGGATACGGCAAGCATCCAAAAATAACTCGCGATATTCAGCAACCTGATCTTCATATCGTTCCGGAATTTGCGGAAGATGATCTAGCGTGTTCCACCAGCGGCGCATTTTCATATCGCCGTTTGCATGGAGAGTCAGGCAATAACCGCCCAAAACACGTTTTAGTCCTTGAAACAAACAATCTTCCGTGCTTTCCATCCAGGCAGGATGTTCCAACGAATTTGCCAACACATTTGGTGAATATTCCGCTCGAAAACCGTCGAGCGCAAGGAAAGCCTTCATTTCTGAGGCGAAGGCAAACCGTTTACCATCGAAGTAATAGACCATTGGCTTAACGCCATATCGGTCACGGGAAACGAAAAGTTTCCGTTCACGGCTATCCCAGATCGCCATCCCCCACATTCCATTGAGTTTGAGCAAACAATCTTCACCCCATTTATCGTATGCAGCAAGGACAATCTCTGTATCAGACTCAGTCTTAAATTGATAACCAAGTCCTTCGAGCTCCTTGCGAAGTTCAATGAAGTTATAAATTTCTCCGTTGAAAACGATCCAATAACGTCCGTCCATATAGGACATAGGCTGGTCGCCCGTGTTCAGGTCGATAATGGCAAGACGGCGGTGACCAAAACCCAGGTTAGCGGGTTCGTCAATATGCACATCCCATCCATCGGGCCCACGATGAGCAAGTTGATTCGTAAAACGGATCAACTCCTCACGATTGACGGGTTTACCATCTAGATTCCAAAATCCAGTAATTCCACACATAAAGTTATCGCTTCCTTATCTCGACCAATTTCCAAGCAAATGCCTCAAAGTTGGCTGTTTCATTGTACCGTTCCTGCCACACTGCTCGACTGCCTTTCCGTTTCATCAGCATCTCTTCACGTTCATCACAGACTCTCAATAAGGCTCGGGCAATTTCATGCGGTGCGGGATTCTCACTGAGCAATATTCCATTTCGTTCCTGCACGATCTCTACATTGCCGCCCACAGCAGTAGCAATAACAGGGATGCCGCAACTGATAGCCTCCATAATGGATACTGGTGTCCCTTCTGTGGAACTGACATTTACAAAGACATCTATTGGATTGTTGATATAGTTTTGTATAAGATGCTGCTGGGTTTGGTACCCTGGAAAACTTCCTATAACATTCGATGGGAATTCCTTCGCAATACGGTCAATAAATTCCTGCCGTTCCGCACCACCACCGAAATGGGTCCATTCGATCTTTTGATCCTTACGCATCTGTGCTGCTGTAATAACGCCCGCTAATAACAAGTCTATGCGCTTTATCGGGTTAATCATCGAACAGGAGACAATACGCAGAACGCCATCCGTAGAAGGTTTTGAGAGCCCGCCCGGTTCAGGTACACCCAAAAGAGCACTTTGGTATCTATCTTTGAATTGGGCATATTTTTTTAGCAGATAATTCGTTCCAATATCTGAGTCTGCAAATAAACCATCCAACATGGAAATAGATTGAGTTCGAAGAGGCCAGGGTTTGTACAATTCTTCGTACAAGTCATAACCATGTGCACGAGAAACAATTCGCAAGGTGGGGTATTTGTGTTTTACCCATCCCAACCCCATGGCGACCTCTGTAAACCAAAACGTATAACAAACTGTATCCGAGGCAGAAAGTTTTTCCTGCTCCAACCATGTTTCAAACCATTCTTGAGTCCGTCGCGCCCCTGCAAGAAAGAAGAACAGCTTTTTTAGATAAGAAAAGGACAGAGAATCAGGAAGGCGTTCCAATATATCTCTGTACAAATCTTTCGAAAATAACATTGATAATCCAGCAAATAAAAGCTTACCAAAAGTAAAACCTTTGGTAAAGGAAATATTCGCTTCCACGCCATCTGGTAGTGACAATAAATCTCCATCGCCAGATTGCGGACAGATAATGACCCGTTCAAAATATTTACGAAGGATCTTTACTTCACCGGAAAGAAAGGTTTGCTCGGCTGCAGACTTATATGGATATGAATTGGTAAAAATTACTAGAATCATTTATTTTTGATGATATAAATTGAAATCATGCGATTTTTCCATAAGTGTTATTGATTTTTCTCCAAAAGGTCAACCAAATATTCTTACAAAATACAATATCATAATAACCACCCTCTTGTTTCCATTGTTTGAACTTATAACGAGCATATTCCTTATAGCCAAATACTGACATAAAGTCCTCCACTTCAGAAAGCTGACAGCATCCTTCATATGCTTCAAAATCTGGCACTTCAAGTTTTATAAATCTGATATTTTCAAGGAGGCTTTGTGCGCCTTTCAGGATCAACAATTCAGCACCTTGTGTATCCATTACAAGCGCATCATATAGGTTTGGATCAACATTTTCAGCCATCAGTACAGCCGGAAGTGTTTTACTTTTTAATGTAATACTTCTTTCGTAATCAATTTTTGGCCAGATATCTTTATGATGTTTCAGGTCAAAAATAGAAGAAGATTCGCCTTTGTTGTTCGCAATATGGAACTGATATTCTTTTCCATCCTGGTCAGAGACAAGATAATTACCTGCTCGTTGCTGGGGATATGACCGAATATTTTCCTGTAACTCACTAAACATTTCAGGTATTGGTTCAACCCAAAAAACACGCAAGCCATGCATCTCATAGGTCTCACGTTCCTGCCCTGAATTCGCCCCAACATGAATAACTCCTGATACCTTATGCAAGAATGAATTAACCGGGCGCTTAATTATTGGCCGTTCTCCTCGCAAAATAGCTTTAATCTTGGAAATGATTGTTTTTATGTCCATACTATATCTGGCTTCCTCTCAAATTACTGTTTGTATTATGGCAAAAACGCTTCGCGATGTTTCGCAAATTCTTCAATAGCGCGCTCATAATCATCGTGCCTGCCGATATCCAGCCAGTAGCCATCGAAGTTGAAGACATTTACCTTCTTTCCGTCGCGCATCAACTTCAAGACCAGTTCGGGCAAATCCAGCCGCTGCCCTTTGGGGATGTAGTTCAAAATCTCCGGCTCGAAGAGATAAATACCCATGCTGACCGAATAATGATAGGTGGGCTTCTCGATGTAATCAGAGATCCAGTTGTCTTCGTCAACCTGGATCACGCCGAGGTCAATTTTTACATCACGTTGATAGCAAGCGACGGTAGCAAGCGCACCGCGCTCACGATGGTATTTGAGCATGGCACTGTAATCGACTGTTGTAAGCAAGTCGCCGTTCATCACCAAAAAGGTATCGTTCAAATTTGGGACGAGGGCAATCGGTCCAGCCGTGCCGAGGGGTTGCTCTTCGCGAGAATAATCGATACGAGTGTTGAACTTGCTTCCGTCACCACAATACGCCATGAGCAATTCAGCGAGATAGCCTGTCGCCAGAGTGATATCGTCAAAACCTTTTTTCTGTAACTGACGAATCACGATCTCAAGGATCGGCATCTCACCAATGGGCATGAGCGGCTTAGGCAGAACGGTTGTGTACGGGGCAAGGCGTGTGCCTTTACCGCCAGCAAGAATGACTGCTCGCATATTACACCGTGTATTGGTCGGGTCGATAGAGGTCGATATGAGCGGAGATCCACTCGATGGTGGCACGCAAGCCTTCGTCGAGAGAGATGCGGGGTTCCCATCCGATCATGCGTTTGGCTTTTTCGTTCGACGCCCACAATTTCATCACTTCACTTTTGCCGGGGCGCACACGCTGCGGGTCTGCTACGATTTTCGGAGTCTTTCCGATGATCTTGAAAATCTTTTCGGCAAGGTCACCAATACGGATGGTGTTATCGTTGCCGAGATTGATCTCTTCGCCGAGCACGCCTTCGGCTTCGGCAACTTTCACAAAACCGTTGGCGGTATCTTTGGCAAAGGTAAAATCACGCGAAGGTTCGAGGCTGCCGAGCTTGACTTCATCACGAGTGAGTGCCTGCACAATGATGGTCGGAATAACCGCGCGCATCGACTGACCCGGACCAAAAGTGTTGAACGGACGCAACGTGACCACTGGCGTTTCAAACGAACGATAAAAACTTTCAGCGATACGATCCGCACCGATCTTGCTGGCAGAGTAAGGCGACTGTCCCTGCAAGGGATGCTTCTCATCGATCGGCACATATTGCGCCGTGCCATACACTTCACTCGTCGATGTATGCACCACGCGCCTCGTTCCAAAATCGCGCGCTGCCATCAGCACATTGAGCGTGCCCATGATGTTCACATCAATGACCTCGCGCGGATTCACATACGAATACGGAATCGCGATCAACGCGCCGAGATGAAAGACCGTATCCATGCCTCGCACAGCATTACGCACCGCTTCGTTATCACGCAGGTCGCCTTGCATGATCTCCACCTGCGAAAGAATTTCAGGTGCGAGCCACTTCAACATGCCGAGGTCATTGCGCGAGTTGTAACGCACAAAGCCGCGCACCTGCGCGCCTTCACGCACCAAATGTTCCACCAAATGGCTGGCGATAAATCCGCCTGCGCCGGTGACCAAAACTTTTTTACCGTTCCAATTCATTTTGACTCCA
>VFQT010001675.1_pt1 | contig 25687 bp, 21 predicted proteins | sample 3512381 | NCBI WGS metagenome assembly VFQT01 (sample SAMN10412376, study PRJNA504923) | tailings metagenome | isolation source: Relicate 2 Philex TSF3 active mining site | place: Philippines: Tuba, Benguet | collected 2017-08-29
ACGAGAACGACACGGTCGCGACCACCGAGATCCGCTATGGCGACAACGATCGCCTGTCGGCCCGCGTGGCGTCGATGATGAGTGCCGATTGTCTCGTGTTGCTGTCGGATATCGACGGCCTCTACACCGCCCCGCCCGCGCGTGATGCTTCCGCAAAGCGCCTCGACGTCGTCACCGCGATCACACCCGAGATCGAGGCGATGGCAGGAGACGCCGGCAGCGAGTTGTCGAAAGGCGGCATGGTCACGAAGATCGAAGCGGCCAAGATCGCGATCGGGTCCGGCTGCGACATGGTCATCACGACGGGCAAGGTGATGCACCCGTTGAAGGGTCTATCGGAAGGGGCGCCCTGCACGTGGTTCCTCGCACCCACGGATCCCGTCGCGGCGCGCAAGCGCTGGATCGCGGGCAACCTGGAGCCGCGCGGCTTCATCGAGATCGACGAAGGCGCCGAGAAGGCCCTCTCCCAAGGCAAGAGCCTCCTGCCCGCAGGTGTGAGGCGCGTCGAAGGCAATTTCGAACGCGGTGACGCTGTCGTCATTCGGGGGCCCAAAGGCCACGAACTCGGTCGCGGCCTCATCGCCTATGCGCGCGAGGATGCAGAGCGCATCATGGGCCGCAAGAGCAGCGATATCGCCAAGATCCTGGGCCACGAGGGCCGCACCGAGCTCATCCATCGCGACGACATGGCGCTGAGCCGGGGCTGACACAAACCGGCCCATCGCTGCGGGCTCTCTACGCGCGGGCAACCCGCATCGAGACCTCGCCGCATCCGTCGATGATGCCCTTGAGGTCGTGATTGCCGGTCAGCCAGTTCATCCCGATGAGACTGCCCGTGATCACGGTCTGCCCCGCTTTCAGCGCATGTCCGCGCTTGGCGAGGGCCTGCGGCAGGATCTGCAAGGCACGGATGGGATCGGCACTCCGGCCTTCCTTGTGCATGCCGCCATCGACGATGAGGCGCCCCGCGACCCCCTTCAGCTCGATCTTCTTCCAGCCGGCAACGGCAGGCCCCACGACGATGCCGGAATTGAGCACGCAATCGGCCAGTTTGACCACTTGCGGAAGATGATCGGGATCGGCAAGACGGCTCTGACACAGCTCGAACACGACGTTGCATGTATCGACCGCCGCCATCACCTCGGAGGGAGAGGCATCCCTGGGAACGTCGCGGCCCAAACGGAAGGCGACTTCCAGCTCGATGCCAGCCGGCTCCGGTCCGACGACCTTCCACGTACCGCCCTCCGCGACCACGTCGCATTCCAGGATCGGCGCGAACACGACCTCGCCATCCGGCATCTCGTTGACCTTATAGCCCACGATTTTCGAGCCGAGGCCCGCAATCACCCGGTCCTGGATCGCGAACGCCTCCGCCACCGTGGCTGGAGCCCCATCCGGCAGCAGAGAAAGGCGCGTGCCGCTGCGCCGCGCGGCAAGTATACGGTCGGCTAGCTGGGCGAGGGCGTCCGGCGACATCGCGGGTCTCCTGTCGAATCACGCGAGCATGAGGCTCACCGCTATCTGCCACGTCCCCGCGAAACCCGGAATATCGTTCGCGTGAAGTTGGTTGCTCCCCGTGGCCCCGCCGCAATCGACTTGGCCCGTGTCAAATGCCGAAGACCATAGTAATGGCATGAATGATGCGCCAAATGCCGCGTTCCAAGGTCCGGAAGGAGCACCGCCGATGTTCTCGCTCGCCGAGCTCGAAGCTGCCGCCGATCTCGTCCACATGCACATGCCGCCGACCCCGGCCTACGCTTGGCCGTTGCTGGGTGCACGGCTCGGGGCGGAAGTCTGGGTCAAGCACGAGAACCACACGCCCATCGGTGCCTTCAAGGTGCGAGGCGGCATCGTGTACCTCGATGCCCTGGAACGGTCGGGCGCCACTGTCGCGGGCGTGATCACGGCCACGCGCGGCAATCACGGCCAATCGATCGCCCGTGCGGCTACCGCCGTGGGCATTCCCGCCACCATCCTGGTTCCACGTGGCAATTCCGTCGAGAAGAACACCGCCATGCGCGGCTTCGGCGCCGAATTGATCGAACACGGCGACGATTTCGACGAGGCGAAGGCGGAAGCCGCCCGCCTTGCCGCGAGCCGCAATCTGCATATGGTGCCGCCGTTCCACATCGATCTGGTCAAGGGCGTGGCCACCTACGCGCTGGAGTTGTTCCGCACGGCACCCGATCTCGACGCGGTCTTCGTGCCGATCGGTTTGGGCTCGGGTATCTGTGGCGTCATCGCCGCGCGCGATCTCCTTGGCCTCAGGACCGAGATCGTGGGGGTCGTCGCCGACAATGCGCCCGCTTATGCACTTTCATTCGCCGCGGGCCAACCCGTGGGCACCAACTCGGCCCGGACATTCGCCGACGGCATGGCCGTGCGCGAGCCACACCCCCACGCGGTGGAGATAATTCTGCGTGGAGCCGCCGAGATCGTCAGCGTGAGCGAGGACGCCATTGCAGAGGCGATGCGCATCTACTACGAGGATTGCCATACCCTGGCCGAAGGTGCTGGCGCGGCGGCGCTGGCAGCCCTATTGTCCGAACAGACCCGATGGGCAGGCCGGAAGGTCGGCGTGATCCTTTCGGGCGGCAACGTGGACCGGCCCGTCTATCGCACGGTGCTGGACGGTAAGACACCGCACGTTTGAGCGGCCCCGGGCACCACGTGTGGCTGTGAAGCCACGAAGTTATGCAATGAGCGGCGCGTCCGGTGCGAGCAAGGTGTGGTCAAGCTCGTGCTCGGTTTGTTAACCTTGCTTCGGACCTGAATCGTCAATTGCCCGTTGAACGGCTCGAAAGGCTGGCGTCGATGCGAAGTGCACTCTCGCGGATGCTCATTCTTGCTGGCGCATCAGCGCTTTGCGTTGTCGTGGCCGGTCTGGCGGGTGCCCCCGTGCTTGCTCGCTCGCCAGAGGCCGTCACGGATCAGGGCAACCTGTTCGGCAGCTATCTGGCCGGCCGCGTCGCACGCAGCAAGCACGATACCGCCGCTGCTTCCGAGTTCTATCGGCGCGCATTGGACCGCGACCCCGGGAACGAAGCTCTGATCGAGCAAGCCTTGCTGATGAACGCCGCCGAAGGGCGGATGGAAGACGCAATTCGCCTCGCTCGCAAGTTGCTGGAAACGCGGCCCACGCATCGCATGGCCAAGCTGGCGGTCGCATTGCAGGACGTCAAAGCCGCCCGCTACGCCGAAGCCGACGAACATTTCAAGGCCGCGGGTATCGGCCTGATCGGCGAAGTCACGGGCACGCTGGCGCGGGCTTGGCTCAAGCTCGCTCAGGGCGAAGTCAACGAAGGCAACGACCTCCTCGACGGCCTGCGGAATGCTGAATGGACGCAAGTGTTCCTGCGCTACCATAAGGCGCTGATCAATGATTCCGCCGGGCGTCACAGCGAGGCCCGTGAGATCTACGACAAGCTGTTCCATGGAGACACACGCTCTCTGCGCGTGACGCTCGCCTACGCGCAGCACGCATCGGCGACAGGCGACCAGAAGCTCGCCCGCTCAATCCTCGACGAGTACATCAAGAAGAGCCCGTCGAACGCGCATCCCGTGGCCAAAGCGCTGGCGAAGGAACTGGCCGGGAACGACGAGCAGACACCGCTGCTGATCGAAAAGCCCATCGACGGCGTCGCCGAGGTCTTGTACGGCCTGGGCGAAGCTCTCGCGCAGGAAGCGACGATGGCCAGCGTTGGGGCCATTTACCTCCAGATGGCGCTTTACCTGCAGCCCGATCACACCTTCGCGCTCGCCGCACTCGCCAACTATTTCGAGACAACCAAAAAGCACGAAGAGGCGATCGCCGCATATGATCGCATCCCCGCGAATTCTCCGCTTCACGAGGCCGTCGAAATCCGCAAGGCCTTGAACCTCAACCAGCTCGAGCGTGTCGACGAGGCCAAAGCGCTGCTCGAAAAGCTGGTCGCGGCCGATCCGAAGGACATCAAACCGCTCGATGCGCTCGGTAGCATCATGCGGGCCCGCAAGCGCTATGGGGAAGCGGCTGAGTACTACACCAAGATCATCACGCTCCTGGGGCCGCGGCCGGATAAGCGCAACTGGAGCTATTTCTACGCACGCGGCACCTGCTACGAACGCCTGAAGCGCTGGTCGCTCGCCGAACCCGATCTGCAGAAAGCCTTGCAGATGGCTCCGGATCAGCCGCACGTGCTCAACTATCTCGGCTACTCCTGGGTCGACCAGAACAAGAACCTCCGTCAGGGCCTGAGCCTCATCGAAAAGGCCGTGAACCTGAAGCCGGACGACGGCTACATCGTCGACAGCCTCGGCTGGGCCCATTACCGCCTCGGCAACTACAAGGAGGCCGTACGCTATCTCGAGCGGGCCGTGGAGCTGCGGCCGGAGGATCCGGTGCTGAACGACCACCTCGGCGATGCCTATTGGCGTGTCGGACGGCGTAACGAGGCCCGCTTCCAGTGGTATCAGGCCCTCACGCTCAATCCGGAGCCCGAGGATGCCGAGCGCATCAAAGCCAAGATGGAGAATGGCTTGGCGTCCCGGAACCGTCCGCGCACGGCACGCAAGTCACGCGAGGCGTCGCGGCAGGAAGCGCTCCGCCGCCGCAACCAGTGAAACGTCCGTGCAAAACGCTGCGGAAATGGCGAAAGGCGTCAGTCTGGGGTGGCGCTACGGCGAGCCCGCTCCCGCCAAGGTCAACCTCTCGCTGCGCGTTCTCGGTCGCCGGCCCGACGGCTATCATGAACTCGACAGTCTCGTAGCCTTCGCCGATTGCGGCGATCGCGTCTCCATCGAACCCGGCTCCGCGTTCTCACTGGCGATTTCGGGCCCCTTCGCGAGTGCCCTCCAGGGTTCCAACATCCTGGAAGCGACGGCGCACCTGTTCTCCGAAGTCGTTCCGGGCGCGATCCTGGGTCGGGTGGAACTGCAGAAGAATCTGCCTGTGGCGGCAGGCCTCGGCGGAGGCTCCGCCGATGCGGCAGCGCTGCTTCGCCTGCTGATCCGCATCAACGGCGACCACGCCGCCAGCCAGAACTGGCCTATGCTCGCCACCCACCTCGGTGCGGATGTCCCCGTATGCCTGGCGTCAGAGCCGGCGCTAATGACCGGCATCGGCGAGCGGCTTCAACGTGTCGACGCCCTGCCCCACGGCGCCATCGTGCTGGCCAATCCACGCCTCCCGCTGGCCACGGCCGATGTCTTCCGGGCGTTGGCGGCTGCCCCAATTACGGCACCGCTCGCAGCACGCCCCGCTCCAAGATTCGCAAGCCTGGCGGACCTCGTGGCGTCACTGGCCCACGAGCCGAACGACCTCCAACCCGTAGCGATCCGCCTCTGCCCGCCGGTTGCCCAAGTGCTCGAGCGCCTCGCCGCCAATGCGACCGCGCGCCTGGTGCGCATGTCCGGCAGCGGTCCGACGTGCTTCGCGCTGTGCGAGACGCTGGCGGAGGCCGAAGCGATCGCCGCAGACCTGAGGGCACGCGAGCCCGGCTGGTGGATCACGGCGGCCCATCTAGGCGCACGACTGTAAGCGTCGCCCAAAGAGGCGGCGCAAGATCGGCGGAACCCGGCTCGCGCGTATCACTGCGGTTTGCGGATCGCCAGCAACAGGCTCGATTCGCCGGGGTGGATGCGATACCCGATGCCGAAGCTCAGAGGTTGAGACTTGGCCGAGCGATGCAAGGCCGCCAGATCCGACTGGTAATGCTGTGAGAATAGCCCGATGGGCCCCGCATAGCGGCCCAGCGGAGTGAGCTCCCAGTCCTTATGATCGAAGAAACGCAAGGGAATGCCGGAATCGTCTTGAAGCACCAGGCGTGCATGCTCCAGCAGGTGGCTGCGGATCTTGGAGAAGCTGTCCACGTGCATCAGATAGGACGCGCTCTTGAGAAAGACGTCCACTTCGCCCTGCCTGCGCGCCAGCTCGACGAAGGCATCCCGCTGACGCCCAGAGTTGGAAACGTCCACCTGCACGTAGATGAGTGACCGCTCGATACCATCCTCGCCTGCGAACCGGATACGCACCGCTTGAGGGTGGCCGGGATGCGCCTCGTCCCCCGCCGCGATCAGGTTCCCGTCAGGCCCGACCCGCAACAGCTCTACGTCGCGGAGGCTCTTGCCGGCACGAGCCAGGAACATGAAAAGCACCGGCACCACACCCGAGAAATTGTTCGAAGCGAACTCCCGGCGCATGTCCTTGGTGCGGAAGAAGCTGTAGTTGAGGATTGTCCGAAGCGACAGTCGCAGCTCACCGACCGCATGCCGGTTCCGTGCCGCGACCTTCGGAATGGCGCCGACGGGCTCGAGCCCCGCCATCACGTAGGTCAGCGCATTCGGGAAGAATACGTTGGCGTAGAGATAGTCGGGACCGCTGAAGGTATAGAGCAGGGTCGGACTGTGGCTCTTGAGGTTCTCTTTCGCCCAGATCCGCGCCGGTGCCAGCCGCGACCGTTCGAGCCGCGACCACGCCGCGTCCAGCTGCTGCCGATGCTGACGCCAACTGCCTTCCTCCGTCCACGCATGCAGGGGTGACGACTCTGAAACCGGCATCCCCGCGAGAAAACGCGCATGGTCGTCGTAGGCCCCGGCTGTCTCGGTGGCACCGCTCGCGAATGCCGGCGTCAGGAACACGATGAAGAGGAAGGCAGCCCGAACGAGGCTCGACATTTGAACTACTCCTTCGATCCGCTCACGGCGGAGTTGGCGGGCGATTGCCGCGACGACCATGCATAGACGATGAGACCCGCCAGCATCATGGCGACACCGGCCAGCGACTCCTTGGGCTTCTGCTGTACGAGGTAGATCATCATGAAAAGCGTGACGCCCAGGAAGATCAGTGGCGTTACGGGAAACGCCCACACGCGATAGGGTCGCGGCAGGTCGGGACGCGTCCAGCGCAGGATGACCACGCCCAGGACGGCCAGGAACGAACAGAACGTCAAACTGAACTGGATGAATTCGATCACGGCCTCGAAGCTCTGCGAGAGCAACAGCACCGTCGCCATGCAGGCCTGGAAGAGAATGGCGATGCGTGGCGTGCCGTCCTCGGCCTTGCGCGCGAACATGGACAGCAGCGGCAGATCCTCACCGATGACCATCGTCACCCGAGGCCCGATCCACATCATGGCGCTGACGGCCGAGATCAAGCCCAGGCAGATGAGTGCGCCCACCACGCGACCGCCGCTTTCACCGAAGATGTGACGGCCCGCGATGAGGCCGACGTCTATTTTTCCGGCCAGCGCCGCCATCGGCGTCGTATAGAGGAACACGAAATTCAGCCCGACGTAGAGCAGCGTCACGATCAGAACGCCAAGGACGATGGAGCGCGGCAGCACCTTCTCGGGCTCGTGCAGTTCGCCCGCGATATAGGTCATCGCGTTCCAGCCCGAGTACGAATACATGACGAACACCAGACCGATGGCGAAGGGCGCCGAGGCGATGTAGCCGATGTCACTCATGCTGGGCGCGAACGAGATGGGCTGCGGCTCCCCCCACACCAGCCCCGCCACGATCAAGGCGACGATCAGCAGGACTTTCAGGAATGTGGCGACGTTCTGGAACGTGGCGCTCTCGTGGATGCCGCGCAGCTGGATCAGCGTCACCGACCACACCAAAACCACGGCGATCGCCGCCAGCATGAGATTGCCGTTCGGCAAATCCGGGAAGACGCCCGTCAGGTACTTGCCGAACGCGATCGCGGCGACTGCGACAGGCGCGGCAAACCCGACCGTGGACGAAATCCAGCCCGCCAGAAACCCGACGGCGCGATTGTAGATTTGCGAAAGAAAGTTGTATTCACCGCCGGACCGCGGAAAGGCCGTCGACAGTTCCGCATAGGAGAGCGCGCCACACATGGCGACCACGCCGCCGAGGATCCAAAGCGCCAGGACGGCGAAACCGGATGGCAATCCCATGACCTGGAAGCCCAGGCTGGTGAACACACCGATGCCGATCATGTCAGCAACGGCCAATGCGGTAGCAGTCGTGAGCGTAACCGAACGCTTGTTCATCTGTTCTGGCTCCGGCCGTCCGCGTGTGATCACCCCATCGCGATCACGCTGGCGCGCCAAATTTGCGCTGGAAAGTATGAGACTCGCCGAAAGCTCACAATTTGTTAACGGCCGGATACTGAATCGCGATCTGCATTTCGCTCGGAACGGGCGCGATTGTGCAACACTTTCAACATTGCTTTGCGATCGCGCACCGCACGTTCGCCGTGGCTCGGAGCGTCGCTCCGGATCGGCCGCTAACCAGCCCTCAACCATGTTGATGCCAATATTGCGGCTTACGCGAGCCGATCGAAGACGGCTCCAACGCCGGCTGTTCTCCGGGGGATCGATGCTCCACGACCGACGCTCATGGGCGCGGCTCGTTGCCCGCTCGTCGCTGGCCATCGCCGCGACGATGGCGACCGCGCCCGCCGTGGCCGAGAGCAACGCCGGCCGCGGCGATCGCATCTTCCTCGACAAACTCCCCATCCCGCAGGCGGTCTATTCTCGCAGCGGCCCCGTCGCAGCCGGCAAGACACGGCTCGTTCCCTTCGAGACGGCGCCATTCCCCTATTCGGGCACCGTCCCCCGCTCGGGCCGTCCGTTCCTCGACATCTCGGCCGATGGACGCAAGGGGCATCGCGGCCGAGGCGGCCAGGTTCTCTGGGAGGACCAGACATTCTCGGACCGGCGCGTTCTGTTGCACATCCCCGAAGGCTTCGACGTCCGCCGGCCGAGCCTCATGGTCGTGTTCTTCCATGGTCACGGAGCCAAGCTCAGCGCCGACGTCGATCGGCGCCAGCTCGTCCCCGAGCAGTTGACCATGGCGGGGACGAACGCCGTCCTGGTCGCGCCCCAGCTCGCCGTGAACGCCGCCGACTCGAGCATCGGCAAGCTCTGGCAGCCCGGCGCGTTCGCTCGCATGCTCGGCGAGGCTGCCCGCGAGCTGTCGAAGCTGCATGGCGACCGGCGCACACAACGCACCTTCGCCACGATGCCTGTGGCGATCGTCGCCTACAGCGGCGGCTACGTGGCCGCTGCCTGGTCGGCGCAACAGGGCGGCCTCGGTCGGCGTCTGCGCGGTGTCGTCCTGCTCGATGCGCTGTATGGGGAGATGGACAAGTTCTCGGCCTGGATCACGGGCGACCGCACACGCATCTTCATCAGCGCCTACACGTCCTCCACCAGATCCCGGAACGAGGATCTGCAGCGCACGCTGGCACGCAAAGGGATAGCTATCAGCCACGACATCGCGTCGCGCGGCCCTCGGAGCACGGTCTATTTCATGGACGTCAGCCGTGGTTCCTCGCACCGAAACTTCGTGACGAGCGCCTGGTCGGCCTATCCGGTGGCAGATTTCCTGTCACGCCTGGGCGGCTATACCCGCTGAAGCGCAGCGTCCCTCCCACACGCAGCAAAACGGCCACGTGACGGGCTAGTGCCGTCGCGTGGCCGCTGCGGTCTGGTACGCCTGGAGCCTTATTTCTTGTCTGCGGGAGCCAGCGGAACGATCTTCGGCTGGTTCTCCTGCTCCACCTGCGCCTTCAGCTCCGGATCGAGGAATTCCAGTTGCGCCTTGTCGCGCAACGACTGCGCCACCTCCTGCGCCTTGCGATGTACCAGCGCCGCCATGATGCGCCCCTTGATCAGATCGAACGGCGGCAGGCCCTTCTGCCTCTTGTCCTCGACTTTCAGGATGTGCCATCCGAATTGGCTCTTGAAGGGCTGCGACACCTCACCCGGCTTGATCCGGAATGCCGCCTCCTCGAACACCGGCACCATCTGCCCTCGACTGAAGTAGCCGAGGTCGCCGCCGCGCTCGCGGCTCCCCGGATCCTTGGAATGCTCCTTGGCCATCTTCTCGAAGTCCGCGCCGTGCGCGATGAGCTCGAACACTTCCTTGGCCTTCACCTCGCTGTCGACCAGGATGTGACGGGCATGCACCTCTTCTTGAGGCTTCGCTGCCGCGGCCTGCGCATCATAGAGTTTCCGCGCGTCGTCCTCGGTCACCGTGGCCTTGATCGATTGCTCGAAATAGGCATCACGCAGAGCACGTCGCTGCCAATAACGGATGCGTTCGTCGAACGAGGGACCAGACCCGAGTTTGGCGGCTGTGCCGGCCTCCGCAAGGAGCTGGTTCTCGATGAGATACTCGACCAGGACTCGCCGGCGCTGCTCGGCGCTCAACGAACCCAGATCATTGCCGATCTCGGCCTCGGCGAGCCGCACGTCGGCCTCGGTGATCGACTTGCCGTTCACCTTGGCGAGAATCTTGTCCTCGGCAGCGGCGGGAGAAGCGAGAAAGAGCGCAGCAGCACACCACACGGCCACTCCGGCGCGGGACAGGTTCGTCACGTGGATCATCCTTGTTGAGGCTATCGGGATCTCGGGCCATACCCGGCGGCGGTTTGCCGACGCCCGCCCGGTGATTTCGTACAGCGGCAAACCCGGCGCCGGTCGGTCGGGCATGGCGAGAGGGCATAGCGCGTCGTGCCGGCGTTTCCAAGCAGGCACCGGCACTCGCGACATGGAAGTGCAAAAAGCGGCAGCCTCGTGGCATGCCGCGAAGTGACAGTCCGCGCGACGGCTGATAATCGACCCGCAACGGGTCTTTGAGGAGAGTGGCGGATGCGCGTCTCGGTCTTATCGTCGGCGTTGGTGGCCGCGCTCGTCGGCGTCGCCGGGGCGCTGGCCATCGTACTGGCCGCAGCAGATGCTCTCCATGCCACTCCCGCGCAAACCACGTCCTGGGTCACCGCGCTCTGCCTGTCGATGGCGCTGACGAGCGGACTGCTCTCCTGGTGGCACAAGGTCCCCATCATCACCGCCTGGTCGACCCCCGGGGCGGCCGTCATCGCCGCCACCGCCGGCACCGTCTCGATGGAAGCCGCTGTCGGCGCCTTCCTCCTGGCAGGCGGTCTCATCGTGGCGACCGCAGTGGTGAGGCCGCTCGACCGCGCCATACGGCGGATCCCCGTCTCCGTCGCGGCCGGGATGCTGGCAGGGGTTCTGCTGCGCTTCGTGTTGCAGATGATCGACGTCGCGCCGGCAGCCCCGGCCCTCGTCCTACCACTCGTCCTGCTCTTTCTCGTCGCACGTCTGAAAAGCCCGTCGCTCGCCATGCTGCTGGTCATCGCTGCGGGCACGCTCCTGGCGACCGCCCTCGGACAGATCGAGAACTGGCCTCCCGTGACGTTGTCCAAGTTGACGTGGCTCATGCCGAAATTCGAGCCGTCGGTCCTGGTCGGGCTGGGTCTGCCACTTTTCATCGTGACGATGGCCTCGCAGAACCTGCCGGGTGCGGCCGTCCTCAAGGCATCCGGATACGAGCCGCCGTTTTCCTCGGCCCTCTTCGTTACCGGCCTCGCCTCGCTGATCATCGCTCCGTTCGGTGGGCATACGATCAACCTCGCGGCCATCACGGCCGCCATCTGTACGGGCCCCGACGCCCATCCCGACCCGGCTCAACGCTGGAAGACGGGCGTCGCCTACCTGTTTGTCTACGGCGGTCTCGCGGCCCTCGGCGCCTCGCTGGTCGCTCTGTTCGCAACCTTCCCCTCCGCACTGATCAAAACCATCGCAGGCCTCGGCCTCTTGGGGCCGCTGGCCGGCGCACTCGGTTCCGCGCTGAGTGTCGAAAAGGAACGGCTGGCAGCGGTCGTCACCTTTGCCATCTCGGCGTCTGGCTTGGCCGTCTTCGGCATCGGCGCCGCGTTCTGGGGCCTCGTCGCCGGTCTTGCCGTCCTCTGGTGTGACCACTCCGTCGCTAAATCGTGATCATTTCGCAACACATAGGCCGACGCGGCCCGCCCCAGAAGTAGTCAGCTGTCGGCCCATCTCCTAATGTGTCGCGGCATGCGACCCTTTTAGGGATCGGCGCACCCGCCAAGCGCGCAACAGCGCGGCGCCAGGGATGAGGTTGTCATACGTGTCGCTCGATAAAGATGTCTGGGCGGGCCTCTTCTTCGTGGGCCTCGCGATCCTCGGCCTCCAACTCGGCGCCGACTACACCTTCGGCACGACGGCACGCGTCGGACCCGGCTTCATGCCGAAGCTGCTCTGCTGGGCCATGCTCGTCCTGGGCGGCACGATAGCGGTGTCCGGATTCGTGCGCACGAACGCCGATGCCATGGGCACCTGGGGATGGGGGCAGTTGCTCGCGGTCCTGACAGCCGTGCTGCTGTTCGGCGCGACGCTCGAGAACGTGGGCCTGGAAGCGGCCGTCTTTGGCGCGGTCATGATTTCCAGCATGGTGCACCCCGAACCGCGCCCCTTGGAGAAGGCGTTTCTGGTTTTCGCAGCCCTCGGCCTCGCGACACACCTCTGGCCAGGATTCGTCCTGGGCATGAAGGCCAAGTATGGCATGGTGCCGAGCCTCGCACCGCTGGCCCTCGGCGCAATCGCGGCAGCGACGGCACTGCTGACGCACATCCGCCGAACCGAAACCGCGCAGTTCCTCGAACGGATGGCACTCTCAGCACTCCTCGCGGCCTTCGTGATCGTCGTCTTCGTCGACGGCCTGGGCCTCACCATGCGTTCGCTGCTGCTTCTCGATCTCTGGACCGGGCTGAAGGATGCGGCGATCCTTCCCGCGATCCACGGTCTGCGCACGTTGGCCGGGGTGTGAAATGGAGATCTTCGCCAATCTCCTGCATGGCTTCGAAATCGCACTCAGCCTTCAGAACGTCCTGTTCTGCCTCCTCGGCGCGCTGCTTGGCACGTTGATTGGCGTGCTGCCGGGCATCGGCCCCGTAGCGACCATCGCGATGCTGCTGCCTTTCACGTTCTCTCTGGCGCCGGTCTCGGCGCTCATCATGTTGGCCGGCATTTATTATGGCGCGCAGTACGGCGGCTCCACCACGGCGATCCTCGTCAACATGCCGGGGGAAAGCTCGGCCGTCGTCACTTGCCTCGACGGCTACCAGATGGCGCGGAATGGACGCGCGGGCGCCGCCCTCGCCATTGCCGCGATCGGGTCGTTCATCGCAGGTTCCGTGGCCACGATCCTGATCGCGGTCTTCTCGGCTCCGCTGACCCAGATCGCGCAGAGCTTCGGCGCCGTCGAGTATTTCTCGCTGATGGTATTCGGTCTGATCGCCGCCGTCGTTCTCGCCCAAGGCAGCGTCGTGAAGGCCGTCGCCATGATCATGGCCGGCCTATTCCTCGGTCTCGTCGGCACCGATGTCAGCACGGGGCGGGAACGCTTCACCTTCGGACTGCCCGAACTCTCCGACGGGATCGGTTTCGTGCCGATCGCCCTCGGCATCTTCGGCTTGGGGGAGATCGTCTACAATCTCTCGCACAGCGAGAACCGGGACATCCTCACCCAACCGATCAAGGGCTTGATGCCCACGCGCTCAGACGTCCACGCCGCCATGCCCGCCATTCTGCGAGGCACGGTGCTGGGCTCTCTGCTGGGCGTGCTGCCGGGTGGCGGCGCCGTCCTGTCGGCGTTCGCCGCCTACACGCTCGAGAAGAAGCTGGCGAAAGACCCGAGACGCTTCGGCAAAGGTGCCATCGAGGGTGTCGCCGCGCCCGAGTCGGCGAACAATGCCGGCGCGCAAACCTCGTTCATACCGCTATTGACGCTCGGCATCCCGCCCAACCCGGTCATGGCCTTGATGATCGGTGCCATGATGATCCACGGCATCCAGCCGGGCCCGCTGGTCATGAGCAAGCAGCCCGACCTGTTCTGGGGTCTGATCGCCTCCATGTGGCTGGGCAATCTCTTGCTGCTCGTCATTAACCTGCCTCTGATCGGGGTGTGGGTACGGCTGCTCTCCGTGCCGTATCGTATGTTGTTCCCGGCGGTGTTGCTGTTCTGCTGCATTGGCGTCTACAGCGTGAACAACAGCGCCTTCGAGGTCGGCTTGACCGCCGTGTTCGGCCTCGCCGGCTACTTCTTCCTGAAGACGGGTTGCGAGCCGGCCCCACTTCTGCTCGGCTATATTCTGGGACCAATGATGGAGGAGAACCTGCGTCGCGCCCTGCTATTGTCGAAGGGCGATATCGGCGTTTTCGTCACGCGGCCGATCAGTGCCGTCCTGCTGGTGATGTCGGTGGTGCTGCTGGCGGCTGTCGTCCTGCCGTCCGTCAGGAGCGGGCGCGCGCGAGCCTTCCAGGAGTAGTCCGGCCGCGGCCGGTCATGTCCGCGCCGCAGTGTCATCGTTTGAACGCCACTTATGACTACAAGGATCAGAACAGCGCCGGGGAAAGCGCTGCACGACGAGGGACCCATGTCGAAATACGCACACATGTTCGTGGCGGTGATCTTCGTGATCCTCGGCCTCTCATTTCTATTATCGACCGGCACGTTGCTCTACGAGTTCCGCGACGGCGACTGGAAGTCACTCCTCTTCGCGCACAGCCACCTGTTCTTTTTCTTTCCCGTCTTCGGCATTCTCGCGCTGGTGGCATTCTACATCCCCGCCGTCGCATTCACGGACTATTATTGGCGCCATTCACGTGCATTCGGTGGGCTTCGTTACGCCGTCGTGTTCCTGATCCTGGTCGCCGCATCCGTCTGGCAGGCCTTGGGCCTGGCGGCCGAGGAACGGCGCGGCATATGGGAGATCAGTCCGGCCGCCCTCACTCTGGACAAGACGACCCGCCCCGCGCTCGTCCGCGATTGCCGCACCACCGACGGCGGCCCCTGCCTCCGCCAATCCGTGATGCCGACGCTCGAGCGCTTGCGCGCGGAAGGCAACAAGCGGTCCACGCTCACGGCCTTTGCGCGAAGCTGCCGGCCCGATCCCTTCATTGAGCGGCCGCCGAGCGACCTCGAGCCCCGCTATTGTTTCCCTGCCGGCACCAAGTTGACCGCCGATGACTGCTGCACGGTTCAGCGCGCGTTCTCGCGGCACGTCGCGACGTTGGCGCTCGACGACGCGTCCCGCTCTCTCACCGCCCGATTGGAAGAGGTCATCTCCGGATTCAAGGTGTTCTTCATCCTCATCCTGCTCGTGATGGGGGTCCTGCTGATCGTGCGGCAGAACCACATCGTCGCGATCTATGACGACAGGATCGACGATATCGAGCGCGGCGTCATCATCGGTGCCGTCGCCATGATCTTCTGGTTGCTCATGGACTACGCCTACCAGCAGACGGGCGACGTCCTCTTCGGTCGGGAGTATCTGGGCCTGCCCGTGCGTCGCAGCATCGTGATTGCGCCGTGGGCTGTCCTGCTGATCGTCTACTTCGTGCGTCGCGTGGATGGGCGCCTCTTCAGTCTGGCGCAACTTTCCACCATCTTCGCATCGGCTGTCGCAGTGCTGAACTACGAGCGGATCACCAGCGTTTCCGTGCGCGTGCTGGGAGCTGGCGCCGCCGAGTACATATTCGGCTGCCTGCTCGTCCTGGCCCTGGTCGGAATCGTCGCGGTCCTGGCGCGGTTCGATCTCCCTCTGCCCGCACCCGGTGTCCGCCCCCCGCCCGGCCACAGTGGGCCGACGCACTACACGTGACCGGTTGCCCTGCCTGCCCCGAGCCCCGCTATCGCAGTAACCCATCGCGCCTACGGTCAATCGAGGAAACGAGGTTCGCGTCATGATGACGATCTACGAGGCGCGTTACGGCGGCCTGCGGCGCGTGGACGGCGACGCGGCCAACTGGTCCGGCCCCATCTGGATCGATCTGCTGAGCCCGACACCCGAGGAGGACGCGCGCCTCGAGCAACTGCTCGGCATCAGCATCCCGACTCGGGCCGAGGCCCGCGAGATCGAAGCATCGAGCCGTCTCTACCAGGAGAACGGCGCCCACTACATGACCGCCTTCATCGTCTACAACACGGACTCGCTGTCTCCGTTGACATCGACGCTCACCTGCATCCTCGCCCCAGGGCGCCTCGTCACCGTGCGCTATTGCGAGCCCAGGGCGCTTCCGATGTTTCTCGCACGCGTCGAGAAACGCGAGGTCATATGCAACAGCGCGCCGGCGATCATGGTCGGGCTCATCGAGACGTTCGTGCACCGTATGGCCGACCTCATCGAGCGCGTGCAGGACGAGGTGGAGCGCACCGCCCATGCCGTGTTCGACATCAAGGGCGGTCAGCAGACGCGCGGTCGTCGTCTCGATGCCCTGCTGCGGGCGGCCGGCAAGGAAGGCGACATCGTCTCGCGCGCCCAGGAGAGCAGCTTCTCCCTCGATCGCCTGCTCGCCTACCTCGCCACCGTCCTGCGCGAGCAGAGCGCTGACCAGTCGCTCGCAAAGCGGGTGAAAAGCGCCCAGCGCGACGTGCGCTCCCTGATCGACCACCTGCGCTTCCTGTCGGAACGGATCACGTTTCTGCTCGACGCAACGCTGGGCATGATCAACATCGAGCAGAATGCGATCATCAAGATCTTCTCGGTGGCTTCCGTCGCTCTCATGCCGCCGACGCTGATCGCCTCGATTTACGGCATGAACTTCAAGCACATGCCCGAACTCGACTGGCCTTGGGGCTATCCCCTGGCCTTGTGCGTCATGGTGCTGTCGGCGGCGCTGCCCTTCCTGTACTTCCGCAAGAAGGGCTGGTTCTGAGGGCTGCGCACCCGGCGCGCCTCAGAAAACCCCGGAAATGCGCAACCCGAGCGCTGCCGCGCCGCAGATGCCCAGTGTCACGAGGATGCTTCGATGCATCCTCAGCGTGAGGACCAGCGCAAGCGCGGACAGTGCCACCGCCGGCCATACGATGCCGTTCCAATCCGGCAGATAGAGCCGCAGCGGACCGGCCCACGTCTCCCGGCTCGCAGGCGCGACGACGTCGATGGCGAATGTCACGGTGAGATTGAGTATCACGCCGACGACCGCGGTCGTCACAGCGCCGAGCGCAGCCCGCAGACGCGGATCGGCGTTGAGCCTCTCGATATAGGGGGCGCCGAGGAAGATCCACAGGAAGCAGGGCGCGAACGTGGCCCACGTCGTGACCAGGGCGCCCAGCGCCCCCATCGTGTAAGGCTCGCCGCCACCCTGTCGCATGGCGCCGAGCGCCCCGACGAACTGTGTCACCAGAATCAGCGGCCCCGGCGTCGTCTCCGCGAGCCCCAGCGCGTCCACCATCTCCACTTTGCTGAGCCAGCCGAAATCACGCGGCACCGCCTCGCGCATGTAGGCGAGTACGGCATAGGCACCACCGAACGTCACCACGGCGAGTTTCGAGAAAAACACGCCGATCTTCGTCAGCACGTGTTCGCGACCGAACACCCACGCGACCCCGGCGAGCGGAACGAACCAGATGGCGAGCCAGATCGCAGCCGTGCGCAACGTGTCACTCCACGACACCGGTGCCGGCCGGCCGCCGGGGGTGACATCCGTCTGCCCCAAACCCCGCCAGAATCCGATCAGCGCGGCACCCAGCACGATCAATGGAAAAGGCACTGCCAGCAGGTAGATGGCAACGAAGGCGCCTCCCGCGAGCAACCAGTCGCTCCCGCCCTTCAGGGCCCGCTTCGCAATACGCAGCAACGCCTCCACGACGACCGCGAGAACCGCGGCTTTCACGCCCAGAAGCAGCGCCTCCGCCAGTGGCAGTTTTCCGAACGCGGCGTAGAGCGACGAAAGGACGAGCATCATCGCCGCCCCGGGCAGCACGAACAGCAGGCCGGCTGCCAGACCGCCCTTGACACCGTGCAGACGCCAGCCCGCGTAGGTCGCAAGCTGCATCGCCTCCGGTCCTGGCAGCAGCATGCAGAAATTGAGGGCGTTGAGAAACTCGCGCTCGCCCAGCCAGTTCTTCTCGTCGACCAGCGTCTTGTGCATCAGCGCGATCTGCCCGGCCGGGCCACCGAACGAAAGCACGCCGATCTTCGCCCAAACGCGAACAGCCTCGCCGAACCCCGGCGCCACCGCGCTCTCCCCCGCCGTCGCGTCGCTCATCTTCTCTGGACCCCGAGCTTCGTCGCATCGCCGCCGCCGAATTTGCGGGCAGAACTTAGGCGCACCCTGATGACAGTCGCGTGTCACGCCACTCGTATTTGCATATCGCGTTCGCCGTGATTTGTACCGGCCCGCGCATCGTCGGCCCGGCCTGTTCTTGGCCTTGCCACCTTCCCCTTGACCGCGACCGTTGGGACGGGTCATCTCGCGGCAGTTACGCAACGCTCGAGGAGTAGCACCAATGGATCTGGGCATCAAAGGCCGCACGGCCATCGTCTGCGCGGCGTCGAAGGGCCTTGGCAAGGCCTGCGCCATGCAGCTCGCCAAAGAGGGCGTGGACGTCGTCATCTCCGCGCGCACGAAGGCCGACATCGAGGCCACCGCGGATCAGATCGCCAAGGCGACCGGCGTCAAGGTAACGCCCATCGCCTGCGACGTGACGACCGAGGAAGGCCGCGCCATGATCCTCAAGGCGTGCCCGAACCCCGATATCCTCATCAACAACGCTGGCGGCCCGCCGCCCGGCGACTTCAAGGATTTCTCTCTCGACGACTGGCGCAAGGCGGTCGAGTGGAACATGATCACGCCGATCGCGCTGATCAAGGCGACGGTGTACGGCATGATGGATCGCAAGTTCGGCCGCATCGTCAACATCACCAGCCAATCCGTGAAGGCGCCGATCGCCTCGCTGGAATTGTCGAACGGCGCCCGTGCCGGCCTCACCGGCGCCATCGCCGTGATGGCGCGCCGCGCGGTGAAGCACAACGTCACCATCAACAACATCCTGCCCGGCCCCTTCGAGACCGATCGCCTGACCGGCTCGACCAAGAAGATGGCGGAGCAGCAGGGCATCACCGTGGAGAAGGCGATGGAAGCCCGCAAGGCGCACGTTCCGGCAGGCCGCTTCGGCCAGCCTGAGGAATTCGGCGCGGCCGCGGCCTTCCTGTGCTCGTCGCACGCCGGCTTCATAACCGGCCAGAACCTGCTGCTCGACGGCGGCATCTTCCCCGGAGCCCTCTGAAGCCGGGTTTTCGAAGCCCACACGGTGCAATTGTTGCAGTTGCTGCATAAGTGTCATGCACAACCGCCCCGGATGCTCGGAGAGAGCATCCGGGGTTATTTTTTCAATCACAACGAGCGCAAGCAGCACCCACGCGGCCTGCGGCCCGGTCACGGAATTGCCCGAAGTCCCCCAATTACCTGAAATAGAATACGAATTTCAGGAACCCCATGGCAGCAATATGGCTATGCCGGCCATCTGCCCGCCGCAATCCCGGCTGTCGCACCTTGATTTGCATGAGTATGTTTTATCAGTCGAGGACATATAGTTAACGGCTTGTGCTCATATTTTTCATTGACGGGGTACACTGACGCTGCTCTTTACGCCCCGCCAGAACGGGTGGCCCCCCGCCACCCAGTCAATCAGCGGCGAGCCTCGTTGTTCTGGCACCAAGGGGCCGACCACCGCGAAGACTTCCCGACCTTCCGGCCGCGCCAGAGTCCGCCAAGAGGCAACTCGCAAGGCCAATCAGACTGGAAAATCCGGGTTCGAGGTACGTCGACAATAAAGCCGCGTCGTTGGAGTTGGAGTTACAATGCGTAGACTGATCCTCACGCTAGCGTTGGCCGTTGCCGGCGCGTTCTTAGGATTGACCGACCGCGCCAGCGCGGACGAATTCAATGACAACTGGAACGTCCGCTTCGGCGCGAGCAAATCGTACGCGAGCGAGGCTCCCGCCAAGCGCTCCCGCCGCGCACGCAGCAACAACAGCGAGCGTCCGTCCCGCGTTGCCCGGGGCTACAACAAGCGTGGCGGCACCTACAGTGGTAGCGGCGGCGGTGGCGGCGGCAGCACCGGCATCGCATCCTACTACTGGCAGCCCCAGCGCGTGGCTTCGGGGGGGTGGTTCAACCCGAATGCCCTGACGGCGGCCCACAAGACGCTGCCGTTCGGCACCCGCGTGCGTGTCACCAACATCAGCAACGGCCGCTCGGTCGAGGTCACGATCAACGACCGCGGCCCCTACGTTGCTGGCCGCGTCATCGATCTCTCCAAGGCTGCCGCCGGTGTCATCGGCATGCAGGGCGCCGGACTCGCCAACGTTCGCATGGAAGTCGTCGGTAAATGAAGACCCTGGCGGGTGCGGCAACGCGCCCGCCAGAAATCCCTGTTGATGGCAGCCGGTCGGCGCATTTGTGCCGTGCTGCCGCCCGCGCGCCGGGGCAAGTTCGGCGCCATGATTCTCAAGACCGGCCACATCCTGATCCCGACCCTGCTGTGCATGGCCCTTTCGGCTTGCGCCCTGGAGCCGCCTCGGCACGAGACCGCGTCGACATGGCAGACCAAGGTCGAGCTCGAGCCGGAGGAACCGGCGCCGGTCGCAACTGCCTTCAAGACCGCGGCGATCCCCGTCCGGCGTCCCCTCGCGCCCCCGCAACAGGCACGCAAACAGCCCCCGGAACCCCATGAATTGCGCGGGATCGCCTCCTACTATTGGCAGGAGCAGAAGACGGCGAGCGGCGAGCGCTTCGACAAGTACGCGCTCACGGCCGCCCACAGGACACTTCCGTTCGGGACCCGCGTACGTGTCACAAATCGCAACAACGGCAAATCGGTGATCGTCCGCATCAACGACCGCGGCCCCTTCAAGCCCGGCCGCGTCATAGACCTGTCGCTCGCCGCAGCCGGAGCCATCGGCATGCGCAGCCTCGGACTGGCGCCGGTGGCCGTGGAGGTTCTGCCCTGAACGGCGATCCCGGGAGCTGACGCCGAGCGTTTACCCGCCGACCGCTCACGGGTATGGTCTTGCCCGACCGCCGCAGGATGCGGCCCGTGACGGAGGAAACCATGGACAGGTCGGCGCGCAACTATCCCCTCGAGGATCTCGATCGGGAGACCCTCTTCCATCCCAACACGTCGATTGTGGATCACCTCAAGAAAGGTCCCCACATCATGGCCGATGCGCGCGGCGTGCGCATCCGTGATCATCAGGGCCGCGAGCTGATCGACTGCAGCGCCGGGCTGTGGTGCGTGAACATCGGCTACGGCCGCAAGGAGATGGCCGACGCCGCCAAGAACGCCATCGAGAACCTTGCCTACTATCACCTCTTCGGCGGCGCCTCGAACGAGCCCATCATCCGCCTTGCCGAGCGTGTGCTGCGCCTCTTCCACGAGAAGGCCGGTGCCACGCATCTCAACAAGGTTTTCTTCGGCCAGGGCGGTTCGGACGCCAACGACACCAACTTCAAGCTGGTCCGCTACTACAACAACCTGCGCGGCAAGCCGCTGAAGAAGAAAATCATCTCGCGCATGGGCGCCTATCACGGCCTCACCTATGCCGCCGCGAGCCTGACCGGCATCCCCGTCTATCACAAGGCCTGGGACATTCCCGTCGAAGGCGTGCTGCACACGTCCTGCCCGCACTACTTCCGCTATTCGGAGAAGGGCGAAACCGAGGAGCAATTCACCGATCGCATGATCGCCGAGATCGAGGCGATGATCGCACGCGAAGGCCCCGAGACGGTGGCCGCCTTCATCGCGGAGCCCATCATGGGCACCGGCGGCGTCATCCTGCCGCCCAAGGGCTACTTCGAGAAGCTGCAGAAGGTTCTCGACAAGCACGACATCCTGTTCGTCGCCGACGAGGTCATTACCGGCTTCGGCCGCACGGGCCATTGGTTCGCGACGGGCGGCATGAAGCTGAAGCCCGACATCGTGACCCTCGCCAAGGGCATCACATCGGCCTACTTCCCCGTCTCCGCGTCGGTCATCTCCGACAAGATCTGGAAGGTGCTCGCCGACGCTTCGCCCGAGTTCGGCCCGGTCATGCACGGCTTCACCTACTCCGGCCATCCCGTGGGTGGCGCGCTCGGCCTCGTCAACATCGACATCATGGAGCGCGAGGGGCTGATCGAGAACGCCGCGGACGTGGGTCCCTACCTCCAGAAGCTGATCACGGAACGCGTTGCCGGGAATCCGTTCGTGGGTGAAGTGCGCGGCATGGGGGCGATGCTGGCGGTCGAGTACGTAGCCGACAAGGCGACGCGCCGCTTCTTCGACCCGAAGGCGGGAGCCCATCGCGTCGTGGCCGGCAAGTGCGTGGAAACGGGTGTGCTCACCCGCGCGCTGCCCTTCCTCGAGGCGACGTCGTTCTCGCCACCGCTCAGCATGACGCGCGTGGAGGCCGAGGAGACGGCCGAGCGTTTCGCGAAGGGCCTCGCCGCCGCCACGCCCGAGTTGGAGAAGCTGGCGAAAGCCGGCTGAGCCAAAGCCCCGAACGACCATCAAGACAAGAACGAGCGCGGAGGCGGCGGTAACGCCGCACTCCGGCCGATCCCAGGAGGAAACGATGCCCCAGGACGTGACGCCATCCGTGCGCCCAGCACGCAACTGGCCCTTCACCGTCAAGCCCCTGCACGAACGTTATGGTGCGGAGATCGTCGGGATCTCGCTTGCCGACGCTGTGACCGACGACTTGTTCCCGAAGGTCTACGAGGCCTTCCTCGATTACGAGATGATCCTCTTCCGCAACGTCGATCTCCCCCAGGCGACGCAAGTCGCATTCGCGCGGCGTTTCGGCGACGTGCAAGTCCACGTGATGAACCAGTATCACGGCGGCCACCCCGAAATTTACTTCCTCTCCAACCTGGACAAGGACGGCAATCCCAACGGCCGGCACCCCGACAAGGGCACGCTCTACTGGCATACGGACGGCTCCTGGCGCGACATCGGCACGACAGCCACCATGATGTACTCGGAAATCGTGCCCGAAGCTGGCGGCCATACCGAGTTCGCGGACATGTATGCCGCCTACGACGAGCTTTCGCCGGACTGGAAGCAGCGGCTGGAAGGCCTCAAGGCCGTCCACAATCTCGATTTCTCGCGCACGCGGCGCCACGGCCACGATCCCATGACGGCAGAGCAGCGCGCCAAGGTACCGCCCGTCGCGCACCCGATCGTGCGCGTTCATCCCGAGACGGGCCGCCGGGCCATCTATCTCGGCGATCACGCGGAATACGTCGAGGGCCTGCCGTACGTCGAGGGTCGCGCGCTGATCGAGACGCTCAACGTCATGACGACGCCCGCGCATCTCGTCTATTCACACAAGTGGCAGCCGGGCGAATGTATGGTGTGGGACAACCGCTGCACGCTGCATCGCGCCACCGGCTTCGACACCAGCCAACACAAGCGCGTGATGCGCCGCTGCACGATCCTGGGCGACAAAGCATTTTGATCGCCGTCGCCAGGGACGATCGAAGCGAAAAAAGGGCGGCCCGAAAGCCGCCCTTTCCCAAACTGCCTGACCGGCGCACCACGGGCTCTCAGTCGGGCTTGGCCTTGGCCTCACCGAGTGAGTAGAGCTTGGTCAGCAGCGCGTCGAGACCGCCCGCGCCCGAACCGGCGTGCAGATCGATGCGGCCGACCTTCTCGACCAGCCGCTCCAGCGCCTCCAGCTCCTTCAGACGCAACAGCAGAGGGTTGTCCTCCATCAGTCGCGCTGTATTGAGCAGCGAGCGCGTGGCCGCCGTCTCCTCCTGTCGGCGGATCAGGTTGGCCTTCGCCGTCCGCTCCGCCTCCACGACCTTGTTGATCAGGTCGCGCACGTCGCCGGGCAGGATCACGTCCTTGACGCCGATCTCGCCGACCTCCGCACCGAGTTCCGCCGCCCGCGCCGTCACGAACGCGCGCACTTCCTTGTCGATGGTGTCGCGCGCCGCAAGGATCTCGTCGAGCGTCCGTCCCGCCACGGCCTCGCGGATCGCGAACTGCACGAGCCGGTAGAGCGTGTTGGGCACGTCGGCCGAGGCAGTCACCGCCTTCGCGGCATCGACGATCCTGTAGAACGCCGTCAGCGTCACGCGCACCGCCACGCGATCCTTGGTCAGGATCTCCTGCGCCGTCACCTCGAGCGGCTGCGGACGCAGATCTACCTTGGCAACCCGAACGACGCGGTTGACGTTCCAGAAGGCATACCGCCCCGGCGCCAGCCGCTCGCGCAACTGACCATCGACGAAGAGCAGGCCCGCCTCGTGCGCCTCCACCGTTCCATGCACGACCAGCGTCGAGCGCGCCAGATCGAGCCGGTCGAGGTGCTGCTTGGCGACGCGCATCTCGTCCGCGGTGTCGATGAGATCGGTATCGACGCGCGTCAACGACTTCCAGAAGGCGCGCGTTGTCGACGGCGCGACGAGAAACTTCGGTTCACCGTCGAAAGAGACGATCGCCACCTGATTGGCCGACGTCTGCACGATCTCCAGGTTCTCGGCTGCGATCCCCGGATGCGTCTTGGCGAGCAACAGCGCGCGCTCCGCGGGAAACTCGGCGCGCACGACCTTGATCACCTCTGCCTGCATGCGACTGCCGGGATCGTACGCCGCGAACCGGCCGGCACCGAGCAGTCGATCCAATCGGCCATCGCGCGAGAGAAAGGCGCGCTCGTCATCCTTGACGACGACTTTGAACATCCTGAACATGCCGAGCAACGACATGACACCAAACTCCAAAACAGTGGTCTTCTTCTATCGAACCAACACGTCCAATCGTCAGGTCGCCGGCCATCCCCCACACCAAGGTGCGCGGGTCCACGCTTGAGCCCGGCTCTCGCGCCGCTCGGGCCGGATTGCGTCCGGGCGGACGATAGCCCGTCCCGCCGGTATCCGGTCCAACGGCGCCCGATGCGGGCGGTATCCGCGCGGACGCAGAGCGCCCGGATGCTGCTGTGCCCCCGCGAGCCCGAAAGCCCGCAGCGACGGAGCGGAGAGACGGCCGGCTCCCCTCTAGTCTCGGTTGTCAACCGCTTCTGGTTACAAGCCAGATGGTCTACGACGCAGGAGTCGAACCCGCGACCCTCAGGTCCCAAACCTGATGCTCTACCCATTGAGCTAGTCGTAATGGAGCAGACAAAGGGAATCGAACCCTCCACCTCCGGACCTCTTGTCCGGCGCTCTACCACTGAGCTAGGTCCGCAGTTGGTGCACAAAGGACGCGGAACACGCCACCGCAGAGCGGCGCGCGCCAGCCGGGTCTCGCAGAGCCCGGACACATGGCCTCCGTTACGCGGGGTGGGAGTATATGCCGAATTTGTCCGAATTGAAGCTGAACGCGGATCAAACATTGTAAACTTCCCGCGAATCGCCACCACGGGCAGAAGCCTGACATGAGCCAACCCAGACCCATCCCGAACCTCAAGGGCGTCGAGCATATCGGCTTGACCGTTCCCGATATCGATGCGGCGACGCAGTTCTTCGCAACTGTGCTCGGCGCAATGGTACTTTACGACATCGGCCCGTTCGCCTCGCCCGACGACTGGATGGCGACGCATCTGGCCGGCCACGACCGCAACCGCATACACCGAATCCGGACGCTGCAACTGGCGCATCGCCCCGTGCTGGAGCTGATCGAGCTCGTGACGCCCGGCGGGGCTCCCGTCACCAGCGAGCGTTTCCAGCAAGGTTGGCACATCGCCTTCTACGTGGAGGACATGGACGCCGCCCTGGCGGCCGTCAAAGCACATGGCTGTCCTATTCAAAGCGGACCGGTCACGATGACCGAAGGTCCAAGTGCGGGCCTTCAATGGTTGTACTTCCAATCGCCGTGGGGCCAGCAACTGGAACTCGTCAGCTATCCCGCAGGAATCGCTGCGTACAAGGCACGATCCCTGCATGTGTGGCGACCGACTTAGGCGCCCTCCAACAGCGCCGGCGTCGGTTCGCGTCGCCCCCGCCCGAAAACAGACACCGGCATGAGCTACCGCCCGGAAGACAGGGCAAGCCGCTCGTGAAACCGTCCGCAATCAAGGTCTAGATCATGCGAATCGTCATCATCGGCTCCGGCTACGTCGGTCTCGTCTCCGGCGCCT